>Ga0182741_1000988_pt1 | contig 39798 bp, 32 predicted proteins | sample eDN5th37CBELigOP_FD_128874 | JGI IMG/M metagenome (GOLD analysis project Ga0182741, IMG submission 128874) | Enriched Organic Plus compost microbial communities from Emeryville, California, USA - eDNA 5th pass 37_C BE-Lig OP (version 2) (version 2) ... | reverse complement strand
CTACCGCAAGGGCGTGCCGAACCTGGTTCGTCGCACCCCCGACATGAACTCCCTGGTGGTGCTGGGGGCGAGCGCCGCCTTCCTCTATTCGGTGGTGGCGACCTTCGCGCCCGGCCTGCTGCCAGCCGGCGCGGATCACATCTACTACGAGGCCGCCGCCGTCATCGTGACATTGATCCTGGTGGGCCGGCTGTTCGAGGCCCAGGCCAAGGGGCGCACCAGCGAGGCCATCAAGCGGCTGATGACCCTGCAGGCCAAGACGGCGCGCGTTGAGCGGGAGGGCGTGGCGCTCGAGGTGCCGATCGGCGAGGTCCGCGTGGGCGACGTCGTCCTCGTCCGTCCCGGCGAGCGGATCCCCGTCGATGGAGAGGTGGTGGGCGGCGGCTCCTTCGTGGATGAGTCGATGATCACGGGTGAGCCGATCCCGGTGGAGAAGGCCGCCGGCGCTGCGGTCGTCGGCGGCACCGTCAACAAGACCGGCGCCTTGCGCTTCCGCGCCACCAAGGTCGGCGCCGCGACCAAGCTGTCCCAGATCGTCCGCATGGTGGAGGCCGCGCAGGGCGCCAAGCTGCCCATCCAGGCGCTGGTCGATCAGGTCACGTCCTGGTTCGTGCCGGCCGTCATCGGAATCGCCACGCTCACCTTCGCGGTCTGGCTGCTGTTCGGCGCCTCGCCCGCTTTGAGCTTCGCGCTCGTCAACGCCGTCGCCGTCCTGATCATCGCCTGCCCCTGCGCCATGGGCTTGGCCACGCCCACCTCGATCATGGTCGGCACGGGCAAGGCGGCTGAGCTCGGGATCCTGTTCCGGCGCGGCGAAGCCCTGCAGAGCCTGCGCGACGTCCAGGTGGTGGCCTTCGACAAGACCGGCACCCTGACGTTGGGCCGCCCTGCCCTGACCGATCTGCAGGTGGCGCACGGACGCGATGAAGCGCAGATCTTGCGCCTGATCGCCGCCGTTGAGGCCTCGTCGGAGCATCCTGTTGCGCAGGCGATCGTCGACGCAGCCAAGTCCCGCGAACTCAGCATCCCGCCCGCGGAGGATTTCCAGAGCATCCCCGGCTTCGGCGTGGCCGCGCAGGTGGAGGGCCGCGACGTCGAAGTGGGCGCCGACCGGTACATGACCCGGCTTGGCATCTCGGTCGCCGCCTTGTCTGCGGAGGCTGAGCGCTTGGCGCGCGAGGCGAAGACCCCGCTCTACGCGGCGGTCGACGGCGAGCTGGTGGCGATCGTCGCCGTCGCGGACCCTATCAAGCCGACGACTGCGGCAGCGCTGCAAGCCTTGCACGCGCAGGGCCTGAAGGTGGTGATGATCACCGGCGACAACGCTCGGACGGCCAACGCCGTCGCTGAGCAGCTCGGACTCGACGACGTCGTGGCCGAGGTGCTGCCGGACGGCAAGGTCGCGGTGGTTCGTGATCTGCAGGCCCGCTTCGGCCGCCTGGCCTTCGTGGGCGACGGGGTCAATGACGCCCCGGCGCTCGCCGCAGCCGACGTCGGGATCGCCATGGGCGCTGGCACGGACATCGCCATCGAAAGCGCCGACGTGGTGCTGATGCGCAGCGACCTCCAGGGCGTGGCCACCGCGCTCGCGCTCAGCCGGGCCGTGCTGCGGAACATCCGCCAGAACCTCGCCTGGGCGTTCGGGTACAATGTGGTGCTGATCCCCGTCGCCGCCGGCGCGCTTTACCCCGCCTTCGGCCTGCTGCTGTCCCCGATGGTGGCCGCTGGCGCCATGGCGCTGTCCAGCGTCAGCGTCCTGACGAACGCGCTTCGCCTGCGAGCCTTCCGCGACGCCGCCTTTCAAGGAGCACGGCCATGAACATCGGTCAGGCCTCGAAGGCCTCGGGCGTCACCACCAAGATGATCCGCTACTACGACGAGATCGGCCTGGTGCGCCCCGCGAGCCGGACCGACTCCAACTATCGTGAGTACGACGCCCACCAGATCAACGAGCTTCGCTTCATCAAGCGCGCGCGTAGTCTCGGCTTCTCGATGGACGAGATCACGCAACTGCTGTCGCTGTGGCGCGATCGCGAGCGGCCGAGCCGCGAGGTCAAGGCGATCGCTGACCGGCATGTCGCCGATCTCGACGCCCGGATCGCCGAAATGCAGGCCATGGCCGACACCCTTCGGCACCTGTCGCACTGCTGCGCCGGCGACGATCGTCCGGAGTGCCCCATCCTTGCCGACCTGACGGCCGGAGCCGAGCCGACGACGCCGCCCGAACGAGTCAAGGCAAGAGCGCGGTAAGCTTAGCTGAGGCAGAGACAGGCTTACTGGCAATACTCGGAACTGCGAGCGCAATACAGAGTTGACGGATCGCTCACCCGTTGTTGCGGGCTGAAACATTCCCATCGCTGTAATCTTGCGCAGGAACGGCCAAATGTCACACAAACTATCCCACGGCTGGAGGGATGTGCCCATCCAGGAACTGGCGGGTCAGTATCTCTCCGGAGAGGGTCTAACATTCGATTTCGATGCCGGTCGCGAACGCTACGACTATCAGGTCTCGATCGGGGACGAGGGCAACGACGCCCTCGTCGGGCGCAGCGACCGCGACCACTTCTGGGGACTGGGCGGCAACGACCTGCTGAGCGGAGACCGCGAAAACGACGTGCTCTATGGCGACTCCGGCGCCGACACCCTCAGCGGGGGCGACGGCGCCGACCGGCTCACGGGCGGCATGGACGGAGACCGGCTCTTTGGCGGCAGGGACGCTGACGCCCTGATGGGCGGCATGGGCAACGATCACCTCGACGAGGGCGCGGGCCACGGCGATCTCGAGGGCGGGATGGGCGACGATACGCTGGTCGGAGGTCTCGGACCCGACGCCTTCGCGGTCGACCCCACCAGCGGCAACGATGTGATCCGCGACTTCACCGCGGGTCCCGGCATGTTCGACCACCTCGCGCTGCGGGACCTCCGGTGGGAAGACCTAAGCTTCGAAGATTCCCCGACGGGTGTGCGTGTCAGCTGGGAGGGCGGCTCCGTGCTGCTGGAGGGTGTGCGTCAGGCGGATCTCGCGCAGGACGACTTCATGTTCGCGAACGCGCCGGATCTTCCGCCCGCCTCGCGCCCGGCGACGGCGCCGACCCCCGAGCGGCCCACACCCAGCGTCGAGGGTCCGGACCCTCGGCACGGGGACCTGCCTGGCGAGCGTTTCGACCAAGCCGCCGACGCGGCGATGCGGGATGGTGATGTCGCGCTCACCTTTACAGGCGACGAACCCTACCAGGTGCTCGTCGGCGAGCGGGAAGCCGATCAGCTGACCGGTGGGGAAAGCGTCGACAACATCTTCGGTCGGGATGGCGCCGACACTCTGCTCGGCGCTGGCGGCGACGATGTACTGCAAGGTGATGCGGGCGACGACCGACTGGAAGGCGGCGACGGCATGGATCGCCTCGATGGCGGCACGGGCGCCGACACCCTGATCGGCGGCGCCATGGTCGACGATATCATGGGCATGGAGGGGGCGGACTCGATCGACGCCGGCGCCGGCCACGACATGATCGAAGGCGGCATGGGCAACGACACCATCACCGGCGGCACGGGGGCCGACGCCTTCATCGTCGATCCGCACAGCGGCTTCGACGTCGTCACCGATATGGAAGTCCGCGGTGAGGCGCAGGGGGCGTTCGACCACCTCGCGCTGCGCGACATCCGGCCGGATCAGGTCTCCGTCGTGGATCGCGCGGAAGGGGCGTTCGTCTCCTGGAACACCGACCGCGACGCCGATCCGGAAGGCGGCGTCCTGCTGCTGGGCGTGTTCAGGGCCGATCTCCGGCAGAGCGACTTCATGTTCATCGACGAGCCCGGCTTCGTACCAGGGATCAGCACCGCCGGTTCGGATTGGATTTTCCCGGCATGACGTGGGGCGGGTCGTCGCTTGACGCGCGGCGGCCCGCTCACCGCCAGTTGGCGACAAAGGTAAGGACGCCGGCACCGCGGGAGCCTGCAAGGCGTTCGCTCATGTGCCGACGATGCCTGCGTTTAGCGGCCGGGAGCGCTCAGCGGCCGGGAGGGCTCAGCGGGCCTCATGCTCCATCGCGACTGACACGAGTTCTGCGCCGCATGTGGCAGCCGCCCCTCCAATTTCCGTTCGCTGTTTGGATCCTCGAAGTCGCGCAGATTGCGCGCTCAACCGAACAGCGGCGTGAAGGCTTGCCCTTCCGCGCCTCAGAGATCATTTTCGCCTGCAGAAAGGACCGCCTTCTGCGCCATTGGCCCACCTTGCTCGCGTTCGTCGCGGCGATGCTGCTCGCATTTGCCGGCGGACCGACGCTGGCCAGGACCGCGGCCTGCGCCCCTTGTCCGCCGGATTGCCCGATGATGAAGGGCGCTTCGCCGGACGCTGGGCGCACGTCGTCTCCGGACCCGGGCGGCCAGAAAGAGAAGGCGCCTTGCGAGCGTAGCGTCCTCTGCCCCGCTGCGGTCGTTGTCGCGCCGGCTCCCATGGAGCCGGTCGAAGTCCCGCAGAGCGCGATGCTGCTCGCCGTCCGCTGGACCGACTCGCCGCCCACCCCGTCTCGGCCGCCTGACCGAAGTCTAAGACCACCCATCCGCGCCTGATCCCCTGATCCCGGCTCGCTCATGCGAGCCGTCGCAGGCGCATGTGCGCCGTCCCAGGAGATTAGAGCATGTCAGCTCGAAGAGGTTGGTTGGCCATCGTGGCCGCCGCCTGCGTCACGACCCCTGCTGTTGCGGGGCCTCTGACCTACGAAGAAGCGCTCGCGCGAGCGCGCCAGACCGCCCCCGCGCTCGCCGCCGCCGACCTCAAGGCGCGGGCGGCCCGCAGCAGCGCGGTCGCGGCGGGACGTCTGCCAGATCCTCAGCTGAGGTTCGGCGTGGAAAATTACCCGATCTCCGGCCCCATGGCGGGCCGGTTCGGCGCCGACGAGATGACCATGGCGACGGTCGGCGTCATGCAGGAGTTCCCGAATGCCGGGCGGCGGCGCGCGGAGGCTGCGGGCGCCCGCGCCGATGTCGCCATGGCGGAAGCCCAACGGGCGGTCACGACGCGTGAGGTCCAGCTCGGCGCTGCGTTGGCTTGGGTCGATCTGCATTACGCCCAGAGCCGCTTGGCGGCCTTGGATGCGATCCTGCGGCAGATCGAGCCCATCTGGCGCTCGGCCCCGGCCGGGGTGGCGTCGGGCGCGGACCGCCCGGCCATGGCGCTCGGTCCGATCCGCGCGCGAGCCGCCCTGCAGGACCAGCGCGATGAGCTCGCGGCCGCCGCCGGGCGGGCGAAGGCCGAGCTCTCACGCTGGACCGGCGACCTGGACCCAACCGTCGCCGGACCGCCGCCGTCGCCGGACATCGAGCCGGGGAGTCTGCGGGCCGGCCTTGAGGCGCATTCCACACTGCGGGCCTACGACTCGGCGCGAGCAAAGGCGCAAGCCGATGTGGACGTCACGCGGGCGGCAAAGCGGCCGGACTTTGCGCTGGAAGCCAGCTACGGGCGCCGCGACCCGATGTTCGGCGACATGGTCTCGGCGGGCGTGACGGTGCGGCTGCCCCTCTTCGCGGGTCAGCGGCAGGATCCGCTGATCGCCGCGCGACGCGCCGATGCGGCTCGCGTGGATGCGGAGGCGGAAGTCGCGCGCCGCAGCCTGCGCGCCGGGCTCGACGGAGATCTCGCCGACCACCTGATGCACCATGAACAATGGATGCGGTCCAAGGATGTCGTTCTGCCCGCGGCGCAGCGGCAAGCTGATCTGGAGACCGCCAGCTACGGCGCCGGGCGCGCGGGGCTCGGCGACGTCCTGCAGGCGTTCACCGAGTTGGCCGAAGCCCGGCTCACCCTGCTCGAACGCGAGGCGGCGGTGGCCCGCGACGCGGTGCGCATCACCCTGACCTATGGAGCCGATGCGCCATGACGATCCCCATCACACGCGTACGGCTGGCGGCCGGCGGCATGGTCCTGCTCCTGGTGGGCGCCGCCGCCGGCTACGGCCTCTCGAAGTTGAACTCGCCCGCCACGCCCGCGCCGCCCTCAACCAGCGCCGGCCGCCAGGTGCTCTATTGGTACGACCCGATGGTCCCCAGCCAACGGTTCGACAAGCCGGGCAAGTCCCCATTCATGGACATGCAGTTGGTGCCGAAATACGCCGATGAGGCGGGAGCCGACGCCGGCGTGCAGATCGATCCGGCGCGGATCCAGAGCCTGGGCGTACGTCTGGCGAAAGCCGAACCGGGGCGCCTGCCCAGCGAGATCACCGCCCCGGGGGTCATCGACTTCAACGGGCGCGACCTGGTGGTCGTCCAGGCGCGCGCGGCGGGCTTCGTTCAGCGTGTCCATGCACATGCGCCCGGCGACATCATCGCCGCGGGCGCGCCGCTCGCGGACGTGCTCGTGCCGGAGTGGGGCGGCGCCCAGACGGAGTTCCTGGCGGTCCGCCGCACCGGGGATGCAGCCCTGATCGCCGCGGCGCGCCAACGCCTGGCCTTGCTCGGTATGCCCGCCGGCTTGATCGCTTCGGTCGAACGCAGTGGTCGGCCGCAGACGGTCGTCCGCATCACAACACCTGGCGGCGGCGTGATCCGAACGCTGAGCGTGCGCAATGGCATGACGGTGAGCCAGGGCCAAACGCTCGCGGAGATCAGCGGGCTGGGCAGCGTCTGGCTCAATGTTTCGGTGCCCGAAGCCATGGCCGGCCAAGTCCGTCCCGGACAGGCCGTGACGGTCACGCTCACCGCCTTCCCCGGCGAGCAGTTTGCCGGGCGTGTCTCGGCCATCCTGCCGGAAGCCGCCGCCGAGAGCCGCACCCTGACCGCGCGGGTCGAACTGCTGAACCGCGGCGGGCGCCTGCGGCCCGGCATGTACGGACAGGCGACGTTCGCCGGCGCCGCGTCGCCCGCGCTGCTTGTCCCCTCGGAGGCGGTGATCCGCACCGGTCGCCGCACCCTCGTCATGCTGGCTCAGCCGGAGGGCCGCTTCCGGCCGGCCGAGGTGCAGGTCGGCCGCGAGGCCGGCGACCAGACCGAGATCCTGGCAGGTCTCCAGGCAGGCGAACAGGTCGTCGCCTCCGGGCAGTTCCTGCTGGATTCCGAAGCGAGCCTCGCCGGCGTGCAGGCGCGGCCGATCCCGTCAACATCGCCCGCAGCGGCCCGCCCCACGGCATACGAGACCACCGGACGGATCGAGCGGCTGCAGGGCCGGTCGATCACGCTGAGCCATCAGCCGGTCCCGGCTTTGCAGTGGCCGGCTATGACCATGAGCTTCACCCTCGCCAATCCCACGCTGGCTGAGGGTCTGAAGACCGGCGATCAGGTGCGCTTCGCCTTCGACCAGGCTGGCGGCGTGCCCACCGTGCGGCGGATCGCCAAGCTGGATACGCCCCGATGATCGCCGCCCTCATCCGCGCCTCGGTCCGGGGGCGCTTCTTCGTGCTGATCGCGGCCGCCGGGCTGTTGCTGGCCGGGCTCTGGGCGGTCCGCACCACAGCGGTCGACGCGCTGCCCGATCTCTCAGACGTCCAGGTGGTCATCCGCACCAGCTATCCCGGGCAGGCGCCGCAGATCGTCGAGAACCAGGTCACCTATCCGCTCGCCACCACCATGCTTTCCGTCCCCGGGGCCAGGACGGTGCGGGGCTACTCCTTCTTCAGCGACAGCTTCGTCTATGTGCTCTTCGAAGACGGGACCGACCTCTACTGGGCGCGGTCGCGGGTGTTGGAATATCTCAACCAGGTGCAGGGGCGGCTCCCCGCGACCGCCAAGCCGGCGCTTGGACCTGACGCCACGGGGGTCGGCTGGATCTACGAATATGCCTTGGTCGATCGCAGCGGCCGACACGACCTCGCCCAGCTTCGCAGCGTCCAGGACTGGTTCCTGCGCTATGAGCTGAAGAGCCTGCCCGGCGTCGCCGAGGTGGCCAGCGTCGGCGGGATGGTTCGCCAGTATCAGGTGGTCGTCGACCCAACCAGACTCGCCGCTTACGGCGTAACCCACGCCGACGTGGTGGGCGCGCTGCGTAACGCCAACCAGGAAGCCGGTGGTTCGGTCCTCGAACTCGGCGAGGCCGAATACATGGTCCGCTCAGGCGGCTACCTGGCGAGCCTCGACGACTTCCGCGCCGTGCCGTTGCGCGCAGCGCCGGGCGGCGTACCGGTGCGCCTCGGGGACGTCGCCACCGTGCAGGTGGGACCGGAGATGCGGCGCGGCATCGCCGAGTTGGATGGCCAAGGCGAGGTGGCCGGCGGCGTGGTGATCCTGCGCTCTGGAAAGAACGCTCGCGAGACCATCGTTGCGGTGAAGTCCAAGCTGGCCGAGCTGAAGGGCAGCCTTCCGGCCGGCGTCGAGGTCGTCACGACCTATGACCGGTCACAGCTGATCGACCGGGCGATCGCCAATCTCACGCAGAAACTGGCCGAGGAGTTCATCGTCGTCGCGCTCGTCTGCGGCCTCTTCCTCTGGCACGCGCGCTCGGCGCTGGTGGCGATCCTCACCCTGCCGCTTGGCGTGCTGGCGGCCTTCCTGGTCATGCGCGGCCAGGGCGTGAACGCCAACATCATGTCCCTGGGCGGCATCGCCATCGCCATCGGCGCCATGGTCGACGCCGCGGTGGTGATGATCGAGAACGCGCACAAGCACCTCGAGCGATGGGCGCATGACCATCCGGGCCAGGCGCTCCGTGGCGAAGCCCGGTGGAAGGTGGTGACCGACGCGGCCGCAGAGGTCGGACCAGCCCTGTTCTTCAGCCTTGTGATTATCACCCTGTCCTTCGTGCCGGTGTTCACACTGCAGGCGCAGGAGGGCCGGCTGTTCGCGCCGCTGGCCTTCACGAAGACCTACGCCATGGCGGCCGCCGCGATCCTCTCGGTGACCCTCGTGCCGGTGCTGATGGGCTACCTGATCCGCGGTCGCATTCCTGCCGAACAGGACAATCCGCTCAACCGGGCGCTGACCCGGGCCTACCGGCCAGCGCTCGACTGGGTGCTGCGGCGGCCCAGGACGACCCTGCTGCTGGCGGCCTTGGCCTTCGCCACGACGGCCTGGCCGCTCAGCCGGCTGGGCGGCGAGTTCCTGCCGTCCATGGACGAGGGCGATCTGCTCTACATGCCGTCAGCGCTCCCCGGGATCTCCGCCGCCAAGGCCGCCGAGCTGCTGCAACAGACCGATCGCCTGATCCTCACCGTGCCGGAGGTGAAGACCGTGTTCGGCAAGGCCGGACGCGCGGAGACCGCGACGGATCCCGCCCCGCTGGAGATGTTCGAGACCACCATCCAGTTCAAGCCGCGGGCCCAATGGCGGCCGGGCATGACGCCTGAGAAGCTGGTCGAGGAACTCGACCGCACCGTGAAGGTCCCCGGCCTCGCCAATGTCTGGGTGCCGCCAATCCGCAACCGCATCGACATGCTGGCGACCGGGGTGAAGAGCCCGATCGGGTTGAAGGTCTCCGGGCCAAACCTCGCCGAACTCGACCGCATCGCCGGCCGCATCGAAGCGGTCGCCAAGACCGTGCCGGGGGTGAGCTCCGCCCTCGCCGAACGCCTGACCGGCGGACGCTACGTCGATGTCGACATCGACCGCGCCGCTGCCGCACGCTTCGGGCTCAACATCACGGACGTCCAGGCCATCGTGTCTGGCGCGATCGGCGGCGAGACGGTCGGCGAGACGGTGGAAGGCCTCGCGCGCTACCCGATCAGCGTGCGCTACCCACGCGAACTGCGTGACAGCCTGGAAGGCCTGCGTACGCTGCCGATCGTCACGCCGGCCGGGCAGCAGATTACGCTTGGAACGGTCGCCCGCGTGCAGATCGCCGACGGCCCGCCGATGCTCAAGACGGAGAACGGCCGCCCCTCCACCTGGGTCTATGTGGACGTGCGTGGGCGCGATCTCGCCTCGGTCGTCGGCGACCTGCAGACCGCCGTCGCGCGTGACGTGAAGCTCGCGCCGGGCGTCAGCGTCGCCTACTCGGGCCAGTTCGAGTACCTGCAAAGGGCGGCCGAGCGGCTGACGATCGTCGTGCCGGCGACATTGGCGATCATCTTCCTGCTGCTCTACCTGACCTTCGGCCGCTTGGACGAAGCGGCCTTGGTCATGGCCACCCTGCCGTTTGCGCTCACCGGCGGGATCTGGGCGCTTTATCTGCTCGGCTATCACCAGTCGGTGGCGACGGGGGTGGGCTTCATCGCCCTGGCCGGCGTCTCCGCCGAGTTCGGCGTGGTGATGCTGATCTACCTGAAACACGCCCTTCAGGAACGCGGTCCCGATCCCAGGCCCAGCCAAGTCGCCGAGGCGGTGCGCGAAGGCGCGCTGCTTCGGGTGCGACCGAAGGCGATGACCGTAGCCGTCATCCTGGCGGGCCTCTTCCCCATCCTGATCGGCCATGGCGCCGGTTCGGAGGTCATGAGCCGGATCGCCGCGCCCATGATCGGCGGCATGCTCACCGCCCCCTTACTCTCTATGCTCGTCATCCCGGCAGGGTACCTCCTGCTGCGGCGACGGCGCACGGATCCCTCAGCTTTAACCCCTAAAGGAGACTTCCAATGAAGCGCGCCTATTTCACCGCCGGCGTCGTCAGCGCCCTCCTCGCTCTGGCCGCCTGCGGTCAGAAGACCGAGACGCAGGCGGAGGCCCCGACGGCCCCCGCCGAACCTGCCGCGGCGCCCGCCGCCACCGACAGCATGGCGGGGATGAACATGGCTTCGGCCGAGGCCGCCAAGACCGCCAAGGCGACCGGCACCGTAACCGCCGTGGATGCGGCGGACGGCGCTATCACCATCGACCACGGGCCGATCCCGGAGGCCAACTGGCCGGCCATGACCATGGCCTTCAAGGCCGCCCCCGCCCTCACTCAAGGGCTCAAGGCCGGCGACAAGGTCGCCTTCGACTTGAAGCTCGAGAACGGCGGCGGCGAAGTCACCGCGATCAGCAAGCAGTGAGGGGGTGGGGGCGGCCGCGCCGCCCCTTCAACTGACCACAAAGTCAATCCGGCGCGCGGCTACTCGCGCGCCGAATTCCGGGCGTCTTCCAGGATCTCCAGACCGCCCTTTGCCGCGATGATCGCGACCACGAGGCCGACGACGAGGTCGGGCCAAGCCTGGTCCAACCACATGACCAGGCCTCCAGCGACGAGGATGCCGCCGTTGGCGGCGAAGTCGTTGAAGCTGAAGGTCTCGGCGGCGCGCATGTTGACGTCGTCGCTTCGGGCGCGCCGGATCAGCACCAGGCACAGCAGGTTCACGGCGGCCGCCACCAGGGCCATCGCCAGCATGGTGAGGCCAACCGGCTCAGCCCCGAACAGCCAGCGCCGTCCCACGTCGAGCAGTACGCCGGCAGCGAATACCAGGAGGAGCACGCCTGACGTTCGGGCGGCCCGGCGTTTCCAGTTCAGCCCGCGCCCCACGGCCAGAAAGCTCAACAGGTACACCACGGAATCCGAGGCGTTGTCGGCGGCATTGGCGATCAGGGCGCTGGAGTCGGCAAGAAGCCCGCCGACTCCGAGGCTCACGAACAGCAGCGCATTGAGGATCAGCACCACGAGCAGAGTTCGCCGCTGTGCTCGGTCCTGGGCGGAGGGCTCCGTCATGCCGAGACCTCCCAGACCTTGCGACGGCGGCCCAGCACCCGGCCGGCGAACGTCGGCAGCACCACAAGCGTGAGCACAGTGGCTGTGATGAGGCCACCAATCACCACGGTGGCGAGCGGCTTCTGGACCTCAGCGCCGGCGCCGTGAGCGAGCGCCATGGGCATGAAGCCAAGGATCGCCACAAGCGCTGTCGTGAGCACGGCGCGTAGCCGCCCCATGGCCCCGTCTACGGCCGCAGCCGTAGGATCGAGGCCACGGTCGAGCCGCTCCCGGATCGCCTGCATCAGAACGAGCCCATTCAGAGTGGCGACACCCGAGACGGCGATGAAGCCCACGGCCGCAGACACGGAGAACGGCATGCCCCGAAGCAGGAGCGCGAGGGCCCCACCGACGAGCGCCAGCGGAACGCAGGCGAACACCAGGGCCGCCTGCGAGGCCGAGCCAAGGGCGAAGTAGAGTAGCACGGCGATCAGGACAAAGACGAGGGGCACCACGAGCGCCAGACGGGCTTCCGCCCGTTGCAGGTTCTCGAACTGGCCGCCCCAGTCGAGCCAGGCGCCCGCCGGCAACTTGACCCTGTTGTTGACCGCCGTCTGCGCCTCGGAGACGAAGCCCCCAAGATCCCGGCCGCGCACATTCGCCTGGACGACGATGCGCCGCTTGCCGTTCTCCCGGCTGATCTGGTTGGGGCCTTCGCCATCCCGGAACCGCACCACGGAGCCGAGCGGCACGAAGCTCTGCCCCTCGTTCACCGCCAGTGGCGTCTGGGCGACGGCGGCGAGGTCGTTCCGCATCGCGTCGGGCAATCGCACGACCACGTCGAAGCGCCGGTCCCCTTCGAACACCCGGCCAGCCTCGCGGCCGGCGAGCGCGATCTGGACGGCGTCGGCCGCGTCTGCGGCGTGGAGGCCGTAGAGCGCCGCACCCGCCCGATCCACCTCGGCGGTGATCATCGGCAGCCCGGAGACCTGCTCGACCCGCACATCGGCGGCGCCGCGCGTGTTGCGCAACACCTGAGCGATCTCATTGGCGGTGCGCTCCATGGCGGCGAAGTCGTCGCCATAGACCTTCACCGCCACGTCCGAGCGGACGCCTGAGATGAGCTCGTTGAAGCGCATCTGGATCGGCTGGGTGATCTCGTAGGCGTTGCCAATCTGGGTGGCGGCCGCCTTCTCGATCTTCTCGACCACTTCGGCCTTGGAGAGGCTCCGGTCTGGCCAGTCCTTCTGGTCCTTCAGCACGACGAAGGTGTCGCTGATGCTGGGCGGCATCGGGTCGGTGGAGACCTCTGCGGTGCCGGTCTTGGAGAAGACGAAGGCCACCTCCGGCACCTTGACGAGGACCTTCTCCAGCCGCGCCTGCATCTCGATGGATTGCTCCAGTGAGGCGCTCGGCACGCGCAGCGCCTGCACCAGCACGTCCTTCTCATCGAGCGTCGGGATGAACTCCCGCCCGAGCGAGAAGAAGGTGAGCAGGCCAACGAGCACCGCCACGACCGCGCCGATGGCCACCGGCCGCGGGTGAGCCACCGCCCAGCGGGTCGCCGGCTCGAAGCGGCGGCGGGCGAAGGCCTCGGCCTTGCTCTCGTGGGTCTTGGCCGAGGGCTTGATCAGCAGCGCGGTCATCGCCGGCACGAAGGTGAAGGTGAGGACGAAGGCGCCGGCGAGCGCCAGCATGACGGTCGCCGCCATCGGCTGGAACATCTTGCCCTCGATACCTTCGAGGGCCAGCAGGGGCGCATAGACCAGCAGGATGATGGCTTGGCCAAAGGCCGCCGGGCGCACCATCTGCTTGGCGGCGCCCGCCGCCTCCTCCAGCCGTTCGGCGATCGTCAGATCCCGACCAACGCTCTCGCGGCGAAGGCCCATGCGGGTGAGCGTGTTCTCCACCACGACGACCGCGCCATCCACGAGGATGCCAAAGTCGAGGGCGCCCAGGCTCATGAGGTTTCCGCTCACCGCGAAGCGGTTCATCCCGATCACGCCGATGAGAAACGACAACGGGATGACGAGCGCGGTGATGATCGCCGCACGGACGTTGCCGAGCAGGAAGAAGAGCACGGCGATGACGAGCAGCGCGCCCTCGGCGAGATTGCGCTGAACGGTTCGGACAGTGCGATCGACGAGATCCGTCCGGTTGAGCACCGTCTTGACGGTGACGCCGGGCGGCAGCGAGGGCGCGATCTCCCCCAGCCGCTCGCTGACGGCGTGCGCCACGGTGCGACTGTTCTCGCCCGCCAGCATCAGGGCGGTGCCGATGACGACCTCGTGCCCGTTCTCCTGAGCCGCTCCGAGGCGGACCGCCTGGCCGAGCTCGACCTGCGCCACATCCGACACCCGAACGACCAGCCCGTTGCGATTGGTGACCGGTGCGGATGCGAGGTCCTGGAGGGAGGAAACCCGAGCGTCGGCCCGGACGACGAAGGCCTCGCCGCCGCGGGACACGTAGCCCGCGCCAGCCACCGTGTTGGCGTGCTCCACGGCCTCGACGAGTTCGTTCAAGCCGACGCCGTAGGAGGAGAGACGCGCGGCGTCGGGATAGACGACGTACTCCTTCACATAGCCGCCGATGGTGTCGATGCCGGCGACCCCTGGCGTCGTGCGCAGCTGAGGCGTGACGATCCAGTCCTGCACGGTGCGCAGGTACGTCGCCTTCTGCCGCTCGGTGACGAGCCGCTCGCCCTCTGGCGTTACGTACGAGCCATCGGCTTGCGGGCCCGGCGCCCCCGCGCGGACGCCTTTCGGCGGCTGGAACTCGACGGTCCACATCAGGACCTCGCCGAGCCCCGTGGTGATCGGCGCCATCTCGGGCCGCGCGTCGGGCGGCAGGTCCTCGCGCACCGCCTCGATGCGCTCGTTCACCTGCTGGCGGGCGAAGTAGATGTCCGTGCTTTCCCGGAACACGGCGGTGATCTGGCTGAAGCCGTTGCGTGAGATCGAGCGGGTCTCGACGAGGCCGGGAATGCCGCCGAGCGCGGTCTCGACCGGGAAGGTCACGCGCTGCTCGATCTCCTCCGGCGACAGCGCCGGTGCGATTGTGGTGACCTGAACCTGCTTGTTGGTGATGTCCGGCACGGCGTCGATGGGTAGCCGGAACAGCTGGGAGACCCCGAAGGCCGCCACCAGCAGGGTGACGAGCACCACCGCGATGCGGTGGCGCACGGAAAACGCGACGAGTTTGCTGAGCATGGCCTAGTCCTCGTGCTCGGCTTCGCCCTTGGAGAGCTCGGCCTTCAGCACGAAGGCGCCGCGGCCGGCGATGCGCTCGCCGCCCTTCAGCCCCTCGACGATCTGCGTGTAGCCCGCGCCGGACCGGCCCGGCGTCACAGGCTGGGCTCGGAAGCCATCGCCCTCGGCGATGAACACCACGGACCGTCCAGCGACGGTCTGGACCGCCTCCGCAGGCACCGTGGGGTAGCCCCCGGTTTCCGTGGCGATGGCCGCGCTGACGGCGGCGCCCGGCGTCAGGCGCCCGTCGCTGGGACGCGCCCGCACGACCGCGGCGCCAGTGGCGCCTTGGGCGAGCGGCGCAATGCCGACGATCACCGCATTGGCCTCCGACCCATCCGGACCGATGACGCGCAGCGGCGCGCCCACGCGGAGCTTGGCCGCGGCTTCGGCCGGCGCATTGAACACCACCTCCACCTGGCCGGGATTGGCCACCTCGGCGACCGCGCCCCCCTGGCTGACGAAGCCACCTGGCGCCACCTGGAGCGCCGTGACCACGCCGGGGATAGGACTGCGGACGACCGTCTCGCCGGACGCGCCGGGACCACCCGAAGCGGCGACCTTGGCGCGGGCCGCGACGGCCTCGGCGCTGGCGCGGGCGGCCGCCGCCCGCGCGGCTTCGAAGTCCTGACGCGCCGTCACGCCGGCTTTGAAGAGGCGCTCCTCCCGGGCCAGGGCCGCTCGAGCGGCCTCAGCCTCGGCGCCTGCAGCGATGGATTCGGCGCGCACGGCGGCGCCTTCCGCGCTCCGGATGACCGCGAGGCCCGCGCCCGCGCCCACGTTGGTGCCCGGCGCCACCAGGACCCGAACAATTGCGCCCGAGACGGGGGATGCGACGGCGGCGCGCCCGCTCGGCGCGGCTTCCACCCGGCCCGTGAGCCGGAGGTCGCCAGCTCCGCCTTGGGATACGGTGACGACGGCGATGCCGGCTGCGCTTGCCTGCTGCGGCGTGAGTTTGACCTCGGAGCCGCCGCCCTCGGCGTGCTCCCCCTCCTCGCCATGCGCTTCTTCCGCGGGCGCGTCGGGACGGTTGATCATGGTCGAGAGCGCGAAGCCGCCGGCTCCGGCCAGTACGACGGCGGCCGCGACGGCGCCGTAGAGACGCGTATCGTCCCGCTTCATCATTGTTCTCCAGGCGTGGCGACGCCGCTTAGCCGCGCCATGGCGGCCTGGGCGCTGATCCGCTCGACGGCGGCTGCGATGGTCTGTTCGCGCGCTTCGGCGAGCGCGCGGCGGGCGGCGACGAGTTCGGCCAGCGGCAAGCGGCCGGCCTCGTAGCCGACGCGGGCGAGCCGGTAGGCCTCCTGGGCCGTGGTCTCGCCTTGACGGGCGGCGCCGAGACGCGACTCGGCCGCCGCGCGACGGGCGGCGCTCGTTCGGACGGCGGCCTCGGCTTCGAGGCGGGCCGCGTTGAGCCGGGCGTCGGCGGCGCTCGCTTCGGCGCGGGCGGCGGCGATATTGCCCCGGTTCCGGTCGAAGAGCGGCAGAGGCACCGACACGCCGGCCACCATGGCCGTGGCATCGTCCTCCTCGAACCGGCGAACACCGACCGACACGGTCACGTCAGGCGCCGCGCGGCGACGCTCGGTCGTCAGCCGCCGGGCGGCTGCCTCCCGCTCCAACTGCGCCGCCAGATAGGCGGTGGTCGCCGTGGCGGCAGGGTTGGCTGCCAAGAAGATCGGCGCGGCGGAATCGAGCAGGCTTGCCGAAATGGAGGTGATGGGCGCTGCCGCGCCCGCGAGCGCCGTGAGGGTCCCGAAGGCGGTTGCTCGGGCGGCCTGCGCCTCTTCCACCGTTGCGCGGGCGGCCTGCACCGCGGCCTGCGCCTGCAGGCGGCGAAGCTCAGCTTCACGACCTGCGTCCACAAGGGCGGACGCGATGCGGGCGTCCTCTTCCGCCAGCGTCAGCGTCTCCCGCGCCAACTGCAGACGCCGGTCGGACGCTTCGGCCTCTGCGTAGGCGGCCGCGAGGTCGAAGGCGTACTCCGCCTCCACACGCCGGGCCTGGGCGCGCGCCGCCTCGATCTCGGCTCGACCGGCCGCCACGCGCGCCGAGCGCTTGCCGCCGAGTTCCAGGGTCTGGCCGATCCTGGCGGTGCTCTCGGACAAGCTCGTGCCGCGGAAGGGCCCGGAGCCCGAGAAGTTCTCGACCTCGAACTCAAGCGTCGGGTTGGGGCGTGCGCCGGCTTGACGCGCAAGGCCTTCGGCCCGGGCGACATTGGCGCGCGCTTCGGCGAGCCGCGGGGCGGTCGCCTGCGCCTGTGCGAACAGAGCAGCAAACGGCGGCGCAGGATCGGCCGAGGCCGTGCTGGCGGCCGTGAGGCCGGCCAGCAGAAGCAGTCCCGCCAACGGCGGCCTGCGAGATGCGGGTGTCATGATGTCCCTCTTGAACGTGACGGGGGGTCGGCGCGCCTCAGCGCGCAGCCGTCAGGCTCTGGGAGGTCGGATCAGGCCAAACTTGGGGTCCGACGTCGGCACCCGGGCTCGAGGGAGCGGGTGGGCGACAGCGGCGAGGTTGGGGTCGACATCACTCGCCGCGAGCGCTGCGGGGACGTAGGGCGCGGCGTGGTGGCAATGGCCGTGCAGGCAGACGCCCGGTCCCTCATCCGCCGGACCTGTATCCCCGTGGTCCGACGCCACGGCGACCGGCAGTTCGGCGGCCACGGCGCCGATGCTGCCTTCATCGCGGCACAAGAGGCCATCGAGGCTCGGCCCAAGCGTGAGCACGGTCAGCACCAAGGCGGCGAGCGCCATGCCGACCTTGCGCCACCAGGGTGAGGTTCGTGCCATCGCGCGTCTCTATACCGAGGCCGAGGAGCGCCGGGAATGCGTTACAAAATCACGCTCGGGGCTGGCGGCGCGGCGCTCAGCCCGGGCCTGAGCCATGATCTGCCAGGCCGAGCGGAGGAAGACGCCCCCCAGCAGCACGCCCACGATGAGATCCGGCCAGCGGGAGCCGGTGACGGTCACCAGCACGCCGGTGGCCGCGACGGCCAAGCACTGGATGAGGTCATTGCGGGTGCAGAGCCACACGGAGCGGACGTTGGCGTCACCGTCGCGGAAGCGCACCAGCAGCAGCGCGGCCGCAAGATTGATCGCGGCGCCGAAGAGCCCCAGGCCGGAGATCGTACCGCCCTCGGGCGCCGCGCCCGTCGCCGCGCGCCAGATCGCAAGGGCGACGATACCGACGGCCATCGCGGCAAGGCTGGCGCTCTTGAAGAACGCCGCGCCCGAGCGGACCTGGACGCTCTTCCCAATGACCCAGAGACTGAGGGCGTAGGTCGCGGCGTCGGCTGCGAAATCCAGGGTGTTGGCGGCCAGCGATGCGGAGGCCGCAAGCCAGCTCCCCACCGCTACCACGGCGAAGCCCAGCACATTGAGTGCGATCACGGCCCGCAGCGCGCGCTTGTACGCCGGCGATGCGCCATCGAAGGCGACCGGGCTACCGCAGCCGCACCCGGCAGCGGCCGGTTTCTCAGAGGTCGAGCAACTGGACATGCCGGCACTCTGCATCCTCTAGTGGCTAGAGGATCAAGCGCCTATTTTGAGGGACCAGAGGAGGCCGCATGACCGCGCTCACCATAGGCAAGCTCGCCAAGGCCACTGACGTGAAGGTGCCGACCATCCGCTTCTACGAGCAGATCGGCCTCCTTCCGGAGCCCGACCGCACCGAAAGCGACCGTCGCGTCTACGACGATGCAGCGGTTCGCCGGCTGGCGTTCATCAAGCATGCCCGGCAGCTTGGCTTCTCGGTGGACGCCATCCGCACCCTGCTCGACCTGGCCGACCATCCGGATCGGGCCTGCGACCAGGCGAACGCCCTGGCCGCGGAACAGCTGACTTCGGTCGAGGCCAAGATCTCGCAGCTGCAGGCGCTGCGGTCCGAGTTGAAGCGCATGGTCGACGCCGGCTGTCACGGCGTGGCGGGCGAGTGCCGGGTCATCGAAACCCTCGCTGATCACAGCCTCTGCACCCATGACCACACCGCACCGAAGCGGCTGGAGACGGCCTGACATGCCGGCTTGCCCCCACGTCCACGGTTCCGCGTCGGCTCGAACGGATGTTGCGGCCGCCATGGAGGCGGCCGAGCGTCGTTGCGCGGTCGCCGGGGAGCGATGGACCCCATCGCGACGTCGGACCTACGAGTTGCTCTTGCAGGCAGACTCCCCGGTGAAGGCGTACGACCTGATCTCGTCCTATGCCCACGACGGGGAACCTGCGGCGAAGCCACCCACCATTTACCGAGCGTTGGAGTTCCTCACGGCGCAGGGACTCGTTCACCGGATCGAGAGCCTGAACGCCTTTCTCGCTTGCGGGTCCAACCCCCACGGACGTTCGACAGAGTTCCTGATCTGTGACTGCTGCGGGCGCGTCGAGGAGCTTGGCGTGGGAATGGACGAGGCCGTATTCCCGGCAGCGTCAGCCCGCGGCTTTACGCCTTCGCGGATGGTCCTGGAGGTGCACGGCGCCTGTGTCGACTGCAGCTCAGGGCAGCCGAACTAGCCCACCGCTGGCACAGCACGCTGCGAATGCGTTCTCGGTCTCCACGGTCGCGACCATCCCCGATGGCCTGATCGTAGATGAGTGCGATCTCGGGCGCGTCGGACGGCTCGGCCGGTCTGGGCCGAGGCCGGATCGGTCGTCACTGGGCGGCGCGCTCCTGGCTCATGGCGGCGGCGGCGAGCGCGTGATCCACGGTCTCGCGCCCCTCCGCCTTCCGCTCACTATAGCGGTCGACAAGGTAGTCGGCGCGGTCGCGGGTCAGCAGGGTGAACTTGTAGAGCTCCTCCATCACGTCGACGACGCGGTCGTAATAGGCGGACGGCTTCATCCGGCCCGCCTCATCAAACTCCTGGTAGGCCTTGGCCACCGACGACTGGTTCGGGATGGTGATCATACGCATCCAGCGGCCCAGCAGGCGAAGGGTGTTCACGGCGTTGAAGGATTGCGAGCCGCCGGACACCTGCATGACAGCCAACGTCCGCCCCTGGGTCGGCCGCACGCTGCCGATCTCCAGCGGTATCCAGTCGATCTGCGCCTTCATGATCCCGGAGATCGCCCCATGGCGTTCCGGGCTGCACCACACCTGGCCCTCGGACCACTGAGAGAGCGCCCGCAGCTCCTGCACCTTCGGATGGTCCGGGGAAACGGCGTCGGGCAGCGGCAGGTCTCGCGGATCGAAGATGCGCGTCTCGGCGCCAAACCGCCGCAGGATGCGGGCGGCCTCCTCCGTCAACAGCCGGCTGTAGGACCGTTCCCGCAGCGACCCGTAGAGCAGCAGGATCCGCGGCGGGTGGGTCGCCGCGGGCCGGGCGTTCAGTCGCTCCAGGCTGGGCGTGTCGAGGAACTGCGGCTGCAGGGCGGGAAACTCTGTCATTCGGAAACCTCGAACACGGCGGAAGCGACTTCAAACTGTCGCAGACTTCCTATATTGTCGAAATATGGAAACCAAGCCTGCCGTTGCAAGCCTGTCCGCCCTCGCCCACGAGGTTCGCCTGTCCACCTTCCGCCTCCTGGTGCAGGCGGGACCTGATGGCCTGCCGGCCGGCGAAGTGGCCCGGCGTCTGGGCGTGCTGCCAAACACCCTGTCGGCCAGCCTCAATGTGCTCAGCCACGCCGGCCTGATCGCCTCGCGCCGTGACGGACGCTCGATCATCTACACCGCCAACTACGACGCCATGCGCGAGTTGTTGGCCTTCCTGATGGAGGACTGCTGCGGCGGTTCGCCGGAGATCTGCGCGCCGCTCGCCGCCATCGCCAGCCAGTGCTGCGTGGCCGAAGGCGCCCGAGCCTGAGGAGCCCACCGTGAGCGACAAGACGTACAACATCCTCTTCCTGTGCACCGGCAACTCGGCCCGATCTGTCATCGCCGAGGCGCTGATGAACAAGGAGGGCCGCGGCCGCTTAAAGGCCTACTCGGCGGGCTCGATGCCCACGGGACGGGTCAATCCGCACGCCCTGTCGATCACCCGAGCCCTTGGCTTCGAGGACACGGCGTTCCGCTCCAAGTCGTGGGACGAGTTTGCGAAGCCCGGCGCCCCGCCGCTCGATTTCATCATCACCGTCTGTGACAACGCCGCCGGTGAGGTCTGTCCTGTGTGGCCCGGCCAGCCGATGACCGCCCACTGGGGCGTGCCCGATCCGGCCGCGGCCCAGGGCTCGGAGGCCGAGATCGCCGCCGCCTTCTCCGAGACGGCGCGGATGCTGGGCAATCGCATCCGCATCTTCCTCAGCCTGCCGCTCGCTTCGATCGACCGCATGTCGCTGCAAATGAAGCTGCGCGAGATCGGCCAAACGGTCGACGAACCCCAGTCCGCCCAATGACCACTATCGAGCCCCCCGCCCCATCCGAGGGGCCTAAGGCCATGTCCCGCTTCGAGCGCTTCCTGACCCTTTGGGTCGCGCTCTGCATCGTGGTCGGCGTCGGCCTCGGTCACCTATTCCCGTCGGTGTTCCAGGCCATCGGCTCGGCCGAAGTGGCCAAGGTGAACCTGCCGGTCGCGGTGCTGATCTGGCTGATGATCATTCCCATGCTGATGAAGGTCGATTTCGGCGCCATGCGCCAGGTCGGCCAGCATTGGCGCGGCATCGGCGTCACCCTGTTCGTCAACTGGGCGGTGAAGCCATTCTCGATGGCGGCGCTTGGCGCCTTCTTCATCGGCTACCTGTTCCGCCCCTACCTGCCCGCCGGCGAGATCAACAGCTACATCGCCGGCCTGATCCTGCTGGCTGCGGCGCCCTGTACGGCGATGGTGTTCGTCTGGAGCAACCTGACCCGCGGCGAGCCGCACTTCACGCTCAGCCAGGTGGCGGTGAACGACGCCATCATGGTCATCGCCTTTGCGCCCATCGTCGGGCTGCTGCTGGGCCTATCCGCCATCACCGTCCCCTGGGAGACGCTTTTGCTCTCCGTCGGGCTCTACATCATCGTCCCCGTCGTCCTGGCGCAGCTCCTCCGGAGGGCGCTCCTCAAACGCGGCGGCGAAGCCGAGCTCCAGCGCGTGCTGGGGCGCATCGGGCCCCTCTCCCTCACCGCCCTGCTCGCCACCCTGGTCCTGCTGTTCGGCTTCCAGGGCGAGCAGATCCTGACCCAGCCGGCCATCATCGCCATGCTGGCCGTGCCGATCCTGATCCAGGTCTACGCCAACTCGGCCATCGCCTATCTGCTGAACCGGGCGACCGGCGAGGCCCACTGTGTCGCCGGCCCGTCCGCCCTGATCGGCGCGAGCAACTTCTTCGAGCTGGCGGTCGCCGCCGCCATCAGCCTCTTCGGGTTCAGCTCCGGCGCGGCGCTCGCAACGGTCGTGGGCGTGCTGATCGAAGTGCCGGTGATGCTGACCATCGTCGCCATCGTGAACCGGTCCAAGGGCTGGTACGAGCGCGGCGCGGCCGTTCAACGGGTGGCGGCGCGCTGCGCCCCGCCGATTACGAGGTGAGCTGCATGTCCGACTTCCCGATCACCATCTTCCACAACCCGGCCTGCGGCACGTCTCGCAACACCGTCGCCATGGTTCGCGCCGCCGGCTACGAGCCCGAGGTCGTCGAGTACCTGCAGGCGGGATGGACCAAGCCGCAGCTGCAGGAATTGCTCGCCGCCATGGGCGCCAAGCCGCGCGACATCCTGCGCGACAAGGGCACGCCCGCCGCCGAGCTCGGCCTCCTGAACCCGAACGTCAGCGACGACGCGATCCTCGACGCCATGGTCGAGCACCCGATCCTCGTGAACCGCCCCATCGTCGTCACGCCCAAGGGGGTGAAGCTCGCGCGTCCATCTGAAGCGGTGCTCGATCTTCTGGAGCGAAAGCCGCAGAGCTTCACCAAGGAAGACGGCGAGGTCGTGCAGCTGCCCTGATCGCCTGCTGCCGGTCTGTGGCGGACGATCTGCGCCCTCCGCTCTCGGGGGATCGGGTCGGCACATGACGTCTTCACCAGCACCCGCCCAAGCTGTTCTGCCGACCGAGGAACTTCTAGGGTCAAGCTCGGGATTCGGCCGGAGCTCTCGTGGACACCATTCTCAGCAACGCTGTGCAGTCCATCCAGATTGGTGTGGAGGACTCCAAGTCGGCGGACCCGCGGCGCGTGCTCTCCGCCATCCGCAACGTTCAGGCCGGCATCCTTCTGCTCTGCAAAGAGAAGTTGCGGCTTCTGTCGCCGCCAGGAAGCGATGAGGTCTTGGTCCGAGAGCGCATCGCGCCACATCTGGACCCTGCCGGTAAGCTCACATTCCGTGGCACCGGTCCGAAGACCGTCGATCAGCACCAAATCAAGGAGCGGTTCAAGGCGCTCGGCGTGAAGGCGAACTGGGGGCCGCTGGACAAGCTCACCGGCTATAGAAACACCCTGGAGCACCACGCCTTCAGCGGCGCTCGAAGCGAACTTACCGAGGCCCTCGGTCAGGCAGCTGTGATCATTCAGGAGCTCATCGAAGACGTTCTTGGCCTCGACCCCGCCACCTTGCTGGGATCGGAGTGCTGGGAAGCGCTGCTTGAATCCGAAGCGCTCTATGAGCTCGCGCTGGCGAAATGCAGGGCCACAATGGCGCACATCCGCTGGATCTCACCGACCATGGGTGCGGCAGTAGAGGACATCGAATGCGCCGTCTGCGGATCCCAGCTCATCGAGCAAACTGACGCTGAGAACTCAGATCAAGATCGCGCCGTCTTCCGCTGCATCGTCTGTCACACGGAAAGTGGCGCGGAAGAGATCGTGCCCTTCGCACTGTCCAAGCACCTCTTCGCCGACGCCTATCTCGCCATGACAGACGGCGGCGAATGGCCCTTGAGCGACTGCCCGTCGTGCGGCGTGGCCGGCGTTATCCCTCTGGGCGAGGGCGAGCGGATTTGCGCCCTGTGCGGCGATGGCTTTCCGGAGGCCTCCTGCGCCGTTTGCCACACCGCGCTTTCATTTGAAGAGATCGCCGAAAACGGCAGCCTGTGCGCCTATCACTTGAACCAAGCGCTCAAGGATGACTGAAGACCAGGCGCGCGCTCGCGGAGCTTCCTCGCCCCTCAAAATTCTCTGCCGCTGGCGTCACGCGCGCCCCGAGGCTGCCAGTTCTATTCGCAGCGAAGGGTCGGTTTCGACAGCGGCGACGATGCGATTGTAGCGATCGAGGAGCGCTTCTAGCGCGGCTAGTCGCCCGCCCGCACTGTCACCTGCTCGCTCGATGATGTCTGCGGCGAGCCACTGCTCCACATCGAACACGTCGAGGCGATCGGCGATGGCTGCGTTCTCCGCCAGGCCCGCGGCAAGTCCGACGCCGCGTCCGGCGGTGACGATAACCGGTCGCTGCCCGGCCGCGAGGTTGCTTTGACACTTTCGGATCAGGGCTTCGCCGCGCGCTGTAGACACGTGGAAAGCCAGATCTCCGAGGTCGAAGTCGCCCGGTCGGGACTGTCCCTCGTCCTTGGTCGACGCAGAGTGGTGGACGAGCCTTGAGCCGAACGCTCCCTCCAGCTTGGCGCCCACCAGATGCTGCATGATCGTGCCCACGATCATTGTGCCCGACATCTCCTTCTGTCGGGCCTCGGCTTGAGCGAACAGAAGTCGGAAGGCAGCCCGAACGCTGAGCGTGGGATCAAGGCGTAGAGTGAATGGCTTCGCGGCGAAGAATTCGCGGACACGCGCGATCCAGAAGGCCTCCACCGCCTCCAGATCAACCCCGCCGCTCTTGACGTGCAAACCGTTCAGGAAGGCCACGTAGGCGCTCATCTTCCCCAAGGAGCCGCGGCTCGTCCGGCCCCCTTCCTCGGCGAGCACCCGCTCGATCCCATGGCGCGCGAGGATCTGTTGCACTTTGCCTTTGCCTAGCCCGAGAACCTGCCCCTCCTTGTCGGTCCGGAGCTTATGCGGGTCGAGCGGCAAGCCCATTCCCTTGGCATGGTCAGTCACGACCAAGGGCAAACACAGTGCACCCTTCGATCGGATCGAGTGCTCTGCCGCAAACGAGGTCAGCGCCTCCTCGAGCTCGTCTCGCCGAGGCTCCTGCGTGACAACCGCTTCGCTCATTCCGCAGCGAGACGCTCCGCACCGCGAGACGCGGCGACCAGTGGTTCGAGTACCTGAGCCGCCAGGTGGCGAACGACGGGCACGACCACGCCATCCCCAGCCAAGTGGTAGGCGTCGTTGTAGCGCGATGGGAGCTTGTAGGTGTCGGGAAGGCCCATGAGACGGGCCGCTTCCCGAGCGGACAGCAGGCGCGAGCGAACGCGTCCGCCCTCGACGATTAAGAGCTTCTGACGCGAGGAGCCGCCCGCCGGTGTACGCAGGCAACCCGCAACGTCGTCGAACCGCACTTCTGCGCGTACGGTGCGGCCACCATCAGCGTCTGGCCGAGTTCGGCGGTAGAGCGTGCCGACCATGCGACGACCGGCAGATTTGGCGAACTCAACCTTCTGCCGATTTACCGGCGACATGCTGTCGAGCAGCTTTTTGGTCTCCGCGGCGCTGTGCCAGGCGACACCGTGCGGCTCATCTTCAATGAGGTCTGCGAAGCGCGGAGGACAATCTGTTGGCTCCTTAAGGCGCCACCATATCCACCGATTGGCGACATCCGGCTCCAAGCGCGCGTGGGCCGTACGAAGCATCGGCGGCGTCCACCGCTCACAGGGAGCGTCCTGAGCGAGACCGACCGGAAGCACGATGTCTTCTCGAACGGCTACGACAAACACGCGCGGCCGCGACTGCGGTACGAACCAGCGGCCGTCTAGGACCAGAGCGCCGAATCGATAGCCGCTATTCGTCAGCGTCCTCGCGATCGCGCCGAAGTCCTCGCCGTTGTTGGAGGTCAAGACGCCGAGAACGTTCTCGAGGACCACAACAGGTGGCGCTCGACCTTCCGCGGCCAGCGCATCCAGGAGGCGCCAGAACGGCCAGAAGGTGCCGGAGCGGGTACCTTCGTTCGAATCGTGTCGGCCGAGCCCTTTGTAGTCGCCGGCCAGGGAGAGATCCTGACAGGGGAACGACGCCCAAACGAGGTCTGCGAATCCCGGCAACTGACTGGGTGAGACTTGCGCGACGTCTCCACACAGAAGGTGCTCAGCACCCCAGTTTTCGGCGTAGCTGGCAGCCTTCATCGGATCGAAGTCGTTCGCGAAGAGGCAATCCCAATCTGCCCCTAAGCCAGCACGCGCCATGCCGCCGCCGGCGAAGAACTCATAGAAGCTGTAGTTCCCCACGGCCGAAGGCGCCTCCGAATCGAGCCCGCCGCACGGCGGACTTGGAGGACATAGCATGAACGGACTGCCCCGGCAGCGGCTCACGTCCGTTCAGGCCGCGACGGATCGCGCCCGGCGGCGAATCCGAAGCCCTAGCCCGCCTCCCCAGAACCTGACGCGTCATCTCGACATCCGCTAGGCTGCGCTGCCTTGTTCGGAGCGCCCGGGAGCAAGTAGCTGGTCGATGATCCACTCTCGCGATCCGACGAAGGCGCACGTGCTTGGCCAGCCGTCGGGTGATCTTAGTCCATCAGATTGAAGTGGCAGGGCTGGCCGTCCCAATGATGCCAAAGGTGCCGACCATCCCAGTACCGAACACGGCCGTCTTCGTTCATCCTCTTTACTCGCCAGACGTTCTCCGACTGAAACCTAAGGATAGTGGAAGGGTCCAGCTGCGGAATATGGCGGCCGACTTGGCCGTAGCCGTCATGGTCAAGAACGGCGGCCGGCACGCCCATGAGAAGGGCGGCGTGTTTGGTCTCTTTCAGGATCAGGGCGTACCAGTTCTCGGTGATGTTCCACCCGCCCGAGGCATGGACAATCAGCCCTCGCATTCCTTGCGCCGCGGCCAGAATGAGCCGCTCAACCCGCTCGCGGGCAACTAAGCTAGCTCGGTCGGCGATGACGCCGGCCCGCGCGCACGCGCACCATTTCACCACCTCCTCCGCGCCTGCCAATTGCATGAAGCCGCCGGTTCGCGCCGCCCACCGCTGCGGCGCCGGCGCGTAGTTCGACGTCGTCACGAACAGTGCTTTATCCGCCCGGTCGAGCTGGGCGGCGCCATAGAGCGCTTGGACCTCGGGCAACTCGACGGGGCGATCGGTGCGATACCGCTTGGCCTGTACGAAGGTCATCATGTCGCCCAGCGGCGACCGTTGCATGATCCGCAGGTCAACGCCTTCATCGCCGCGGCCAGGCCCCAACACCGCTTCGAATCCCTGGTTCTGGAACAGCCGAAACAGCAGGACCTCGAAGTCGCGCCATTGGAGCCGCTGGAGACGCTCCGGGTTTGCCGAGAACTGCTCGTAGAGCTCGTGGTACACATCGGCCGTGTCGTCGGTGATAAGGCCGCAGACCCACTGCCAGTGGAAGTAGTCTTCGAGCGCCACCGCCAGTTCCGGGTCGGTCGGATAGAAGTGGATCGTTGATCCGTCGTTGTTCTCGTACTCGAACCCGAGCCCTTCGATCATCTCCGAGAAGGACGGCTCGTGCCCCTCTGCGTCCTCACCGCTGAGGACGCCGTAGAGATCGCCGCCAATACACAGCACGGTGGCGATAGGCGGACTGCCCGGTTCACCGCCGTTGTGAGCAAGGTGGCTCTTGCAGGAACAATCGAACCACAGATCTCGCTCCACAGCCCACTGTTCGATGGCCCGCTCGAGCGACCGGATGCGCAGCTCAAGCGCCTCGTCAGTCCATCGCTTCGGTGAAGACCGCGTCGCGCTCAAATCACCAGAATCTCCGCGGCATGGCCGTCGACGTCGAGATGCGCCTTTAGGGCGGCGGCCCGACTCTTCGGAGCCGCAATTGCCAGTAGCCGTTCAGCCCGGGAGGCGGCCACGTAGATTTTCCGCGCCTCTTCGACAGCGTCTGGATCGGTCGATGCTCCGCTCAAGACATCTAGAATGCGTCCTGCAGTCCGCGCCGTCAGGACCACGCAGACCGCCGGGAACTCCAAGCCCTTAACCGCGTGAATGGCCTTTGCCGGCAAAGCCGTCGGAGACACTTCGACCAAGACCGAGTCCAACTTCCCGTTCGATCGCAGACGCTGACCGATCGTCGATGATCCAACGATGGTTGCCCCGATGAGGTCGCGAGCGCGCTTCAACCACGCATCAGCGCTTTCTCCCGGGCAGAGCCGCAAGGCCTGACCCAAGGCGATTATCTCGGGACGCCACCGGCCGTCATCGGCGCCGCTCGCGGCGACATGAGTGGTGTAGTCCCCGGCGTTGGCGATGACGCCGCGAACCTGGAGAACGACGCGGTGCAGTCGGGTCAGCGCCTCGCGGCGATTGCCCGCCGTGAATGCGAAGTGGAAACCCATAACCGCTTCGGCGAGGAGCAATGTCTTGTCGTTCCCAGTGTCAGGCACAGCCCGACCGACAGCGTTTCCTGCACTGGCCCATGTCGCAGCAAGCACGGGTGCCTGTACCGACGGAATCCCCAGCCTTGCCACCAAGGTCTGAAAGCAGGCGCCGATCGTGGCGGGCACGCCGGTACCGCCGTAGGACAGTATATGGATTGGCGTGGTTTCAGTCTTGAACCTGCCCACGGCCTGGTCGCGGACACCGCGGGTCGCCGGCGGACGCAACTGGGAGATCGCCGCGCAGATTGCCGGTGACGAGCGAAAATTCCCGCTCATCGGAAGCCGGTCGTCACTGCCGAAGGTCGTCTCGAACTTGATCAGCTCATCGGTCAGGCCGCCTCGGAAAGCGTAGATCGCCTGGTTCGGATCACAGACGACCTTGACCCTTATCCCTGCCTTCCGAAGCCAGTCGATGATCTCAAGGTCAGCCGGATTGCAGTCCTGGGCTTCATCAACGACGATCTCGCGGAACCGGCCATCCAGCGCGGCGCCGAGGCGCGCTGCAAACGCCGAGTCTGCAAGGCGGCTGGCGACGCAGTCCCTGACGTCCTCGAAATCCAGATGCCCCCTATCACGGGCTCGGGCGATAGTGCTGCGCGCAACCGTCTCCCAGGCGCCTGGACCAGTCCTCGAATAGAAGCCGGTGTCCGCTGCCTTCGCTGGCACAAAGGCGCCGGTCGATCGATCGAAGTGCTTCAGCTTCAGGGCGTGAGCCGTGTCGAACGGCTTGATCTCCCATTCCGACTTGTCCGGAACCAGCCGCGGTGGATAGCTGCATCCGTCAACACCGAACGGTGTGATGAAAAACTGCCAGAGGAAGCGGTCGAATGTACCGATGAAGCTCGGGAAGAGGGGCGAAGGCAGGACGCCGAAGGTGCGAAGCCTTCCCTCCAGTTCTTCGACGGCAGCGTTGGTGAACGATAGGAACGCCACGCCGCGCCGATCGGTCGTCGCGCTCAGCATGTGGCGCGCTCGCTCGACCATGGTGCGGGTTTTCCCGGCGCCAGGACAGGCACGCACGAAGGCATGCCCATCGTGCAGGATGATCGCTTCCTGTTCCTTCGTCGGTGTATAGGCGTTCGTCACGCCACGACCTCGCGGATCGTGTCGGCGATGTACTTGGGCACCACGAAAGTGTGGCCGTTCCCCGGGATCTTCTCGATCAGGTCGGCAAGTGTCTGGGCGAAGTCACCCTTCCGCGCATTCTTGAACAGCTTCTGAATCGCCTTCGCTCGTGCATCGCCTTCGAGCGCCGCGGCTTTGTCCCACTTTTTGCCGGACCGCTTGTGCAGGCTGACGTAGGCGGCGCGCAGGATCGCCCCGTTGCCTGCCTCCAGGAGTTCGCTCTCCAAAGAGTACCGGGACGTAATCGCTGACAGAATGCCTTCGGCGCCGTTGGCTTTGGCCAGCGCTTCCAATGCGCGCCTGCGGCGCTCGCCCGGGATCAACGCATCGCCATCGATGCTCGCTTCGGTCTCCTCGCCGCCGTCAGCGGCGTCAGCGGCGTCGGCGTCCTCTTCATCACCATCATCACCTTCCCCCACGCCATGATCGCCGTCCGTCATGACCACAACCCGTTCTGCGATCCGCGCCTGATTGACCTGGCGGGTCAGCAGATTGGCGTAGGGGATGAAGTCAACGCCATCGATCGGGACAAAGACGGCCGAGCGGAAAAGCCGAAGCTTGTCCGGCTGGTCCTTGAGCGTGAAGTGCTCTGCGATGACGGGCAGCAGAAGGGCTTCAGCGATGCCCTCTGCGAGCAGAACGCGGCCGCCGAAGAGCAGAGCCGCCTTGGTGACGTCGAGGTATCGGTCGACCTTCCGGCGCTGCAGGTCGTCCAGATCGATCTGTGACAATGGGATGCAGCGGGTCGATCGCCGAATGACGGCCGCGGTCGCAGTCGCGGCGAGCGCATCGACTACATCAGCACCATTGCCCGCTCCCTCGGCAATGCCCCCTTCGATCACAGCGACGTCGGCTTCGGCTGGGGATGCCGGCTCTTCGGGATCGTCTGAAGTTGTTGTCGGGGTGGGAACGACCGACTTAAACACGACCAGTTGCTTGCTGCTGACCCAGGCGGAAAGGTTGGGGGAGTGACTGGCGACAACCACTTGGATTTGGCCCGCGGGACCGTCCTCAGGTTTGGTGGAACGTGATTGGGTAGCCTGGTCTTTGAGAAACGATAAGACGGCTGCTTGCAGCTGCGGATGCAGGTGCGCCTCCGGCTCCTCCACCAGAAACAACGTCAGGTCCGCATTCCGGACCTTTTCAAGTTCAACCGCGATCGTGGCCATGAACAGCAGGTTGGCGTAGCCATGCCCTGAATAGCGCAGGTCCTCGGGATGGACGCCGTGGTCGGCGAGCTTGAACCGAAGGTCACGGGCGATATCGACCAGCGCTTCTTGCGGGGCAAAGCCAAGTGCGGCGGCCTGGGGGCGCACGCCTGCCGTCAGCGCGGTGAGCCCCTTGCCAACCGCCTCATCGACCTTGGCCAGTACATCGTGCTTCGCCTGCCGCGCCAATTCGCGGGCCAGGTCTTCGGCCTTGGTGTCTCCGAGGAAGTGATTAAGGAGGGCCATAATCCGCGTGGGATTGCCGGAGGCCAGCGCGCGCTTAGCGTCACGCAATGGCTGCAAATAGACGTGACGAACCATGTCATGACAGCCCGGTTCTGGCAGGTTGCCTGGCTTGCCCGCCCACAGGCTTGGGCGATCGCCCAGACCGCCGGCGTAGCGAATCCCGAAGCGCGCTTCTGATAGCGAAGCGTCTGTGCTGGCGGTGATCAGGCGCCCTTGCTGGCCGACGCTCAGATCACTGAAAGTCGCCTCCAACTCGAAGCCTTTGGTTGGACTCTGGAACCGAACATCCGTTGGCTCGCAATAGATTTCGCGGCGGCCACCAAGCGGCTGAGTTACCAGCCGGATCGCATCGATCGCGTTGCTCTTGCCGCCGTTGTTCTCGCCTACAAAGACCGTCAGGTCCTTTTGCAGTTCAACTTCGCCCGCATCGAACGAGCGAAAATTCCGCAGTGCGACCGTCTTCAGATACATGGAATCCCCCCTGCGCAGGGACTGTCCGCTGGGTCGGTCGGCATTGCAACTTAGCGGCGATAGACGCGGGTCAGCATTCCTCGGAAAAGCAGGCGTGGGCGACGATGCGGCGCACTAGTAGGTCAATTTCCGCCTGGTGCATTTCGGTCAGAAGGAACGCCGTTCAGAGTCACCGAGCCATTCACTGGACTTACGTTCAGTGTGGCCCGGCCTTGCCCGATTACGGATCTTGCCAACGGAGGCGATGGGTGAGGACCGGCCCATTCCCCCGCCAACGGCGCCGTCTGTACTACGAGCTCGTCAGGCCCCTTCCCTGTCCCGGGCAAGTGCGATTCCCTGCGCCGAGGTCAGGAGAATTGCAGATGCCCACTGACGTCTCCGCTGCGCTTGGCAGCTCGGCACCACGCTACCGGCGCACAGTGCGCAGGGCTGAACTTCGCCGCATCGTCCCCTTGGCGGACACAACCATCTACGAGCTGGAGCAACGGGGGGAATTTCCGCGCCGGTTCAACCTGACGCCGCGGTGCGTCGTCTGGGATTTGGCCGAGGTCGAAGCTTGGATCGATGAGCGGCGCCGGGCGTCGGACGCCTCCCTGATCGCCAGGTCGCCATCTCCGGACGTTCGGCAGCGCCGCGCACGACCTGTTAGACAGTAGCTTCCAGGGGCCCGAGCTCCATGCTCGGCGGATAGAGCGTCGGGGCGCGCTTCCGGCCATCAACCCACGCGTCGACCATATCGGCCCACTCTTGGAGCATGTGCCGCCGCTGCGGCTCATACTCAGCCTTGTTGTAGACGCCGCGTGACGAGCGGCTGTCCTCGTGGGCCAAGGCCTTCTCGATCCAGTCCCGATTGAACCCGAGTTCGTTCAGCAAGGTGGAGCCGGTTCGTCGGAGGTCGTGAACCGTGAAGGGCTCGAGCGGGAGCCCCTCCCTCTTCGCCCGTTCCGCAACAGCCGTCGTGATACGGTTGAAGGTGGCGCGGGACATGGGTGCGTCGGCATCGTAGCGCGACGGCAGCAAGAACCGGGAGTTTCCGGCGCACGTCTTCAGCGCGATCAGAATGTCGAGGGACTGCTCCGAGAGGTAGACGTTGTGGGGCTTCGAACGCTTCATTCGCTCCTTCGGAATGGACCAGACCGCGTTCTCGAAGTCGACTTCATCCCAGGTCGCGTCCTGCAACTCGCTCTTCCGAACCATGGTAAGGAGGATGAGCTTAAGACCGAGGCGGATGGTCGGCAGAGTGGGCACATGCTCCAGCTGCTTCAGCATGATCCGGATCTCGGTCGGCGATAGCGCGCGGTCCTTGGCTACAAACGTCGCAATCGACGCCGGCCCCACCTCGTCCGCGGGATTCCGGATCTTCTCACCATGGAGGATCGCGAAGCCGTAGATCTGCTTGAGGATGTCCCGGACGTGGATCGCCGTGGCCGGAGCGCCGCGGCCTTTGATCTTGGCGCACAGCGCTCGAAGGTCGTCAGGCGTGATCTCCGACAACAGGCGGTTGCGAAAGGCCGGAAGCAGGTCGCGCTCGAAGATCGAGCGCCGCATCGCCCTGGTGCTGTCGGCCATGGGTGCCTCTTTGAACCAGCGCTCACCGAACTCGCCGAAGCTCTTGGCTTGCAGGACCCTCCGCTTCTCGCGTTGCTTCTCCTGAGCCGGCGAAAGCCCCTCGGCCACCGCCCGGCGGGCGTCGAGGCACTTCTCACGCGCTCGCGCCAGAGACAGACCGGATGGCCCGTACTTGCCGATCGTCAGCGTCTCGCGCCGTCCATTCAAACGGTAATCATACCGGAAGGTGATCGACCCAGATGTCGTAACGTGGACGTACATACCATCCCGGTCAGCGACCTTGTACGCCTTCTCCCTAGGCTTGAGGTTCTTGAGAGCTGTGTCGGTAAGCACGGGCGGCTCCAGAGAATACCGTCACCCATTTCCGAGCGACTCCGGACACCGGTTTTTCCTGATATTTCCGAGACTTCTGCTCTCAAAAATACCGTCACGCGGTGCTTTCGAGATGACGGTATCGCTGGGACACATGGCAGGCAAGCGGGAGCGGCGCCGTCATGGCTACCGCCAGAACGAACCGCTGCTCGCCGATAGATGCCGATAGACTTCGACAACAATCACGTTTCCGTTCAAATACTTACGTGAGTTTGTCGGGCTCCCGCGATAGCCTCTGACGGCTATCGGATCATTCCCACTCGATCGTGCCGGGCGGCTTGGAGGTCACGTCGTAGACCACCCGGTTTACGCCCCGCACCTCATTGATGATGCGGGTGGCGCAGCGGCCGAGCACTTCCCAGGGGAACTCGAAGAAGTCCGCGGTCATCCCGTCAGTCGAGGTGACCGCACGCAGCGCCAGCACATCTTCATAGGTTCGCGCATCCCCCATCACGCCGACCGTCTTGACCGGGAGCAGCACGGCGAAGGCCTGCCAGATCGAGTCATAGAGGCCCGCCTTGCGGATCTCATCGAGATAGATGGCGTCCGCCTCCTGCAGCACACGCACCTTCTCCCTCGTCACTTCACCCGGAATGCGGATGGCGAGGCCGGGGCCAGGGAACGGGTGGCGGCCGACGAAGGCGGGCGGCAGGCCAAGTTCGACGCCCAGCGCCCGCACCTCGTCCTTGAAGAGTTCGCGCAGCGGCTCGACCAGCTTCAGTTTCATATAGTCCGGCAGGCCGCCGACATTGTGGTGGCTCTTGATCACCGCCGACGGGCCGCCCCGCGCCGAAACGCTCTCGATCACGTCCGGATAGAGCGTGCCCTGGGCCAGGAAGGTCGCGCCGTCGATCATCGCCGCCTCCTTGTCGAAGACGTCGATGAACAGCCGCCCGATCGTCTTCCGCTTGGCTTCCGGATCAGTGACGCCCGCCAGTTCCCCGAGGAACAGGTCGCTGGCGTCCACATGGACCAGCGGAATATTGTAGTGGTCGCGGAACATGGTCACGACCTGCGTCGCCTCGTCCTTCCGCAGCAGGCCGGTGTCGACGAAGACGCAGGTAAGCTGATCGCCGATGGCCTCGTGGATGAGGACCGCCGCCACCGAGCTGTCGACGCCGCCCGAAAGGCCGCAGATCACCTTGCCGGCGCCGACCTGCTCACGGATCTTCTGGACCATCTCTCCGCGGAACGCCGCCATGGTCCAATCGCCTTTCAGGCCGGCGATCTTGTGGGTGAAGTTGCGCAACATCAGGGCGCCGCGGGGTGTGTGCGCGACCTCCGGATGGAACTGAATGCCGTAGTAGCGCCGGCCCTCATCGGCGATCACTGCGAAGGGCGAGCCCTCGGAGACGGCGACCGTCTCGAAACCCATCGGCAGGGCGGTGACCTTGTCGCCATGGCTCATCCAGACCGTTTCGCGATGGCCCACGCCTCCAAAGCCGTCGAGCAGCGGGCTCTCCTTGACGATCTCGATCTCAGCTCGGCCGAACTCCCGCGTCGTACCCGGCTCCACCTTGCCGCCCAGTTCGGCGCACATGGTCTGCTCGCCGTAGCAGATCCCAAGGACCGGCACGTCCAGCTCGAAGATCTTCCTGCTGACCGCGGGGCTCTCGTCCTCGTGGACGCTGGCCGGGCCCCCGGACAGGATCACCGCCTTGGGCGCGAAGGTCGCCAGGACCTCATCGACCTTGTCGAAGGGGTGGATCTCGCAATAGACGCCGCTCTCCCGCACGCGGCGGGCGATGAGTTGGGTCACCTGGCTGCCGAAATCGACGATCAGGACTTTTTCGTGCGCGGATTGGGTCATGGGGGCCGTGGTCAGTTGGAACGCTGGAGCACGGCGACGAAAAAGCCATCCGTTCCCGAGCTGTAGGGTGAAAGGCGGAGATAGCCCTCGTCCGTCAGATGCTGGACAAGCTTCGGGCTGTCGGTGGCGGGCGCCACGTGAAAATCAGGTTGGCGTTTGAGGAAGGCGCTGACCCGATCCTCGTCTTCTTCCGGCAGGATTGAGCAGGTGACGTACACCAACCTGCCGCCGGGCTTCAGGAACGTGACCGCCCGATCGAGGACCTCGTCCTGGTCGGCCATCCGTTGCTTGAGGGTCGCTGGCTTCAGCCGCCACTTGGTGTCCGGATGCCGCCGCCAGGCGCCCGTGCCGGTGCAGGGTGCGTCGATGAAGACCACGTCCATGGCGCCGCCCAGCCCCTTGAGCGCGTCCGGATAGATCGGCGAGCGGACCTGGAGGTTGCGGACCCCGGCCCGTTCCGAACGACGGACCGTATCGGCAAGCCGCCGGGCCTCGCTGTCATAGGCGTAGATTTGCCCGGTATTGGCCATGGCGGCGGCGAGCGCGAGGGTCTTGCCCCCTCCCCCGGCGCAGAGGTCGAGCACTTGCGCGCCCTTGATATTCCCGGCGGCCTCGGCGGCGATCTGGGAAGCGAGATCCTGGACCTCGAACCAGCCCTTGGAGAACGCGGGCACGGCCTCGAGCGATTGACTGCGCTGGCTGGGATCGGGCGCGGCGATGCGTAGGGCGTTCGGAAGGACGCCGGTGGGTTCGGCGTTCAGCGGCGCCAGGGCCTTGAGCGCCTGTTCGGGGTCGGTCTTCAGGGTGTTGACGCGCAGGTCCACGGGCGCGCGCTCAGCCAGCATTTCGCCCTGGAGCGCGGCCCCGTCACCGAAGGCGCGGGCGAAGGAGGCTTCCAGCCAGTCGGGATAGTCGCCGCGGACCGGCGCGGGCGCGTCGGCCATATCGCGGGGCTGGATGAGGGCGGCGCGTTCGGCATCCGTGAGAGGTCCGGGACCGTGAGGCGTGTCGGCGGCCGCCTCGGCGATCCGCTCCACCGGCCAGCTCCAGAGGACATGGAGGGCGCAGAGCGCCGCGGCCCGCGGGGTGTCGTCTCCCATCCGCCAGGCCAAGGAGCGGCGGCGGCGCAGCACGTCCAGCACCAGGCCGGAGATCCAGGCGCGGTCCTTCGAACCGGCGAACCGCGAGGCGTCGCCCCAGGTCTTGAGCGCCAGCTTCACGGGACGATGGCGTGTCTCGACCTCGGTGAGTATCTCGATGGCTGCGGAGAGGCGTCCGCCGTCACGCAAAGGGTGGCTCCTGGTTGTCGCGCGGGGCGCGAGCGAGAAGTAACTAGATGCTCCCCCTTAGGGGGAGCTGTCAGCTATGGGCTGACTGTGCGAGCCTCCCCGGCGGGGAGGCTACAGTGGTTGGGTGGGACCGCTGCGCGGCCCCCTCCGTCTCGGCTCTGGGCGCCGGGCCACCTCCCCCTGAGGGGGACGATCTAATCTCAGACCGGGCTGGTGTAGTTCGGCGCCTCGCGCGTCATCATCACATCGTGGACGTGGCTTTCGCGCAGCCCAGCGCCGGTGATGCGGATGAAGCGCGCCTTCTGGCGGAACTGCTCCAGATCAGGCGCGCCGACGTAGCCCATGGCCGCCCGGAGGCCGCCGACCATCTGGTGCAGGATGGCGGCGATCGGCCCCTTGTACGCCACCTGTCCTTCAATGCCTTCCGGCACGAGCTTCAGGGCCGAAACTTCCTTCTGGAAGTACCGGTCGGCCGACCCGTTGGCCATGGCCCCCAGAGAGCCCATGCCGCGGTAGGCCTTATAGGAACGGCCTTGGTAGAGGAACACCTCCCCCGGCGCCTCGTCCGTGCCTGCGAAGGCCGAACCCATCATCGCCACGTGGGCGCCCATGGCGAGCGCCTTGGCGAGATCGCCCGAGTACTTGATCCCACCATCGGCGATCACCGGCACGTCTGTGCCCTTGGCCGCGCGGACGGCGTCTGCGATGGCGGTGAGTTGCGGCACGCCGACGCCCGCCACGATACGGGTCGTGCAGATCGAACCAGGACCGATACCGACCTTCACCGCATCCGCGCCGGCGTCGATGAGGGCGCGCGCCCCGTCATAGGTCGCCACATTGCCGGCGACGATCTGGACGCGATTGGTCTCGCGCTTAAGCCGGCCCACCGCCTTGGCGACATCGGCGTTGTGACCGTGGGCGGTGTCGATCACCACCACGTCCACGCCGGCTTCCACGAGCGCCATGGAGCGCTCGTAGCCGCTGTCGCCGACCGTCGAGGCTGCGCCGACCAGCAGGCGGCCCTGCGCGTCCTTGGCGGCGGCGGGATAGGCCTGGGCCTTTTCCATGTCCTTGACGGTGATGAGGCCGACGGCGTGGTAGGCGTCGTCGACAACGATCAGCCGCTCGATCTTGTGCTTGCGAAGCAGTTCGCGAGCCTCGGCCTGACTGACGCCTTCGCGGACGACGATCAGGTTGTCCTTGGTCATCAGCTCGCGGGCCGGAATGTCGTCGCGGCCTTCGAAGCGCATGTCGCGGTTCGTGAGGATGCCGACCAGCTTACCAGAACCAGGCTCGACCACCGGGAAGCCGGAGATTTTTCTGCGCGCCTTGATTTCCCGGACCTCCCGCAGGGTGGTTTCCGGGTGGATGGTCAGCGGATTGATGACCATGCCGCTTTCGTAGCGCTTCACCTCGCGGACCTGATCGGCCTGCTCCTCGATGGTGAGGTTCCGGTGCAGCACGCCAAGACCGCCGGCCTGGGCCATGGCGATGGCGAGGCGGCTTTCGGTGACCGTGTCCATGGCGGAGGACACGAGAGGGATGTTGAGACTGATTTCGCGAGTGAACTTGGTGGCGGTGTCCACCTGGGTTGGCATCACATCGGATGCGCCCGGTTCCAGCAAAACGTCGTCGAAGGTGAGACCTTCGCGAATGTCCATGTAAGGCTCCATTTTGCGAGCCGCGTATAAGCCCTTGAGGGCCTCTCGGGCAAGGGCCGGGTCCTGGATAATCATGCCGCAACCTGCTCCTTCTGACTTTTTCCGTGGGTTCGAAGGCCGAAGGTCATGGCGAACATGACCACTGACAGACCGCCCGTAAGGGCGAGCGCCGCCGCCGGCGATTCGGCGAGCGCCAGGCCGTAGAGCGCCGGCCCGCCAATCTGGAGAAGCTGGGCCGGCCGTGAAATCAGCGCGGACCTATAGGCGTAGTTTTCAGATCCATAGAGGCTGAGGGGGAGCACGCCTTTCGCGACCGTCAGCATGCCCGCCCCCGCCCCGTGTCCGATCGCCATGATCGCCGCCGCCGGAGCGCCGAACGCCGCGAGGGCCCCCGCTCCCAGGGGATGCATCAGCGTGGCGGCGCGTGTGGTGAGAAGAGGCGACAGCCGCCGCGACAGCGCGACCTCGACGAGGCGTACGCCGGCGGACGCAAGGCCCGCCAAGGCCGCCGTCGCCGCGGCCTGCGGGGCCGTCAATCCGAACGCCGTCAGCAGCCGCGGAAGGTGACTGCCCATGGCGGTGGAGATGAACCACGCGCCGGAAAAGAGGATCGCCAGCCGAACCATCGCGCCATCCCAAACGACGGGCGTGGGGCTGGACGTCGCGGCCGGCCCTTCGTGTCGGGCCGCCTTCGGCAAAGTCCAGGCTGTGAGCGGAAGGCAGAGCGCGAGATGCGCCGCCGCCCAGCCGAGGCAAGCGCCTCGCCATCCGATCAGGCCTCCCAGAAACGACGTGAGCGGCCATCCGACAGCCGAGCCCAGGGCTCCGAACAGCGCGACCACTGTGATCGGCCGGCGCGCAGCATCGCCATGGAGCGCGACTAAGATCGCAAATGGCGTGGCGTACATGCCGATCGCCATGCCAAGGCCCAGGAGCAGCATGGCGGCGATCAGCGACCAGGCTCCTTGAGCGGCGGCGAGAAGCGAAAGAGCGAAGCCAAATACGAGATTGGAGGCAAGCAGGACCTCCCGTCCCCCCCGAATATCGAGCCATCGACCCACCCGCGTCGTGACGAGGGGGCTGACCGCCAGCGCCAGGGACATGAGCCCGACGACGAAAGCCGGACTGAGCGCCAGATCCGCCGCCATCGCGTCGCCGATGACGCCGAGCAGGTAGAAGCTCGAGGCGAAGGCGACGGTCTGGCCGATACCCAACACGACCGTGATCCGGACGTTTGGGCTCGATTGCTGCGCCTGACCTGACATGGCGAGCTTGTGCAGCCTTTCGTCTTGGGACGAAATCGATATGTTCGCTTGGCCATGTTCGAAAATCTCACAACAGGTGCGTTGCCGTCGCTCAACGCCCTTCGCGCTTTCGAAGCCATGGCGCGCACGGGCAGGGCGACACTCGCCGCAGAAGAGCTCCATGTGACGCACAGCGCTGTCAGTCGGCAGGTCAAGGCGTTGGAAGAGCAGCTCGGCGTTCGCCTCTTCACCGGACCCAAGCACCGCCTGGAGCTGACCGCGGCGGGCCGCGAGCTGTTGCCGGCGCTCACCAGCGCCTTCGACCAGATCGCCGCGGCGGTCGGCCAACTGCGCTCCGAGGGCGATGACCTGCACATCGCGGTCAACGCCAGCATTTCGGTGAAATGGCTGATCCCGCGACTAGGCCGCTTCGCCGCCGTCCATCCGAAAGTGAAGCTGCGGCTAGCGGAGCTGCCCTCCCACGCCACGGCCTATCGTGGCGCGCACGCCGTGGTCCGCATCGTGCCGAGCAGCCGGCTTGCGGACCCGAACGTCACGCCTTTCATCCAGAGCCACCTCGGCCTCGTCATGTCACCGGCTCTCGCCCAAGCGCACGCCGATCCGCTTGATGCGCCGCGCCTCATGGCCCAGACCCATCCGCAGGGCTGGGCGATCTGGGCGGCCCTGGCCGGGGTGGAGCTCTCCCCTGCTCCCGCCCAGCCGTTCGCCCACCTGCATTTCG
>Ga0182741_1000987_pt1 | contig 39871 bp, 38 predicted proteins | sample eDN5th37CBELigOP_FD_128874 | JGI IMG/M metagenome (GOLD analysis project Ga0182741, IMG submission 128874) | Enriched Organic Plus compost microbial communities from Emeryville, California, USA - eDNA 5th pass 37_C BE-Lig OP (version 2) (version 2) ... | reverse complement strand
TTCTTCGAGCCCGCCACCACCACATCCCCCCGCAACGGCCCCGACGGCTCGATCCGCCACCCCGGCCCCACCGACGCATCAACAGGGTTCACCCCGGGCTCAGCCATCGCCACGAGGCTACCGCCGGTACGCCGCGCCGGTCCCTTCGGCGATCGACCCGGAACGGCCTGACGGGCGGCGCCGGCGTGCACCGGTCACCGCCCGTCAGGGGCTCGGGACAGATGGCCTAGAGGGCGTCGGCGCCGCGCTCGCCCGTGCGGATGCGCTGCACGAGCCCCACGTCGGTCACCCAGAGCTTGCCGTCGCCGATCTTGCCGGTGCTGGCGGCGGCGGCGATGGCGTCGACGAGGCCCGCGATCTGGTCGTCCTCGGCGAGGACCTCGACCTTCACCTTCGGGACGAAGTCGACCGTGTACTCGGTGCCCCGGTACACCTCGGTGTGCCCCGACTGGCGGCCGAAGCCCTGGACCTCGGTCACGGTCATGCCGGCCACGCCCGCGGCCTTGAGGGCCTCCTTCACCTCGTCGAGCTTGAAGGGCTTGATGACTGCGGTGATCAGCTTCACGAATCCTCCGATCAGTGCCCGGCCAGGGTGGCCGTGCCGGTGCTGTACGCGGTCTCGGCGTGCTCGGCGAGGTCCAGCCCGCTCGTCTCCGTCTCCTCAGAGACTCGCACGCCGATCGTGGCCCTCAGGGCCAGCATGATGAGGCCGGTCACGATGAACGAGTAGACGATCGTCACGCCGTTGGCGAGGGCCTGCTCGAGCAGCAGGTCGAGCCCGCCGCCGTGGAAGAGCCCGGCCATCACGTCGGTGCCGAAGAACTCGGGCTCCGAGAAGAGGCCGATGGCGAGCGAGCCGACGAGGCCGCCGACGAAGTGCACGCCGACCACGTCGAGGGCGTCGTCGTAGCCGAGCCGGGTCTTGAGGCCGACGGCGAAGCAGCAGACCACACCGGTCGCGAGGCCGATCCAGATCGGTGCCATGCCGGCGACGAACCCGGCGCCGGGGGTGATGGCCACGAGGCCGGCGACGATGCCGGAGGCGGCGCCGAGGTTGGTGAAGTGGCCGTCCCGCAGCCTCTCCACGACGGCCCAGGACAGGCCGGCCGCCGCCGCGGCGAGGAACGTGTTGGCGAAGGCCTGGACGGCGGTGCCGCTGGCCCCGAGGGCGGAGCCGGCGTTGAAGCCGAACCAGCCGAACCACAGGATGCCGGTGCCGAGCATCACGAGCGGCATGGAGTGGGGCGGGTAGCCCTCGCCGGGCCAGCCCTTGCGGCGGCCGAGCACGAGCACGGCGGCCAGGGCGGCGATGCCGGCGTTCACGTGGATGGCGGTGCCGCCGGCGAAGTCGAGCGAGCCGCGCTGGCCGAGCCAGCCGCCGTACACCCACTTGAACACGGGCACGAACACGAGGATCAGCCAGACGGGCACGAAGACGGCCCAGGCCGAGAACCGCATGCGGTCAGCGACGGCGCCCGAGATGAGCGCCGGGGTGATGACGGCGAACATGCCGAGGAACATGGCGGTCATGAGCGCGCTGCCCCCGTCGTCGCCGATCGTCAGGCCCCGCAGGAAGGCAGCGTCGAAGCTGCCGATCCAGTCGTTCTCGAAGGGGACCTGGGCCAGCGAGAACCCGCCGATCGCCCACACCACGGGCACGATCAGCAGGCACCAGAAGTTCATCATGAGCATGTTCAGGACGTTCCGCTGGCGGTCCATGCCGCCGTAGAACAGCGCCAGGCCGGGCGTCATGAACAGCACCAGGGCGGCGGAGATCAGCACCCAGGCGGCGTCACCGGTGTCCATGGAAGGCTCCTCGGGTCAGAGTGGATCAAGGACCCGGTCACCTTTCCGTCAGCGTGTTTCGCGACGGTTTCCGGTCGCGACGACTTCTGTGAACCGTCGGTGTCAGGTGAACGTCAGGGAGCGGTCAGCATCGCGTCAGGCGACCCGCTCAGCGGTACTCCGGCGGGTCCCACTCCGGGAAGATGTCCGGCAGCTCGCTCGAGACCCGTCCCTGGAAGCTGGCCGGGCGCTTCTCGAGGAAGGACATGACCCCCTCCATGGCGTCGGGCAGCTTGCCGGTGGCGTGGACGGCCCGCGAGTCGGCCCGGTGGGCGATCATCGGGTGCTCGGCGCCGAGCATGCGCCACAGCATCTGCCGGGTGAGCGCGACCGAGATCGGCGCGGCGGCCGCGATCTCGGCCGCGAGCTCGCGGGCGGCGTCGAGGAGCTGGTCGTCGGGGTGGATGCTGCGCACCAGCCCACCCCGCAGCGCCTCCTCCGCACCGAACACCCGCCCCGTGTAGAGCCACTCGGCGGCCTGGGCCACCCCGACGAGGCGAGGCAGGAACCACGTGGACGCGCCCTCGGGGGCGATGCCGCGCTGGGTGAACACGAAGCCGAAGCGGGCGGACTCGGCGGCCATCCGGATGTCCGTGGCCAGCGTCATCGTGACGCCCATCCCGACCGCGGCGCCGTTCACCGCCGAGATCACCGGCTTCTTGCACTCGAAGAGCCGCAGGGTCACGAGCCCGGCGCCGTCACGGGGCGCGGCCACCCCCTCGACCCGCTCGCCGCCCACCGCCCCCGCCTCGGGGTGCCGGTCGTAGTCGAACGTGCCCGCCCCGGCCGACAGGTCGGCGCCGGCGCAGAACGCCCGGCCCCGGCCGGTGAGGATCACGGCCCGGACGGCGTCGTCGGCGTCGACGGCGTCGAGCACCTGGAGGAGCTCGGCGACCATCCGCGGGGTCCCGGTGTTCATCTTGTCGGGGCGGTTGAAGGCGATCGTCGCCACCCCGTCGGCCACGTCGTACTCGAGCTCGCGCAGATCCATGGCGGGACCCTAGCCACCGCCAGGTCGCCGGCTCGGTTGCCGCTCGGGGTCGAGGGTTGACCGCGCCGAGCACTTATGTAAGTGTCGCTTACATCAAGTAAGCGACACTTACATCTAGGGGGAGCGATGCGGAGGCTTGCTGCGCTGTGGGCGGTCCTCGCCCTGGTGGCCGTGGGATGCGGCGACGACGACGGCGGGGGGACGGCGCCGACGACGACCGAGGCGCCGACCGAGGAGACGACCGACGGCGGCGGCGAGGAGGCGCTGACCGGCGAGCCGGTGCGGCTCATGGCCATCGCGGACACCCGGGGCCTGGGGGAGGGCTTCGCCAACCTCGAGCTCGGCGCCCGGGCCGCGGCGGAGGCGATCAACCGCGAGGGCGGCCTCGACGGCCGGCCCGTCGAGGTGGAGCTCTGCGACGCCGGCGGCAACGCCAACGGCGCGGCGGCCTGCGCCCGTCGAGCGGTGGAGGAGGGCTTCGTGGCCGTCGTCGGCAGCACGACGACCCAGGGCGCGGCCTACCTCCCCGTCCTCGAGGAGGCCGGCATCCCCAGCGTGGCCAACCTCGGAGTGGGCAGCGCGGACTTCCAGAGCCCCGTCGCCTACCCGATCACCACCGGGACCGCGGGCTACGCCGTCGCGATGGGCTCGCTCGCCGCGTCCATCGGCGCCAGCGCCGTCGGGGTCGTCTACGTCGACGTCGAGGGCGGGGCGCTGGCCGGTGGCGCCGTCGGGCTGGGCCTCACGCCCAACGGTGGGACGATCGCCACCCAGACGCCGGTGGCCCCGAACACCCCGGACCTCGCCACCGCCTACGCCGCCGCGTCGAGCGGCGTGGACGCCGTCGCCATCGCGCTGACCACCGCCGACGCCACCCGGTTCGTGGTCGCCGCCCGCCAGGCCGGCGGCGACGTGCCGCTGATCGCCCCGCAGGCCGCGCTCGACCCGGTCTCCCTCGAGGAGCTCGGTGACGCCGCCGAAGGCGTCTACCTCACGAGCTTCTTCCTGCCGGTGCGCGACGACCAGCCGGCGATGGCGGAGGTGCTGGCCGACTTCGAGGCGCTCGGCGAGGACTTCACCTGGGACGACGTCGCGGTGAACGCCTGGGCCGGGGTCCGGCTCGTCGCCCTGGCCGCCGAGCAGGCCGATGACCTCACCGGACCGGCCGTCAGGGCCGCGCTCGACGCGCTGAGCGAGATCGACCTCGGGATCCTCCCGCCGTTCTCGTTCCAGTCGCCGGTGTCGGGCATCCCCACCTTCGAGCGGACCTTCAACAACCAGGTGATCTTCAACCAGGTCCGCGACGGCGAGGTCGTCCCCGTCACCGGGGAGTTCGTCAACCCGTTCGAGTCGCTGGCCTGATCCTGTGGACCTCCTCCGCTTCGCGCTGCTCGGCCTCGGTCCGGGCGCGGTGTACGCCCTCTCGGCGCTCGGGCTCGTGCTCGTGCACCGGGGCTCGGGCGTGCTCAACTTCGCCCACGGGGCGTTCGGCGCGGTGGGGGCCATGTGGTTCTTCCTCCTCCGAGACGACTGGGGGTGGCCGACGCCCGTCGCCCTCCCGGTCGCGCTGGCCCTGGTCGGCGCGATGGGGGCGGCGATGCACCTCGTCGTCATGCGCCGACTGGCGCGGGCGACGGCCACCACCCGGGTGATCGCCACGCTCGGCGTGCTGAGCGCGGTCCAGGGGTGCGTGCTGCACCTCCGAGGGACGGACCTGCGCCTCGTCGACGGGGTGCTCCCGAGCGAGCCGGTGGAGGTGCTCGGCATCACCCTCGGCCGCGACCGGCTGCTCCTCGCCGCGCTCGCCACGGTCCTCGCACTGGTCCTGGCCGCGGGGACGCGCTGGACCCGCCTCGGCGTGGCCACGCAGGCCGTGGCGGAGAACCCCCGGGCCGCGGCGGCGATCGGGTGGTCCCCCGACCTGATCGCCGCCGGCACCTGGGCCGTCGGTGCCGCGCTCGGCGCGCTCGCCGCCGTCCTCATCGCCTCGGTCGTCGGGCTGTCGATGATCGAGCTGTCGATGCTCGTCATCCCGGCCCTCGCGGCGGCGCTGGTCGGGCGGTTCGAGTCCTTCCTCGCCACGCTCGCCGCGGCGCTGGCCATCGGGATCGCCGAGTCGGAGGTGACCCGCTACGTCACCGTTCCGGGCGCGTCGAAGGCCGTGCCCCTCGTGCTCATCCTCGGGGTGCTCGCCCTCGGCGGGCGCACCCTCCCCGAGCGGGGCGAGGCGGTGGGGCAGGCTGCCGCCGTGGGGACGGGCCGGGTGGGGGCTGGCGCGGGGGCCGCGGTGGTGGTCGTCGTCTCGGCCGTCCTCCTCCTCGACGGCGGCTGGGTCGCCGCCCTGACGACGAGCGCCATCGCGGGGATCGTCGGCCTGTCCGTGCTGGTCGTCACCGGCTACGCCGGCCAGCTCTCGCTCGCCCAGTTCGCCATCGCCGGCCTCGCGGCCCTCGTCGCCGGACGCCTCGTCGGCGCGGCCGGCGCGCCCTTCGAGATCGGGGTCGTGGCCGGCGTGGCCACGGCCGTGCCGGTGGGCCTCGTCGTGGGCCTGCCCGCGCTGCGGACCCGCGGCCTCGCCCTCGCCGTAGCCACGCTCGGCCTGGCCCTCGCCATCGAGCGGACGATCCTCCTCAACCCCGACCTCACCGGAGGCTTCGCCGGCACCGTCGTCGGCGACCTGCGCATCCTCGGCGTGGACCTCAGCTCGATCCGCCACCCGGAGCGCTTCGCCCTCCTCGCCGTCGGCCTCGCCACGACGAGCGGGCTCCTCGTCGCCAACCTGCGCCGCAGCCGGGCCGGTCGCCGCCTCCTGGCCATCCGGACCAACGAGCGAGCGGCCGCCGCCCTCGGCATCGACGTGCGCCTCGCCAAGCTGGCCGCGTTCTCCACGGGGGCGGTCGTCGCGGCGGTCGCCGGGATGCTCACCGCCTTCCGGTACCCGCAGGTCGTCTTCACCGAGTTCGGGCTCTTCGACTCCATCACCGCGGTCACGAACACCGTCCTCGGTGGGGTCGGGTTCCTGGGCGGGGCGCTCGGCGGCGGCGCGCTGGCCACCGACGGGGCCGCGGCCCATGCCCTCCCGGGCTCGGCGGGCTGGCTCCCCGTCGGCGCTGGCGTGCTCGTCGTCGTCCTCCTGCTCGTCGCGCCCGAGGGCCTGGCCGGTCTCGTCGCTCGACGCCGGCCTGCTGGCCCGCCGCCGACGGCGGCGGTGCCGCGCCGGCGCTCACCCCGGGTGCCGTCGCCGCTCGTCGTCGAGGGGCTGCGGGTCGCCTTCGGCGGGGTGCTCGCCCTCGACGGCGTCGACCTCGAGGTCCGGCCCGGGTCCGTGGTCGGGCTGCTCGGCACCAACGGGGCCGGCAAGACCACCCTCCTCGATGCCGTGTCGGGGTTCGTCCGGCCGGCGGCTGGTTCGATCCGCCTCGGCACCGAGCACCTGACGGCTCTCGCCCCCCACGAGCGGGCCCGCCTCGGCGTGGCCCGCTCCTTCCAGGCCCCCGAGCTCTTCGGGGGGATGACCGTGCGCGAGCAGCTCCTCGCTGCCGCCGACGACTGGGACGGCGCCGCCTACCTCACCGGGCTCGTGCGGCCCGGCGGCGCCGGGCTCGACGGCGATGCGGCCTGGGCTGTCGAGCACCTCGGCCTCGCCGACGTCCTCGACCACGACGTCGGCCGGCTCCCGTACGGACGTCGTCGCCTCGTCGCCCTCGCCCGCGCCATCGCCTCGTCGCCCGCGGTCCTCCTCCTCGACGAGCCCGCCGCCGGGCTCGACCAGGACGAGGCCCAGGAGCTCGGCCACCTCGTGGCCGCGCTCGCTGCCGAGCGGGGGATCGGCGTTCTCGTCGTCGAGCACGACGTCGCCCTCGTCGCCGCCATCTGCGAGTCCGTGGTCGTCGTCGACGCCGGGCGCGTCCTGGCCGCTGGTGCGCCGGAGGCGGTGCTGCGATCGCCCGAGGTCGTCGAGGCCTACCTCGGCTCCACGCCGGTCCCCGCGGGGGCGGGCGCGTGAGCGCCGCGGCGCCGGTCCTCGTGGCCGAGCGACTTGCCGCCGGCTACGACCGCCAGCCGGTGGTGCGCGACCTCGACCTCGAGGTCCGGCCCGGCGAGGTCGTCGCCCTCCTGGGCGCCAACGGGATGGGGAAGACCACGACCCTGCTCGCGCTCGCCGGTGCCCTCCCGCTCCTCGGCGGTCAGGTGCGGCTCCGCGGCCGCGCCGTGCGGGCAGGGCTCGCCGCTCGCGCTCGCGCCGGCGTCGGCCTCATCACCGAGGAGCGCTCGGTGTTCGCTCGGCTGACCGTCGCCGACAACCTGCGCCTCGGCCAGGGGCCGCCCGAGCGGGCCCTCGAGCTCTTCCCCGAGCTGCGCGAGCACCTCGACCGCCGAGCCGGCCTCCTCTCGGGCGGCCAGCAGCAGATGCTCGCGCTCGGCCGCGCCCTCGCTGCTCGCCCCGCGGCCCTGCTCGTCGACGAGCTCTCGCTCGGCCTCGCCCCCCTCGTCGTCCAGCGCCTCCTCGATGCCGTGCGGACCGCCGCCGACGCGGGCACGGCCGTGATCCTGGTCGAGCAGCACGCCAGCCGTGCGCTGGCCGTGGCCGACCACGCCGTGGTCCTCCGGCGGGGTCGCTGCGTGCTGCGCGGCACCGCCGCCGACCTCCGCGCTCGGTTCGACGCGATCGAGCGCAGCTACCTGGCCGGGCGCCCCTCCGGCGCCGCTGTCACGAAGGAGACCCGACCATGAACCTGGGTGAGCTGGTGAGCCGCGCCGCACAGGCTCACGGCGACCGCTGCGCCGTCATCGACGGCGAGCGGCGCGTGAGCTTCCGCGAGCTCGACGAGCGCAGCAACCGCTTCGGCTCCTGGATGCTGGCCGAGGGCCTCGCCCCCGGCGACCGCGTCGCCCTCCTGCTCGGCAACCGCCTCGAGTGGTTCGACACCACCTACGGCCTGCTCAAGGCGGGGCTGGTGCGCACCTACGTGAACCCCCGGTCGGCCCCGGCCGAGGTCGAGCACCAGCTGGCCGACGCCGACGTGTCGGCTGTGGTCGTCAGCGACGAGCACGTCGACCTGCTCGCCCAGGTGCCGATCCCGGACGGCGTCGAGGTCATCACCACCGGCGACGCCTACGAGGCCGCGCTCGCCGCGGCCAGCCCGGCCCGACCCCCCGTGGCCACCGACGCCGACACCGTCGCCGCGCTCATGTACTCGTCAGGCACGACCGGACGACCCAAGGGCGTGCTGCAGACCCACGGCAACTGGCTGGCCTCCACCACCCACACCCTCCTCGAGGTGGGCATCCAGCCTGACGACGTGCTCATCCACGTCGGCCCGATGAGCCATGCCAGCGGCGGCTTCTCCTACTCCTTCCTCCACCGGGGCGGCACGCAGATCGTCCACCGGGGCTTCGACCCGCAGGCGATGCTCTCGGACATCGATCGCCACGGCGTGACGTTCCTGATGCTCGTGCCGACGATGATCTACCTGCTCGTCGACCTCGTGAAGGCGGGTGCCGCCGACCTGTCGTCGGTGCGGACGATCCTCTACGGCGGTTCGCCGATCGCCCCCGAGCGCCTGGCCGAGTGCCTCGAGGTCCTCGGCCCGGTGTTCGTGCAGAGCTACGGCATGACCGAGGCGGTGGGCGGCGACACCCACCTCTCCAAGGAGGACCACCTGGCCGGCGGCCCCCGCCTCGCCTCCGCCGGGCGGCCCAGCCTCCACGTCGAGGTGCAGGTCGTCGGCGCCGACGGCGCCCCGCTGCCCACCGGCGAGGTGGGCGAGATCTGCCTGCGTGGACCGATGGTCATGGCTGGCTACTGGCGACGGCCCGAGGCCACGGCCGAGGCCATCGATGCGGAGGGCTGGCTGCACACCGGCGACGTCGGCTACCTCGACGACGGCGGCTACCTCTTCATCGTCGACCGGAAGAACGACATGATCGTCTCCGGGGCGTTCAACGTGTACCCCCGCGAGGTGGAGGACGCACTCGTCGCCCACCCCGCGGTGGCCGAGGCGATCGTCGTCGGCATCCCCGACGACACCTTCGGCGAGAAGGTGCACGCCGTCGTCCGCCTGGAGGACCCCGACGGCACAGCAGAGGCTGACATCACCGAGGCCCTCGCCGACTGGGTGCGCGAGCGCCTGGCCGGCTTCAAGGTCCCCCGGTCCTTCGAGCTCGTCCGGGACCCGCTGCCCCGCAACCCCACCGGCAAGCCGCTGCGCCGCCTCGTCCGCGAGCCGCACTGGGCCGGCCGCGACCGCCGCGTCGGCTGACCGACCCCGATCCCCCCCCACCCGTCACCCGAGGAGCACCCTTGCCTGACACCACCCTCCACGAGCACGGCCCCGTCGCCGTGCTCACGATCGACCGGGCCGCCGAGCGCAACGCGCTGAGCCGCGGCCTGCTCGACGAGATCGCGGCCGCCGCCCGGGCCCTCGCCGAGCGAGCCGACATCCGGGCCGTGGTCCTCGCTGGCCGCCCAGAGGTGTTCTCGGCCGGCGCCGACCTGAAGGAGCGGGGCCCAGCCATGGCCACCGCCACCGGCATCGACCTGTGGCGTGAGGTCCGCCAGGGCACGGCCGCCTTCGACGCGCTCGCGGCGCTGCCCCAGCCCTCGATCGCCGCCATCTCGGGCTTCGCCCTCGGCGGAGGGCTCGAGCTGGCGCTCGCGTGCGACCTGCGGGTCGCCTCGCCGACCGCTCGGCTCGGCCTGCCGGAGGCGAAGATCGGCATGCTGCCGGCGGCCGGCGGCACGCAGCGGCTTCCCCGCCTCGTCGGGCCGTCGCGGGCCGCCGCCCTCATGTTCACCGGCGACGTCCTCACCGCCGAGGAGGCGCTGCGCATCGGCCTCGTCGACGAGGTGGCCGAGGACTGGCTCGGCGCGGCCCTGACCCTCGCCGAGCGCATCGCGGCCAACTCGCCGCTCGCCGTGCAGCTGATCAAGCAGTCGATGGCCGTCGGCTCGGAGGCCAGCCTGGCCAGTGGCCTGCGGGCCGAGGCTGGAGCCCTCGGGCTGCTCGCCACCGCCGAGGACCGCCACGAGGGGCTGGCCGCCTTCCTCGAGAAGCGGGCCCCGCAGTGGCAGGGGAGGTGAGCGCGGTGGCCTACGAGGACCTGCGCTACGAGGTGGCGGACGGCGTCGCCACCGTCACGATCGACCGGCCCGAACGGCGCAACGCGCTGCGGGGCCAGACGATGGAGGAGCTCACCCGGGCCCTCACCGCGGCGGCGCGCGACGACGAGGTCGGCGTGGTGGTGGTCACCGGATCCGGCGGGCACTTCTGCGGCGGCGGCGACCTCAACATGGTCCCGGCCGCCGACGGGTCCGTCTCCGTGGAGCCGCCGCCGATCGAGGTCGCGCTCCACTGGCTCGAAGCCTTCCGCCTCTGCCCGAAGCCGGTCATCGCCCGGGTCCAGGGGGCCTGCATCGGCATGGGCAACGAGCTCAACCTGCTCTGCGACCTGACGATCGCAGGGACCTCCGCCCGGTTCGGGCAGGCCGGGCCCCGAGTCGGCAGCGTCCCCGCCGTCGGCGGCACGCAGCTGCTGCCGGTCGTCTGCGGCCTCAAGCGGGCCAAGGAGATCATGTTCCTCTGCCGGACCTACTCCGGCGACGCGGCCGTCGACATGGGCCTGGCCAACGTCGTCGTCCCCGACGAGGAGCTCGACGCCGAGGTCGGGCGCTGGTGCGAGGAGCTCCTGGCCCTCAGCCCCCAGAGCCTGCGGATCGCCAAGCTGTCCCTGTCCACCGTGTTCGACCAGCAGTGGCCCTCGGTGCTCCACGGCGCCGAGCTGGCCCGCTGGTTCACCCGTACGGGCGACATCGTCGAGGGCGCCGCCGCGTTCCTCGAGAAGCGCCCGGCCCGCTTCCGCGCTCGACCCGAGGAGGATGCCTCGTGACCACCTTCGACCTCACCGGCCGCGCCGCGCTCGTCACCGGCGCGGGCCAGGGGGTCGGGCTCGCGCTCGCCCGCGGGCTGTCCGGCGCCGGCGCCCGGGTGTGGGTGAACGACCTCGACGCCGGCCGGGCCGAGGAGGCCGCCGCGTCGATCGGCGGCGACGCCCGTCCCGTCGTGGCCGACATCACCGACCCTGACGCCCTCCGGGCCATGGTCCACGCCACCGGTCCGGTCGACGTCCTCGTGAACAACGCGGGGGTGCCACCGGGGGCCAGCCAGCTCACGCCCTTCGTGGCCACCACGCCCGAGGACTGGGAGCCGTGGATCTCGCTCAACCTGCGAGCCACGATGATGGTCACCCATGCCTACCTCCCTCCGATGCAGGAGGCCGGGTGGGGACGGATCCTCACGATCGTCTCCGACGCCGGTCGCACCGGCGAGCCCGGCCAGGTCGTCTACGGCGCGTCGAAGGCGGCGGCGATGGGCTTCACCCGCGGCCTCGCTGTCGAGACCGGGCGCTTCGGCGTCACGGCGAACTGCATCGCCCTGGGCGCCATCCGGCACGGCCTCGTCGCCGCGTTCTTCGATGCCAACCCCGAGGCCGAGGCCAAGGGCGTGCGCCGCTATCCGGTGGGGCGCTTCGGCGACCCGACCGACCCCGTCGGGCTGGCCCTCGTGCTGTGCAGCGAGGCCGGCTCCTGGATCACCGGCCAGGTCGTCCCGGTGAACGGCGGCTACACCCATGCCCTCTGAGCCCGAGGTCCAGCGCCCGCGCCGGCGCAGCTACGACGAGATCCACCGGCTGCTCGTCGATGCGGCGGCGGAGCTCTTCGCGGAGAAGGGCTACACGGGCACGACCACCAAGGAGATCGGGCTCCGGGCCGGCGTGTCGGAGGTGATGCTCTTCCGGCACTTCGGCTCGAAGGCCAGGCTCTTCTCCGAGGCCAGCCTGCAGCCCTTCAACGACTTCCTGGCGCGCTTCGCCGCCGACTGGGGCGCCCACGTGGACGAGCAGTCGCTCGACGAGCCCTACCTCCGGGAGTTCGTGGCCGGCCTCTACGACCTGAGCCGAGAGCGACGGACGCTCATCGTCGACCTCCTCGCCTCCGCTGCGTACGAGCCCGAGCTGCTCGCCGGTGACGAGCCGCTGCTGCGCGCCCTCACCGACGTCGCCGCGGTCGGCCAGAAGGCGATGGCCCGCCGCGGCGTCGACGATGTCGACAGCGCGATGACGGCCCGGGCGATCATCACGATGGTCGTGGCCACCGCGGTGCTCGGCCCCGTGCTCTTCGGGCACGACCCCGGCCCGGACGGCCGCGACGCGGTCATCGACGACCTCGCCCGCATGGCCGGCCGCCTCATCGGCCCGGCCCGCAACCGCTGACCGATGCGCGGCGCGCTCACCACCGCGCTGACCGAGCGGCTCGGCATCGAGGTGCCCGTGCTCCAGGCGGGCATGGCCCTCGTCGCCCGCCCATCGCTCGTGGCTGCCGTGTGCGAGGCGGGCGGCCTCGGCGTGCTCGGCGCCGCCGCCTCGTCCCCCGAGGTGCTCGCCCGGGAGATCGCCGAGGTCCGCGCGCTGACCGACCGGCCCTTCGGCGTCGACCTCGTCTTCCCGCCCGAGCTGCTCCGACGCGACCCCGCCGTGGCAGTGCAGCTCGACGCCCTCCGGAGCGGCTCAGGTCCCGGCGACACGGCGATCGCCCACCTTGTGAGCGTGCTCGAGCCCGGTCGCATCGACGCGCTCGTCGAGGCGTGCTGCGAGGCCCGGGTCGCCGCGGTCGTGGCCGCCCTCGGCTCGCCTGGCCCGTTCGTCGACCGCCTCCACGCCGCCGGCGTGACCGTCCTCGCCCTCTGCGGCACCCCCGAGCAGGCGCGGCGCCTGGAGGTCGACGGCGTCGACGCGGTCATCGCCTCCGGCGCCGAGGCCGGGGGGCACACCGGCCGGATCGGCTCGCTCACCCTGTGGCAGGCGTGCCTCGACGCCGTCGACGTGCCCGTCGTCGCTGCCGGCGGGATCGTCGACGGGCGGGGCCTCGCCGCTGCCCTCGTCGTCGGCTGCCAGGCGGCGTGGGTCGGCACCCGGTTCCTGGCCACCGTCGAGGGGGACGTGCACCCCCGTGCCAAGGAGGTGGTCGTCGGGATGGGGGTCCAGGACACCACGGTGACCCGAGCGTTCAGCGGCAAGCCGATGCGGGTCCGCACCAACCGCTTCGTCGTCGAGTTCGAGGCGTCCGGTGGCCGTCACCGCGGCTTCCCCCTCCAGCTGCTGGAGGGGGACGGCCGCTCCGAGCGCGGTCTGCGGGCCGGCGACGTCGACGACGGCGCCGTGCCCGTCGGTCAAGCCGGGGGGCGGATCACCGCCGTCGAGCCGGCCGGTGCCGTCGTGGGGGCCATGGTCCGTGACGCTGCTCGGGCGCTGGCCCGCTGGAACCGGGCGGCCCCGGGCGCGCAGGTCTGAGCCAGCGCGCACCGGGTAGGGAGGCCGACGACGTGGTCCCCCCGCCACGCTCGGATCGAGCCCTCGTTGCCCGCCCTCCGGTGGACGCCGAGGGCTCGGTCGCGTCTGGCGGGCCGCGCCGCGGGGCAGACCTCAGCGGATGACGACCGTCCAGGCCACGATCCGAGCACCTCGAGCCGACGTGTGGGACGCGCTCGTCGACGTCCGCACCTACCCCACCTGGCTCATCGGTGCCCGGCGGATCCGCTCGGTCGACGAGGGGTGGCCGGCGCCGGGCACCGCGTTCCACCACGTCGTGGGCATCGGGCCGCTGACGATCGCCGACGCCACCCGCTCGGTGGCGGTCGAGGACAGCCGGCGCCTCGAGCTCGAGGTCCGGGCCCGGCCGGCGATCGTGGCGACCGTCGTGTTCGAGCTGCGCGACGTGCCCGAGGGCACCGAGGTCACGATGGAGGAGCGCCCCACGGGCGTCTACCGGCTCCTCGCCCCGCTGGCCGCGCCGCTCGCCCAGGCCCGCAACCGGGCCAGCCTCGCCTCGCTCGAGGAGCGGGTGCGGGACCGGCTGGGTGGCCGGGATCCGGCGCCACCGGCCGACGACGAGGCATAGCGGGGCGCCCCCGGGGGTAGCGGGCGGTGCATGGCATCGAACCCCCAGCACGCGACCGACACCCCTGACGGCGGCGTCCAGGAGCCCGACAACAGCACCGTCGAGGACTGGCACGGCCAGAAGGTGGCCGACGACATGGAGCTCGTCGACGAGGTCCTCGAGGAGACCGGTGGCGACGAGGCCGCCGCCGAGGCGGCCTTCGACGAGCGCTCCGCGCAGCACGACCCCGAGCGCGACATCCAGCGCCCGAAGCCTTCGTGAGCGACCACGACCCGGGGACCGGCACCGGCCGATCGTCCGAGGAGCGCCCGAACGCGCTCCCGGAGGAGGCGCCCGAGGAGGTCCCCGCCCTCGACGAGGCCCCCGACGGTCACACCCCCGGCGAGCCCACCGACCGCGACGAGGGCTCGCTCCCGCCCGGCTGACCCGCGGGCGCGCCGGAGCGCGCCGTCAGACGGCCAGGGTGCGGCGCAGCGCGTCCACGCGCTCGGGGACGACCGTGCACATCACCCAGCGCCCGACCTTCTCCTTGGTGATGAGGCCGGCGTCCGCGAGCACGGACAGGTGGTGGGAGACCGTCGACTGCGTCTTGCCCACCGGTCCCTCGAGGTCGCAGGAGCACGCCGAGCCGTCAGGTGCGCTGGCGATGAGCGACAGCAGGCGCAGCCGCACCGGGTCCGCCAGCGCCTTGAACGCCGCGGCGAGCTGCTCGGCGTCAGCCTCGCTGATCGTCGCAGCGAGCAGCGGCGGGCAGCACTCGGCGATCGTGGCGACCTTCTTCACCGCGCCTCCTGGCAGGCATCGACAGATGTCGATACATTGACGAACGTCCATAGGTTATCCGTGCGGGGAGGCCGCCGTGTCCCGAGTCCAGCTCGCCCTCAACGTCACCGACCTGGAGGCGGCCGTCGCCTTCTACTCCCGGCTCTTCGCCACCGAGCCGGCCAAGCGCAAGCCGGGGTACGCCAACTTCGCCATCGCCGACCCGCCGCTGAAGCTCGTCCTCATCGAGGGGGAGGAGGGCGGCACCCTGAACCACCTCGGCGTCGAGGTGACCACCGCCGAGGAGGTGGAGGCGGCGGAGTCCCGGCTCGCCGCCGAGGGGCTCCGCACGACAGGCGTGGACGACACCACCTGCTGCTACGCGCGCAAGACCGAGACCTGGGTCCACGACCCCGACGGCGCCCCCTGGGAGGTGTACGTCAAGCGAGGCGACGTCGAGCAGATGTCCGACGCCGCCGACACGGCCTCGTGCTGCGCCCCCGCAGCGGTCAGCGACGTCGGCCCCAGCTGCTGCTGACCGCGCCGACCCGCCCTCAGCTCACGAAGGACGCGCGGGCCGACTCGCCCAGCAGCAGCCCGTCGTGCCCCGCCGCAGCCTCGAGCGCGGCGTCGACCAGGGCTCGACCGAGCCCGGAGACGACGGTGCCCCCGCCGGGGCGGGGGCACGTCTGCGACTGGAGCGGCCGACGGGAATCGAACCCGCGTCTCAGGCTTGGGAAGCGTGCGCTCTACCATTGAGCTACGGCCGCGTGGGGGACTGACCATACCTGCGCGGGGCGGCCGCCCGCCATGCGGTCACGGCCTCGGCCGGAGCGTTGGCGCCGCCGACTAGGTTCGGCCCCCGTGATCCTCTCCGACCGCTCCATGCGCGAGGCGATCGCTGCGGGGCGCATCGTCATCGAGCCGTTCGACGACTCGATGGTGCAGCCGTCGTCGATCGACGTGCGCCTCGATCGCTTCTTCCGGGTGTTCCTGAACCACACGATGCCGGTCATCGACGTGAAGGAGAACCTGGAGGAGCTCACCCAGCTCGTCGAGATGAGCGACGACCAGCCCTTCGTCCTCCACCCCGGCGAGTTCGTCCTCGGCTCGACCTTCGAGCGCATCAGGGTCCCCGACGACCTGGTCGCGCGGGTGGAGGGCAAGGCGCTCGGGCTCGACACCGAGGTGCCCACCCCGCAGGGGTGGAAGACGATGGGGGACCTCGAGGTCGGTGACGAGGTGTTCGGCCTCGACGGCCGCCCGGTGCGGATCGTCGCCGCCACCGACGTGCTCGTCCGCCGGCCGTGCTACGAGGTCGACTTCTCCGACGGGACGACGGTCGTGGCCGACGCCCAGCACCAGTGGCTGACGCTCACCGCCACCGAGCACCGGCTCGGCACGCCCGGCTCGGTGCGCACCACCGAGCAGATCGCCGAAACGCTGTGGCGCACGACCGACGGCGAGTGCGCGCACCGGGTGCCGATCGCGGCGCCCGTCCAGCACCCGGAGCGGGACCTGCCCATCGACCCGTACGTGCTCGGGGCCTGGCTCGGCGACGGCGCCTCCACCCAGGCCGAGATCACCTCGGCGGACCCGCCGATCCTCCCCGAGCTCGAGCGAGCCGGCTGCGCGACGGCGACGGCGCCCGGGCCGCTGGCCCACCGCATCGGCGGCACCGGCCACACCCGTGATGCCGCCACCGGCCCGTCGCGCCGCGTCGACTCGTTCGCCAGCGTCCTCCGCAACGAGGGGCTGCCCGGCCACGAGCCCATCCCCGACGCCTACCTGCAGGGGAGCGTCGCCCAGCGGCAGGCCCTCCTCGAGGGGCTCATGGACACCGACGGCTACGTCGACCGCTGGGGGCGGTGCGGGTTCACGACGGTGCGTCGGGAGCTGGCCATCCAGGTCCGCGAGCTCGTCGCCAGCCTGGGCTTCCGGCCGGTCGTCGTCGAAGCGCGGGCGGTGCTGAGCGGGGCCGACCACGGGCCGACGTTCGACGTCACCTTCACGCCGCACCGCCCGGTGTTCCGCCTCCCGCACAAGCTGGCCCGCCAGCGGACCGATGGGACCTTCGAGCGCTTCCGCTCGATCGTCGGGGTCCGCCGCGTCGAGTCGATGCCCGTCCGCTGCATCCAGGTGGCGGACCCCTCGGGGATCTTCCTGATCACCCGGTCGTTCATCCCCACCCACAACAGCTCGCTGGGTCGCCTCGGGCTCCTCATCCACAGCACCGCCGGGTTCATCGATGCAGGGTTCGACGGGCACATCACGCTCGAGCTGTCGAACGTGGCGAACCTGCCGATCACGCTGTACCCGGGGATGAAGATCGGTCAGATCTCGTTCGTGCAGATGACCACCCCGGCCGACACGCCGTACGGCTCGAACAAGCTGGGCTCGAAGTACCAGGGCCAGCGCGGCCCCACCCCGAGCCGGTACTGGGAGAACTTCCAGCAGCCCTGAGCGGGCGCCGCCCCGGCCCGTCCGCCCTGGTCAGCCGAGGGCCAGCTGGTCCCGGCGGTGGCGGGGGAGCGCGTCGAGCGGCCGGGCGATGGCGGCGTGGAGCTCGTCGACGAGCTCCTGCAGGTGGAACGGGCGCACGAGGAACCCGTCGGCGCCGGACTGGAACGAGAACTCCCGGTTCCGGCGGCTCGTGCCGCAGAGGATGGCCCGGGTGGTGCTCACCCGGCGGTCCTCGTCGCTGCGCAGCACGTCGAGCACCCGCAGCGTGGACCCCATCCCGCCCCGGGTCATGTCGATGACCACGGCCCGGGGCAGGTGCTCGCGGGCGGCGGCGGACGCCTCCTCGGCGGAGTGCGCGCCGGCGGTGCGGAACCCGGCGTGGCGCAGGAACCGCACGAGCAGCTCGCACGCGTCCAGGTCGTCGTTCACGACGAGCACGAGCGGCGTGGTCCGCCGCTCGGTGCCGTCCCACTCCTCGTTCTTGCGACGCCGAGCCACGGCCCCCTCCGATCGTGTCGCGCTGGGCCGTGCCGGCCCGCTCAGTCGACCGGCGTCTGCACCTCGCCCAGGCGCCGGGCGTCGGCGGCTTCGAGCGCCGAGAGGACGTGCATCGAGATGTCGGCCACCTCGACGGTCTCCTCGGCCCCGGCGCCCTTCACGCCGTCGTCGAGCATGATGTAGCAGAACGGGCAGGCGGTGGCGACCTTGCTGGCCCCGGTGGCGATGAGCTCCTCGGCCCGGGCGTCGTTCACCTTCTTGCCGATGTTCTCCTCCATGAACATCCGGGCGCCGCCGGCTCCGCAGCACATGCCCTTCGTGCCGTTGCGGACGGCCTCGACGACCTCGACGCCGCCGAGGCTGCCGATGACGTTGCGGGGCGACAGGTAGATGTCGTTGTGCCGGCCGAGGTAGCAGGAGTCGTGGTACACGACCCGCTCGTCGAGGCGGGCGCCGGTCATGTCGAGCTGGCCCGTGTCGATGAGGTGCTCGAGCAGCTGGGCGTGGTGGATCACCTCGTAGTGCCCACCGAGCTGCGGGTACTCGTTGAGGAGCGTGTTGAAGCAGTGCGGGCACTGCGTGATGACCTTCTTCACGCCCATGCCGTTCAGCGACTCGATGTTCGCCATGGCGAGCATCTGGAAGATGTACTCGTTGCCGGAGCGGCGGGCGGGGTCGCCGGTGCACTGCTCGGACGGGCCGAGGATGGCGAAGTCGATGCCAGCCCGCTGCAGCAGCTTGGCCATGGCGACGGTGACCTTCTGGTTCTTGTCGTCGAAGCTGCCGGCGCAGCCCACCCAGTACAGGTACTCGTGGTCGAACGGGTCGCCGGGGTCGACGATCGGCACGTCGTCGACCTTGCTCGTCCACGACGCCCGCTCGGACTGGCTCATGCCCCACGGGTTGCCGGAGTTCTCCATGCCCCGGTAGGCGCTGCCCAGCTCGGTCGGGAAGTTCGACTCCATGAGCGACAGGTAGCGCCGCATGTCGAGGATCTTGTCGAGGATCTCGATGTTGACCGGGCAGTTCTCGTCGCAGGCCTTGCACGAGGTGCACGCCCAGACCTCCTCGGGCGTGATCCGCTCGAAGAGGCTGTCGGAGGAGATCGTGATCTCCGGGTCGGTGCCGATCGGGGGCGACACGACCGGCGTTCCGGTGGCGGCCATGACCTCGCCGGTCTTCAGCACGATCTCGCGGGGGTCGAGCGGCTTGCCGGTGGCGTGGGCCGGGCACACGGAGGTGCAGCGGCCGCACATCGTGCAGGCGTCGGTGTCGAGCAGCTGCTTCCAGGTGAAGTCCGAGACGGTCGAGGCGCCGAAGCTCTCGAGCTCGGTCTCCATGAGGTTCGGCATCGGTCGCATCGCGCCCTTGGGGCGCTCCCGGTCCCGCAGGTACATGTTGAGCGGCGACGTGAAGACGTGCCGCAGCATCGTGACCGGCAGGATCACCACGAACAGGAAGAAGCTGGCGACGTGGGCGACCCACCAGACCTGGTGGGCGCCGGCCAGGTTCCCGGCGTCCTCGATCAGCCCGGACAGCGGGTACCCGATGAAGCTCCACTTCTCGAAGTCGGGCCGACCCGCCAGCGCGATGCGCCAGACCTCGGCGCCGAAGCCCGTGACGGCAATCGCCAGCAGCGTGCCGAGGATGACCGCGTGCTCCGGCTTCGACTTGATGCGGATCCGGTACGGGCGCTGCACGTAGCGGCGCACGATCGCCCACATGACGCCCACGAAGAGCATGACCCCGGCGCCGTCGCCCACCGCGCTGTAGGCCTGGTAGACGCCGCCGTGCAGGAACTTCATCGACTCCGGCATCTGGTGGTTGATCTCGAGCACCGTGGTGACGGCGAGCAGGATCAGGAAGCCGAAGTAGATGAGGCTGTGCATGACGCCGGCGGCGGGGTCGCGCAGCAGCGTCTGCATGTAGACGCCGGCGCGGAAGTCCGCGAGCCGGCGCTTCACGTTCTTGGGGGTGGTGCGGCGGTCGTCGGGGTTGCCGCGCTGCCAGTTGCGGACCCGCTGGGAGAACAGCACCGCCCCGTACACGATGAGCACCGGGAAGACCGTGTAGAAGGCGAGCTTCCACCAGCTGGGGATGTTCCCGAACACCTCCCGCTGGATCTCGCTGTCGTCGTGGAACTGGAACACCGTCGCGGTGATGCCCGACACGACGGTGATCGTGGCGAACACGAGACCCAGGCCGATGGCCAGCTGATGAGGCTTCAGTCGGGACTTCACGGGCGCGAAGGTACCCCGGCTGCCTCAGACGGGCCGAAACGTGCCGTCGGGGGCCGCCCGCCGGCGGAGGCTCCCGGGCCGAGCCGGGGCCCGGAGCGGGGGCTCAGCCGTACGTCTTCTTGTCCAGCTCGCGGATGCGAGCGGCGAGGGACTTGAGCAGCTTGTGGGCGATCGGGGGCACGTCGTCGATGAGCGCGGCGAACTCCCGGGCGCCGATCACGAGCACCGTGGTGTCCTCGAGGGCGGTGACGGTGGCGGTGCGGGGCCCGTGGTCGAGGAGGGCCAGCTCGCCGACGCTGTCGCCGGGGCCGAGCGTGGCGACCTTGCGGCCGTTGCGGCGCACCTCGGCGCTGCCCTCCACGATCACGAAGGCCTCCCGACCGATCGCACCCTGCTCGCAGAGGTGCTTGCCGGCGGGGACGGTCACCTCGTCGGTGGCGCGGGCGACCGCCTGCAGCTCCTTCTTCGAGCAGGCGGAGAACAGCGGGACCGCGGCGAGGTGGTCGAGGTGCGATTGGCGAGCCATGGGGGCGCAGCATATGGACAACGGCAGGCGCGTGCCGGGGATGGCCCGACGTCGCGCGACCGCGACCCTTCACCGTCGCGCAACAAGCGGGAAACACTCGGTCCGTAGCGTCCCGGTGCGTGGATGTCGCCCTCCTGCGTTGGCCGCTCGAGCGGGATCGCCGCGACGAGCTCCGGCGCGAGGGCCGGGCCCGGCTCCTGCTCGTCGAGGGCGACGTCGCTCCCCCCACGGTGGCCGACGAGCTGGAGGACTGGATCCGCCTGCCGGCCGACGACGCCGACGTGCAGGCCCGGGTCGCGGTCCTGGCCAGCCGGGCCCAGCGCAGCGAGCCGTGCCCCGAGCTCGACGCCGACGGGCTGCTGCGCTTCGGCGGGCGGTGGGTGTCGCTCCCGCCCGTCGAGGCCCGCCTGATGGGGGCGCTGCTCGGCCGCTACCGGGCGGTCGTGTCCCGCGAGGCTCTGGCCCGAGCGGGGTGGCCGAACGGGTCGCCGGGTCGCAACGCGCTCGACGTCCACATGCTGCGCCTCCGCCGCCGGGTGGCCGGCCTCGAGCTCGCCATCCGCACCGTCCGGTCGCGGGGCTACCTGCTCGAGCGCGCCGCCTCCGAGGCCGCCTCCGGCTGATCGCCCCGGCCTCGCGGCGCCGTTCAGGTCGTGTCGTCGTGGAGCAGGCCGAGGTAGCCGATCATCACCCGGACGGCGCCGTCGAGGAGCGCCTTGTCCGAGGGCCGGGGCCCGGTGAGCCGGATCACGCTGATCAGGTCGCCGGCCCGGCGCAGGACGACGTCGCGCTCCTCGATCGGCCCGGTCTCGGGCTCGAGCTCGAAGCGGATCGGCAGGGTGTCGTCGGTCAGGACCCCGAAGTCGAGACGGCCGGCCCGGATGGAGAGCCCCTCGTCGGAGGCCACGACGGCCGAGCAGTCGTTGGCGACGTCGACGAAGAGCCGCTCCACCGCCGCGCCCTGGCCCGGGAACCACGCCACGGTGTGGGTGACGCGGGTGTCCGAGCGAGTGAAGTCGCGGCTGACCGCCTCCTTCGGCTCGAGGTCCGCGATCGCGTCGTCGCAGGGGTGCTCGGGGAGGACCTCGGCGCTGATCGGGGTGCCGGGGCCGTCCTCGACGACGTAGCCCTCGGGCAGGTCGCCCTCGTCGATCAGCGCCTCGAGGAGGCGCTCCTCGGTGACCGGGATCGGGTCGGGCTCGGTGATCACCCGGTCGGTGCTGCAGGCGGCCAGTGCGATGGTCGCGCCCACCCCCAGCGCCAGGATCGATCTGCTGCCCACGGTGCCCTCCCGTCACGTGCCGGTCCGGTCATCATCGCACCCCGGCCGGCGCCCGTCGCGCCTCGTGCGCTCAGCGCCCCTCGGCCTGGCGGGCCACCGCCTCGGCCGCGGCCTGGATCTCCTCGGGGCTGCGCAGGTACCGCTCGATGACCGCCTTCGCCTCGATCGGCCGCATGTCGTCGCCGAGCTCGTACACGAGCGGCTCGCCGGTCGGGATGTTCAGCTCGACGACGTCCTCGTCGCTGATCCCGTCGAGGTGCTTCACGAGCGCCCGGAGGCTGTTGCCGTGGGCGCCCACGAGGACCGTGCGGCCCGCCCGCAGGTCGGGGACGATCCCCTCCTCCCAGTAGGGGAGCATCCGGGCCACGACGTCCTTCAGGCACTCGGTCAGGGGCAGCTGGTCGGGCGGGACCTGGGCGTAGCGCTCGTCGTGGTTCGGGTTGTACGGGTTGTCGTCCGAGATCGGCGGGGGCGGCACGTCGTAGCTGCGTCGCCAGATCTTCACCTGGTCGGCGCCGAAGCGCTCGGCCGTCTCCGCCTTGTTGCGGCCCGTGAGGTCCCCGTAGTGGCGCTCGTTCAGGCGCCAGTCCCGCTTCACCGGGATCCAGGAGCGCCCCATCGCCCGCAGCGCCAGCTCGACGGTGTGGATGGCCCGGGTCTGCAGCGACGTGTGGGCCACGTCGGGCGCGATGCCGTGCTCGGCCATGAGCCGGCCCGCCTCGATCGCCTGGCGCTCGCCGAGCTCGGTGAGCTGGGCGTCCCACCACCCGGTGAACAGGTTCAGCTTGTTCCACTCGCTCTCGCCGTGGCGGAGCAGCACGAGACGGTGCACGGTCATGCCCCGACGATACGCAAGGCGGCGCGGCCGGCCGCCAGGGCACGATGGGGCGATGCGGCGCCTGCGCCTGGTCATCGCCGACAACGACCCGGCTGCCCTCGAGCTCGCCGTCACCGACCTCACCCTCGAGGGCCACGAGGTGGTGGCCACCGCCACCGACGGCGACGCCGCGGTCGCCGCCTGCCGGGCGACGAACCCCGACGTCGTCGTGATCGACCACCGCATGCCGCCGGGACCCGCAGGGCTCGACGTGGCGGCCCGGCTCCGGGTCGAGGCGCCGGAGGTCGGCGTGGTGCTCTACACGAACTACCAGGACCGGGCCGTCGTGGAGGGGGCGGCGGCCGTCGGCGCCACCTACGTGCCCAAGGGCAGCCTGCGGCACCTGCGCCGGGCGGTGCTCGAGGCGGCCGGCGAGGGCCCTACGCGGCCTGGGTGAGCCGGCGGACCAGGTTCGGGAGCCGGTCGAGCTCGTGCTTCGACACGCAGGCGGTGATCCCGAGGTCGGCGGCCCGGGCCCGGATGTCGGCGTCCAGGTAGGCGCTGTAGAGCACGATGATCTGGCTGGGCCGCTCCGCGAGGATCCGCTCGGCCACCTCCATGCCGGACAGCCCCGGCATCCGGTTGTCGAGGATCACCACGTCGGGCACCGGCGGGCCGTTGAGGTCGCGCCACACCTGGATCGCCTCGGGCCCGTCGGCGGCCTCGCCGACGATCGTCAGGCCGTCGTTGGCCATCTCGATGACGAGCCGGACCAGCATGCGCATGTCGAGCTCGTCGTCGACGATCAGCATCGTGGTCATCGCCGCTCCTCCCGTAGGCGCAGACCCTACGCTGTCGTCGAGTCCGGGCTGAACCCGAGCGAGCGCCGGGCTGGGGGCTGGTATGGGGGTGCGAGGGTGACCGTCGGCAGCGGGCGCCGCGACGTCGCGGCGGCCCTGGTCGCGGTCGTCGTGCTCGTCGCCGCGGTGGGGCTCGCCCAGCGCAACCGCGCCCTCAGCCTGGCTCGGGCCGAGGCGCGGGACTGGGCGGCGGTGAACGACGTCGTGGTCGGGGTCCACCTGGCCCTCGAGGCCGCGGTGGACGCCGTGGAGCAGGCGGCCGGCGTGGCCGCGGCCGGCGTCGACCTCCCGCCGATCGCGCCGCCCTCGCTCGGGGTGACGATCGGTCTGCTCGAACCCGACGGTCCGTCGGGGGACGCATCGGGGCTCTCCGCGGCCGACCTGGAGCGCCCCGAGGTGGCCCGGGTGCTGGCCCGGGCCACCGACGCCGGGACGCTCGCCTTCTCCGCGCCGGTGGAGCTCGACGCGGGGCTGCGCGCCGTGCTCGCCGCGCCCGTCTACGACGGCCCGGTGTCGCCGGGCACCCTCCTCGAGCGGCGGGCCGCCCACCGGGGCTGGGCGGTCGCGACGCTCGACCTCGGGGCGATGGCGGAGCCGTACCTGCCCGAGGGTGCGGGCGCCCGGCTCTCGGTGGGCGACCGCTCCTTCGTGGCCGGGCCCGGGCCGCCGCGCGCCGACGTCGGCAAGCCCATCGACCTCCACGGGTACCGGATCGACGTCCGGGCCGGGTCGCTCGAGCCTCCGGGCGTGGCCGCGGGCACCTGGGCGATCCTCGCCGGTGGAGCGCTCGCCGCCGTCGCCGCGGGAGCGGGCGCGGCGTGGCTGTCCCGCCGCGACCGGCGCCAGGTCGCCGCCCTCCGGCGGGGGGAGCAGCAGGCGCAGGTGGTGGCCGAGGTGGCACCGATCGTCCAGCACTCGCTCGACCTCGCCGACGTGCTCCCAGCCATCGCCGTCCAGCTGCGCGACCACTTCGGGCTCACCGGCGTGCACCTCACCACCGCCGGTCCGGCCGGCAGCGAGATCGAGGTGTTCGGGCTCGGACCCCGAGCCGTCGATCCACCAGCACCGGCGCTGGGCCCGCCGGAGCGCCTCGGCGCCGGCGAGGCGACGGTGCTCGCGCTGCAGCGCGGCGGTCGGGGGGTGGCCCGGCTGGAGCTGGTGGCCGGCCGTGCCCTCAGCGGGGAGGAGCTGCGCTCGCTGCGCGTGCTCAGCGAGCTCGTCACCGCCGCCGTCGTCAACGCCAACCTCTACGCCGCCCAGCAGGACGCCGTGCGTCGCCTGCGCGAGCTCGACGCCCTCAAGACGGTGTTCCTCTCCACCGCGTCGCACGAGCTGCGCACCCCGGCCACGGCGATCAGCGGCTTCGCGTCCCTCCTCGAGGATCGGTGGGGGGACTTCCCCGAGGACCAGCGCGCCGAGATGGTGGGTCGCATCGCCGCCAACGCCCGATCGCTCAGCGCGGTCGTCGAGGACCTCCTCGACTTCTCGCTGCTCGACCGCCGCGACCAGCCCCTGGCCGTGGAGCCGCTCCACCTGGGCGACGTCGTGGACGCCGTGGTGGGGCGGCTGGGGCTCCTCTTCGCCGACCACGCGATCGAGGTCGTGCTCGGCGACCCGCCGCCGGTGCTGGGGGAGCGCAACGCGCTCGAGCGCGTGATCACCAACCTGCTCACGAACGCGGCGAAGTTCTCGCCTGCGGGCTCCACGATCACCGTCGAGGTCGACGGCACCGACGGGGGCGGACGGATCCGGGTGCGCGACGAGGGGCCAGGGGTGCCGCCCGAGGAGCGGAGCCGCATCTTCACCCGCTTCTACCGCGGCGAGGGCGACGCGGTCGTCCAGACCCGGGGGGTCGGCATCGGCTTGGCGGTCGTGGCCGAGCTGGTGGAGCGGATGGGTGGCGCGGTGACGGTGGACGACGCGCCCGGCGGCGGGGCGCGCTTCACGGTGTGGCTCCCGCCCGCCGGGAGCGGAGCAGGCGAGGCCATCGCCGAACGAGGGAGGGACGATGCGACGGCGCGCTGAGCACCTGCTGACGGTGGCCGTGGTGGCGGGGTTCCTCGCCGCCGCGGTGGCGGTGAGCCTGCTGATCGACAGCGCGAGCAGGCGGGGGATCGACGCCCTCGAGGCCTCCGTCCAGACCGAGGTGGACTCGCTGGCCCGGAGCATGGCCAGCCGGATCGGGCTGCAGCAGGCCGGCGTGGGCGGCGCGCTGCTCGGGTTCGACTTCGAGGTCGAGGTCGGCAGCGAGCGCGACCGGGAGACCCTGGAGGAGCTCGAGGAGCTGCTCGGCCCCGCCCTCCCGGCCGGGGCCTACCTCGTCGACCTCGACGGCACGGTGACCGACGGCATCTTCATCGACGAGGACCTCGTCGGTCGGCCCGCGCCGGTCGACGGCATCGTCGAGGCGATGCGACGGCCGAGCTTCGAGATCGGCGTCGGCCAGGTGCTCCCGGTGGGCGAGGGCCTCACCACCGCGCAGCCAGCACAGGTCCAGGTGCTGCCCGTCCTGTCCGGCCCCGTCGGCCAGGGCGGCCGGCCGATCGGCGCCCTCGTGTCCGAGGTCCCGGTGCACCCCGAGAGCGACCTGAACCAGGAGATCCGGGCGCTGCACCGGGGCGAGACGGGCCGCTACCACCTCGCCGACGAGGCGGGGACGGTGCTCGCCGCCACCGACCCGGGCGCGGTGGCCGGGCCGCTCCCCGAGCCCGTCGCCGGTCGCGGCCCCGGGCTCCACCGCTCCGGCGGCCAGATCGTCGTGGTCAGCGCGCTGGAGGACCTCGGCTGGACGATCGCGCTCACCCAGGACGTCGACGAGTTCGAGGAGCCCCTGGCCCGGCCGCTCCAGCTCGTCGGCACGGTCCTCGTCCTCGTCCTCCTCGCGGGTGGCATGGTGCTGAGCATGGTGCTGATCCGCCGCCTGCGGGCGGCCCGCCGCGAGCAGGCGCGCCTGGCGGAGATCGGCGCCGCGCAGCAGGAGCTCATCTCGATCGTGTCCCACGAGCTGCGCACGCCGGTGGCGGGGGTGCTCGGGTTCCTCGAGACGAGCCTCGACCACTGGGAGGCCATGGACGACGAGCAGCGCCGCAGCGCCGTGCGGCGGGCCGCAGCCAACGCCCGTCGCCTCCAGGCGATGGCCCGCGACGTGCTCGACACGCAGGCCCTCGAGACGGGCGAGGTCGTGGCCGTCACCCGCCCGGTCGACCTCGTGGCCGAGGTGCGAGACGCAGTCGCCGCCCAGCAGGAGGTCGATCGGGATCGGACCTTCGAGCTCGACGTGCGCGACGAGGCGCTGTGGGTGCAGGCCGACGCCGACCGGGTCCGGCAGGTGCTGGCCAACCTGCTCGACAACGCCCGCAAGAACTCGCCAGCGGTGTCGCCGGTGCGGATCGCGGTCCGCGCCGTCGACGGCCAGGTGGAGGTGGCCGTCTCCGACGAGGGGCCCGGCGTCCCCCCGGAGGCCCGCGACCGGGTCTTCGAGAAGTTCGTCCGGGGCCGCAGCGAGACGGTCACCGGCACCGGGCTCGGCCTCTACATCAGCCGTCGTCTCGTCGAGGCCCACGGCGGGCGCATCTGGATCGCCGACGGGGGCGAGGGCACGACGTTCTGCTTCTCGCTGCCCCGCACGCCGGTGCCCGCGGGCGATCAGACGTCGTAGACCCCGTCGACCGCGAGCGCGACAGCGAGCACGGCGAGCACCGCGGCCACCAGCCCCAGCACCCACCGCTCCACGCCGGCGCGCCCCTCCGGTCGTGCCGCCAGCGGGCCGACGAGCGCGGCGACCAGGCCGGCGGCCAGCGCGGCCCCGGCCACGGGCAGGACGCCGAGCCCGGTGCCGGCGCTGCCCGCGACCACCACCGCCGCCGGGCGCAGCATCGTCGGGAGCCCGACCGGGACCACGCCGCGGGCCCACGCCGCCGCGTCCGGCGCGTCGGCCCCGGCCCGGGGCCGGGCGAGGTCCACGAGCGCGGTGACGAGCAGCACGAGCCCGGCGCCGATCCGCAGCGTCGGCGCGCTCACGTCGAGCCGCTCGAGCAGGGGACCGGCGGCCGCGGCCGCCAGCGCCGCGACGACGGTCGCCGCGGCCGTCCCCGTCGCCAGTGCCCGGCGCCGACCGCCCGGCCCGAGCGCCGCCGCGGCCCGTGCGGCACGCACCGGGTCGAGGGCGAGGACGAGGGCGGCGAGCAGGAGCACGGCCGGTTCCTCGGCCCCCCACGGCTCGTCCACCTGCACCGGCTGCGAGGCCACGATCGGCTCGGCGAGCAGCACGGCGGACAGGGCGTGCTGCTGGTCGTCCATCTGGGTGATCCCCCGCTGGAGCCACGCCCCGCGGGTGCGATCCGGCTCGGGGGCGCCGTCCGCCTCGTCGGCGGACACCTGGCGCTCGACGAGCAGCCCGGCCACGCACTCGGCCCGCTCGGCGAGCGGGGCCTGGAGGCCGGCGAGGTCCGGTCGGGAGGCGGCCAGCCGCCACAGCCCGGCCAGCTGCTCGCCGAGGGTTCCCAGCCCGGCGCCGAGCGTCTGCCCGCCCCGGACCAGCTCGTTCAGCGCGCTCCCGGTGCGCTGCGACTCCCACCGCACCTGGAAGCCGGCCAGCCCGGCCTGGCGGTGGGCGTAGGCCACGAGGTCGGCGTCGACCGCGCTCGGCTCCGGCCACGCGGCCTGGGTGGCGAGGCCGTAGGCGGCCCAGTGGTCGGAGATGTCGGGGAACCACCCCTCGGCGTCGTCGCGCGCGGTGGCCAGGTACCGCCCGACGCGGTCGGCCACCGCGTCCCATCCCTCGTCGGGCAGCTCGCGGTGGAGGAGCGCCAGGGCCCAGTAGACCTCGCCGGTGAAGAACGGCGAGGGGTCCTCCGACGCGGGGCGGTCGCCGGTCAGGTGCCAGTAGGCGACGACCGACCCGTCGGGCCGGACCATCGCGGCGAGGAACCGACCCATCGCCCGGAGGTCCTCGTCGTGGCGGTGGTCCCCGGTGAGCGCCCGGCGCTCGGCCAGCCCGGCGACGAGCAGCCCGGTGGCGCCGACGGGCACGATCTCCCCCTCGGGCCCGAAGGCGAGGCCGTCCCGCACCTCGACGAGGTGGTCGAGCGCCCAGGCGGCGCCGGCGTCGGCGACCCCCAGCGCGGCGTCGTGGCCGGCCGCGGCGGCCTGGTAGAGGGACATCGTCACCCCGCCGTGGCGGGTCAGGTTGTACCCGCCGAGGTCGCGGCCAGCGTCCGCGTCGTACCGGTAGAGCCAGCGCCCGTCCGGGCGCTGGTTGCGCTCGAACCAGCCGACCGCCTCGCTCGCCGCGGCCCGCAGGTCGTCCGGGGTGACCGGCGGGCACTGCTCCGGCAGGAGGACGACGGCGCGCAGCACCGCCGCCACGAGCACCCAGGCGAGCGCCCCCCGCACCACCGTCCGGGTGACCATGGGCGGCGAGGGTACCGGCCCGGTCCCGTACCCTCGGGGCGGTGCGGGGACGGACGCTGGCCTACACGGTGCTGGCCGCCGCGGTGGCGGCGGTCCTCGGCCCGCCGCTGTGGCCTCCGCCGGCGGACAGCTACCCGCTGTCGACCTACCCGATGTTCTCGATCGATCGGGGGGCGGTGTCACAGGTGGCGACGGTGGTCGGCGTGGACGAGGCGGGGGAGGAGGCGCGCCTGACCCCGGGCCTGATCGGCGGCACGGACGAGCCGATGCTCGCGGTGGCCACGGCGAGCCGGGCCGCTCGTGGCACCCCGGCCGAGCAGCGTCGGCTCTGCGAGCAGGTGGCGGGGCGGGTGGCCCGGTCCGGCCGCGACGAGGTCGTCGCCGTCCGCCTGCAGGTGGAGGTGCACGACTCGGTCGCCCACGTCACCGGCGACGAGGTCGAGCCGCGCTCGGTGCGGGTGCTGGCGACCTGCGAGGTCGAGCGATGAGCACGCCGGCCCAGGCCCTCGCGGCCGTCGACCGCCGGTTCTGGGCGCCGGCTGCGCCCGAGCGCCTGGCCGCGCTGCGGGTGCTCGTCGCCGGCTTCGCCCTCGCCTACCTGCTCGTGCGCCTGCCCCACCTCGTGCAGGTGGCCCGCACCGATGACCCCCGCTTCGACCCGATCGGGCCGCTCGCCTGGCTCGACGGGCCGGTCCCGGCCCCGGTCGGGCTCGCCGTGCTCGCCGTCGCCGTCGCGTCGGGGGCCGCCGCCGTGGCGGGGTGGCGGTGGCGGCTCACCGGGCCGGTCTTCGCGCTGGCCTTCCTCGCCGTCACCACCTACCGCAGCTCGTGGGGGCAGATCTTCCACACCGACAACCTCGTCTGCCTCCACCTCCTCGTGCTGGCGGTGAGCCCCGCCGCCGACGCCTGGTCCCTCGACGCCCGCCGCCGCGGCGGCCCGCCGCCAGCCCCTGGCCCCAGCCACGGGTGGCCGGTGCGGGTGCTGTCGCTCCTCACCGTGGGCACCTACGCGGTGGCCGGGTGGGCGAAGCTCCGCAACGGGGGCATCGGGTGGCTGGACGGCGACGTGCTGCGCCACCACATCGCCCACGACGCGCTCCGCAAGCAGCTCGTGGGGGCCTCGCACTCCTCGCTGGGCGCGGTGGTCCTCGAGCACCGGTGGCTGTTCCCCCCGATGGCGGTCCTGACGCTCGTGCTCGAGCTCGGCGCGCCGGCCGCCCTCGCCGTCCGACGCCTGCGGGTCCCGTGGGCAGCGGCCGCCTGGGCGTTCCACCTCGGGGTGCTCGCCCTCATGTCGATCGGCTTCCCCTACCCGCTGTCGGGGATCGCCTTCGCCTCCCTCTTCCCCGTCGAGCGGCTCCCCGCCGCCGTGGCGGCTCGGCGGCCGCGGGTCCGGGCCGCCCGCCGGCGCGAAGTTGTCAATACCTGACTCAACTTCTATCCTGCAGGCAGACACAACTTCGCCCGTCCACCCAACACGATCTCTCGGAGGCACCCCCATGCCCAAGGCCGTCGGCATCGATCTCGGCACCACCAACTCCGTCGTCGCGGTCCTCGAGGCCGGCGACCCCGTCGTCATCCCCAACAGCGAGGGGTCCCGCACCACCCCCTCGGTGGTCGCGTTCTCGAAGAGCGGCGAGGTCCTCGTCGGCGAGGTGGCCAAGCGCCAGGCGATCACCAACCCCGACCGCACGATCCGGTCCGTGAAGCGCCACATGGGCACCACCTGGACCAAGGAGATCGACGGCAAGCGCTACACCGCGCAGGAGATCAGCGCCCGCACGCTGATGAAGCTGAAGCGCGACGCCGAGGCCTACCTGGGCGACACGGTGACGCAGGCCGTGATCACCGTCCCCGCCTACTTCGACGACGCCCAGCGCACCGCCACCAAGGAGGCCGGGCAGATCGCCGGGCTCGAGGTGCTTCGCATCATCAACGAGCCCACCGCGGCCGCCCTCGCCTACGGGCTCGACAAGAGCGCGGCTGACGAGACCGTGCTCGTGTTCGACCTCGGCGGCGGCACCTTCGACGTGTCGATCCTCGAGATCGGCGACGGCGTCTTCGAGGTGAAGAGCACCCACGGCGACACCAACCTGGGCGGCGACGACTGGGACCAGGCGATCATCGACTGGCTCGTCGAGCAGTTCAAGGCCGCCCACGGCGTCGACCTGTCCAAGGACAACATGGCCGTCCAGCGCCTCAAGGAGGCGGCCGAGAAGGCCAAGATCGAGCTGTCGCAGGTCCAGCAGACGCAGATCAACCTGCCGTTCATCACCGCCACCGCGGACGGCCCGCTGCACCTGGACGAGACCCTCACCCGGGCCAAGTTCCAGGAGCTGACCGCGCACCTGCTCGAGCGCTGCCGCGGCCCCTTCGAGCAGGCGATCAAGGACGCCGGGCTCACGAAGGACCAGATCGACCACGTCATCCTCGTCGGCGGCTCCACCCGCATGCCCGCCGTCACCGAGCTGGTCCAGGAGCTCACCGGCAAGGAGCCGAACAAGGGCGTCAACCCCGACGAGGTCGTGGCCGTCGGCGCCGCCGTCCAGGCCGGCGTGCTGAAGGGCGAGGTCAAGGACGTGCTGCTCCTCGACGTCACCCCGCTGTCGCTCGGCATCGAGACCAAGGGCGGCGTGATGACCAAGCTCATCGAGCGGAACACCACGATCCCGACCCGTCGGACCGAGGTCTTCACCACGGCCGAGGACAACCAGCCGTCCGTGGAGATCCACGTCCTGCAGGGCGAGCGCGAGATGGCCCAGTTCAACAAGACCCTGGGCAAGTTCCAGCTCGTCGACCTGCCGCCGGCCCCCCGCGGCGTGCCCCAGATCGAGGTCACCTTCGACATCGACGCCAACGGCATCGTCCACGTCTCCGCCAAGGACCGGGCCACCGGCAAGGAGCAGTCGATGACGATCACCGGCCAGTCGAGCCTCGACAAGGACACGATCGAGCAGATGATCAAGGACGCCGAGGCCCACGCCGAGGAGGACCGCCGGCGCCGCGAGGAGGCCGAGGTCCGCAACAGCGCCGACAGCCTCGTGTACTCCACCGAGAAGCTCCTGAAGGAGCAGGGCGACAAGCTCCAGGGCGACGAGAAGGCCCAGGTGGAGGAGAAGCTCGCCGCGCTGAAGTCGGCCATCAGCGGCACGGACGTGGAGGCGATCAAGTCCGCCACCGAGGCGCTGATGACCGCCTCGCAGGGCTTCACCCAGCGGCTCTACGAGCAGGCCGCGGCCGAGGAGCGAGCCGCCGGCGAGAGCGCCTCGCAGCCCGCTGACGACGACGTCGTGGACGCGGAGATCGTCGACGAGGACCAGAGCTGACGATGGCTGACGTCCCCCAGGACCCCGAGGCCCGCGAGCCCACCACCGGCGAGGCCCCTGAGACCGACGCCGCCGCAGCCCGCGAGGCTGCGGCGGCCCAGGCGTCGGAGCCGACCGCGCCCGGTGCTGAGTCGCCGGGCGCGGGCGACGCGGACGACGAGGTCGTCGAGGGCGAGCTCGAGGAGGAGATCACCTTCGAGACGCTGCTCGCGGACTTCGAGCGGGTGGCCAGCGAGCGCGACGAGTTCCTCGACGCCTACCGCCGCGCCCAGGCGGACTTCGAGAACTTCAAGAAGCAGAGCCAGCGGCGGGTCGAGGAGGAGGTCCACCGCCGCCTCGCCGCGTTCGTCGAGCGGTTCCTGCCCGTGCTCGATGCCTGCGACGCCGCCCGCCAGCACGGCGTGGACGGGGTCGAGCCGATCGCCAGCGCCCTGCTGCTCGCCCTCGAGAAGGAGGGCCTGGAGCGGGTGGAGCCGGTCGGGGAGCCCTTCGACCCGACCGTGGCCGAAGCCGTCGCGCACGAGCCCGGCGACGGCGGCGAGCAGGTCGTCGCCGAGGTGCTGCGCGCCGGCTACCTGTTCAACGGCCGCGTCCTGCGCCCCGCGATGGTGCGCGTCACGGACTAGGGGGTCGGGGCGATGGCGCCGCAGCGCGAGTGGTTCGAGAAGGACTACTACCGGATCCTCGGCGTGCCGGAGACGGCCTCCGCCAAGGAGATCAAGAGCGCGTACCGGAAGCTGTCGCGGAAGTACCACCCCGACGCCAACCCCGGCGACGCCGCGGCGGAGGAGCGCTTCAAGGAGATCTCCGCCGCCTACGAGGTCATCGGCGACCCGGAGCGGCGCAAGGAGTACGACGAGGTGCGCCGGCTCGGCCCCGCCGCGGCCGGCTTCTCGGGTGGGCCCGGCGGGTTCGCGTTCACCGACGTCGACGACCTCGGCGACCTGCTCGGCGGGCTGTTCGGACGGGGTGCGGGCCGCCGCACCCGCGGGCGCGGCCCGCACCGGGGCCAGGACCTCGAGGCCGAGCTCCACCTCACCTTCGAGGAGGCCGTCTCCGGCGTCACCACCACGGTCCACCTCACGAGCGAGGCCGCCTGCCGCACCTGCCACGGCAGCGGCGCCCGACCCGGCACCTCGCCGCGGCCCTGCCCGCGCTGCGGCGGCCAGGGCGTCGTGTCGGAGAACCAGGGCCTGTTCGCCTTCTCGTCGCCGTGCCCGGCCTGCGGCGGCCAGGGCGTCACGATCGACGACCCGTGCCCCACCTGCCGAGGCAGCGGCACCGAGCGCCGCCCCCGCGAGGTGAAGGTGCGGATCCCCGCCGGCGTCGACGACGGCCAGCGGATCCGCCTCAAGGGCCGGGGCGGGCCCGGTCGCCACGGCGGGCCGCCCGGCGACCTCTACGTCGTCGTCCGCGTCAGCCCGCACCGGCTGTTCGGTCGCAAGGGGCGGGACCTCACCCTCACCGTCCCCATCACCTTCCCGGAGGCGGCGCTGGGCGCCGACGTGACCGTGCCGACCCTGTCCGGTCCGCCGGTCACGCTGCGCATCCCGCCGGGCACCCGCTCGGGCCGCACCTTCCGGGTGAAGGGACGCGGGGTGGCCACGCCCAAGGGCACCGGCGACCTCCTCGTCACCGTGGAGGTGGTCGTGCCCACCAAGCTCTCCAGCGCGGAGCGCAAGGCGCTGGAGGCGTTCCAGGCCGCCGGAGCGGGCACTTCGCCCCGTGAGCACCTCGGAGTGTGATCCCCATGGCGTCGTCCCCGTCCAAGAACCAGAAGAAGCGAGCGGTGTACGTCATCTCCGTGGCCGCCGAGCTGGCCGGCCTGCACCCGCAGACGCTGCGCATCTACGAGCGCAAGGGCCTCGTCGACCCAGCCCGCACCGGCGGGGGGAGCCGGCGCTACAGCGACGAGGACATCGAGCAGCTGCGCCGCATCCAGCAGCTGACCAACGAGGGCCTCAACCTCGCCGGCGTGCAGCGGGTCCTCCAGCTCGAGGCGGAGATCGCCCGGCTGCGCAAGGAGCTCGAGGAGGTCCGGGAGCAGGCCGCGCAGGCCATCGCCCAGGCCCACCGGCAGCACCGCCGCGACCTCGTGCCGCTGAGCCAGGCCATCACCCTCTTCCGCGAGCGCCGCTGACCGTCCGCGGGCGCTCGTCGGGGGCCGGCCCGATGGCCCCAGGCGACGGCGTCGGCGTAGTAGCTGCCGGCGGGCACGTCGCGGAACGGCGTGGCGGCGTCGGCGACCGGGGCGGCGACGAGTGCGAGGGAGCCGGCGAGGAGGAGGACCGTGAGGAGGGCACCGAGCCGTGCCAGCGAGGGGGTCGGCGAGGTGGTGCGTGCGTCCGGCATGCCACAGGCAACGGCCGGTCTGGGTCCGACCTTTAGCGTGACAACGGGCAACAGCGCGACCACGCAGCGTGCTTTCTGGCCGCCTGAGACTTGATAGTGAAGTTGTCAACTTTCCTCAGTCTCTCTACCATGACCTCATGGCGCTCGACCCGAACCGCTGGACGCAGAAGACCCAGGAGGCGATCAACCAGGCCATCGAGATGGCCCGGCGCGAGAGCAACCCCGAGGTCACGCCGGACCACCTCCTCGCCGCCCTGCTCGGCCAGGCCGAGGGCATCGTGCTGCCGATCGTCCAGCGCGTCGGCAAGACCCCCCTCGAGCTGCGCAACGCCACCGCCGAGGCCATCGCCCGGCTCCCCAAGGCCTACGGCAGCGAGGCCCGCCTCTCGCGCGAGCTCAGCCAGGTGCTCGACGAGGCCGATCGGATCCGCGGCGAGCTCACCGACGAGTACCTCTCCACCGAGCACCTCCTGCTCGCCATGGCCGACCGCATCGGCGTCGACCGCGAGCAGCTCCTCGCCGCGATGGCCGAGGTGCGGGGCAGCCACCGGGTCACCTCGCAGAACCCCGAGGACCAGTACCAGGCGCTCGAGAAGTACGGCCGCGACCTCACCGCCGAGGCCCGAGCCGGCAAGATCGACCCGGTCATCGGGCGCGACGAGGAGATCCGCCGGGTCATCCAGGTCCTCTCCCGCCGCACCAAGAACAACCCCGTCCTCATCGGCGAGCCCGGCGTCGGCAAGACCGCGATCGTCGAGGGCCTGGCCCGCCGCATCGTCGAGGGCGACGTCCCCGAGAGCCTCAAGCACAAGCGCCTGATCAGCCTCGACCTCGGCTCGATGGTGGCCGGGGCGAAGTACCGGGGCGAGTTCGAGGAGCGCCTGAAGGCGGTCCTCAAGGAGATCACCGACGCCGAGGGCGAGGTCATCACCTTCATCGACGAGCTCCACACCGTCGTCGGCGCCGGCGCGGCCGAGGGCGCGATGGACGCCGGCAACATGCTGAAGCCGCTGCTCGCCCGCGGCGTGCTGCGCATGATCGGCGCCACCACCCTCGACGAGTACCGCCAGCACATCGAGAAGGACCCGGCCCTCGAGCGCCGCTTCCAGCAGGTGTTCGTGGGGCAGCCCTCCGTGGAGGACACGATCGCCATCCTGCGAGGGCTGAAGGAGCGCTACGAGGTGCACCACGGCGTGCGCATCCAGGACGCCGCGCTCGTGGCCGCCGCCACCCTGTCGGATCGCTACCTCACCGGCCGCTTCCTCCCGGACAAGGCCATCGACCTCGTCGACGAGGCCGCCTCGAAGCTCCGGATCGAGATCGACTCGCTGCCCACCGAGATCGACGTCGTCGAGCGACGCATCCGTCAGCTCGAGATCGAGCGGGTGGCCCTGGCTAAGGAGACCGACGAGGCCTCGAAGGAGCGCCTGGCCGCCCTCGACCAGGAGCTGGCCGACCTCACCGAGCAGCGCGACGCCATGCTCGTCCACTGGACCAACGAGAAGGAGGCGATCGCGCGCATCCGGACCCTCAAGGAGGAGCTGGAGGCGCTGCGCTCCGAGCTCGAGCGCGAGACCGACCTCGAGAAGGCCGCCGAGATCCGCTACGGGCGGATCCCGGAGCTGGAGCGCCAGATCGAGGAGGCGAGCCGCCGCCTCGAGGAGCTCCAAGGCGAGCAGCGGATGCTGAAGGAGGAGGTCGACGCCGAGGACGTCGCGGAGATCGTCGCCCGCTGGACCGGCATCCCCGTGGCCCGCCTCATGGAGGGCGAGTCGCGCAAGCTCGTGCGCATGGAGGAGGTCCTCCACCAGCGGGTGATCGGGCAGGACGAGGCCGTCCGGGCCGTCGCCAACGCCATCCGCCGCAGCCGCGCCGGCCTGTCGGACCCGAACCGCCCGATCGGCTCGTTCCTGTTCCTCGGTCCCACCGGCGTCGGCAAGACCGAGCTGGCCCGCACGCTGGCCGACTTCCTCTTCGACGACGAGCGGGCGATGGTCCGCATCGACATGTCCGAGTACATGGAGAAGCACGCCGTCAGCCGCCTCGTCGGCGCACCCCCCGGCTACGTCGGCTACGACCAGGGCGGCCAGCTCACCGAGGCCGTCCGCCGGCGCCCGTACTCCGTCGTGCTGCTCGACGAGCTCGAGAAGGCGCACCCGGACGTGTTCAACATCCTCCTGCAGGTGCTCGACGACGGCCGCCTCACCGACGGGCAGGGCCGCACCGTCGACTTCACCAACGTCGTGCTGATCATGACGTCGAACCTGCCCGGGGACCCGCGGGACCACTTCCGGCCGGAGTTCGTCAACCGGATCGACGAGATCGTGCGCTTCCGGCCGCTCACCGAGGCGGACCTGGCGCCGATCGTGCGGATCCAGCTCGACCACCTGCGGGAGCGGCTGGCCGAGCGGCGCATCGCGCTCGAGGTCACCGACGCCGCGATGGCGCACCTCGCCGCCGCCGGCTACGACCCCGCCTTCGGCGCTCGACCCCTGAAGCGGGTCATCCAGCGAGAGGTGTCGGACCGCCTGGCCGCCGCGATCCTCGAGGGGAAGGTGGCCGACGGCGACACGGTGACGGTCGACGTCGTCGACGGGCAGCTCACCCTCCAGGTGTGACGTAGGTCACCGAAACCTCGGGCTGCGTTCGATCGTTACGTCACGCTCTGTGGCGGATGGGCCAAATTGCCCTTGCGCGGCCACGGAGCGTGGCGGATACTGCCGATCCAAGGGAAGCTCTGATCCGACGGCTGAACTGGTCGCTGCGCCGTCGGGGAGCTACAGCGAACCCGGCCCTGTGTGATGTCAGCCATCGACAGGGTCGTGCCGTCCCTGTCGACCCCACGACAGGAGACGGAACCATGATCCGATTGCGGGCGCAGCGACGCAGGGCCCTCGGCCTCGCCGGCGTCGCCAGCATCCTCGCCGGCGGCTTCCTGGCCATCACCGGCTTCACCACGCCGGTCAGCGCCGACCCCACCTTCGACGAGACCGCCTACGACGCGCACCTCCACGGGCCCCACCACGGGGCCACGAACCCGGGCTTCGAGACCGGCGACTGCCCGGCCAGCCCCGCGGGCAAGCCCTACGGCTGGCACTTCGTCCTCCCCGGCAGCGACACGGAGTTCGCGTCGCTGTCCGTGCACTTCGAGGGGGCCGGGGTGCTCGAGGACGTCGACTTCGTCTCCCATCCCACGGGCAAGCACGCCTACGTCTACACCGCTGGCGCCGACACGCTCATCGACGCGGTGGCGATGACCTCTGGCGGCGACGAGGATCGCTTCGTCCTGAGCCACGTCTGCACGCCGGACACGACGACCACGGAGGAGGAGCCGCCCACCACGGAGGAGGAGCCCCCCACCACCGAGGAGGAGCCGCCCACCACCGGCGAGGAGCCCCCCACCACCGGCGAGGAGCCCCCCACCACCGGCGAGGAGCCCCCCACCACCGGCGAGGAGCCCACGACCAGCGTCCTCGGCGTGGTCGTCGAGCGGCCTGCCCCGCAGGCCCCGGCTCCCGCCCAGGCCGCCCGGGGCCAGCAGCTGCCCCGCACGGGTGACGAGGAGCTGACCCTCGCCCTCGCCGGCATCGGCCTGATCCTGCTCGGCGGCGGTGCGCTCCTGTTCAGCCGGGACGTCGTCTCCGCCTGAGCCCACCAGCCAGCGCGACACGGGAGGCCGGGGCGCTCGCCCCGGCCTCCGTCGCGCTCAGCCACGGAGCGTGAGGAAAGGGCCACTTGGCCCTACCGGTTCTTCCGGATCCGGGACACCCTGGGGGTGCAGTGGAGGCGATGAGCCGCCGGCGCAAGATGGTCGCGTTGCCGGCGGGGAGCCAGTAGCGAAACCGGCCCTGCTCGTCCCAACCGAGAGGAGGGCCCCATGACCACAACCCGAGCCCCCGTCCGACGGGTCGCCGGGCTCGTCGGTGTGCTCTTCCTCGTCGTCGGCGCGCTGCTCGCGGCCGGCGGCTTCGCCGTTCCCGCGGCAGCCCATCCGACCTTCGACCCGGCCGAGTACGACGCCCACCTGAAGGCCGACCACCACGGGGCCACCAACCCCGGGTTCCCCGAGGTGGAGTGCGAGGTCCCGGCCGCGCTGGAGGGCAAGTACGTGTGGCATTTCGTGCTGCCGGGGAACGAGACGGAGTTCGTGTCGCTGTCGGTCCACTTCGCGACCGCCGGCCAGCTCGAGGACGTCGAGTTCATCAGCCATCCCACCGGCAAGCACGCCTACGTGGCGACCGACGGTCCCGACACGCTCCTCGACGCGGTGGCCATGACCAACGGTGGCCCGCAGACCGAGTTCAACCTGAGCCACGTCTGCCCGGGTGACGCCACCACGACGACCACGGAGTCGACCACCACCACGACCGAGAGCACGACGACCACCGAGTCGACCACGACGACGACGGAAGGCACCACGACCACGACCGAGGGCACCACGACGACGACGGAGGGCACCACGACCACGACCGAGGGCACCACGACCACCGAGGCGGTGACCACCACCGAGGACACCACCCCGAGCGTGCTGCCCAGCCAGGTCGAGCGGCCCGGGGCCACCGTCGAGGGCGCCGTGGTCGAGCGTCCGCTGCCTCGCACCGGTGCGCCGACCGCGGAGCTCGTCGTCACCGGGCTGGCGCTGATGACCCTGGGCACCGTCGCCCTGCGGTGGAGCCGTCGCACGGTCAGCGCCTGATCGAACGCGCAGCGTGGCAACAGGCCGAACGACCTATGGCCTTCCGCCACGCTGCGTGGTGAGATCGGCACTGCAAGGGAGGCACTGATCCGACGGCTGAACTGGTCGCTGCGCCGTCGGGGAGCCAGAGCGAACCCGGCCCTGCGTTCGATCCACCCGATCACGCCGCCGGTCGCGCCCTCCAACGCTCCTGGCGGCCAGACGTCAGGAGCAGCCTGAAGTGGCCCTCATCCGCCGCACCCCCCGCAGCACCTCCACCCGCCGAGCCGGCATCGTCGTCGCCGCCACCGGGCTCGTGCTCGCCGCCTCCGGCCTCGGCGCCGGGGTGGCCGGCGCCGCCCCGAAGGACGGTGACCTGCAGATCACGATCTGCCACGCCACCAGCTCGGTGACGAACCCCTACCGCACGCTCACCGTCTCCGTGAACGCCGCCGACGGCGGGCTCGGCCAGGGCGGCAACGACCACTCGAGCCACACCGGCCCGGTCTTCGACTTCACCGCCGACCCCTCCGATCCCGACTACCCGTACCACCCGCCGGCCAAGGACTGGGGCGACATCATCCCGCCCTTCGCGTGGGACGGCGGCTCGTTCCCGGGCCTGAACTGGGACGAGGCGGGCCAGGCGATCCACGCCGCCGACTGCGGCGACCCGAGCGCCCCGGCCGAGGAGATCCCCGACGAGGAGACCCCCGACGAGGAGACCCCCGGCGAGGAGACCCCCGGCGAGGAGACGCCGGGCGAGGAGACGCCGGGCGAGGAGACGCCGGGCGAGGAGACGCCGGGCGAGGAGACGCCGGGCGAGGAGACGCCGGGCGAGGAGACGCCGGGCGAGGAGACGCCGGGC
>Ga0182741_1000986_pt1 | contig 39889 bp, 41 predicted proteins | sample eDN5th37CBELigOP_FD_128874 | JGI IMG/M metagenome (GOLD analysis project Ga0182741, IMG submission 128874) | Enriched Organic Plus compost microbial communities from Emeryville, California, USA - eDNA 5th pass 37_C BE-Lig OP (version 2) (version 2) ... | reverse complement strand
TGCCTGGGCGTTGATCACCTGCGATTCGGCCGTCGCGATGGCCGCATCGGCCGCCGCCACCTGAGCCTTGGCCACACTGACGGCCGCATTGGCGCTCTCGAACCGGGCCCGGTCGCTATCGAGAACCTGTTGCGATGTCGTCCCCCGCGACGCGAGTTCCTCGGACCTGGTGAACTGTTTCTGGGCGGCGTCCCTTTCGGCCTCGCGCTGAGCGACGAGGGAGAGCGCGGCCTGCCTCTCGGCCTGACGCTGGACCACCTGATGGCGCGCCGTCCCGGTGCTGACGACGGCCTGCTGCTTCTGCGCCTCGGCCTGCTTGAGCTGGGCCTGAAGCGCCTCCGTATCCATCCGGGCGAGGATTTGTCCCGCAGTGACGAAATCGCCGTCATTGGCCAGGACATCCTCGACCCGGCCCGCCGTCTTCGTCGCAACGTCGATCTCGACTGCCTCGATTCTTCCGTTGCCGCTGGCCAGGCCGACGGGCAGGCCCTTGGGCTGGAGAAACTGCCACAGCCCGTACAGAACGGCGGCAGCAGCCATAGCGGCCGCGATCCTGAACAGCCATCGATTTGGTTTCTTCATCGTTCACCAAGTCCATCTTCTTGCAGGCCAAGGCCACCAGGAGACATCTTGCAATGCCGCCGAGACAACGGGAGCCTTCCTTACTCCTTCGGAAAGTCCATTGACGTTGATATGAATCAATGCCGCCGCAGAGAAGGATCGCTTTAGGGTCTTCGTGCGAGCTTGGTTCCATGTGGCGCCGGTCCGATACCGGCGGAGGACGAAGAGTGAGGTTCGAGACGATGAATCGCGTGCTTTCGGCGGCCGCCTTCTCGGTCGCATGCATCATGGGGATCCCGGCCCGGGCCGAGGTCGTGGGAAAGGTCCGAACGGACTGGGTCGGAAACGATATCGTCGTCGAGGCGATCCAGGATCCTAAGGTCCAGGGCGTGACCTGCCATCTGACCTATTTCGAGCGCAGCCTCATCGACCGGTTGCAGCAGGGGAACTGGTTCGAGGATCCTTCCAACTCTGCGATCGCCTGCCAGACCACTGGGCCCGTCATTGTCGGCGACATCGACCTCGCCCGCAATGGCGAGGAGGTGTTCAATGAGGGCCGGAGCTTGATTTTCAAGAAGCTGGTCGTCAACCGCATCTACGACCGCCGGAACAACACGCTGATCTATCTCGCCCATACCCGGCAGGTGCAACAGGGCAGTGCAAAGATGGCGATCTCGACCGTTCCGCTCTACAATGTGCAGGCGACCTGGTCCAAAGAACGCCCGCAATGACGGACCCGGCGGAGGCTCGGAGGGTCAGACCCTCGACTGAGCCGCCCGGGGATTGTTGATCGTGGCTGGCCTGGTCACGGGATGGTTCGTGGCCAAGGACGCGACAAAGTTCGGCGTCATTCAAATGATGATAGCGCTCCTGTTGCTAACCTTGATCATCGCCGTGATCGCCTTCTGGCCCAATCATTGGAAGATGAAGTCTCGCCAATCCGAAAAGACGAACACATGAACGATACCTCCCCTGCCAGCGAGGCCGTCGACACGCTCAGCAACAGGACGTTCGATGAAATCGCGATCGGCGATACCGCTGTTGTCGAGCGCACCCTCACCGCTGACGACATCCGGGCTTTTGCCCTGCTTTCCGGCGCCTCCGACCCATTCCGGCAGGACGCGAATAAGGTGACCGCCGCGTTCCTTCAGGGCATGGTCGCCCACGGCATGTGGGGCGGCGCCCTCCTGTCGGCCGTGGTGGGGACGCGCCTGCCAGGACCCGGAACGACCTACCTTGGAGAGACGCTTCAGTTTCTCTCGCCGGTCCAGTCCGGCGATACCCTGACTCTCAAAGTCGTAGTGACGGCACGCGATCCCGTAACCCGGCAAATTCGGCTCGCCTGGCACTGTACGAACCAGAACGGCGATCGCGTGATCGAGGGCTCGGCCAATGTCATCGCCCCGGCGGAGAAGGTCACCTTGTCCCGCAGCGCCCTACCTGAAGTCAAGCTCACGATTCAGAGTTTAGGCATGGGGCGGCTTCTGGATCATGCTCGCCTGCTGGGGGCCATAAAGGTCGCCATCGTCCATCCCTGCGACGAGGTCAGCCTCTCCTCGGTGATCGAGGCCCGCGCCGCTAGTCTGATCGACCCGGTCCTCGTGGCGCCTCGGGCCCGCCTCGAGAGCGTCGTAAAGTCGGCAGGCCTTGACCTCTCCGGCATGACCTTCGAGGACGTGCCGCATAGCCATGCGGCAGCCCAACGGGCGGTCGAACTGGCTTCGTCCGGTGCTGTCGAGGCCCTTATGAAGGGGAGTCTTCACACCGACGAGTTGATGGGAGCCGTGGTGGCGTCGGGCAGCGGGCTTCGCACCAAGCGGCGCGCCAGCCACTGCTTCGTCATGCAGACGCCCGCCTATCCCCGCCCGTTCATCGTCACTGATGCTGCCGTCAACATTGCCCCATCGCTGCCCGAGAAGGTTGACATCGTACAGAACGCCATCGACCTGGCGCAGGTTCTCGGCGTGAAGCAACCGCGCGTCGCCATCCTGGCCGCCGTGGAGACCGTCTCCCCACGCATGCCGGCGACGCTCGACGCCGCGGCCTTGTGCAAGATGGCGGATCGCGGCCAGATCACGGGAGGCGTCGTGGACGGACCGCTGGCTTTCGACAATGCCGTTTCGTCGCTGCGGCAAAGATCAAGGGCATCGTCTCGCCCGTGGCGGGCCAGGCCGATATCCTGGTCGCGCCCGATCTCGAAAGCGGCAACATGCTCGCCAAGCAGCTCGAATATCTCGGAAATGCCGACTCCGCCGGCATCGCTCTCGGTGCCAAGGTGCCGATCATTCTGACCAGCCGCGCCGATGGACGCGATTCCCGGCTGGCCTCCTGCGCCCTCGCCGTCCTGCTCGCCCATCATTATCGCGTGAGCCCACCATGACCGACCTGATCCTCGTTCTCAACTGCGGCTCCTCGAGCATCAAGTTCGCCCTGTTCGACACCAACGGCGTCCAACACAACCGCAAACCGGCCTGGAACGGCAAGGTCGACGGCATCAACGGACCCAGCCCAACCTTCGGCGAGACGGGCGTTGTCCCTTCTCCGATCACCCTTGACCCGTCCGACCCCTACCATGACGCCCTGACCCACATCGCCGAACGAGTCCAGGCGCGGAGCGGGGATCACAGGATCCGCGCCATCGCGCACCGCGTCGTCCATGGCGGAAGCCGCTATTTCGAGCCGACCCTCGTGAATGCCGAGGTTTTGGCGGACCTGCGCAGTTACATTCCCTTGGCCCCGCTGCATCAGCCGTTCGCCCTCGAAGCCATGGAACGGCTGCTGGCGGAGCGACCCGAGTTGCCGCAGGTCGCCTGCTTCGACACGGAGTTCCACCACACCCTGCCCCACGTCGAGCAGATGCTGCCGCTCTCCTGGGAGGCATGGGAACGCGGGATCCGCCGCTACGGCTTTCACGGTCTATCGTACGAGTACCACTCGATCGCCCTGGCTGACCGCTTCGGCGACCGCGCCCGGGGGCGAACCATCGTGGCTCATCTGGGAAGCGGCGCGAGCCTCTGCGGTATGCGTGACCTCACGAGCGTTGCGACGACGATGGGCTTCTCCGCACTCGATGGTCTCATGATGGGCACCCGCACGGGCACCCTCGATCCCGGTGCGTTGCTGTACCTGATGGAGGTCGAGCAGATCTCGCTCCACGACGTCGGGCAGCTCCTCTACCACAAGTCCGGTTTGCTCGGCCTGTCCGGGATTTCTTCAGACCCGCGGGTCCTTCTTAACCGGGAGGATGCAGAGCCCCGCGCCCGCGACGCCCTCGCCCTTTATGTCCGGCGCATTGTGCGCGAGATTGGCGCAATGACCACTGCCCTTGGTGGACTTGATCTTCTGGTGTTCACGGCGGGCATCGGTGAGCACAACGCGGTTCTACGGGAGCGCATCTGCCGAGATCTGGAGTTCATGGGCATCACGCTCGATCCCGAGGCCAACAGGTCTCACGGACCGATCATCTCGGTCGAGGGCAGGCCGATCCTGGTTGCGGTCGAGCCCACCAACGAGGAGTGGATCGCGGCCTTACGTGCCTATGAACTGCTTCGAGGCATTAAGCTCTAAGGGGCTGTTTGATCATACCTCAGTGAGCGATGCCGCGAAGAAGCAGCCGCCTCAAAGCGATGCCTGGCAGACGTTCCTGAGCCGGCGTGAATGGGCTTGCTCTTGCTCTAATCCTGGCCCGAAGCTCCTCTATCGCCGCCGTCTTGCTTGCTCGATACTTTTCGCGAAGGGTGCAGCTTCGGACACCCATAGGTTGTGTGACAGAATGCACCACGTCTACCTATGTCCCAACAAGGTTACACTTATGTACCCTCCTTCAGGAGGAGGGAGAACGCCTCTGACAACGCCGGGGCTGACGCGAGAATGCTCGCAGCGCCCCAGTCCAACTCCACAGCATTGGTATCCGTAACGGCCGCTCCGGCCTCTCGGGCCAGCAGCGCGCCGGCCAGCCAGTCGTACATGTCTCCCTCCAGTGACCAGTAAGCGTCTAAACGTCCCGCTGCCACATAGGCCAGTTGCAGGGATGAGGACGCCATCAGCCGGAGTGAGAACACGCTTGGAACGACCCGGGCGATCGATTTGATTGTCGCTTCGGTCGCGACCGGCCCATCGAAGGCAAAGGATGGCAACGTGGCCGATACCACCGCCGCATCAAGCACCGTTCTCGCCGATACAGCTGTTTTTTCACCGTTCAGGAAAGCCCCCCTCCCGTGTACCCCCGTAAACATCTCTTTCAAAGAGGGATCATAGACAAAGGAGGCGACAATACATCCCTGTTCGACAAGGGCGAGAGATGCCGACCAGAGCGGAAGTCCCTGGAGGAAGTGATAAGCGCCATCGATAGGATCATAGACCCAGTAACTCCCGCCATGCTCCGGACTACGATGACGTTCGCCTTCCCGCTCCGAGTCTGCCCAGCGGATGTGAGGGTACTGCTCCGACAGTGCGGCTTTAAGGGCGTTATGGGCCCAAGCATTCGCCTCCCGAACCCGGTCGATGATGGCGGCAACGTCCCCTCCACAGGTCCGTGAGCGAGCGGCCAGTTGATCGGTGACGCCCCTCAAATAGGCACTGCAAGCGTCTAGATCGACATGCATTGGCTGGATCCCCTTAAAATGATCGTTCTTGACGGCGGGATCCTTGCCGTCGAGCGGTATCGCCCGATAGAGATGAATGAGCAAAAAATACGCGGATCGGGCCAATGACATATTCCCTGCCCAAGTCCCGATTGGAAGCAGGAGCGATCTTCGCACTGCAGAGGCAGGACCATCCTCCGGATGCGCGCATGCATTCTCACCTCCATCCGGAAGGGCAGCTGTTTGGCATAACGGAGGGGCTGCTCATCGTTACCACCGGTGCTGGCAGTTGGATGACACTGCCGGGCCAGATCGGTTGGATTCCCCCTGACATGCCTCACAGCGCGAGGGTTCATGGCACGATGACGGGTTGGACTGCCTACATCCATCGTGATCTGTGCAAACCGCTGCAAGTCCCTGCCGTCTACAGAATGACGGATTTGTCTGGGGCCGTTCTCGGACGCCTGCTGGAAGGAGACGGTTTAGCGATCGGGTCAGACCGCCAGAATCGCCTTGTCGCCGTCCTGATCGATGAGGTTGCGTCCTTGGCCCCGCAACCGATGTACCTTCCCATGCCTCGCCGTGAGCCATTGGTGACAATGGCCGTCGCAATCGCCGCAAACCCATCCAGCACGCGGTCGATTGACGACTTGGCTCGGGCGGCTGGGTTGTCCCGGCGGAGCCTAACGCGCCGGTTCCGGGCGGAGACGGGAATGTCGATCGTCGCATGGCGACATGCCGCTCGGATGCAGCGGGGGCTGGAACTTCTGATGACCGGTAAGAGCGTTACCACCACGGCCCACGAACTCGGTTATGATAGCGCCAGCCGGTTCATTGAGCTTTTCCGAAGAATATTCGGAGCAACACCGAAGCAGTTTCTGAAGCAACCGGATCTCTGACGCCGGTGCCGAACGGTTGCCGGTTGGGGATCTAAATGTTGCCTCGTTGCCCGCTCCATAAGCCGTCGAAACCATTCATCGGCAGTTGGGTCGGCCGCAATCGCAGCCGACCTTCTCTTTGACCGCTTCGCAGTCCTTGATCGTGCTGCCGGCGCAATGGCGACCGCCTCCGAACAGCCGATCCTATGCTCATTTTCTCAGATGCGTTTGGATCGGCAGTTGATGTCCCTGGCAAAGGCCCGGAGATCGTTGGCCAGGAGCGTCGGGCACTCGAACCCAGGGAAGTGCCCCCCGCTTGGCATCTCGGTCCAGCGCAGAATCTCATACCACCGCTCACCCCAAGCTCGCGGGGCGGGCAAGATGTCCTTGGGAAAGATCGCAACACCAACCGGAACCCCCTGTCTCGGCGGAGGCGCCATGACGCCTGCATCCGAGAACGCCTCGCGATAAAGGCGCTGGGAGGATCCTATCGTCTGAGTGGCCCAATAGATGGTAAGGACGGTGCACAGGGCATCAAGCGAGATGCTCCCGTCGAGACGCCCGCCGCCATCGCTCCATGCCCGGAACTTCTCCCCGATCCAGGCGGCAAGTCCCGCAGGGGAGTCGTTCAGAGCCGCCGCGATCGTGTTCGGCTTACTTGCATGCACCGTTGCATATGCACCCTCCTGCATCTGCCAGTACGCGGCAGCCTGGAGATAGGCCTCCTCTTCGGCCGTGATGGGATCGGGCTGAGGATAGAACCAATTCACATTGACCATGTGGATGCCCAGGACCCGATCACCATGATTGGCCCGCAGCCGCTCCACAACGCCTGCTCCCATATCGCTGCCATGGGCCAGGAACCGTTCATAGCCGAGCTGAGTCATCAACTTGACCCAGAGATCGGCAATCCGGGTGATGTTCATACCCGGCGCGGTCGGGCGATCAGAGAAGCCATATCCCGGCAGCGAGGGGATCACGACATCGAAGGAAAGGTCCGCGACCTCGCGGGTCAGGAACGGAATGAGGGGTATCAGCTCGGTAAAGCAGCTCGGCCAGCCGTTGGTGAGCACAATCGGCAACCTGTTCGCGCCTTCCCCGCGAACGTGGAGGAAGTGGATGCCGACGCCGTCGATCTCAGTCTTGAACGCTGGCACGGCATTGATCGCGGCCTCAGCCTTACGCCAGTCAAAGGCGCGCCAGTGCGCCACCAGATGGCGTAGGCTCTCAAGCTCCATGCCCCAGTTCCATCCGGCTTCGTCGATCGCATCAGGAAAGCGGGTGTGTTCAAGACGGCGTTGCAACTCTTCCAGCACTGGCTCAGCAATGTCGATCCGGAAGGGTGTTGGGTGTGAAATTGGCATCATTGGTCCTTTGGCCATCAGGATAATGGCACGCCGCTCTACCCTGCCAACTCAGGAGCATATTTCAAATTGCATATAAGCGGATGTCTGCTATTCAGATCTGAATGGCTCCGCTGTCCCCCGACTGGGCGCTCTATCGCTCGTTTCTGACCGTCCTCCAGGAGGGATCCCTCTCGGCGGCCGGGCGTGTTCTTGGCGTCAGTCAGTCGACCCTGAGCCGTCATATCGCGACCCTTGAAAAGGCGTTTGGCCTGAGCTTGTTTACTCGCTCCCCGGATGGCCTCGTCCCAACCAGTGCAGCCCTGACGCTTCAGCCGCACGCAGAAACACTTGCGGTGGCAGCGGAGGCGTTGTTGCGAGCAGCCTCTGGGATGCCGACCGAAACGGTTGGAACCGTCAGGGTGACCGCAAGCGAGATCATCGCGGCTGAAGTGATCGCGCCGATCTTAGCCAGCCTGCAGAGTGATCATCCCGGGATTGTGGTGGAATTGGTGGTTTCCAATCGTCTCGATGACCTGCTACGCCGGGACGCCGACATTGCGGTTCGAATGACCCGACCACATCAGGGAGCACTGATAGCGAAGCGCATAGGCGAGATCGAGCTTGGGTTATATGCTGCATCCAGCTACCTGAAGCATCGTCAGCGGCCACAGTCGCCAGCGGATTTGACCGAGCACGCGATTGTCGGGTTTGACACGCCTTTGCCCTATACGCGGACGTTCCAGCTAGACGGCCAGGTCCTTACACGTGAGCAGTTCAGCTTCCGCACCGACAGCGATATTGCCCAGTTTGCCGCTATTCGAGCGGGCTGTGGGATTGGGGTCTGTCATACCCCACTGGCTGTACGGGAGGAACTCACTCGCATCTTACCCGATCTCTTCGCGCCCAAGATCGGGATGTGGCTGTGCATGCACGAAGACCAACGAATGATCGCCAAATGCCGCTTGGTTTTCGATCGTCTTGCTCAAGGACTTTGTGCTTATCTCGACCAAGCAAACTGCCAATTGTAAATGGAAACGTCCTCATGGGCCCTATCGTCAATGTGAATGAGATTGAACTCCAGCCTTTACCTCCCGCCATTGCTCCGCCCGGGGACGCCGCGGAGCGCTATGAGCCTCGCATCGGCATGCTGGGAATGGTTGTGGGCACTCAGAAATTGGGTTGCAACCTGATCCTGCTTGCTCCAGGCAAGATGGCATTTCCCTTCCATAGCCATCGCGCCAACGAGGAAATGTTCGTGATCTTGGAAGGGGCAGGAGAAGTTCGCATCGGCGACCGGCGCTATTCGCTGCGCGCAGGTGATGTTGTTTCATGCCCTGCGGGAGGACCAGAGCGAGCGCATCAGATCATCAACACGAGCTCCGCGGACCTCAGATATCTTGCCATTAGCACCAAGCACACGCCTGACATCATCGAGTATCCGGACTCTGGCAAGTTTCGGGTCGTTGAGGAGAACTGGACTAACGATGACGCTGTCGTACCGGCCTTCGACGCAGTTCATCTGTCAGGAACGAGTGTCGGCTATTGGGATGGCGAGTAAGGACAGAGCTAGAGAGCCGCGCGAGGCCTAATATGACGATCAACCTAATCGCGACCTGGAACGCTTGGCACTGATCGATCAGACCGGCGCATTCAACACGATACCCCCAGCTGTATGGGCATTGGAGAACCGCCATCATTGGCGGACCTGCGCTTGAGAGGGTTCCCTGCGCCGATAGCGTTGGACGGGCCGATGACCGGCCCGTGGTTTGTGGCTTGCGTCAAGCAGATTCCGGAGCCGACACTCCAGCCAGGAGACGCAGTCGTCCTGGACGACCTGCCACCCCATAAGAATGCAGCTGTGCGGTGGGGGCGCCTCTCTCCTATCAGTGAGGTTTAGTAGGCCTGATGTTGAAGCATCTCCCAACCGCTTATGTCACGTCCACAACAACCAATGACCAAGCCAAGTTGAACGACAGTATGCGAAATTCGGCCCACGAAGATTCCACTAGGCTCGAGACAAAGTATCACGCCGCTCGTGTTAGGTACTGCTCAATTTCATATACAGGGTGCTTTGTCAGATCCTTGTTGACCTCGGCAAGAATCCGCTGCTTCACCGCATCTGAGAAGCAGTTCCGCAGCTCCGCAAGGGTCCGTGGAGGCGCCGCGACGACGATCGCCTTTACGCCGTCGTTCAAGCAGATCGCATTGACTGCCTCCGCAACCTCACCAGCGAACTTACGTTCCGCCTGATCATGCCAGTCTGCCTGCTCGGTGGCGCTGCGCGGACTGCGTATCCCTGGCTTGCCGGCTCCATGCTGATGCGTCGGTGCATCGTCGGGAGCTTGGAGCACACGCTCAACCTGGAAGTTGGGATAAAGGTCATCCCCCTGGTTTTTCAGAAACAAGGCTTTACGGCCATCACTGACCAGAATGAGTCCGTCGTGAGGAAGCTTGATGTCTTTGTTCATGATATTGCTCCTACTTACAGGACCAAGTCTTAGGCCTCGCACCCAGCTCGCACCTTGATCAAGATCATTGTGGCAGATAATCCTTAGCGTTGTAGCGATTCACAAACTTGGCAGAAAAGCGATTGTCGTCTCGTGATTTGGAACACGCTGCAGGATTATTGCCATATAGGCCGATCCTCGTCCTCCACACGGCCATTGCGTGCACCAATCACCGTCTCCGGGCGGAGTCGATCATGGTAACCCGGCCTTATCTTTACTGCAACATGGAGGATCATCGGCACGAGCTGTATACCGTCTAGGGCCTTCTGATGTGCGCGAGCCTTGACGTTACGGCGGACTTGCCGCTGTTGGCGCTGTGTGCGATCGAGTTCTGCACACGTGTCGTTCACTAGCCGCCAAACCCTAAGAGCTTTCGTGGTGGCCCGCTCCGTGCCGGCTTGAGTAGCCTCAATGGCAAGCTCGCTCTGCAAAGGAGACCTTGGCCGTAGTCCCTTCCATCATACGGGCGACGTGCCGTTAGCTTTGGGTGGAGCCTGCCGAACAGATTCGAAAAGGCACGCTCCGCAAGAACGACGGTCACGAGAGCCTGGAACTCCTCGTCAACTCTCCAGCGAAAAGCGCAAGCTGGACATCGCCCGCAACGGTTTCCCCTGCATCTGTTATGCTCAGGCACCTGAGCGAAGCTTGCGGCTCATTGCTGAGAAATCAGGACTGCCGGAGGATAATGCACTGTTCGCGTGGGCCGCCCGCAACCGGCCAACCAAGATCAAGCTCTCGCTCACCGAGCCAGGCTCTCTCGTCGCAAGTGCCAAGTGGTAGGTTTAGGCCGGCACAGGAGGGCGAGAGGGGCACGTGCGAGAGAGAAGCCGGCCACCATACGGATGCGTACATCGATCGCGACCGTGAACGCAAAGGTCGCCCAAGCGGCTGGCTATGCTCTTCCCCATGATGATCGCGTCAACCACAGTTTGATCATTCTGCCAGGCGTTATTCGGACGGAAAGCAGTGTAGGAGCCTGAGTTGGGAGCGATCGCCGAGAGAACGTCCCCCTCCCCTCGCCTGCGCGCAGACTTTTGCAGATCAAGCTCGTCAACGCGACGCAGGATTGCCCGACGGTCTGGTGGCAACAAGCCCACAATGTGGTGTGCACCATGTATGCGCCCAATCAAAGCGCTTATGGTCGGGCGCTCTCGTCTGAAACAGAAGCGCCCGGTCTGAGCGGCGATCAGCTCCTCGCCTTTCGCGTCAATCCGGATAGCGTCCAAAGGCCCTAGCCGACCGGGGTAGCGGGCTTATGGAGCATTAGGTCTGGCGGAAGCGGACCGCGAGATGGAAGAGCATTGACGGGGGAGTGCCGAGTTGCTCGCACGGCTTTTACGACCTCGTCTGTCACCTTCCATCCGGAGGTTTTGATGTGACCGCGTAACAGCATGGCGCGGCACTCTGCCTCCGGCCCGCGCGGGTCGCCAAGATCGATGACGCGAGATCCATTCATGCAGTCCTTTGCACGACAGTCCCAGCTACCTCTTTGATCAATTCGAGATCGCTAATTTCATCATGAAGTGCAAAACGACAGCTACTTGCTGAAGGAGTCGGGATAGAGTTTCTTCCAGAAGGCGCATTTGTACTCGGCAGCGGGATCGAACATCATCGACTTGCCCGGCTCGAAGCGCATGGCGGCGCCTCTGGTCTGGAACGTCTCCCATTCCGGCATGCCTGGAGCCTTGGGAGCCCCGGTGCGCACGAAGCTCGCCCAGGTAGCCACCATCTGGTCGGCCAGCGCCTGCGATGCGGGTTTCAGATCGGGCGCGGAGATCTGCGTGGTGTTGGAGAAGTGGGGAAAGAAGTAGTTCAGCTCCGAAGAGTGGACCGCCCCCAGCTCGAAACCGGGGTTCGGCTCAAGGGGAAGCCCCACACCCAAGGCAGGAGCATCACGATCGGCAAAGTCCAATTGGTAGACGGAAACGTGCCGGGACATGAGCTTCGCCGTCTCGAGATAGAGACAGTGATTGATGCCGAGGTCCGGCCGGAAGTCGGTCATCACTGAGCCAAGTGCCGCCGCGGCCGACGAGTAGTTGCTCACAGGATATTCCCTCGCGACGGCGCCCGCCTTATCGCCATATAAAGCCTTCAGAACCTCAGGGTAATTCTCAGCGGTATAGCTCTTACCAGCCTGGATGTCATAGCCGACGTATAAGCGCAGCTCATCGCGCGTTCCGCCGTTCAGCACCGGCACTTTCACGAAATTGCCTGTCTCAAGGGAAGCCCTGCCCTGTCGGGGCAGCGTCGTCGTTCCGTATACAGGAGCCAGGGCCAGCAGGTCCCCCTCTCCGGCCGCATCGGCCGCAGCGATCAGTTCCTGCGGGTCCTTGTTGCGGAGACAAGGCAGCGCCGTCGCGGGATCATTGCAGCCGACCTTCTGCGCGACCTTCTCGCCAAAGCTATTGCGATCCTTCGCATTGCGCAGATCGAAAACGCAGGCCCCACTCTGGATAATGGCTTTGTGAAACAGGCCGGCGGTTGCCTCCGGCGTAATGACATGCATGCACACCGAGGCCGCGCCCGCCGACTCCCCGGCGAGAGTGACATTCTCTGGATCGCCGCCGAAAGCAGCAATGTTCTGCTTCACCCAGCGCAGCGCGAGCCTCTGGTCTTCCAGGGCATAGCCGCCGTTGTGCTCGGGCTCGAAACTCGGGTGAGGCATAAAGCCGAAGACGCCGAGCCGGTAGTTGATCGAGACGACAACCGCGTCCGTGAGCTTGGCAAGACGATCCAGCCGATAGAGAGAGCTCGATCCCCCGACGAATGCGCCACCGTGGATCCACACGATGACCGGGCGTTTCTGCCCGCCCAACGGCCGGCCGGAATAGGGCAGCGAGACGTTGAGGTGAAGACAGTCTTCGTTGTCGCTGCGTTCAGTCAGATTGTAGCGCGCCGCCTGGGCACACGGTGCCTTAAAGTGCATGGCCTGCAGGACACCTGTCCAGGGCGCTGCCGGCTCGGGCAGGGTCCAGCGGCGTTCGTCGCCGACCGGGGCTCCAAAGGGAATTCCGCGAAACTCCAGAACGCCATTGCGGATGTAGCCTTGGACCTTCCCCTTGTCCGTCTCCACGATCGGGGGCTCGTTGGCCCCCGTGCTCGCTTGTGCCGGCACATAACTACCTATGCTGGCCAGCCAAGTTGCCAGCCCGACTACCTTCAGAAGCCCAATCCGCCCGTGACTGTTCATATGCGCCCCATTGTTGAAGCTGTCTATCGCTGCCATTGCGAGGTGTATGTCGCAAGAGTAATTAACGATAGAGAAACTTGCGCGAGTATAGTTCCCGGGTCTGCCCTTCGCGCCGGCAAGCCGGCTCATTCGGGCGGGTATAGAGCGGATCCGACCCGGACACTGTGAGAGGTCGAGCCGGGATATTGGGTGGACAGATGCCGCGTAACCCATCGCGCTGGCGGTCAACGGCGACAGACGAGGTCCCGCACGGAAAAGGGCTCACTCTCCGGCAGGAAGGTTGGTTCCTCAAGCAGCCCTGCCAGCGCGGCGGCTGGCATTGGCCTGGAGACGAGATATCCCTGTATCTCGTTGCAGCCGAACGACCGAAGAATCTCTGCCTGCTCGCGCGTTTCGACGCCTTCCGCCGTCACCCGGATGCCAAGCTCGTGGGCCATGTGGATCAGTCCCCTGAGAATGATCCGGTCCGGCTCCCTCTGGCCCATGGCCTCAATGAATGCTCGGTCGATCCTGAGGCGGTCGATCGGCAGCCTGCGCAGATCGATCAGCGAGGCATAACCCGTCCCGAAATCATCCAGCGCGATCTCGACCCTGGCCTCATGCAGACGCAGTAGGCCTCACCCGCTCGGCACTGTGTCCGAGGAAGATCCGCTCCGTCACCTCCACGCAGAGGCTTGCCGGAGCGATGGCGCCGGTCGTCAGGCGATTGATTGAGAAGCTGCGTAACGAAGGCCCCGGTCCTGAAGTCGGAAGTCGAGACATTGATGCTGATCTTGGCAAACGGTACCCCTGCCTCCGACCAGACCAACGCTTGGTCGAGCGCCTGGTCGAGGACGAAGCGGCCGATAGCCGCCGCCAATCCCGGATCATCGAGGACACTGTCGAACTGTCCGGGCGTCAGCAGTCCCTGGGTCAGATGGCGCCAGCGCAGGAGAGCCTCCAGGCCACTTACGTGTCCACTCGCGAGCGACACGGCAGGTTGATAAAACAACTCAAACTCTTCGCGGGCCAGTCCAGCGTGGGCGCGCTGACGCAGCTCCACCCTGCGTTCAATCGCCTCGGCCATGGCCGGCTCGAATTCGACCGCCCGATCGCCGCCCAGAGCCTTGGCGCGATAGAGGGCAATGTCCGCATTCTTGATCAACGCATTGGCATCGGCACCGTCCCACAGGAAGAACGTGGCGCCGATGCTGGCATGGATGGCCTGCCACGCCTTGTCTGCCGCGCCGGGATGTTGCAACGCCACCAAGACGCGCTCCATTGCGCTGTGGAAGGTGGGCACGTCGCCTTGCCTCGGCAGGAGCAGGGCAAACTCGTCGCCCCGAGCCTGGCAACCATGCCGTCGGCTCCGACGGCCGCGACAAGGCGCGAGCCGACCGCCTGCAAGATCCGATCCCGAAAGGCATGGCCATGGGTGTCGTTGATCTCTTTGAAGTGATCGAGAACGAGTAGAGCGAGCGCAAGGCATCGTTCGCCGGGCCAAACCTCCGTTAGGAGCTCGGAAAGCCGGTGCAAAAACGCCGCACGGTTGGGAAGCCCCGTCAGTGCATCAGTGGTGGCGCTGCGACGGAGTTCGGCCTCAGCCTGCTTCTGCCGCGTGATATCGAAGCGAATGGACACGTAGCGGATAATATTGCCGGCGCAAGATCTCTGGGGCACGATCGTGTTGTCGACCCGGTACAGCCGGCCGTCCTTTGTGCGGTTGCAGACCTCGCCATGCCAGACCTCCCCGCGGGCGATCATCCGATACATGGTGCGGAAGAATTCGCGGCCATGGACGCCAGACTTGAGCAGGCGGTGATTGGCTCCGAGCAGCTCCTCTCGCGAATAGCCGCTCAGCGCTCAGAACTTGTCATTGACGTGAGTGATCGTCCCTGTGGTGTCGGTGATTGCGACGATTGCCGCCCTGTCGAGCCGTCCTGCCGGAACGCTGCCGTCCAGGACTCCTCGAGACGGTGTGACCCAGCATCCTGATGTGGACGCAGAGACTTTTGATTGCGGGCAGAGGCCTCCAGTCTTTGCTTGATCCCTGTCACTTGACTGCCGCCCTTCGACTTGCTGGATCCCCTCCCGGGCTCATCGCCCCGGCCGCTCAATTGCCGATTGCGACGCTTAGCGGACAAGCACCTGGGCTGCATCCCTCGTGCCTGAAACCGCCCCGGCAACCTGGGTCACAGCTGTCGTAATCGCCGTGATGTTGTTGGAGATTGCCGCGACGGCCTGGGCCGTTCCTTGCATGTTCGCAGAGATATCGCGCGTGACTGCGCTCTGCTCCTCGACGGCGGCGGCTGTTGTCACGACATGGTCGCGCATGATCGCGACCGAGCCACGGATCTCCTCCATCACGGTCACAACCTGGGATGAGATCTCCTGCACGCCGTTGATCTCGCCGGTGATCTGCTCCGTGGCCTTGGCCGCTTGGCCGGCGAGCTCCTTTACCTCCTGGGCCACCACGGCAAAGCCTCGTCCAGCTCCACCCGCTCTGGCAGCCTCGATGGTGGCATTGAGCGCCAGCAGGTTGATCTGCGCCGCAATATCCTGGATCAGCGCAACGATGCCGCCCATGGCGCTGGTTGCTCCCGAGAGACGTTGCGCGAATGCGTCGGCTGCGGTGGCCCGATCGAAGGCGCTGTCGGTCGCCGCGCGCGAGGTCGCCATACTCTGGGAAATTTCCCCTATCGAGGCTGCCAGTTCCTCGACGGCGGCAGCCATGCCGTGCATGCTGCCTGTGGTCGTTTGGGCCTCCTGGAGCGCTGCACTCGCCTCTTGTGTTGATCGGTCAACAGCCTGATCGATCTCATGGAAGTTCCGGTCGATCATCTGCCGCAGGGCTTGCAGATGCCGCACCTGCTCCGTGATATCGGTGGCGAACTTCACCACCTTGTAGGGCCGCCCTAAAGCGTCGAAGATCGGATTGTAAGAGGCCTCGATCCAGACCTCGCGGCCACCCTTGCCGATCCGCTTGTATTGCGCGGCCTGATACTCGCCAGCCTTCAGCCTGGCCCAGAAACCGGCATAGTCGGGACTGGTCCTGTAGGATGGCTCCACGAAGATCGCGTGATGCTGGCCCTTGATCTCATCGAAGGTGTAGCCCAACGCCGCAAGGAACTTGTCGTTCGCATCGAGCACCACGCCATCGAGTGTGAGCTCGATCACCGCCATGGCCTTGCGGATCGCAGCCATCTGCCCGGCTCGGTCGGCATCCTCGGCTTTCTGTCGCGTGATGTCGGTCGCGAACTTGACGATCTTAGAGGGCTTGCCGTTGCGAAGGATTGGATTGTAGGAGGCCTCGATCCAGATGTCCTTGCCGCCCTTGCCGATGCGCCTGAACTGCGCGGCTTGGAACTCCCCGGCCCGCAGGTGGCTCCAAAACTCGCGGTACTCGGCGCCCCCGGCATAGACAGGATCGACGAACATGGAGTGATGTCGGCCCACGAGTTCCGGCAGCGTATAGCCAAAGGCTGATAGAAAGTTCTGGTTGGCCGTGAGAACAGCACCAGACAAGTCGAATTCGATGACCGCCTGGACCTGGTCCAGAGCAGCCAGCTTTGCCTCGCTTTCCGAGGTCTTTCTTGAGAACCACATGATTGATCGACAACTCCTTGAGCCGGGAGACAGGCGATCTGTCGTGATCCACCCTATCGGCTCATTCGCACGCTCATCTGAGGCCTGTGAATTAATACAAGGTTGCTTTCAGGCCACTTGAGCTTGCCCCGCAGCGACGATCAGGTATGCGCCCCGAACAAGGGGCCCTGTGACTGAAAATCCGCCCGCAAAGAGGCAGCCGGTTCTCCCAGCATGGCTACTGTTAAATCACGACTAAGCTTGCGGCGCGCCCGATCGCAACATCGCGTGAACGGCGGTGTTGCGAGACTCGAACTTCCATCGCGGCGATCCGCCTGAGGTACCCGTATCTCAGCGAAGCCTGATCGTGCAATTCTGCACACGCATCTCGGCAAGGACGCACACTTGAACGAATGTCCTGCCGTGCTTCGGCCGCTTTAATCTGCCAAGCATCTTGACAAAGATTCCTACTGCCTGTCTCTGCGCATCCTGGTCCTCGGGCCCAGCCCAGCCGTCCCTGCCGGTCACCATGAAACGTCTTCTCTCGGACCTCTACCTGAACCTGCTGGCAGGCGCGATTGCTCTCAGCATCCTCGCGATCTCCGCTTTCTCACTCTGGACAGATCGGCAAAACGTCCGGCGCCAAGCCGAGCAGTCGTCCCGAAACCTCCTGACGACCCTCTCGCGCGAGATCAACGATCACATCGGTTCGCTCGATCCGATCCTTCTGAGGATCGCCGAAGACATCGCCGACAAGAGCCTGCTGGAGGTGCCACCTCAGGTCCGACACCGTGTCCTGTTCGACCGCGTGCGGACTTCGACCTACGTGGACTCGGCTCTAGTCGTGAACGAAGACGGTAATGCCGCCGCGGATGCCGCGTCCATCCTGCCCCGTCGGTTCAACGCCAGCGACCGGGACTATTTCACGATCCACAGGGAGAACAGCGATGCTGGGTTCTATCTGAGCCGCCCGATTGCAAGTCGGCTCAGGAACGGTGATCCCAGCATGGCCGTCAGCCGACGGCTGTCGCACCCGGACGGCCGCTTCGCGGGCGTCGTGGTGAGTGGAATCTCGCTGTCGAGGATCGGTACGTTGTTCAGCGACCTTGATCTAGGCCCACGCGGCTCGATCACGCTGTTTCGCGACGATGGCATCGTGCTGACGCGCCAGCCGCACGTCGAGGGGCAGATCGGCCAGGACCTGGGCGCTACGCCCAACGTTCGGCGCTTCCTGCGCGAAAGGTCTGGCAGCTTCGAGGGAACAGCAGCGTTTGATCAGGTGCACCGTCTCTACGTATTCGGGCGCGTGGATGGCCTTCCTCTTGTCCTTGCCGTCTCCAAGAGTATGGATGATCTCCTGGGCGCCTGGAGACAGAAGGCAATTGCCCAGGGCGGGATCACGCTGCTGATCTGCAGCGGGCTGGTGGCACTGATGCTGCTGCTCCGGCGTGAACTGCGCCGTCGCACGGGAGCGGAGGCCAAGCTCGCACGGTTGGCCAGCACCGACGACCTGACCGGCCTGCCCAACCGCCGTGCCTTTCGGGAGGCCTATGAGCGGGAACGGCGCCATGCCATCCGGTCCAAGTCCTGGCTCTCAGTGCTCTATGTCGATGCCGACTTCTTTAAGCAGTACAATGACCTCTATGGCCACGGTCGTGGCGACGACCTGCTCCGGGCGATCGCGGGTACCCTGGCGGCGCAACTGCAGCGTCCACGGGACATGGCAGCCCGGTACGGCGGCGAGGAGTTCACTGTTCTGCTGCCAGAGACCGACCCGGCTGGCGCAGAGAGGATCGCAGAGGACATTCGCAAGGCCATCATGCTGCTAGGCGTAGAGCACAGGCAGAGCCTCTACGGCATCGTGACGGTCAGCATCGGGGCAGCCTCGAAGCAGCCTTCGCTTGGAACTGTATCGACTCTTCTCCTCGAGGCCGCTGATGCTGCCCTGTACCAAGCCAAGGAAGCGGGACGAAATTGCGTTCGCCACTGGCGGCCGGACCATTCGACTCCTGCTCGCGAGCCTACGGCTTCGTCTCGATCTGACGTTACCCTTCCCGAAGTTGCGGGCGACGAGGCCCTCTCGGCTTAACTGTGTGGAGATCCAAGCTCCATCGCTCCCTCGATTCTAACTATTTATGAGCCGTTCACCCTGCGCCAGCGTACGACCTCACTTGTATCAATAGCTGCACGAGGAGACTCAGCTCAAAGGAGAGGCATTGTCTCGTCGTGGTGAGCGGCACGACGCATTCTGCGCCGACCCGTTTCTTATAGCAGTGAGAGTGTCCGGAAAACCGGTTGAGCCCGTCTGTCGACGCGTGACGGTTCTCAGTCTGCTGGCTCATGCTGCCGACCAAAGGGGGATTTTGGCCCCAATCCGTCTTGGGAGCGCTCCAAACGTTGGTTGCCCCCTTTTCACTCTCTGCCTGCTGGTGTGCCCCGACGATGGCGGAGTCAATCATGCAATATTCGGTATCAGGAGCCTTTGACAGAGCCAGCAAGAGCCGCTCCCAAATGCTTGCATATGCCCAGTAACAGAAGTGGTGGTGCATGCTCCTCCAGTTCGCGCCATAGCGTGACCGCAGGTCCGACTGCCGTCCGCCCGAGAGCAGTCCCCACAGAGCCTCCCATCGATGATGGTTTTATTGACCGTCACCGTGCGCTTGGGTGGTCGGCTTTGCCGGGCAAAATGCCTTTCATCTTCTGCCATTGATGGACGGCAACCGCATAAGCACCGAAGAGGGTTCAGCCCATATGTAGTCGCCTTCATAGGAGGCCGCAGGCGTTCTGCTAACATTCAAGGTGTTGATGCGGTGACGGGCCGTTTGTCGAAGCACTTGATGAGATCGTTCGGGAAACCTGTTGATCAACTTCTAAGGCGGCCAGGTTGCACCTAATGCGCGACCGTATTCGGTCCGGGCGGCATACTCCCGATTAGCGGCAGCCGTCTCTTCCCCAAGTCGGTTTCCTAGCCTCTCAACAGAGCGTTTTAGCTCATCGCAGGTCGTTGCACGTGGCAAGGCTGCGATGCCACGATCCATCTGCCGGGCCATGGATCGAGCATTGTTGGCATGCCCTTCATGGTGGGCATCAATCCGCTTCCGAAATCGCGCGAACTGCGATTTCAACTCTTTATTGTTCGAGATCAGCTCCGGCACCGTCCTTACGATGGAAATCATCACTTTCACCTCGGTGATGACACACTTACTCCCGACCATCTGAGTGCGGAAGCGCCATCCGACCTTTGCGTTGATGTGTGAGATCCTGGGCGTGTCCCCGTCCTTGGGACCCTTCAAGGTTATTTGCTCGCGCACTTCTTCGACGGTACCACCCGTTATTTTATACGGAGTAATTTTGGAGGACTCGATGACTTCAGCGAGGGCATGCGATGTGAGGACTGGTGTGAAAGCCGCCATGATGAATGGCAGTAGCGTCTTAAGAGACTTGAGGGTCATGAAAGAGCTGGCTCTGGATATTATTTTTCCTATCCAACCTTAACAGTACGCTTTCCTTTCGAGAAAGCACTGTTTTGAGGGCCTGTGCAGCCGATGCTCTGGCTTCCGGGGCGTCGGTGCCTTGTAGTCATAAGCCTATGGCCGATGCGATGGTCTGCCCGATCATCGACGAAGTCCGGGTTTGTCGGATGCTCAGGGCCATGTGAAATTTCGAGAACTCCGAATACGGCCATCCAGTGCCGTTCGGCTGTGGAGGGACCAGGTTTTCATCGGACACCTATTGGGCAAGCTGTCCAAACCGAATCCTTCATTCGATCAGATCAATGGCATTGCCGACAGACGCAGAGCGGCAAGAGATTATCGGGATCGACGCAGAGAGCGGGGCAGATCGTTGAAAGCGCCGTCCATGTATTCCGTCCTGGAGGCTGCCTCGAACTCACGGAAGTAGGCACATATGTTCGACGAGCGAAGCATCCCGAAAGGCCATGGCCACCATAGTGACGCTCGTTAGTCCCCGGTAGAAGTAGTTCTAAGCGTCGTCGATCTGCTCTGCCCTTCGATATCCGCTCTTCATGCCTGAGAGCTGAAACGTTGGTGGGCCACCCTCCAGCATGTCCATGATCTGCGGCGAGGCCGCGTGGACGAAGCCGGAATAGGTCTTGTGGACGGTATGGCCGGCCGCATCCATGGTCGAGGGATCGGGGATTCCGCCTGCGCGTGCGGTATTCGCCCTGATCTTCTGCCGTTGAACCATCCCGCGCTTCTGGGTGGCCTTGATCGGGTCCGGGTGGTCGAACTCCTCCTGCCAGAAGTCGTCCAGGTAACGTTGGTGCAACGGCGTCACTTCGCCTGTGGTGACGGCAAGGACCAGGAAGTGGATGTCTCCCCGATATCTTCGAGCGTCCGCTGGATGACGCCCTGCTCCTGCGCGAGTCCTTTCAGGAGGAGGGCATCGATGGCATGTAGCCCGCTGACCTGCCGGACCAGTTTCTGGATGAGCGCCTGCTCGATTGTGCGCTCCCCGTAACGCAGGACGAAGCCTTCCTTCCATGGTTGCTCGACTGGAGGCGGCACCTGCTGCTCGAGCCGGCGGAAGGCACGCTCCATGACCTCCAGGAATTGAAGGAGGGCAGCTCTCATCGGTTTGCTGCTCCGTGACGGACGCGCGAGATCGGACCTATTCCAAGAACTCCCATCGACCTGGCATTCGGCGGTGCCGAGCGCATAAAATTTGTCCGCCGCAGGGGGTGCGGCGGACTTTGGCTTCATTCGAGGCGCACTATAGGGTTAATCTGACCAACCTTTGCGAGTGTCCTCACCATAGTTGCGAGCCAATCCCGAACTGCGACAAAATCTCTATATGGCGCACCGTTCCATGCCGGCACTGCCAGCGCAAAGTTAACAATGTAGCCGAGAAAGTCAGACGACATCCTTAGCCTGGTGCGAAACTCCCGGATGTTCGCTTCGGCGATCATCTGTGCCGAGCAATCACGCTGGATGCAATAAAGAAACCCCTCATCGAAATGGATGGCAGTGAGACGCCCTGCGTTCTGCTCTCCGTCAAACGGAACAGACGGTGCGATCACACCGCGGGCCTCCCTGACGAGAACTGGCCTTTCTTCGGACCAATATTGACCCCACCATGCGGCTGGCTATCGTGAGGCTGCGGAGCACACACTCAGGACCGTAAGCCTTCGGCGCGGGCGTCTCTAGCGTCACACTCCTTGTCGCTACTGCGTATTGGGTGGTGGATGCGAGCTACAGTCACTGCCTTTGGGCGAACGAGTGTACGAACTCAGCTCTCGAGGAAGAACTGCTTTCAGGGCACACCCGCGCTGCAACAGCCGCATAGAGGTTCGTCGTCTCTGCGACATGAAGGCGACAATTGAACTGTATTTCTAAATACTTGGAATGATTTGGCAAACCGCTCCTGTAGGGACATCGCAGCTTCCGCACGTACCGAGACCGGCAAAAAAGGTTGACAGGCGGACAAAACAGGCGTCGGCTCGCACAGAAGCGCGAATCCTCGTCAAGCCATTTGATGGCGTGGAATCAGTGAAAGCGCTCCCTTTCAACGATCTCTGAAGTCTGCAGCAATAGGCGGAACCTTTCCCGCCTCGACGCCGTTTCCGTCTTTCTGTTCAGCAACAGAATTTCTAGAATCTGGACAGTGCTGGTGGAAAGATCGCGTTCTCGCCATCTCCCTCGGTCGTATTTCATCGACGGCTTGCATGCACGCGGGATCATCGCGCTCGCCCAAGCCCTGCTTCCGCCCATCGTGGATCCAGTCCCGGCGGCATGGGCACAGAATGCCAGTCCAAAGCGAAGCCCGACAAACCCTATCCCGGTCCTCCGGAGACGATCCAGGTGCGGCCCAGGCATAAAGCGCGAGGCATTGTCAGTGTCTTTGATGAGTGGCCCAAGCCTGGGAATCTCAAGGAGCCGAGCAAACCCGCCATTACCCATGAAGGCAAAGCTGTCGAACCACCTAAGGACGAGCCGATTACAGGCGATGTTCCTACCGCTATCTCATGAACGAGGAACCCCAGATGTCACGGGACGACCAGAAAAATGAACTGAGCCGACGCGCCATGCTCGGCACGACGGCTGCGGCGGCTGTCGCTGGCGCGGCAGGCGGCGTTGTCTTGACCAAGACGGGCGCAATCCTGCCCGCAGAGGCGCAGACAGCGCCGGGCGCGCCGGCCCATCCCGCCGTTGCTAACAAGACCGAGGTCAAACCGGGCGATCTCGATGAGTACTACGTGTTCTTCTCCGGCGGCCAGTCCGGCGAGATGCGTATCTATGGCATGCCATCCATGCGCGAGTTCATGCGCATTCCAGTGTTCAACCCAGACGGTGCCACCGGCTGGGGCCTGACCAACGAGAGCCTGAAGATCCTGACGGAGGGGCTGACACCGCAGACGCGCGAGCGCTTGAAGAAGCGCGGCCAGCTCTGGATCAACGGCGATACCCATCATCCGCACATGTCGTTCACCGACGGGACCTATGATGGGCGCTACATCTTCGTCAACGACAAGGCTAACACACGCCTCGCCCGCATCCGTTGCGACGTGATGAAGTGCGACAAGATCGTGGAGCTGCCGAACCAGTCCACTGTGCACGGCATGCGCCCGCAGAAGTATCCCCGAACCGGATATCTCTTCTGCAACGGTGAGTACGCGGTGCCGCTTCCCAATGACGGGACGGATTTGAAGGATCCAAGCAAGTATTGGGCGATCTTCTCGGCGATTGACGGCGACACCATGAAGGTGGCCTGGCAAGTCATAGTTGACGGCAACCTCGACAACGTCGATGCCGATTACCAAGGCAAGTATGCCTTCTCCACCTGCTACAACTCAGAGAAGGGTATGGGTCTGGCCGAGATGATGGCGAAGGAGCAGGACTGGGTCGTCATCTTCAATATCAAGCGCATCGAAGAGGCGGTGAAGAAAGGTGACTTTAAGGAGATGAACGGGGTCCCCGTGATCGACGGCCGGCAAGGTTCGCCTTACACTCGCTACGTACCGGTGCCGAATGGACCGCATGGCATCAACACCGCCCCAGACGGCATCCACGTCGTCGCCAACGGCAAGCTCTCGCCGACTGTCACGGTCTTCGACGTGCGGAAGTTCGACGATCTCTTTGCCGACAAGATCCCGCCGCGCGATGTCGTCGTGGCGGAGCCGGAACTGGGTCTTGGCCCGCTCCATACGTCCTTTGACGGTCGCGGCAACGCATTCACGACGCTGTTCATTGACAGCCAGGCCGTGAAGTGGAACATCGACCTGGCCAAGCGCGCCTTCAAGGGCGAAAAGGTCAACCCGGTCATCCAGAAGCACGACGTACACTATCAGCCTGGCCACAACCACACCTCCATGGGCGAGACCAAGGAGGCGGACGGCAAGTGGATGATGTCGCTGAACAAGTTCTCGAAGGATCGATTTCTTAACGTGGGTCCTCTGAAGCCCGAGAACGATCAGCTCTTCGACGTCACCGGGGACAAGATGGTTCTCGTCCATGATGGCCCGAGCTTCGCCGAGCCGCACGATGTCACGATCGTGCATCGCTCCAAGGTCAACCCGATCAGTATTTGGAAGCGGGACGACGCCTTCTTCGCGGATGCGGTCAAACAGGCGAAAGCCGACGGGGTGACGCTGGAGCAGGAATCAAAGGTCATCCGGGACGGCCACAAGGTGAGGGTCTACATGACCTCGTCCGCGCCGGCGTATGGGCTGGAGAGTTTCGAGGTCAAGCAAGGCGACGAGGTGACCGTCTATGTGACCAACATCGACGAGGTCGAGGATCTGACCCACGGCTTCTGCATGGTCAACTACGGCCTGAACATGGAGGTAGCGCCGCAGGCCACCGCCTCGATCACGTTCATCGCCGATCAGCCGGGCGTGCACTGGTACTACTGCACCTTCTTCTGCCATGCGATGCACATGGAGATGCGCGGGCGCATGCTCGTTGAGCCGCAGGGTGCCTAATGTCATGGCGGAATCCTGCCCTATTCTTCTCTCGGCCCTCGTCACCGACCAAAGGAGTTCGCGATGCGTCTGACTTTTCTCATGCCCCTCGTCTTCGTCTTCAGCCCAGTCGTCGCCCACGCCCAGGATGCCGCGGCGGGCGAAAAAGTCTTTGCCCCCTGCAAGGCCTGTCATCAGATCGGCGAAACCGCCAAGAACGCGGTCGGTCCGGAGCTCAACGGCGTCATCGGACGCAAAGCAGGAACCGTCGAGGGCTATAACTACTCTCCCGCCAACAAGAATTCCGGCCTGACCTGGGACGAGGCGACGTTTGCCGAGTACATCAAGGATCCCAAGGCCAAGGTGCCCGGCACCAAGATGATCTTCCCTGGGATCAAGGATGAGCAGAAGATCAAGGATCTGACCGCCTATCTCAAGCAGTTCGATGCCTCGGGCAAGAAGACCTCGGACATCGGGTCAGGCCAGCGGCTCGCAGCCCGGTGAGCCGGATGGTGGCCAACACGGACGGATCTCGCGGCGATCCAGCGGGCTCAAAACCCGATTACCAACGCTATTTCCGCTTGGCCCTCGACCGCCTCCAGGCTGAGCGGCGCTACCGGGTCTTCGCCGATATCGAGCGTCTTGCGGGCCGCTATCCCGACGCCGTCTGGCACAGCCCGGCCGGCCCGAGGCCCATCACGGTCTGGTGCTCCAACGACTACCTCGGCATGGGCCAGAACCGGGACGTGACCCGCGCCATGGTGGAAACCGCCTGGCGCATCGGCACGGGCGCCGGGGGCACCCGCAACATCTCGGGCAACAGCCACGCCATCGTGGGCCTCGAGAGAGAACTCGCCGATCTCCACGGCAAGGACGGGGCCCTGGTCTTCACGTCCGGCTACGTGTCCAACCAGACCGGCATCTCGACCATCGCCAAGCTGATCCCGAACTGCCTGATTCTCTCGGACGCCCTCAACCACAACTCGATGATCGAGGGTGTGCGCCAGTCCGGCTGCGAGAAGGTGATCTTTCGCCACAACGACGTCGAGCACCTGGAAGAGCTTCTGAAGGCTGCCGGCGACCGTCCCAAGCTCATCGCGTTCGAGAGCGTCTATTCCATGGACGGGGACATCTCGCCGATCCACACGATCTGCGACTTGGCCGAGCGCTACGGCGCCATGACCTATCTCGACGAGGTCCACGCGGTGGGCATGTACGGCCCCCGTGGAGGCGGCATCGCCGAGCGCGAGGGCACCATGCACCGTCTCGACGTGATCGAGGGCACCCTGGGCAAGGCCTTCGGCGTCATGGGCGGCTACATTACGGGCGCCCGGGCCGTGATCGATGCAGTGCGCAGCTTCGCGCCCGGCTTCATCTTCACGACTGCCCTTCCGCCGGCCGTCGCGGCGGCCGCGACCGCCTCGGTTCGCCACCTGAAGGCCTCCACGGTCGAGCGGCAGAAGCACCAGCGCCAGGTGGCGCGGACCAAGGCCGTCCTCTCCGGCGCCGGCCTGCCGCTCCTCGACACGGTCACGCACATCGTGCCCGTGATGGTGGGCAATGCCGAGGCCTGCAAGGCCGCCTCGGACCGCCTCCTGGAGAAGCACGGCATCTACATCCAGCCGATCAACTACCCCACGGTCCCGCGCGGCACGGAGCGCCTGCGCATCACGCCCGGCCCCTTCCACACCGACGCCCATGTCGACGCCCTCGCCCGGGCTTTGGTCGAGGTCTGGACCGCCCTGGACCTGCCTCTGGAACGGCATGTGCAGGCCGCCACCGGATATTGACATCTGCGGGCAATCCCTCGGCCGACCATGGGCGCATGCTTAAGGCAGCATCGCCTCATGGTTCCGGCGGGGTCATTGCCGCGACAGCAAACCCCTGACAAATGGGGTGCATCAAGGGCGGCCAGACGAAACGATCATCAGCTGACTCCGGGACCGGCGATCCATGCTTGTTGCACCACCGACGATACGCCGCTTACGGCGTAGTAAACAAAAAGGCGATCACGTGCGGTGCCGGGCCAGCCGCGCCCCCCGCCTGGACCGCGTAGCATCTCTCCCATCGCTCGGGCCTGCCAACGAGCATCATGCCGCCTGTCATGGAACGGCGCGGCATCTCTCCGCCCGCAGTGCCTTGATGGTCTCGGCGTTTGGACAATACCGCTGCACCACAGGAGCCCATCCGCGGTCGAGATCGCGCCGGCAGCGGCGGGCCACCTCGCACCCGGAGCACACGATGCTCATATCACGCATAACGTCCGCATGGGTGCGTGCCATTCTCTCGGGCACCAAGCCCGCGGCGCTCAGGAGACGTGGCAGTTCCCCACCGGCACCGCTACGCGAGGCCAGCCGGGCCAGCTGGTCCGGGGAGAGCCCAACATCCTGGGCAAGCGCCTGAAGCCCGTCCGCATCGAGAGAGGCCAACTCCCGCCCCACCGTGCGGCCCAGCCGCCAGTTCTTGATGAGGGTCATCAAAGTCATGGGAAACCTCCATGCCATCTGATAAGGATGCCACAGCTGCTTCTTGCGACTTTGCTCCAGCGCAAATCGGATGGTGATGTTCCGCTGACCGGCCGCCGACGGGAGGTCTTCCGTGCCGCGCGGTGACCCGCCTGCCCTGGAGCTGCCCCGTTGTGAAGCCTTCCCAGTCCTGGCTTGGCGCGGGCTGCCAAGGGTCCAAAGCACCAACCGTATGGTCCTGCTCATGTCTGTCCGCCGGACCGGAAATCGGGTAAAATTCCAGCCAAATAACGGTCGAACCCGGACTGACGGACGCGAGAGTGCGCAAGCCTTTCATCAGTGCCGTTTTCGTAGACATGAGCCTGAGCATCCCGGCAGCAGCGTATGCCGGTTGCGACGCCACTGGCGGATCTGTCCCAACGGTTGCGGTTCAGGCGCTCGCTACGAACAATGTCAACGCCGTCCTGCCCATTGCCCTGGCATCCTCCGAGCCTGAACTGACGACGACGTTTGCCCAGGCTATGGGCGTGCGGACAGGTAGGCCCAAGGCCAAGGTGCTCGCCGGCCGCTATTTCATGGTGACGGCCGTGCGGCTGCATCGGGCTGTGGGGAATACACTTTGCACGAGCCTCAAGCCGGCAGGATCTAATTTTGGTCCCACTCTTCCTGCTGCCGAGCAGACGCTTGCCACCGGCAAGGTCGAACTGCTCTCGGAATTTCTGTTTCGCTGCATTGAGCACGAAGTGCAGGAGCACTTCGCTCGCACGGCCTCTGAAAAGCCCATCAAGCCGATGAGTGCCGCAGACATGCCAGCCGCCCCTGAGCATATCCGCGGGAAACCCGGGTTCATCCCTCCTAAGGGAGCGATCTACCTTGCAATCAACGGCAGCTGTCATGCGGAGGACCTGCCACTGCCGACAGCTGAGGACATTCGGAGCCCTGCCGAAGCAGTCGCTGGATGGAGTGCGAGATGCAAGGACTGAGGCGAGCGCGAGGAGCACAGTCGACGTCTGCTCTGTGCTCGGAGCAAGAACATGGAGGCTGAATATGCCAATCGGACGAACCGTTATAATCTTGGCCGCCGCTCTTGAAGTGGCTATCCTGTATCAGGCCCTGGCACAGGTTGAACAGTATAATGCCTGTTGGGGATAGGACGAAAAGCAATGCAAAGATCAGAGCGCAACTCCTGACCAGACGTTCTTCCCCTGTGAGGCAGGGGGGGACATCAGGGGTATAATTCAGAGTACGTCTGTCAGATCTTGTGCAAGAAGCCCAATCAGACCGGAGCTTGTGAGACCTTCATCAGATACGGAAGACGGGGCGGACAATGCGGATACATCTGGACACACCTTCATTGCTACTGAAGCTACAGTTTAAGGTATTCGACGGTCTCTAAAGCAGAGCATCGTTCAAAAAATTGCCGGGGCTACTAGCACAATGCTCTAGGCTGCCCATCCGCGAGTTCGGCCCGAAGAGGAGGAACTGCCATGGCCAGCATCCGGCAAATCCACCTCCGGCTCGTGACCGCTTCCGTTATCTGGAGGTCCACAGGAACCAAGGGCGATGCCTTCCTCGGCCTTGCCGGGCGTGAGTTCTACGTCAATGATGGCAACCGCGCCTTTGAGCGCGGGGCGACAGGAGCTACCTCTTTGGTGAGGGGGCCTCCGTCCTCGACGCTGAGTTCAATGATCCGCGCAACCCGCAACTCGACACATTGAACCTCTACAAGTTTCCCACATACATCCAGTTTGAGCCGCAGTTTCAGAACGACAACTGGCTGTTGAGCCTCTTGGAAGTGATCGTAAGATCCCGTGAAATCGATGAGATCTGTCTTGAGAACGGGCCAGTCCGGGCTGACCGGTTCCGACCCGGTAATGTCCCATGCAGGCTTTTAGTACTCACGCTTCTGATTTAGGCCCCGTATGGGGGCTACTTGCTGAGCCTTGCGTTTCTCGTCCTCGGCCAACACCTCCAGATGCTGGGCAGAGTCGAGGAGCTGGTTCCTGATCTCGTTTAATGAGAGCTGTCGGGCAATGGTCCGGATTTTCTCGACCTGCCGGCGATACTCAGTAGCCTTGTTAGGTTGGAGGTGTGCTACGGCTGGAACCTTGGGTCTTCTGGCGCTGAGAACAACGACTATCAACACATCGCGCCTAGCTCGCTGTTCCACACACGTCGACACACAGCCCTATCGGAATCCAGCGCGATTGATCTGCGCGAGAGCGGCCGGCAAATCAGACAACGCTGTGAGATGCAGGTCCGCCGATTGCACTCTGGCCGCCGGGCACGGATCCGTCTCGATGGTCCCCGCTCAAGGAACGCCGTGACCATGCCGACGGATCGGGCGGGAAGGATGTCATTGTCGAGGCGATCGCCCACATAGGCGATCTCGGCTGGGGTAAGGTTACAGGACCGCACGACCTTTCGGAAGAGGGCAGGATCCGGCTTCTCGATCCCCCATGCAGCCGAGGAAGCGATGATACCAGCCTTGATGCGGAGCGTTCGCAACACACTCACCGCCCAATCTGGTTGATTGCCCGCGATCCCGATGACCACACCCTGCTGCCGCAGAGCCTGAGGGCATGGTGCTGCGTCGGGGTAGAGATCCCCGGGGCGAACGTGTCGAAGTCGCCTTGCAAGGCTCGTTCGCGGCGCGCGGTCTCGATATGAAAGACAGGCCTGAAGCGCCCGAATACCCGATGATAATGCTCTCTAGCCTCGATCACCTCATCAAGCGCGGACAGGAACTCCTCCAGCGGGACTCCAAGGCAACGAGCCCAGCCGTGCCACATCCGGGTCTCATTGATGAGAGGCTCGCCAATATCGAAGAAAACCCGCGTGGATAGGCATTCATCTCCTATATGAGGACTAGCCCTCTGAACGAGGTCCTTTTGAACGCAACTTCCCATTCCACACACTGCTTATCGAAAATTCGTGGCTCTTTTCGGCGCCAAGGCGCATGCTCCTAGCGACCATGCCCGCCCCACAGTACGAACGCGAACAGCTCGCCTTGGCCGACCGTCACATTGCCGAGGGCAAGGAGCGGCTTGCCAAGCAGCGTCGTCTCGTCGAGCAGATGACCGAGAAAGGGCAGGACACGGCGGAAGCCGAGAGGATGCTGCGGGACGTCGAGGTCGTCCTGGAGCAGTTTTACATCCATCGGCAGTTGATCCTGGACGCCCTCGCCCGAGGGTAGAACCCTTGCCAGAAAGAGGCTTACCGAAAATTCAGGCTCTCTGGGTCCTCGGACCGGGTGATGAGGATCTGGCTCAGATCCGGCTCACGAAACAGGAGACGGCAGCGATACAAGGCGGCCAATTGGGTTGCTGCGGCGTGACGCTCCTCCAGGGTCGGGCAGAAGTGGAAAGCCTGCTCGATCTCGGCCATCGAGAGCTGCAACGCTTCACCCGGCCTAAGCTGCGCCAGTTGGTTCTGCAGGTCCGTCGCGTTCATGATCAGGCTGCTCTCCAGAGGTTGTCACGCGGGCCAGTTCCTCGCGAATGATCCGTGCCGACCAGCGACCGATGCGCTCAAGCCGCTCGATCTGGTCCGCAACGGCCCTGAGCTGCTCCAGGGACCTGATGTTCTCCCGCTTGAGCACGTTCCAGACAGAGAGCGGCAGACGCAGTCCCGGGATCGGCCCTTCACGGATGATAAGGTAGGGATTAGCAGCCACCAACTATCCTCCTCTGAACTGTCAGAGTCGGGACTAGCGTGGCAGCCTTCCGGATGTGCCAATAGAGCCGCTCTCCCGAAGAGGTAGCGTCTTCGCCTCATTTTCCGGCCCGACATAAGAAGCTCATGCGGTCCTGGGCAGCCTCGTGCTTGGCTGTGCTGTCCCACACGGCTTCGCTGCCTCTGCTGGGCTACACAGGAGTCCTCTTCGAGAGGAGTTCGACATATACTTCTTCTGACGGCAGGAGGGCGGGCCCAGGCCCGCCCTTGTCATGTTGAAGATGGACTTGCAGGGCCTACAACTAAACTCCCCTCTCAGCCTCCAGCTGAGAAGGGAGCCTGTCAGTACATTAGGGTTAGGCCAATATTGACCCAATCATCTTGCTAGTCGATCCGCAGGCCCGTTGCTGTGACCTAAGTTAAACGTGGCCGCAGATTTTCAGCCTCAGAGAGAACATTTTAGGGCCAGACCTTAACCTTGGTGATGGCGCAGTTCGATAGCCCGCCAAAAAAGCGGGGATGAGCAGGGCTGCTTCATGCCGCGTTACTTCTTTCACACCTGCACCAGAGACCGCCTGTTTTGGGACGGCACTGGGCTGGATTTGCCGGAAATTGCAAATCCCGAGGATCCTGAACTGACCTGCGCCCTCTGGTCCGAGGTCCTCGATAGGCAGTTCCGGCTGGGGCGAACTTTTGTGGTTATGGATGAGATCGGAAAGGTGGTTTTCGTCGCCGGGTTCTGAGCGAAAAACCCCAGATCCCGTTTCCCACAAACTGCCGGGCTTCGCCTGAGGTTATGCCTACAATCCATTCCATAACAGGCTTCGAAATTATGGCTCAATCGCGCGGTCTCTTGGCGCGCACCAAGACTCCTCCATATCTGATAAAGAGGCGGGATGTAGCTTCCGTCCCGCCTCAATCTCCTGAGACTGTGAGGAGGGCCCGGAGCGGTGGCCTGCTTCGGGCCCTTTTACAGGGTTTCAGCCTGAACCTGGTTGCTTCTGATCCCTACCTTGGCGCGCGAGCCACGCTCGCCGCCAGTCGCAGCCACTCCTCCGCCATCTGGAGCCAAGCCGCCTTATCGGCTTCATACGCGCTTTGCGCCGCCCGCTGCCGGCACTCCTCAGCCTTGCGTCGGTATGTCTCCACTCGGTCCTCGAACACGGCCCCAATCACTCCCTGCTCCCCGAACTTGGCTCTGTCCCTCCTCTGCCGCTCCAAGGCGGGTTCGGCTGCAGGATGAGCCCACATGATTAGCCCATCCACCTCACCAGCCGTTTCCAATGTGCTAAAGCTGCTTCGAAATTCACCATCTGTTCTGCTTTCTTGACCATTTTGGACAGCAGTCTTGATTTGTTCGCTATTCCACACACGGCTTTGCGGCCTTGCGGGTCTCATCGCAGCGCGCCAGTTCGGTCCGGATCCGTGCCACGGCTCTGTCTCCAATCCCCGGCAGCATCGTCTCGATGTCGTCGGCCACCGCTTTGAGTTGCTCAATTATCTCGACCCGGTCGCACTTGAATACGATCCAAATCTAGTGGGGCAGCCGCTGCCCCAGAACCACCCAGACAGAGAGCAAAACGGTATTCAGTAGCAAGAACTATCAGGCAACGGGAAAGCGCCAAGACGAACAAAGAAATTTGGCGTTTGCGATCATGGAAAAGTCCGAGACGTCAGTGAGAAAGCGGTTTCAGTGCGCCGAACCTTAGGCCGTTCCCCCTCCCAAAGATCGAGAGTTTCGGTCCCAAGTTCTCCTGCTCCTGCCTGAGTTCTCGAGCAGGGCGTGTGCCGTCCGCCGAAGCCGGCCTGCCGCACCTGCGTCCTTGCATGGCCAGAGGAAAATTTGGCGGAGCTACGGCCAGGGCAAAGCCGTTCGCCATGCTTCACAGGCCTCGCTCAACGAAATGCCTCCATATTGACTAAGATCAATATGGAGGCGAACGAAGCAGCTTAACATTGTCTAATATTGCAGCTGTGGTCCAGGAGGAACGACCGCCAAGCTACAGTAAGGTGCCCTAATTGCCCCGCTCTTCACTCAGTTAAAAACTTTGGCGGAAGCGTTCCAAGAAGGTCAGCAACAGCGGAGGAACCCATGTCGTTAGATGCACAGCACCGACGCCTTCAGGAAACTTCGAGGACAGGCCAGGTGTATTCGCCCGACATCCTGCCCCGTCTCCAATCGCTCTTAGCCAATTTAGCCGATATTGACCTCGCCTGCGAGATGGGTCTTGAAGCCATCGAACGCAGCACGGGTGACGAGAGCCTCAGGGGCCAAATGATTGCCGAGCTTCGGCGGCGTCACCAGAGGTGCCGAGCGCCGTACGTTGCGGCGCTCGAGGCATTGCAGGAGCAGGTCAGAGGCTGTTTCGACTGACCACGCGCGGCCCCCGGGCCGCCGGATGAGAAGAGGTCCAGTCCATGAAGGCGATGGTCCTCCATGAGGTGCGCACGCCCTTGGTTCTTGAGAGCCGGCCCATGCCATCCCCCCACGCAGGCGAAATCCGCGTGACAGTAGAGGCCTGTGCGGTGTGCCGCACCGATCTCCATGTGGTCGATGGCGACCTGCCCCATCCCAGACTGCCTGTCGTCCCCGGCCATGAGATCGTGGGACGGGTGGAGGCGCTCGGTTCCGGAGTGCGCAACCACCAAGTCGGGGACCGCGTGGGAATTCCCTGGCTCGGCCATACGTGCGGTCATTGCCCCTACTGCGTCTCGGGACACGAAAACCTTTGCGATGCGCCGCTGTTCACGGGCTACACGCGCGACGGCGGCTTCGCCTCTCACGTGATTGCGGACTCGGCGTACGCCTTCTGCCTGCCGGAGGGCGATGATCCCGTCAGCCTGGCCCCGCTCCTATGCGCTGGTTTGGTTGGCTGGCGGTCGCTGGTGGCCGCAGGTCCTGGCAAAAAGATCGGCATCTACGGCTTCGGCGCAGCCGCCCATATCATCACCCAGGTCTGCACGTGGCAGGGGCGCCGCGTCCTTGCCTTTACGCGCCCGGGCGACGTTGCTGCACAGGATTTCGCCCGATCGCTCGGCGCTGCCTGGGCCGGTGGCTCGGAGGAGGCGCCGCCGGAGAGCCTCGATGCGGCGATCATATTTGCGCCCGTGGGCGATCTCGTGCCCGTGGCGCTCGGAGCTGTACGAAAAGGCGGCCGCGTCGTCTGCGGCGGCATCCACATGAGCGATATTCCAAGCTTTCCCTATCGGCTTCTCTGGGAGGAGCGGCTGGTCGTGTCCGTCGCCAACCTAACCCGTCAGGATGCCTTGGACTTCCTGGAAATCGCCCCCAGGGCAGGGATCAGGACACAGACAACGCGCTACCCGCTGGAGTCCGCCAACGAGGCCCTGAACGACTTGCGATCTGGCCAGCTTCAGGGGGCTGCGGTTCTGGTCCCCTGACACAGGACGGCATTGAAAATCACCCATCGGGGACCCCGATGACACATCGGAACGGAGAAAACCATGCTTGAGAACATCCGCAGCATCCTGATCGGAATCACGCAGGAAGGGGATGGCGAGGAGCGCTCGTCGGCCCTGGCGTACGGACTTGCACTCGCCCGGCAGGCAGATGCTCATGTCACCGTCCAGGCGGCCTCGTTGAAGCTGGTTGCGCCGTATTCATTCGTTCGCAACTTTGCCGAGGGACTTGTGGCTGCCGAGAACCGCCGGCTCGATGCCCTCGCCCGCGCGGTCGCAGACGAGTCCCAGCGGGCCGCTGCCGCATCGGGGGTTACTTGCGTCAGCCAGGCGCCGCAGCTGGCCTATCCGGACCTCATCAGGAGCTTCACCGCCCTGGCTCGCGCCCATGACCTGACGGTCCTCGACGCGGAGCCGATTGCGCTGGCGGTCGACCGGGGACTGATCGAGGCTGTTCTCATGGACAGCGGCCGGCCACTCATTGTCGTGCCCCAGAGGCGCGAGACGTTTACGGACGGCAGGATCATCGTGGCCTGGGACGGCGGCGCCAAGGCGGCCCGCGCCCTCAATGATGCCCTGCCGTTCTTAAGGGCCGCCACGCAGGTCGAGCTGGTCAGCGTCACGGGCGAGAAGGATTTGACCCATGCGGTGCCCGGTGCGGAGATCGCGCCGCATCTCAGCCGCCATGGCGTCAAGGTCAATGTCCTGGCGCTGCCCGCCATGAAGGGAGACGTGGCCGAGACCTTGCGCAACCATGCCCGCCTGACACGGGCCGACATGATCGTCATGGGTGCCTATGTCCATTCACGCCTGCGCGAAATGGTGCTCGGCGGCACGACCCAGTCGCTGCTCAGGAACACCCCGGTGCCCCTGTTCCTCTCCTACTGACCGCAGAGGCACGATGCCGGCGCCCGTTCTTCACCGAGAGAGGCCTGCATGCCCGGGGGCATTCTGATTGCCACAGACGGCCCCGTGTCTATTGGCCGAACACGGAATTTTGCCGGATTTGCAGCGATACTGAGAGCCGCGGGAGACGGCACAATGAGGCTGTTGAAGGAACCGCTGCTGCATTTCCTTCTCCTCGGCGGACTGCTGTTCGCCGTCCATGCCGCGCTTCGTCCCAGCGAGCCAGCGGCCCTAGCGGCCCCGGTCATCCGGATCACGGCCGCCGATGCCGACTGGCTGAGGCAGATGTGGGAACGCCAGTGGCGCCGCCCGCCCACGGACGAGGAACTCTCGCGCCTTGTCTCGGACCACCTCAGGGAGGAGGTGCTCGCTCGCGAGGCGAGGGCGCTGGAGCTCGATGTCGGCGATACTATCATCCGCCAGCGGCTGGCGCAGAAGATGACGTTTCTCCTCGACGATACGATTCGCGTCGCGGAGCCGCCCGAGGCCGAGCTGCACGTGCTCTACGAGGCGCGCCCGGAGCTGGTCCTCACCCCGCCGCGGGTCTCGTTCTCGCAAATCTTCTTCCGCCGCGAGGATGGTGACGACCGAGCCCGCGCCACCCTCGCCGCACTGTCCGACGGTGCCGTGGACCCGGAGGAGCAGGGCGACAGTCTCCTGATCGGCGCCACCTTCGCGGATCAGGACGAGCGGGCGCTCGCCAACCTGTTCGGCACCTCGTTCGCACGGTCCGTCTTCGATCTCCCGGTCGGGCGCTGGTCGGATCCGGTCGAGTCCAGCTATGGGCTTCATCTCGTAAAGGTCACGGCGGTGTCGCCATCCAAAGCGCGCCCTTTCGCCGAAGTCCGCGCGCGCCTGGCGGAGGAATGGCGCCGCGGGCGCCAGGAGGCGGCACAAGCGCGGCTGCTTCAGGGCTTGATGGGGAAGTACCGGGTTACGGCCAATCCTGCCGTGCGCCCGTTCCTGGGCCCTCTCGCCAGCGAGGTGGAGATCCGGCCATGAGGTGGGCGCCCGTCTTCCTCACGGTCATGGCGCTGCTTCTGTCGACACCGTGTCGCGCACACGAGGTCCGGCCCGCTTATCTCGACCTGAGCGAGGATCGGCCCGGGGAGTTCAGCGTGCTCTGGAAGACGCCGATGGTGGGCGAGATGCGCCTGGCGCTGACACCTGCCTTCTCCGGCTTGGTCGAGACCCTGACGCCGATCGCGGCCCGGAGGACGGGGGATGCTGCAGTGCAAACCTGGCGCCTACGTGCTGACCACCTCCGCGGCCAGATCCTGCGTATCGAGGGACTGGAAGCGACCCTCACGGACGTGCTCGTGCGCATCGCCTTTGCGGACGGCAGCACCTGGGTCGAGCGGCTCACGCCGCAACGGCCTGGATCTCTCATCCCCGCCCGGCCGGGCGTCTGGAGCGTGGCGGGCACGTATCTCGGCCTCGGAGTCGAGCACATCCTCACGGGAGTCGATCACCTGCTGTTCGTGCTCGCCCTGCTGCTGCTCACGACGGGGACGTGGCGGCTGGTGAAGACCGTGACGGCCTTTACGGTCGCCCACAGCATCACGCTCGGCCTGGCGACCCTTGGAATCCTCCACGTGTCCCCTAAGCCCGTGGAGGCGGTAATCGCGCTCAGCATCGTGTTTGTGGCGACCGAGATCCTGCACGCCCGCCGTGGACAGGTGGGACTAGCGGCCCGCATGCCGTGGATCGTCGCCTTCGCCTTCGGCCTGCTGCACGGGTTCGGGTTCGCCGGGGCACTGAGCGAGGTGGGCCTGCCCGAGGGGCAGATCCCGGTGGCGTTGCTGTTCTTCAACGTCGGCGTCGAGGCGGGCCAATTGCTGTTCATTACGGGCGTGCTGGCCGTCGCGGTCGGGGCAAGACGTGCCCGCATGGCATGGCCGCGCTGGTCGGAGCTGGTGCCGCCCTATGCCATCGGCAGTGTGGCGATGTTCTGGGTGATCCAGCGTGTGGTCGCCTTCTGACAGGGTGGCGGCGCACCGAGGGAGAGGTCGGGTCAATCGGTCGAACGAAGGGAGGACAGCATGGCAGGGGTGATGTTCGAACGTTCGGTTCTCACGATCCTGATGACGCTGGGTCTGATTGCGTCAGCAGGAGCCCAGGACGTCGGCGCCCCGTCCCGGGAGCAGATCGAGAAGGCCTTGCCGAAGTCGCCATATTCTCCCTATGCCAATCGCGACTTCCCTACGCGGCCGTTCTTCGGTGACACCCATCTCCACACCGCATTCTCCTTCGACGCCGGTGCCTTCGGGGCGCGGCTCACGCCGCGGGACGCCTATCGTTTCGCCCGCGGCGAGCAGGTAACGGCCTCGTCCGGCCAGCCGGTGAAGCTCTCCCGTCCGCTCGACTTCCTCGTAGTCTCCGACCATTCCGACAACATGGGCTTCTTCCCCGACCTGTTCGCCGGCAAGCCGGATGTGCTAGCCGACCCGACCGGTCGACGCTGGTATGACATGATCCAATCCGGCCGGGGTGCGGATGCGGCCATCGAGATCATCACGGCGTTCTCGCATAACACCTTCCCGAAGGATCTCATGTACCTGCCCGGCACGCGCCCGTATCGTGGCGCTTGGCAGGAGACGATCGCAGCCGCCGAGCAGTACAACGAACCAGGCCGCTTTACGGCCTTCATCGGCTACGAGTGGACCTCGAACACCGGCGGCAACAACCTGCACCGCAACGTGATTTTCCGCGACAACGGCGACCGGGCGAGCCAGGTCGAGCCATTCACCGTCTATCCTCCACTCGGGAGTGACAACCCGACAGAGCTTTGGAAGTGGATGCAGGCCTATCAGGACAAGACCGGCGGCAGCGTGCTGGCCATCGCGCACAACGGCAATCTCTCGAACGGCCTGATGTTCCCCACCGTCGAGACCTTCGGCAAGAAGATCGACCGCGACTACGCCGAAACGCGGGCCCGATGGGAGCGGCTTTACGAGGCCACACAGACCAAGGGCGACGGCGAGACGCATCCCTTCCTGTCGCCCAACGACGAGTTTGCCAATTTTGAGCGCTGGGACTTCGGCAATCTCGACGGCAGCGTCGCCAAGACCAAGGAGATGTTGGAGTTCGAGTATGTCCGCTCAGCCCTGAAGAACGGTCTCAGGCTTGGCCAGACGCTCGGGGTGAATCCCTACAAGTTCGGCCTCGTCAGCGGCAGCGACGCGCATACGGGCCTACCCGCCATGGAGGAGGACAACTTCTTCGGCAAGACGACGCCGCAGGAGCCCAGCCCAGAGCGCATGCGCAATACCTTCTTCGAAAACCCGCAGACCCACATCAAGGTCATGGACTGGCAGGTCTCCTCCTCGGGCTACGCCGCCGTGTGGGCGCGGGAGAACACCCGAGCATCGTTATGGGATGCCATGCAGCGCCGGGAGACTTATGGAACGACCGGGCCACGGATGATCGTGCGCTTCTTCGGCGGCTGGGACTTCGTCCCGCAGGATGCGAACAGCCGCCTGCCGGCCTACACCGGCTACACCAAGGGCGTACCCATGGGCGGTGAGTTGAAGACGGCGCCACAAGGCAAGTCGCCCACTTTCCTGGTGGCCGCACTGAAGGATCCGCTCGGGGCTAACCTCGACCGCTACCAGATCGTCAAGGGCTGGCTGACGAAGGATGGCGGGGTCGAGGAAAAGGTCTATGACGTCGTCTGGGCCGATCCCGAGCGGCGCAAGCCCGGCCCAGACGGCAAGCTGCCGCCCGTCGGCGACACGGTCGATGAGGCGAACGCCACCTGGACCAATACGATCGGCGCGCCGGAGCTGGCGACGGTCTGGACCGATCCGGACTTCGACCCGGGCCAGCCCGCCTTCTATTATGGCCGGGTGATCGAGATCCCGACGCCACGCTGGACCGCGTACGATGCGAAGCGGTTCGGGACGCAGCCCCTGCCCGGCACTCCCATGACCGTCACAGAGCGCGCCTACACCTCGCCGATCTGGTACGCACCGCAATGACGGGAGGACGAGGTTAGGATAACCGGAGGGCTCGTGATGAGGCCCAGTCAAGTCAGTTGCGTAGCCCTGACGGGCGTGCTTTCGGGCGGGGCCATGCTGCTCCTCGTCATCGCAGGATCCCACGCGGCCCTCGCTCAGACGGCCCCGTCCCCGCAGGAGCCCGCTCCGCCCCAGGTCCAGCAGTTCCTGCAATCGTTGCAGGATCCCGCCGTCCGCACGTGGGTCGAACGGCAACTGAACGCCCCGGCTGCCAATCAGGTCCAGACGGCGGACACGACTTCATCCGGGATGATGACGGAGCGCATCGAGGGGCTCAGGCAGCATCTCCTGCGGCTTGCCGCTGCGGTGCCGCGGCTGCCGATCGAGGTCCGGGCCGGGGTCGCCCGCCTGACTGCTGAACTGCACGGCCGGCACCTGCTCGGTGTGCTCGTGGCTGCCTTCCTGGCACTCGGCGCGGGGGCCGAGTGGCTCTTCCGCCGGATGACCTGGCCGTTTTGGCGACGGGTCCGCTCAATGCCGTCGGGTTCTGTCGCCGAGCGCCTCCGCCTGATCGGGTTCCGCCTCGCCTTCTGGCTCTCGGAGGTCGCCATCTTCGCCCTCGGCAGCCTCGGCGCGTTCCTGGCCTTTGCCTGGCCCCCGCTGTTGCGGGAGGTCGCGGTCACCTACCTGATGGCCGCCATCGGGCTTCGTCTGGTCCTCGTAGGCGGCCGCTTCCTGCTGGCTCCCAGATTCGACGATCCGCAGGACATCGACCGCTTCCGTCTCGTGCCGACGACGACCGTGGCGGCGCGGTACTGGTATCGCCGCCTGATGCTGTTTGCCGGCTGGTTCGCCTTCGGCTGGGCCACGGTCAGCGCCCTCCGGATTCTCGGTCTCCCGCCCGAGGCCCGCGAGGT
>Ga0182741_1000983_pt1 | contig 39945 bp, 40 predicted proteins | sample eDN5th37CBELigOP_FD_128874 | JGI IMG/M metagenome (GOLD analysis project Ga0182741, IMG submission 128874) | Enriched Organic Plus compost microbial communities from Emeryville, California, USA - eDNA 5th pass 37_C BE-Lig OP (version 2) (version 2) ... | reverse complement strand
GGGCGCCCGACCTCCATCCTGCCGCTGTCTCCGCTGGACGCCGTGAAGGACCCGGTGATCGCCAAGTACCAGACCCGCAAGCCTTTCGTGGAATTCCCGTCCGCGCGGGCACGCAATGTCGAGATCGCCGAGATCACCATCGACGACGAAGAGATCCCCGACGACCGGTTCGCGGCGCTGATGGGCGAGCGCTCCTTCGTCACCATCACCAAGCAGATCGCCGGGTTCGGAGACCGGCCCTGGACCATCGGCGCCTATTTCAGCCGCAGCGCGATCGGCGAGGAGATCCTGCGCACCTGGCAGTCGGCGGCGTTCGGCCTGGCCGGACTGGTCATTGCCGTGGTCGCCGCGATCATCCTCGGCAAGCGCCTGTCGCGACCCGTCCGCGAAATCGCCGGGCAGGCGCAACTCGTGGCGAACTTCGAGCTCGACCAGGTCCAGCCGCTGCCACGCAGCCGGGTGCTCGAGCTGGACGATCAGGCCTCCGCCTTCAATGCCATGCTGGTCGGGCTGCGGGCCTTCTCCACCTACATCCCGCGCTCGCTGGTGGCGAAGCTGGTGCGCACCGGCGAGATCGGCATTGCCGAGCCGCGCGAGGCGGTGGTGACAGTGATGTTCACCGACATCGCCGGCTTCACGACGCTTTCGGAACACATGGATGCCGCCAGCGGCGCGCAACTCCTGAACCATCACTTCGCCATCCTGTGCCGCGCGGTCGATGCGGAGGGCGGTACGGTCGACAAGTTCCTCGGCGACGGCATGCTCGCCTTCTTCGGCGCGCCCGACCGGCTCAAGGGTCATGCCGCGGCGGCGGTGCGCGCGGCCGCCGCCATTCGCGAGGCCATGGAGCAGGACAACATCGTGGCGAAAGCCGAGGGGCGCCCGACCCTTCGGGTGCGCATCGGTATCCACACGGGCCCGGCCATCGTCGGCAACATCGGCGCCTCGGACCGGGTGAACTACACCATCATCGGCGACACGGTGAACGTCAGTCAGCGGCTCCAGGGGCTCGCCAAGGAACTCGATCCCGACGCGGAAGTGTCGATCGTGATTTCCGGTGAGACGGCGTCGCGCCTCGACGAGCGCTTCTGCCTCAACCCGGCGGGCAAGCACCTGCTGCGCGGCCGCGGCGGGGCGATCGAGGTGTTCACCGTAGGGACGGTCAAGCTGACGGAACAGGCACAGGTCGACGACGCGAGCGCCGCCTGAGGTGCAGGCCGCTTCCCGGCGCCGCACAAAGGTCCGTCACCCGATACGGAAGGCTGACGGGCTCCCCGTTGGGGGAGCCCGCCGCGCAAGGCGCCAGACGGGAGGAGGGGTCAGGCGGCCTTTGCCTCGACTCTTGGACGCGCGTAGGACAGGCCGTTGCCGTCGAAGATGTGCAGATCGCCGGGATCCGCGGCAAGGCGCATGGTGCTGTTGCGCGTCACGGTAGCGTTGCCCGGAAGCTTGGCCACGACCGGCTGGTCGGAATGGCCGAGTTCCACATAGACGAGCTGAACCTCGCCGAGCTGCTCGATGTAGTCGACCCGGCCCTCGAACAGATAGTCCTCGCCGGTCGTGGCCGAGAGGTTCTCGGGGCGCACGCCGAAACTCACGGAGGCGCCGGCGGCATCGTTCGGCGTGGCGACGGGAACGGCGATGTTGCGTCCGAACACCTCGACCACCGTGCTGGCGCCCGCCTTTTGCACCTTGCCGGGCAGGATGTTCATGGCCGGAGAGCCGATGAACTGCGCCACGAACAGGTTGCCCGGATGCTGGTAGAGCTCCATCGGCGTGCCGACCTGCTCGACGCGCCCGTCCTTCAGCACCACGATGCGGTCGGCGAGCGTCATCGCCTCGACCTGGTCGTGCGTCACATAGATCATCGTGGTGTTGGGCATCGACTCCTTCAGCTTGGCGATCTCGATGCGGGTGGCGACGCGCAGCGCCGCATCGAGATTGGAGAGCGGCTCGTCGAAGAGGAACACCTTCGGGTTGCGCACGATGGCGCGGCCGATGGCGACGCGCTGGCGCTGGCCGCCCGACATCGCCTTCGGCAGCCGGTCGAGGAGCTTGGTGAGCTGCAGGATCTCTGCGGCGTTGCGGACGCGCTTGTCGATCTCCTCCTTGGAGGCGCCGGCTATCCGCATGGAGAAGGCCATGTTGTCGTAGACGGTCATGTGCGGGTAGAGCGCGTAGGACTGGAACACCATGGCGATCCCGCGCTTCGACGGCGGTATGTCGTTGACCAGCTCGCCGTCGATCCTCAGCTCGCCCGAGGTGATTTCCTCCAGCCCGGCTATCGTGCGCAGCAGCGTCGACTTTCCGCAGCCCGACGGGCCGACGAAGACGATGAACTCGCCGGATTTGATCTCGAGGTCGATGCCGTGGAGCGTATAGACGGCGCCGTATGCCTTCTTGATGTCCCGGAGCGAGAGATCGGCCATGCTGTCCTCCCCAGTTTCTCTTCCCTCTGGTCAGGCCGTCCGGCCGAACCATGCACCATAACCCGGCAGGCTCACGGTCGAGCCTTCGGCGCTGCCGGCGAGCCCGTGGCCGGTCAGCGGTTGCCCTGCCCTCACGGCGCCGAGGTCGAGGACCACGGGCGTGGCGCCGAGATTGAATGCGCAGATGATCTCTTCGTTGCCGAGGCGCCGCGTGAAGGCGAGGCCATCGCCGTCCACGGCGAGGAACTCGATCTCACCCTTGGCGAAGGCCGGGAAGCTGCGGCGGAACGCCAGCACGCGACGGTAGTGCTCGAGCAGGGAGTCCGCCACGCCGAACTGCCGGCTCACCGCCTTTTCGGCGTGCTCGACCGAGATCGGCAGCCAGGGCCTTTCCGTCGAGAAGCCGGCATTCAGCACGTCGGCCTCCCACACCATCGGCGTGCGACAGCCGTCGCGGCCCTTGAACTCGGGCCAGAAGCGGATGCCGTAGGGGTCGCGCAGGTCCTCGAAGCTCAGGTCCGCCTCGGTCAGACCGAGCTCCTCGCCCTGGTAGAGACACACCGAGCCGCGCAGTGCCAGAAGCAGGGCGGAAATGACCTTCAGGAAGGCCAGAGGGTCGGCCTCGCCCTCCGTCCAGCGGCTGGCGTGGCGCATCACGTCGTGGTTGGAGAACGCCCAGCAGGCCCATCCGTCCGCCGCGACGCGACCGAACTCCTCCAACACCCGGCGTACGTGTTCGGCGCTGATCTTCTGGGGCGCCAGGAAGTCGAAGGCATAGCACATGTGCACCCGGTCGCTGCCGCCGGTGTAGGCGGCAACCACCTGCAGGCCGCGCTGGGAATCGCCCACCTCGCCGACCGACGCGGCTGCGGGGTATTCATCAAGCACGGCCCGGAAGCGGCGCAGGAATTCGAGGTTCTCCGGTCGGCTCTTGTCGTAGATGTGGTCCTGGAAGTTGTACGGATTGACCTTGGGTGCCGTCTGGTCGTTGCGGTCGGCCGGCGGCAGCGGCGGGTTGTCCTCCAGCCCGGCCGAGTGGAAGTAGAAGTTGATCGTGTCCAGCCGGAAGCCGTCGACGCCGCGGTCGAGCCAGAACCGGATGACGTCGAGCAACGCATCCTGGACCTCGGGATTGTGGAAGTTGAGATCCGGCTGTTCGGCGAGGAAGTTGTGCAGGTAGTACTGCATGCGGCGCGCGTCCCACTGCCACGCGGAGCCGCCGAAGATCGAAAGCCAGTTGTTCGGCGGCGTGCCGTCTGGCTTGGCGTCGGCCCAGACATACCAGTCGGCCTTCGGATTGTCGCGGCTGGAACGGCTTTCCCTGAACCAGGGATGCTGGTCGGAACTGTGCGAGATGACGCCGTCGATCATCACCTTGAGGCCCAGCCTGTGGGCCTCCGCGATCAGCGCGTCGAAGTCCTCCATCGTCCCGAACATCGGGTCGATGGCGCAGTAGTCCGACACGTCGTAGCCGAAGTCCAGCATTGGGGACTTGAAGAAGGGCGAGATCCAGATCGCGTCCGCGCCGAGCTCGGCCACGTAGGGCAGCCGCCGGATGATGCCCTTCAGGTCGCCGATGCCATCGCCGTTCGAGTCCTGGAAGCTGCGCGGATAGATCTGGTAGATCACCGCACCCCGCCACCAGTCGCGATCGGGGGTTGTTTCAGTGGTGGTGCTCGTGGCGGTCATTCAGTTCTTCCAGATATGTGTCGCGTGTCACGGCGGCGGAGTGCGGAGGCCAGGCGCCACGCCTAGCCCCCCTTGACCGAACCCGCCAGCAGGCCGCGCACGAAGTAGCGCTGCAGCGAGAAGAACACGATCAGCGGCACGATGATGGTCACGAAGGCCGAGGTCGTGAGGATCTCCCAGTCGCCGCCCCGCGATCCGAGCAGGGCGTTGAGCCTGCCGGTGAGCACGAGCTGGTCGGTGCCGGAGCCCAGGAACACCATCGCCACCAGGAGGTCGTTCCAGACCCACAGGAACTGGAAGATGGCGAAGGAGGCGAGCACCGGGAAGGACAGCGGCAACACGATCTTGATGAAGATCTCGAAGTCGCTGGCGCCATCGATGCGCGCCGACTCCATCAGCTCGCGCGGCAGCCCGGCCATGTAGGAGCGCAGCAGGTAGATGGCGAAGGGCAGGCCGAAGCCGGTATGCGCCAGCCAGATGCCGAGATAGGTCTTGGACGGCACGCCGAAGAACAGCGCCACGCCGTTGTAGAGCTGGAGAAGCGGGATCAGCGCCATCTGCAGTGGCACCACCAGCAGTCCGATGACCACCGCGATCAGCAGCGCACGCCCGGGAAAGCGCATCCAGGCCAGCGCATAGGCGGCGAACGCCGCGATCAGGATCGGGATGACGGTGGCGGGGATCGTCACCGTCAGGGAGTTGATGAAGGAGCGGCCGATGCCCTCGGCGAACAGGACGTTCCTGTAGTTCTCGGTGGTGAAGCGCGGCGGCGTGCTGGCCGAGTAGTAGACGCGGCGGCCGCGCGTGTCGTCCGAAGCGGCCGGGAAGGTGTGGACGAAGGAGCCGTCGGGATCGATCTGCAGCGTCACGCCGTCGCCCAGGTCGGCGACCGTGCCGGCCGGATGCTCGGTGGGCGCGGCCGAGCGCAGGCCGAAGGCCTTCACCTCGCGGGCCCCGGGTTCTTCGAAGATGTTGCCCTCCAGCACGTACTTGCCGTCCCGCTCCACCGCCGTGTTGCCGGGCGGCAGCCGCCCGGCCTCGGTCTGGACCGAGCCGGAGAAGGAATTCCACCAGCCGGAGGCGATGATCTGGTCCTTGTCGCGCAGGGACGAGACCAGGATGCCGAGGGTCGGGATCGTCCACAGCGCCACGAAGAAGAAGACGGCGAGGTGAACTCCGAAACGGCTGAGGAAGGACTTGCCGGCCGACTTGCCGCTGGCCTGTGCCATCTCAGTGCCCTCCCGTCTCGCGGTTGGCCTGGCGGATGTTCCAGATCATGATCGGGAGCACCGCGATCATGATGATGACGGCGATGGTTGCGCCGCGGCCGAAATCGCCGCCGCCGCGGAACATCCAGTCGAACATCAGATTGGCGAGCACCTGGCTGTTCCACTGGCCGTTGGTCATGGTGAGCACGATGTCGAAGACCTTCAGCACCAGGATGGTGATGGTGGTCCACACCACCGCGATCGTGCCCCAGATCTGCGGCACCATGATCTTCCAGAATATCTGGAACGGGTTGGCGCCGTCGATCACGGCCGCCTCGATCGTCTCCTCCGGAATGCCGCGAAGCGCCGCCGACAGGATGACCATGGCGAAGCCGGTCTGGATCCAGATCAGGATAGCCATCAGGAAGAAGCTGTTCCAGAAGGGCAGCGAGATCCACACCTGCGGCTGGCCACCGAAGAATTGGACGACGGCGTTGAGCAGGCCGATCTGCACCTGGCCGTCGCCCCTGTACTCGTAGATGAACTTCCAGATCACGCTGGCGCCCACGAAGGAGATGGCGAGCGGCAGGAAGATCAGGCTCTTGGCAATCGTGCCCCACCAGATCTTGTCGGTGAGCACGGCGATCACCAGGCCGAGGAAGGTGCAGGCCGCCGGCACGACGAGCAGCCACAGGAGGTTGTTGAGGATCGAGTTGCGGAACTCGCGGTCGCCGAACGCCCAGACGTAGTTGCCGAAACCGACGAAGTTCTCGCCGCTGCGGTCATGGAAGGACAGCCAGAGCGTCTGGATGACGGGGTAGATCAGGTAGACGAGCAGGATGATCAGCGCCGGGCCGATGAACAGCCACGGGCGGATGAGCCCCTGCCGGCGGAGATTGTTGACGGCCGTCATGCCGCTGACGCCGCGGGACGGGAAGATCAGGTCGAGAAGCTTGTTGGCGCCCCAGAAATAGGCGACGCAGCCGCCGACGCCGACGACGATGACGAGAATGGCCGAGAAGATCTGGCCCGCCATGGCTCCCTCCACTCCGTGAGGACCGATGTCTCTGTTTGCGCGTTCAGTGTGGTTACCCGGAAATGACCCCTGGCTTCGCCAACCCGATCAGGTCGGCCGGCACCTCTCCCCGCAGGCGGTGATAGGGACGCTCTCACGGCCCTTCCACTGCCCTCGAGCGACGAGGGCTGGCAATTTGGTCAGTTCCGCTCCTCTCCCCGTTGACGGGGAGAGGATGCCGGCAGGCAGGCGAGGGGCCGCTCCTGTCGTGAGACAAGGCACCGCCCCCCGGCGCTACTTGATCGCGTCCCAGGAGGCCTGGATGTCGGTTGCCACGGCCTCCGGCGACTTGCCGCCGACGAGGTCGATCATGCCGGTCCAGAATGCGCCCGCGCCGATCTTGCCGGGCATCAGGTCCGAGCCGTCGAAGCGGAAGGTGGAGGCGTTGACCAGGATGTCGCCCTGCTTCTTGAGCTGGTCGTTGGCGTAGGCTTCCTGGTTGGCGGTCTTGAGCGGGGTCAGCAGGCCAGACTGCGCCATCCAGATCTCGTGGGCCAGCGGCATCTGCAGAAACTTGATGAACTCGCGGGCGGCCTTGGAGTCCTTTGTGATCATGGCGAAGGTGCCCGCGCCCAGCACCGGCTTGCCAAGGTCCGGCTGGGAGGCCATCGGCGGCAGGTAGAAGAAGTCGGCATCGACGCCGAGCTTGGTGCCCGCTGGGAAGAAGGAGGAGATGAACGAGGCCTGGCGGTGCATGTAGCACTTCGGCGGGATGCCGAAGAGGCCCTTCGGGCTGTCGCGGAAGTCGGTCGCGGCCACCGCAGCGCTGCCGCCGTCGACATATTTGTCGTTGGTGGCGATGTCGGCGAAGATCTTCAGGGCGTTCACGACCGCCGGATCGTTGAACGGGATCTCGTTGCGGGTCCACTTGTCGTAGGTCTCGGGCGGCGCGGTGCGCAGCATGATGTCCTCGACCCAGTCGGTGGCCGGCCAGCCGGTGGCGCCGCCGGAGCCGAGCCCGATGCACCAGGGCGTGCCGCCGTCGGCCACGATCTGGTCGGTGAGCTTCATCATGTCTTCCCAGGTCTCGGGGACCTCGTAGCCGGCTTCCTCGAAGTTCTCCGGCACGTACCAGACCAGCGATTTCAGGTCGGCCTTGTAGGGGAAGGCGAAGAACTTCTCCTGCCCGTCCTTGTCCTTGTAGGTCCCGAGATCGACCCAGGACTGGCCCGCGCCGTAGTTGTCGCGCACGAATTCCGCATCGGCGTCCTCGAGCGGCACCAGCAGCCCCTTGGAGGCGAGGTCCTGGATCAGGCCGGGCTGCGGCAGGATCGCGATGTTCGGCGGGCTGCCGGCCTGGGTGTCGATGACGATCTGCTGCTCGTAGTTCTCGGAGGAGGAGTAGTTGATCTCGGCGCCGGTCGCCTCGGAGAAATAGTCGAGAACGCTGCGCACGAGCGCCTCGTCCTCGCCGCGCCACGGCCCGAAGATGGCAAGGGTTTCGCCCTTGAGGTCGACCTTCTTGAGGTCCTCGAAATTCTGCCAGGTGAAGCGGCTGTCCTCGCCCGGCGCGAACTTCAGCTCCGCCGAGGCGGGAGCGGCGAGCGCCAGCGCCGATAGCGCGACGCCCAGGAACAAAGCCTTGGTCATGGTGGACTCCTCCCGGTTTCCGGTGTGGACGGAACCTCCATTCCGTCCGCCTGCGCCTAGCCTGAACCTGTCGGCCAGCACTGTCCACCATCTCGGCGCGACATTGCGGTCGTCGGCACGAATTCAAAGCGCTTTGGCTAGCTTTTCTATACATCCGTCGACCAAGGTGTTGTCAAGTACCTTGGCCGCTAATCGATTTAATCTCCGTAGTATTGCGGCGCAAAGTCGATTTTTTGCGCTGCGAAGCGCGTTTTTTCTTCAGATTCGCCCAGCCCACTCCTATAGTTGCCCGTTCCTGGACGGCTCTCCCGACACCAGATTTTGAAAGCGCTTTGACACTTGTGACACGGCCATGAACCTCAAGCAGCTCGCGCAGATGCTCGACCTGTCGCAGACGACGGTGAGCCGCGCACTGAACGGCTATCCAGAGGTCAGCGAGGAGACGCGCCGGCGCGTCGCGGACGCCGCCAAGCGGCATGGCTACCGGCCGAACCCCAACGCCCGTCGCCTCGCCACCGGCAAGACAGGCATGATCGGGCACGTCCTGCCCACCGGCGTGTCGGTGGACATCGACCCGCACTTCGTCGAGTTCATCTCGGGGCTCGGCGACTACGCCCGCGCCCACGAGATGGACCTCGTGCTCAGCCCCGCCGAGGCCGGCGACGAGGAGACGACCTACCGACGCGTGGCGGCCAGCAAGCATGTCGACGCCGTCTACATCTCCGCCCCCGTGCCGGCCGATCCCCGCATCCGGCTGCTGCGCCAGCTCGGCCTGCCCTTCGTCGTGCACGGGCGCTCGGAGGGGCTCGACTTCGAGTACCCCTATCTCGACATCGACAACGAAGGCGCGTTCCACGATGCCGGCCGCCTGCTGGTGCAGCTCGGCCACCGCCGCATCGCGCTGATCAACGGGCAGAACACCCAGACCTTCGCCATCTTCCGCGAGCGGGGCCTGCGGCGTGCCGTCGAAACGGCGGGGCTTGTGCTGGAACCCGGGAACATCCGGTCGATTCCGATGACGGAGGAGAACGGCTATCGCAGCGCGCGCTCGCTGCTGGAGCGGACCGATCGCCCGACCGCCATCCTCTGCTCGAGCCTGATCATGACGATGGGCGTGATGCGCGCGGCCCGCGACCTCGACATCGAGGTGCCGCGCGAGCTGTCGCTGATCTCCCACGACGACGTGTTCGCCTGGCTGAGGCCCGAGACCTTCCCCGTCCCGCTTTCGACGACGCGCTCCTCGATCCGGGCCGCGGGCGCGCGCATCGCCGAGCGCCTGGCGGCGCGGATCTCGCATCTGGAAAACGGAGCACCGGGCGAGGTGTGGCCGGTCGATCTGGTGGTGCGGGCGTCGGTCGCCGGCGCTCCCGGCTGAGCGGCGTCAGTGCGGCGCGAGGCGCCCCACCCTCGGCGCATGGGCGGGCAGCGGCGGGCGCGTCGAATAAGTGGCCGGCGCGAGTCCGGTGATGCGCACGAAGCTCGCGAAGGCGCTGCGCGCCTCCTCGGTGCCCATCGTGCCATTCATACAGGCCCTGCATGCGCGCAGCGCGCAACGATGGACCGGGCCGCGGCGGCGTTCGGGCCACTCCTCGAGGAAATTCACCGCCTCCTCGACGGTCGAGATCTCGATGACTCTGTCTGGCAGGCGAAGGCGAACGGCCGTGCGAAAGCTCTGGAGCGCCATGGCATTCCTCCACGGGAGGGATTCGGGCTATACGCATCAACGCCGGAGGCGGAGGAAAGTTCCGGTGAAGGAAGGGGATATTGATGGAAAATGCGGAGGCGATCGCCGTCGTCGACATCGGAAAGTCGAACGCGAAGGTCGTCGTGGTCGATGCCGCCACCGGAGCCGAAACTGCCTCGCGCCGCACGCCCAACCGGGTCGTCACGTCCGGACCCTATCCGCACTATGACACCGACGCTCTTCGGGACTTCATTAGCGACGCGCTCGGCGAGATCGGCCGCGGGGCCAGCGCGCTGGTAGTCACCACCCACGGCGCGGCCGGCGCGCTGGTGCGCGACGACGGCGAACTGGCCCTCCCGGTCCTCGACTACGAGCATGACGGCCCCGACAGCCTCGCCTCCGACTACGAAGCAGTCCGCCCGGACTTCGCCGAGACCGGATCCCCGCGCCTGCCCGTCGGGCTTAACCTCGGCGCGCAGCTCTTCTGGCAGGCCCGGCGCTTTCCCGACGCCTTCGCGTCGGCGCGCCACTTCCTCACCTGGCCACAATACTGGGCTTGGCGGCTGACCGGCATTGCCGCGGTCGAGGCCACCTCGCTCGGCGCACACACGGATCTCTGGAGCCCATTCCGCAAGAGCTATTCGTCCCTGGTCCGAGGGCAGGGATGGGACCGGCTGATGCCGCGGTTGCACCGCGCCGCCGACCGCCTCGGGCCGCTTTCCGATGAGGTCGCGCGCCGCACCGGACTGCCGGCGGGATTGCCGGTCTTCTGCGGCATCCACGATTCCAACGCCTCTCTCTATCCGCACCTCGTCGCCCGCGAGGCGCCCTTCGCGGTGGTGTCCACCGGAACCTGGGTGATCGTCATGGCGGTCGGTGGAGAGACCAAGCCGCTCGACCCCGAGCGCGACACGCTGGTCAACGTGAACGCCTTCGGCGATCCCGTCCCGTCGGCGCGATTCATGGGCGGCCGGGAATTCGCGATGCTGCTCGGCGACGCACCCGAGCCTGCCGGCGGGGCCGACATCGCCCGCGTGCTTGCCGAGGGGGTGATCCTGACGCCCTCGACCGAGCAGGGCAACGGGCCGTTTCGCGGGCGTTCCGCCCGCTGGCTGCCATCGGAGCCGACCGAGCCCCGCGTCCGCTTCGCGGCCGTCTCCTTCTATCTCGCGATGATGGCGGCAACCTGCCTCGACCTCGCAGGGGCGCGCGGCGACGTGGTGGTGGAAGGTCCGTTCGGCTCCAACGACTGCTTTGTGCGCATGCTGGCGAGCGCCACGGGCCGCCCCGTGCGCGTGCCGCGCGGGTCGACCGGCACCAGCGTCGGAGCAGCGATGCTCTGCGGCATGAAGCCCGTCGGCGACCTTCTCGCGTCGGAGGCCGTGCACCACGCCGAGGCGGCCCTCGCCGCCTATGCCGCGCGATGGCGCCGCGTGGTCGCGTCCGATGACGCCGTGATGGGCTGAAAACCCTGGTAGTACCGCCGGCCGGTCACCGCGCCGGCTGGCCGATCCTAGCCGCGGATGCGGCGCAGCATCTGCTCGACGTGCCGGACCGGCGCTTCCGGCGTGATGCCGTGGCCGAGATTGAAGATCAGCGGCCCGCCGCCCAGGACTTCCAGGATGGCGTCGACGCCCTTGTCCAGCGCCCGCCCGCCGGCGACGAGGCGCAGCGGATCCAGATTGCCCTGCACCGGCCCCGCCGTCTGCAGGGAGCGCGCCTGCGACAACGGCACCGACCAGTCGAGCCCGAGCGCCGTCACGCCCGTCTTCTGACGGTAGTCCGCATAGAGGCTGCCGGCCCCGCGCGGAAAGCCGATGATCGGCGTGGACGGGTGGACGGCGCGTACGCGCCGCACGATCTCTGCCACCGGCTCCACGCACCAGCGCGCAAAACAGTCCTCGTCGAGCACGCCCGCCCAGGAATCGAAGATCTGCACGACGTCGGCGCCGGCATCGATCTGGCGAACGAGATATTCGGCGGACACCTCCGCCAGCCTGCCCAGGAGCGCCGCCATGGCGTTGGGATCTCGGTAGCCGAATAGCCTCGACGGCGCCTGGTCGGGCGTGCCCTTGCCGGCGATCATGTAGGTAGCCACTGTCCATGGCGCACCGCAGAAGCCGATCAGCGTCGTCTCGCGCGGCAGCTCGCGCCGCAGCCGCGACACCGTTTCGTAAACGGGCGCGAGGTGGGCGTGGAAATCGAGGTCCTGTCCGAGGCCGGCGATCTCGTCGGGCCGGATCGGCGTCATCTGCGGGCCGTGCCCCTCGGCGAAGCGCAGGTCGCGGCCGAGCGCATGCGGCACCACGAGAATGTCGGAGAACAGGATCGCCGCGTCGAAGCCGAAGCGCCGGATCGGCTGCAGCGTCACCTCGACGGCGAAGTCGGGATTGTAGCAGAGATCGAGAAAGGACCCGGCCTTCTGCCGCGTCTCCCTGTATTCGGGAAGGTAGCGCCCAGCCTGGCGCATCATCCACACAGGCGGCGGCGACAGCGTCTCGCCGGCCAGCGCCGACAGCATCTTTCTCTGGTTCATCCGGCCTTGCCCGTTTTCGCGGGGGAGCTATGTCACGCGCGCCCGGCCGGGGCAATATGGCCGGGCCGATCGTGCCTGGCCGGGCTTATGCCACCGCCCTTGCGAGAGCGCACTGCGACCACAGGTCCGAGAGCGAGCCGATGAGGTGCTCGATGTCGGCGTCGGTGTGCAGCGGCGAGGGAGTGATGCGCAGCCGCTCGGTCTTGCGCGGTACGGTCGGATAGTTGATCGGCTGCACGTAGATACCGTAGCGGTCGAGAAGGATGTCGCTGATCCACTTGCACTTCGAGGCGTCGCCAACCATCACCGGGACGATGTGGCTCGAATTCGGAATGTAGGGGATTCCGATGCTGTCGAGCCCGGCGCGCACCTTGCGCACGCGGTCCTGGTGACGGGCGCGCTCGAAGGGGCTCTCCTTCAGATGGCGGATCGAGGCCAGCGCGCCGGCAGCCACGTGCGGAGGCAGCGCGGTCGTGAAGATGAAGCCGGAGGCGAAGGAGCGGATGAAGTCGACCAGCTTGGTCGTACCGGTGATGTATCCGCCGACCACGCCGAACGCCTTGCCGAGCGTACCCTCGATGATGTCGATGCGATCCATCAGCCTGTCGCGCTCCGCGACGCCGCCGCCGCGCGGGCCGTACATGCCCACCGCATGGACCTCGTCCAGATAGGTCAGGGCGCCATGCTTCTCGGCCACCGCGACGATGTCGGCGATCGGGGCGATGTCACCGTCCATCGAGTACACGCTCTCGAAGGCGACCACCTTCGGCACGTCAGGGCCGAACTCCGACAGCTGGCGGTCGAGATCGGCGACGTCGTTGTGCTTCCAGATGCGCTTCTCGGCCTTCGAGTGGCGAATGCCCTCGATCATGGAGGCATGGTTGCTCTCGTCGGAGAAGATCACGCAGCCCGGTAGGTGCGCGCCCAGCGTCGAGAGCGTCGTCCAGTTCGACACATAGCCGGAGGTGAAGAGCAGCGCCGCTTCCTTGCCGTGCAGGTCGGCGAGCTCGCTCTCGAGCAGCACGTGGTAGTGGTTGGTGCCGGAGATGTTGCGGGTGCCGCCGGCGCCGGCGCCGCACTTGTCGAGCGCCTCGTGCATGGCGGCGATCACGGCCGGATGCTGGCCCATGCCGAGATAGTCGTTCGAGCACCAGACGGTAACTTCACGGCCCTCGTCGCCCTTGTAGCGGAGCGCGCGCGGGAAGGCGCCAACCCGACGTTCGAGATCGGCGAACACGCGGTAGCGCCCTTCCTTGTGCAGGGCCTCCAGCTTGTCGCCGAAAAACTGCTCGAAATCCATCAGAAGCTCCCTGGGGACACCCGTCCCTCGGTACTTGGGTCAAGGGGGTATCGCCGCTCGACAAATGCATTGCAACCCTTGGCTACAATGGGCGACGAAATGCCGCCCGCGGCTCGGGTGCCTTATGAACCTCCTTTAGGACGACGCCTTGATCGGCATCAACCGCGCCTCGGCAGCGTGAACGCGTTAGCCGCTGCTGTCCATCCCGGAACGATCGAAAATCGTGCGATTGCGCAGGCCGGCGCGCGGGATCGCCTTTCACGTGACGCCAGCGGCCTCCCGATGGCCTCCCAATGGTCGGCCGCCTGCATCATGAAGGCGATTGCGCCCGATGGGCAGCGCACCCGCGATCATGAGCCTTGACCCCGCGGCCGGAAAAACGTTGAAAGCCAGCGCAAAGGGAAAGAATGGCGCTCCGCATCATCTTCATGGGCACTCCGGCCTTTTCCGTGCCGACGCTTCGCGCGCTGGCCGAGGCCGGGCACCAAATCGTCGCAGTCTACACGCAGCCGCCGCGACCGGCCGGCCGTCGAGGCCTCGCGCCCACGCCTTCGCCGGTTCAGGTGGAGGCGGAGCGGCTCGGCGCCCCGGTTCGCTGTCCGGTGTCGTTGCGGGACGAGACTGAGCAAGCGGCCTTCGCCGCGCTCGGCGCCGACGTGGCGGTAGTCGTCGCCTACGGCCTGATCCTGCCACGCGCGGTGCTCGGGGCGCCGCGGCTCGGTTGCTACAACGGCCATGCCTCCCTGCTGCCGCGCTGGCGCGGCGCCGCCCCCATCCAGCGCGCGATCATGGCCGGCGACCGCGAGACCGGCATGATGGTGATGAAGATGGATGTCGGGCTCGACACGGGCCCCGTGGCGGCGACCGTGCGCCTGCCGATCGGACCGGACGAGACGGCAGGCGAGCTGCACGACCGTCTGAGCGTCGCCGGCGCCTCCCTGATGGTCGAGTCGATGGTCGAGCTCGAGGCCGGACGGATGATGCTGGTGGCCCAGCCCTCCTTCGGCGTCACCTACGCCGCCAAGATCGACAAGGCCGAGACACGCATCGACTGGTCGCTCCCCGCCGAGGCGGTCCACAACCACATCCGGGGCCTCTCGCCCATGCCGGGCGCTTGGTGCGAGTTGGAGATCGCGGGTCGGCGCGAGCGCCTGAAGCTCTTGCGCTCGACGCGCGCCGAAGGCGCTGGCGTGCCCGGCACGGTGCTGGACGACAGCCTCACGGTCGCGTGCGGCGCCGGGGCGGTTCGGCTGGTCGAGGTGCAGCGGGCCGGCGGCAAGCCGGTCGGCGCGCAGGAATTCCTGCGCGGCACGCGCCTGTCGGCCGGGGACCGGCTTTGGTGAGCGCCCCCGTGATCCGGGAGGCGCGCGCGGGCGACCGGGCCGCCATCCATGCGCTCGTCGCAGCGGCCTTCGGGCAGGCGGCGGAAGCGGATCTCGTCGCGGCGCTGGTCCGCGACGGGGACTCGGTTCTCGAACTCGTCGCAGAGGGCGATGGGCGGCTTGCCGGACACGTGCTGTTCTCGCGGCTCATGGTCGAGGGGGAGGATCTGCCTTTCCCGGCCGTGGCGCTGGCTCCCCTGGCGGTGGCGGAAGATGCGCGGCGACAGGGCGTTGCCGCCGCCCTCGTCGAAGAAGGCCACGCAAGGTTGCGTGCCGCTGGCGAGCGCCTGTCCATCGTGCTCGGCGATCCTGCCTATTACGGCCGCTTCGGCTACCGGCACGATCGCGCCGCCGGCTTCGACTGCGAGTGGCAGTGCGACGCGCTGCAGGCGCTGGCATGGGGCGATGCCCCGGCGACCGGCCGGCTCGCCTATGCGCGCGCCTTCGCGGACCTCTGACCCGTGCCGCGCTATCGCCTCGACATCGAATATGACGGTGGCCCCTATGCGGGCTGGCAGCGGCAGGACGGTCCACGCACCGTCCAGGAAGCGATCGAACTCGCCATCAAGGCCTTCAGCGGCGAGACGGTCTCGATCCGCGCGGCCGGCCGCACCGACGCCGGCGTTCACGCCACCGCCCAGGTCGCGCATGTCGACCTGACGAAGGCGTGGCGCGCCGACACCGTCCGCGATGCGCTCAATGCCCATCTGCAACTGGCCGGCGACAGGATCTCCGTGCTGGCCGCCCGTCCGGTGCCGGACGATTTCGACGCGCGCTTCTCCGCAACGGGCCGCCGCTACCTCTATCGCATCCTCAACCGCCGGTCGCCGCCCGCGCTGGAGCGCGGCAAGGTCTGGTGGGTGCCGAAACGGCTGGACGCAGACGCCATGCACGTGGCGGCGCAGCGCCTGACCGGCCGGCACGACTTCACCACCTTCCGCTCCGCGCAGTGCCAGGCCGACAGCCCGGTGCGCACCCTCGACCGGCTCGACGTCACGCGCAGCGGAGACTTCATCGAGATCCGCGCCGCGGCCCGCTCGTTCCTGCACAACCAGGTCCGCTCGATGGTCGGTTCCCTCAAGCGAGTGGGCGATGGCGCATGGAGGGCGGACGACCTCGCCGCCGCGCTCGAGGCGAGGGACCGCGCCGCCTGCGGCCAGGTGGCGCCGCCCGACGGCCTCTATCTGGTCGGCGTCACCTACGGCGGCGACGACGACAGCCCGACCAGCGACTGAAGCGCAAACAGCGTGATCAGCGAGGCGGCGAACATGCCGGCGAACACCGCCGAGCCCACCATCGCCCCCTTGCCGATCGAAAGCGCGGTCAGCCGCCACACCAGCACCTGCGATGCGATGAACAGCACGAACGACAGGAAGGTCGCGAGTTCCACCGCGTCGGGCGCCACGATCCGTACCACCGCCGAGGGCACCATCAGCCAGACCAGAAGCGCCGAACCCCAGTTGCTGGCCACGACATAGTGGACGAAGCGGTCGGCGATGCCCGCCGGCCTTGCCACGAACGCCAGGAATACGATCGGCAGCAGCCACGAGCCGATGTCGACGATGGCAAGCCGGAACAGGATGCCGCCGCGCGACATCTCCCCGTCGGCGAAGTCGGCGGCAACGCTGGTCCAGCCCAGCAGCAAGGGCGGCAGCGCCAGGACGATGGCGTAGAAGGAGTTCCAGAACCCGTCGGCGCTGATGTCGAGCAGCTGCAGGCCGTCCACGCGGCCCGTCATCAGCCGGAAGGCGCCGAGGATCCCCTGCCGCACCTCCTCGACCCGCATGGCGTCAGGACCACCAATCGTCGAGGAAGCGTTCGTAGATGGCCGTCAGCGTCTGCAGGTCCGCGACGGCCACCCGCTCGTCCACCATGTGCATGGTCTGCCCGACGAGGCCGAACTCCACGACCGGGCAGTAGTCCTTGATGAAACGCGCATCGGAGGTGCCGCCGGAGGTGGAGAGCGCCGGCCGGCGCCCGGTCTCGGCCTCGATGGCCGAGGACAGCGCCGCAACGAGGCGTTCGTCGCGCGTCAGGAACACGTCGCTCGGCCGGTCGCGCCATTCGAGCTCGTAGGAGATCGCGCCGCGGCCGCCGCGCCCGTAGCGACGCGACTTCGCCGCCCGGTCGAGCCGGTTGTGGATCTCGGCCTGCAGGGCCTCGACGCTCCAGCTGTCGCTGAAGCGGATGTTGAAGGCTGCGGTGGCGCGCGCCGGGATGACGTTGGTGGCGGGGTTTCCGACATCCACCGACGTGACCTCCAGGTTGCTCGGCTGGAAGTCTGCCGTTCCCTCGTCGAGCGACGGCCGCAGCAGGGCGTCGAGGAGCACCAGCAGCGACGGAATCGGATTGTCGGCCAGGTGCGGATAGGCGACGTGTCCCTGCCGGCCGTAGACCGTGACGGCGCCGGAGATCGAGCCGCGCCGGCCGATCTTGACCATGTCGCCGATCGCTTCCGGGTTTGTTGGCTCGCCGACGATCGCCGCGTCCCATTTCTCGCCGCGCTCGGCCGCCCAGGCGAGCAGCTTGACGGTGCCGTTCACCGCCGGCCCTTCCTCGTCGCCGGTGATCAGCAGCGAAGCCGGCCCCAGCGCCTTTCCCTTGGCCGCACGGCGCGCCAGCGCCGCGACGAAGCAGGCGATGCCGCCCTTCATGTCGACCGCGCCGCGCCCATAGAGCATACCGTCACGGATCTCCGCGGAGAAAGGAGGCACCGTCCAGGCCGCCTCGTCGCCGGGCGGCACGACGTCGGTGTGTCCGGCGAACATGAGGTGCCGGCCCTCGCCCTTGCGGGAGGCGTAGAGGTTTTCGACGTCCGGCGTGCCCGGCTCGGAAAAGACCGCCCGCTCGACGTCGAATCCGAGCGGCGCCAGCATGTCCTGCAGGGCGGCGAGCGCGCCGCCTTCGGCCGGAGTGACCGAAGGGCAGCGAATGAGGCGTGCGAGGTTTTCGGCGGGATCGACGACTGACTTCACGATCGAGCTACTCCGCCCCCGCCGCGAGCAGGCCGGTGCTGCAGCCGCGGCCCGGCGCGCCTACCAGCCCCTGCCTATGTGAGGGGTGCGTAGTCGATCTCCTGGAATGCGGCGACATTGGGAATCCATTGCTCCTTGACGAAGGCGACATGATCGGGGTGCTCGTTGTAGGCGGTGTAGGCCGCCTGATCCGCGAACTCCATCGAGAACCCGAAATCATAGTCGCATTTCGGCGAAATCTGCCGCAGGCGTTCGAAATTCTGCACGCCGGGGATCTTTGCCAGAACCAGTGCCGTCTCCAGGAACTCCGCTTCCTCGCGGGAGCCCCTCGCATGCTTCAGCCGCATCACCACCGTGTGCCTGATCATTTCCCCCTCCTGCCGGTGTTACGGGTTTTCCGCCCAGAAACGGATCAGGTGATGGGCGATGGCGCCGGGCGGCGGGACATTGATCCCGTCGGGATGCCGCTTCTCGAGCATGGAGATCACCTCCTCGCGCGGGAACCAGCGGCAGTCCTCGAGTTCCGCCTCGTCGCGGCGCACCACCTCGTCCAGCGCCTCGCCGAAACAGCCGATCATCAGCGAATAGGGGAAGGGCCAGGGCTGGCTGGCGTGATAGACGACCCGGCCGAGCCGTATCCCGGCCTCTTCCAGCGTCTCGCGGCGCACCGCCGCCTCGATGGTCTCGCCCGGCTCGATGAAGCCGGCGAGCGCCGAATACATGCCCGGCGCGAAATGCGCGCCGCGCCCCAGCAGGCACTTGTCGCGCGTCACCGTCAGCATGATCGCCACCGGGTCGGTACGCGGGAAATGTTCGGTGTTGCAGGACGGGCAGACCCTCTTGTAGCCGCCCGACCGCATTTCCGTGGCGTGGCCGCAGCGGCCGCAGAAGCGGTGCGAGGCGTGCCAGGCGAGCAGGGCGGCGCCCTGCGCCATCGCCCCCACCTCGGCCTCGCCGACGAGGCCCTGCATCAGCACCGAGCGATAGTCTGCGGCGACGACGCCCTCGCCCAGAGCTTCGAGGTCGGCCTCAACCGGCACCGCCAGCACCGGCCGGCCGGATTCATGGCCGAGCAGCACCGCATTGGCGAACAGCGGGGCAAACGCCTCGGCCTCGGACCTGGAGAAATAGGGATCGCCCAGGCTGCCGTTCGGTCGCAGCAACAGGCGCCCAGCCTTCATCAGCAGGAGCCGCGCGCCCGCATCGGCGAGCGCGAGTTCGACGGCATCGTCGCTGCGTTTCTCGGCCTGGCGGTCTATGCGATTGCCGGCAAAGCCGACGAACTGGCTGGGCTCGCGCTCGGGCGCGTCGAACAGACGAAAAAGCATGGGCTGACAAATCTGATGCGGACGCGCGAGCCTATAGCGCAGATTTCAGATTGTCGATCATGTGGCAGATCTCTTCCGGGCGATACGGCTCGCGTGGACCAAAGCCCCACACCGGCCCCGGCCAGCCGGGATCGCCCTCGTCGCGGGCGATCACGTGGACATGGAGCTGGCGCACCACATTGCCGAGGGCTCCAGTGTTGATCTTCAGGCACCCGGTCAGGCGCTTGAGCGCCTGGGCGACCATGTTGGTCTCGAAGGTCAGCATCGCCTGGTCGAGCGGCGTCAGGTCGTGGATCTCCTCGATGCCCGGTCGCTGCGGCACGAGAACCACCCACGGCCATCGCCGGTCGTTCATCAGCCGCAATTCGCACAGGCCGAGCCACATTACCGGAACGCTGTCGGCGTTCAGCCGCTGATCCAGCTCAAATCCGGCCTTCAGGCCAGGTAACATCGGCGTTTCCTCAATATTTTGATTGAAGCTAGTGGTAGCGCGGTTCCGCGGCAAGGCGATTGTAGGAGCATGCCCACTCTGCGGCCTTTTTCCGCGCGATTCCGTCATCCGGGCGGCTGCGTCGGGGAGCCCACCCGCTCGTAGAGCCCGACGGGCTCGCTCCTCAGCTGCACGGAGCCGACGGGCGTGAAGCCGCAGCGCTCGGCCACCCGGATCGATGCCCGGTTGGCAGCGTCGATGATACAGACCTGCCGGCGACCGGGCAGTTCCCTGTCGCCCCAGGCCAGCACGGCGGACACCGCCTCGGTCGCGAAGCCGCGGCCCCACCTGTCCGGCAGCAGCGACCAGCCCGCCTCCGGCAACCCCTCGATCGACGGGGTCGTGTCACGCTTCAGGTCGTGGAAGCCCGCCTCGCCGATGAAGCATCCGCTCGCCCGTTCCTCGATCGCCCAGAAGCCGAAACCAACCATCTGCCACATGCCCGCGTGGCGCAGGAAGCGGATCCAGCTCTCCTCGCGCGTTCGGGGTTGTCCTCCGATGAAGCGATAGACCGACGGATCGCGCCACATGCGCGCATAGGCCTCGAAATCCCCGGCACGGTGCGTCCTCAGCACGAGGCGCGGCGTTTCCAGCGTCGGGATCGAGATCAGGGTGGGCTCGGGCATTTGCCTCTCCGCATGCACGACCTGCTAGCAGCCGCACGCCAGCCTCGCGCGATCCAGCCGGTCGTTTTCATTCCAGCCAGGGACGGATGCCACACCGCGGCAAATGGCCGAGCTGCCGAACTGCCGAGCTGCCGAGCTGCCGAGCTGCCGAGCTGCCGAACTGCCGAGCTGCCGAGCTGCCGAGCTGCCGAGCTGCCGAGCTGCCGAGCTGCCGAGCTGCCGCGTACCACGCCATCCGCACTTGACAATGTAAAGATCCCACCTTACCAATCTTGACATCGTAAACATTGGAGGCACCATGGACCCCGCCCTCGTCGACCTCCTGCTCGCGATCGTCCACCACGCCCTGGTGTTCCTGTTCGTCGGGTTGCTCGCCATGGAAATGGCGCTGGCCCGACCCGCCTTGGACGAGGCCGGCCTGCTGCGCCTCGCCAGGATCGACGCGGCGCTCGGCGCCGTCGCCGGGCTGGTGGTCGTGGTGGGGATCGGGCGCGTGCTGTTCGGTCTGCGCGGCTGGGAATACTACGTCGCCAACCACGCCTTCTGGGGCAAGATGGCCGCCTTCGTCGTAATCGGGCTGCTGTCGATCGTGCCCACCCGGCGCATCCTGCGCTGGCGGCGGCAGGGTTCGGCGCCCGCCGCCGAGGTCGCCGCGCTGCGTCCCTGGCTCAAGGCCGAAGCCGCCTTCGTGCTGGTCGTCCTCGTCTGCGCCGCCGCCATGGCCCGCGGCTACGGGATGTGATGAAGTCGCCCGCCTAAGCCGCGGGAACCGGCGGCGCGCCCGTCGGGCCGATCTCGACCAGTGGCGCCGGCACGGAGCACCATTTCTCCGGGGAGCGGCAGATATCCGCGATGATGCAGGCCGCGCAGTCGGGCTTGCGGGCCTTGCAGACATAGCGGCCGTGCAGGATCAGCCAGTGGTGGGCGTGCCGCAGATATTCCGGCGGAATGATCCGCAACAGCCCCTCCTCGACCTGCTCGGGCGTCTTGCCGGGCGCGAGCAGCAGCCGGTTGCCGATCCGGAAGATGTGCGTGTCGACCGCCATGGTCGGCTGCCCGAACGCCATGTTGAGCACGACGTTCGCGGTCTTGCGCCCCACCCCTGGCAGCTTCGTCAGCGCGTCGCGGTCGGCCGGCACCTCGCCGCCATGGTCGCGGATCAGAGCCTCGGACAGCGCTATGACGTTCTTTGCCTTGGCGCGCCACAGGCCGATGGTGCGGATATGTTCACCCACCCGCTCCTCGCCCAGCGCCAGCATCTTCTGCGGCGTGTCGGCCACTGCAAACAAGGCCCGCGTCGCCTTGTTGACGCCGGCGTCGGTGGCCTGCGCCGACAGCACGACGGCGACCAGCAGGGTGAAGGCGTTCACATGCTCGAGTTCGCCTTTCGGCTCCGGCCGTTGCACCGAGAAGCGCCGGAAGATCTCGCGGATCTCGTCGGGCGTATAGATGCTGCGGAGGCGCGCCGGGCGCGCTTTCGGCTTGGCGATGCTGCCGCCGCGCGCTCCCGGCACTGCGACGCTTTTGGGCTTGGGCTTTTGCATGGGCCTTCTATAATTGCCTGCATGGCCGAGACCAATGCCATGCCGGATGCCGATCAACCCTTCTTTCAGGCGCTGCTGATGCCGCACCGATCGCTGGGACGCACCGGCTTCCTGGTGGTGATGAGCATTCTGGGCTTCGCCTCGCTGGTGACCGGCGGCTTCTTCCTGATGCACGGCGCCTGGCCGATCTTCGGCTTCTTCGGCCTCGACCTGCTGCTGATCTACATCGCCTTCCGGCTGAACTACCGCGCTGCGCGGGCGCGCGAGGAAGTGTCACTGTCGCGAACCTCGCTCGACATCCTCAAGACCGCGCCCTCGGGGCGTCGCGAGGCCTATCACTTCAACCCGTTCCGGGCCCGCTTCGAGGTCGCCCGCCACGACGAGATCGGCATTGTCGGGATGGCGGTCAACGCCGAGGGGCGGACCGTGCCGATCGGCGCATTCCTCGAACCCGATGCCCGCGACAGCTTCGCGGCCGCCTTCAGCCGGGCGCTCGCCACCGCCAAGGGGCGCTGAACTACGTCGACTTGACGGACTCGACGGCCATCGCGTCGGTTTGTGCCCCCTCCCCCGTAAACGGGTGAGGATCGAGGGCGTGCAAACGGCACCGCTTATCCTCCCCTGCGAAGCGGGGGAGGGGGACCACGCAGTGGTGGAGGGGGCCAACGCACATTCAGCGTCAAGAAGCGCTCCCGCACAAGCGAGCAGGAATCGGGTGGGAAACGCCCCGCCGCGTTGCCATAGTCATGGTCAAGGGAGAACGACCATGAACGCACAGACAGCCATCCTGCAGAAGGACATCACGCCGGTCGCCGGCGATGCATCGCATGGCGACTACGAAATCGTGCGCCGGACGATCGAGAAGATCAGCCTCGACTACCGCGACCAGCCCTCGCTGGACGAGCTCTCCGCCGCCGTGGGCCTGACCCCGAACGCCCTGCAGAAGCTCTTCACGCGCTGGGCCGGGCTCACGCCGAAGGCCTTCCTGCAGGCGGTGACGCTCGACCACGCCCGCCGCCTGCTCGACGGCGGCATGCCGCTGCTGGAGGCGTCGCTGGAGCTCGGCATGTCGGGGCCCGGCCGCCTGCACGACCTCTTCGTCACCCATGAGGCGATGTCGCCCGGCGATTACAAGAGCCGCGGCGCGAGCCTGACGATCCGCTACGGCTTCCACGTCTCGCCCTTCGGCATCGCCCTGGTCATGGTTACCGACCGCGGCCTGGCGGGACTGGCGTTCAGCGATCCCGGCGAGGAGCGCGCGGCCTTCGCCGACATGTCCAGCCGCTGGCCCGCCGCCACCTATGTCGAGGACATCGCCGCCACGGCGCCCTATGCGGCGCGGGTGTTCGATCCGGCGCGCTGGCGGCGCGACGAACCGCTGCGCGTCGTGCTCATCGGCACCGACTTCCAGGTCCGCGTCTGGGAGGCACTTCTGGCCATCCCCATGGGCAAGGCCTGCACCTATTCGGCGATCGCCGAGCGCATCGGCATGCCGTCGGCCTCCCGCGCGGTCGGCGCGGCGGTCGGGGCCAATCCGGTCTCCTTCGTGGTCCCCTGCCACCGGGCGCTGGGCAAGTCTGGGGCGCTGACAGGCTATCACTGGGGCCTGACGCGCAAGCGGGCGATCCTCGGCTGGGAGGCGGGACAGACCTCGACGAACTGACGCAAAGGGAAACCGGTCGGCTATTCCGTTTGGCGGCGGTTGCGTCTAGCTTCCGCGCGTCGCGGAGGCAGGCATGATCGTCGTCGTCGGTTCCATCAATCTCGATCTCATAGCGGATGTCGAACGGCTCCCAGAACCCGGCGAGACGGTGCCGGGCGCCGTGTTCCGCAGCGCGCCCGGGGGCAAGGGGGCCAACCAGGCGCTCGCAGCCACGCGCGCCGGGGCCTCCGTACGCATGATCGGCGCGGTCGGCCGCGACGCCTTCTCCGCCGAGGCGCTGGCGCTGCTGAAGGCCGCCGGTGTCGACCTGTCCGGCGTGCGCGAGACCCATGCCGCCACCGGCGTGGCGCTGATCTTCGTCGACGCCAGGGGCGAGAACGTGATCGTGGTGGTGCCAGGCGCCAACGGCACCGTGCTTCCCGGCGACGTCGCCCAGCTCATGCTGAAGAAGCACGACGTGGTCCTCCTGCAGCACGAGATTCCCCTGCAGACGGTCGAGGCCACGCTCGACGCCACGCGCGCCGCGGGCGCACGCTCGGTGCTGAACACCGCGCCGTTCCGCCCGGAGGCCGCGCCCCTTCTGGCGAAGGCCGATTATGTCGTGGCCAACGAAACCGAGTTCGACCTCTATGCCGACGTGCTCGGCCTCGCCGGCGACACCCGCGAGGCACGGATGCAGGACTTCTGCACGACCCAAGGACGCACGCTCATCGTCACGCTCGGCGCCGACGGGGTGGTCGCGGTGGAAGGCGGCGCGCCGGTGCGGGTCCCCTCGCTGCCGGTGACCCCGGTGGACACGGTCGGCGCCGGCGACACCTTCTGCGGCTATCTCGCCGCCGCCCTCGCCGACGGCCTGCAGCTCGAGGCTGCGCTTCGGCGCGCCGCGGCGGCCGGGTCGCTCGCCTGCACCAAGGCCGGCGCGCAGCCGTCCATCCCGACGTCGGCCGAGGTCGACGCCGCGCTGGCGGGCTGAGCCGGGCCGTCCAACCCGCCCCCCGGGTCGGGAGATTGCCTCGGCGCGGCCGCGCGCCTATCTGTTGGCCTTCCTGGGGGTGACCGAGATGGCGCGCGCCTTTCTTTTCGTGCTCGATTCCTTCGGCGTCGGCCATGCGCCCGACGCGGCGCGCTTCGACGACGACGGCGCCGACACCTACGGCCACATCGCCGAGGCGGCGCGGGCGGGCAGGGCCGATCGCGAGGGGCTGAGGCAGGGGCCGCTTCGCCTTCCCGTGATGGCCAGCCTCGGCCTCGACCGTGCCGCGGCCGTCGCGGCGGGCGCAACGCCGCCGGCCGACCGCCTCTTGCCCGGCGCCTTCTGGGGCTCGGCGCAGGAAACCTCCACCGGCAAGGACACGCCGTCCGGCCATTGGGAGATCGCCGGCGTGCCGGTCCGCTTCGGCTGGGGCTATTTTCCCGACACCGTCCCCGCCTTTCCGCCGGACCTGACGGAGGCGATCATCCGCGAGGGCAAGGTTCCCGGCATCCTCGGCAACCGCCATGCCTCCGGCACCGGCGTCATCGACGACTTCGGCGAGGAGCACATCCGCACGGGCATGCCGATCTGCTACACCTCGGTGGACTCGGTCCTGCAGATCGCCGCGCACGAGACGCATTTCGGCCTGGAGCGGCTCTACGAGCTCTGCCGCGTCGTGCGCCGGCTCGTGGACCCGCTCAACATCGGCCGCGTGATCGCCCGCCCCTTCGTCGGCGAACGGATCGGGGAGTTCAGGCGTACGCCCAACCGCCGCGACTTCGCGGTGCCGCCGCCCGAGCCGACCCTGCTCGACCGGGTCGTCGAAGCGGGCGGGCGCGTCATCGCCATGGGCAAGATCGGCGACATCTTCGCCCATCACGGCATCAGCGAGGTGCGCAAGGCGCCCGGCAACCTGCCGCTGCTCGAGCGCACCGTGGCCACCATGGACGAGGCGCGCGACGGCGACCTGGTCTTCGCCAACTTCGTCGACTTCGACACCGAGTTCGGCCACCGGCGCGACGTGGCAGGCTACGCCGCCGCGCTGGAGGCCTTCGACGCAAGGCTGCCCGAGGCGCTCGGGCGGCTGCGCGACGGCGACCTGCTGATGCTCACCGGCGACCACGGCTGCGACCCGACCTGGCGGGGCACTGACCACACGCGCGAGCGCATCCCGATCTTCGGCTGCCTGAAGGGCGCGGAAGGCGGCGGTGCCGGCCTGCGGACCACCTTCGCCGACCTCGGCGAGACGGTCGCCGCGCATCTCGGGCTCAAGCCCGGCCCCCACGGCACATCCTTCCTGGAGGCGATTACGGCCCGTGCCTGAACTTCCCGAAGTCGAGACCGTCCGGCGCGGACTGCAGCCGGCGATGGAAGGCGCACGCATCGAGCGCGTGCAGCTCAACCGGCCCGACCTGCGCTTCCCGTTGCCGAAGGGCTTTGCCGAGCGCCTCGGCGGCCGGCGCATCATCGGCCTGTCGCGCCGCGCCAAGTTCCTGCTGGCCGAGATCGAGGACGCGCCGCTGCTCATCTGCCATCTCGGCATGTCGGGCTCGTTCCGCATCGAGGAGGAGGGCGCCGACCGCCTTCCCGGCACTTTCCACCACGAGCGCTCCAAGGCGGCCGCGCACGACCACGTCATCTTCCACCTCGCCGGGGCCGACGGCGCGTCGCGCCGGGTAATCTACAACGACCCGCGGCGCTTCGGCTTCATGTTGTTCGCCGAGGAGGGCGCCGCGGCGCATCCCATGCTCTCCGGCCTCGGCGTCGAGCCGACCGGCAATGCGCTCAGCGGCGATCTGCTGCGGACGCTGTTCGACGGCCGCGCCGCGCCGCTCAAGGCGGTGCTGCTCGACCAGCGGGCGATCGCCGGGCTCGGCAACATCTATGTCTGCGAGGCGCTGTGGCGTGCCCGCCTGTCGCCGCTGCGCGCGGCCGGCACGCTGGCTGGTCCGGGCAAGCGCGCGGCGGAAAAGCGCGCCGCCCTTGCCACCGCGATCCGCGACGTCATCGCGGAAGCCATCGCCGCGGGCGGCTCGTCGCTGCGAGACCATATCCTGACCGACGGCTCGCTGGGCTACTTCCAGCACTCGTTCTCGGTCTATGACCGCGAGGGAGAGCCCTGTCCCCGGCTGGACTGCAATGGGGTGATCCGCCGCGTGGTGCAGTCGGGCCGGTCGACATTCTACTGCCCGGCGTGCCAGAAATAGCCACAGATTCCGGAGGCGACGATGGCTTACGAGACGATCCTGGTCGAGACACGGGGCAAGGTCGGGCTGATCACCCTGAACCGCCCGAAGGCGCTCAACGCGCTGAACGGGCAAATCCTTTCCGAACTGCTGGAGGCCACCGCCGCCTTCGACGCCGACCCCGCCATCATGGCCATGGTGCTGACGGGTTCGGAGAAAGCCTTCGCGGCCGGCGCCGACATCAAGGAGATGCAGGCGCAGTCCTACGCCGACATGTATCTCAGCGACCATTTCGTGCAGTGGGAAGCCTTCACCCGCGTCCGCAAGCCGATCGTCGCGGCGGTCGCCGGCTACGCGCTCGGCGGCGGCTGCGAGCTTGCGATGATGTGTGACATCGTGATCGCCGCCGAGACCGCCAAGTTCGGCCAGCCGGAGATCACCCTCGGCGTCATTCCCGGCATGGGCGGCTCGCAGCGCCTCACCCGCGTCGTCGGCAAGGCCAAGGCGATGGACATGGTGCTGACCGGGCGGATGATGGACGCGGCGGAAGCCGAGCGCTCAGGCCTGGTGTCCCGCGTCGTCCCGGCCGGCGACCTCGTCGACGAGGCGCTGAAGGTCGCCGCGCGGATCGCGGAGATGTCGCTGCCTTCCGTTCTGATGGCAAAGGAAGCGGTGAACCGCGCCTACGAGACGACGCTCGCCGAGGGGCTGCGCTTCGAACGCCGGCTGTTCCACTCGCTCTTCGCCTTCGACGACCAGAAGGAGGGCATGGCGGCCTTCGCGGAAAAGCGGGCGGCGCATTTCACCAATCGCTGACGCGCCAATTTTGACGCGCCACGACCGTTGACGGTTCGGGAAAGCTCCTCTATAAGCCCGCCCACGAAACGGGCGGCCAGTGGCTGCCTGAGTTTTTTTTGCGCCCATCGCTGACGATGGCGGCGCTCCCGGAAGTCGAAAGAGGCAAGCATGGCCAATACGTCTTCGGCCAAGAAGGCAGCGCGCAAGATCGCTCGGCGCGCAGCGATCAACAAGAGCCGTCGGTCCCGCGTGCGCACCTTCGTGCGCAAGGTGGAAGAGGCCCTGGCGAGCGGCGACAAGGAAGTGGCGGTTGCCGCGTTCAAGGCGGCCGAGCCGGAGCTGATGCGAGCCGCGACCAAGGGCGTGCTTCATCGCAACACCGCCTCCCGCAAGGTCTCCCGTCTCGCCCAGCGGGTGAAGGCGCTCGCCTGATCGCGACGGGCGTTCCGTCTTCGCGGAAGGCCCCGACAGACTTCAGATTCTAGACATCCAGCCCGGAGTGCGCCCGCGCTCCGGGCTTTTGTCATTGGCCGAAAAGGGCCGGCCGGAGGCCACCGAAAGCCACCTGAAAGCGCCACCTGCGCGAGTCCTTGAAAACGTTGGGGAAGCGGGCCCGCCTCGCCTCAAAGTTGCCATGTTGGTTGACCGACCCACCCGTCAACCCATTGATTTTTAACCCTTTCATTCAAGCCTACAACCCGGGACCGTTGCCCGCCGGCAACTTTTTTCCGCCGCATTTTGTCAAGGCAAAAAATAAAAAAAATTTTGCCGGCGGCCTCTTTCCCCAGTTCTCGGAACAGGCGTTAAGGGAAGCGATTGAATCGAAAGGACTCCCCATTTTTTAGGGGGCCAGACGGAGCGTTCGGTTTGGCGGCAAAGCTTAAGAAACCCTTATTTCGGCCTCTTGCTCACCGCCTCGGACCTCCCTAAAGTCAGGGCCATAGTGAGGCCGATAGGGGTTCGGCAATCCGAAAAGTTGTTTCAGTGCGCTGCGCAGCGCTCGGCTGCGTATGGGCAAGTGTGTGTCGACGCCGGCGTTTTGCCGCGATCGGAGTAACCGGAAGAACTTGAGGTGACGGTGCCCTGGCCTGCCAGGCACGAGGGTCATCTTGTGCCTCACATGACCGCCGACCGGCGCTCCCGGCAGCGGCGGCGACAATTGACGGGTGACGTCTCGTTCAGCGGCGGACGAGGCGGCATCGGAACGGAAGAACGAAACGAGGATCGAACGAGATGCACAGCGGCATTGAAAGGGACGCCAAAGGGGGGCTGCTCTTTCCAGTGGAATCCATCGGAGAGAATTTCATGGGCGCCAATGCCGGCGAATCGGCTTTCGAGCGGGTGCGGACGCAGCTCAAGGCGCGGCTCGGCGGTGAGGTCTATGCAAGCTGGTTCGCCCGGATGAAGCTCGAGGAGGCGTCCAAGGACCTCGTGCGTCTTTCGGTGCCCACCGCCTTCCTGAGGTCCTGGATCAACAGCCACTATCTGGACCTGGTCTCGGAGCTGTGGCGGCAGGAACTGCCGCAGCTGCTCCGGGTCGAGGTGGTCGTGCGCAGCGCTGCCACCAGCGCCCGGCCGGTGGCCGTCGAGGCGCCCGCAACGCGCCAGCAGCCCCGCGAGCCCGTCGTGGCCGCCGCTCCTGCCCCGGTCGCCGCGCAGCAGGCCCCCAAGCCGGTGCGGGCGCCGGAAGGCGCCTCCCGCAACGGCGTCCTCGGCTCGCCGCTCGATCCCAAGTACACCCTGGAGACTTTCGTCGAGGGGCCGTCGAACCGCGTGGCGCTGGCCGCGGCCAAGGCCGTCGCGGAATCCGCCTCGCGCTTCAACCCGTTGTTCATCCATGCCTCGGTGGGGCTCGGCAAGACGCACCTGCTGCAGGCCGTCGCCGCCGCCGCGTCGCAGCGCAACCCCTCGGCGCGTATCGTCTACCTGACGGCCGAATACTTCATGTGGCGCTTCGCCACCGCGATCCGCGACAACAATGCCCTGACGCTCAAGGAGCAGCTCCGCGACATCGACCTGCTCATCATCGACGACATGCAGTTCCTGCAGGGCAAGTCGATCCAGCACGAGTTCTGCCACCTCATCAACATGCTGCTCGACGGCGCCCGCCAGGTCGTGGTCGCTGCCGACCGTCCCCCGGCGGAACTTGAATCGCTCGAGCCGCGCGTTCGCTCGCGCCTCGTCGGAGGCGTGGCGCTGGAGATCGGCGCGCCCGACCACGCGATGCGTGTGGCCATGCTGCGACAGCGCCTCGAGGCCGCGCGTGCCAAGGACCCGTCGCTCAACATCGGCGACGAAATCCTGGAGTACGTCGCCGCCACGGTGACCAGCAGCGGACGCGAACTCGAAGGCGCATTCAACCAGCTCATCTTCCGCCAGTCGTTCGAGCCGGACATCACCATCGAGCGGGTCGAGGACCTGCTGCGCCACATGATCCGCTCGAACGAGCCGAAGCGGCCGCGCATCGAGGACATCCAGCGCATCGTCGCGCGCCACTACAACGTGTCGAAGACCGAGCTCCTGTCGAACCGGCGCACCCGCACCATCGTCAAGCCGCGGCAGATCGCCATGTACCTGTCGAAGGTGATGACGCCGCGCTCCCTGCCGGAGATCGGCCGGCGCTTCGGCGGCCGCGACCACACCACGGTCCTCCACGCCGTGCGCAAGATCGAGGATCTCAGCGAGCACGACGAAAAGTTCGCGCAGGAGCTGGAACTGCTGCGTCGCCTGATCAGCGACAACCTCTGACGCGATACGGAACCCGCCCCGCCCCGGCGCGCCCGTCGGGGCGGGGCTTGCGTTTGTGGACCTTTTGAGGAAAGGTCGGTCGGCACTGGCGCGGTCGCCGCCGGTTGCGAGGAACCCTCCTCTCCTTCTTCGTCATGCCGAGTCGGGCCCTGTTGCCATGCGAGTCATTCTGGAACGTTCGAATCTCCTGAAATCCCTGAACCATGTTCATCGGGTGGTTGAGCGTCGGAACACCATCCCGATCCTGTCGAACGTGCTGCTGGAGGCTGAGGACTCGGCGCTGCGGCTGAAGGCGACCGACCTGGACCTCGAGGTGACGGAAACGACGCCCGCCCAGGTCGAGCGCGCCGGCGCCACCACCGTACCGGCCCACCTGCTCTACGACATCGTGCGCAAGCTGCCCGAAGGCGCCGAGGTCATGCTGCGGACCGACGAGGACGGCAACGCCATGTCGGTGATCGCCGGACGCTCCAGCTTCCGGCTGCAGTGCCTGCCGCAGGCAGACTTCCCGCAGCTCACCGCCGGCAGCTTCACCCATTCCTTCCGCATCCAGTCGAGCGCGCTGAAGAAGCTGATCGACAAGACGCAGTTCGCCATTTCCACCGAGGAGACCCGCTACTACCTCAACGGCATCTACCTCCATGCCATCGAACGTGACGGCAAGCTGCGGCTGCGCTCGGTGGCGACGGACGGGCACCGGCTCGCGCGCGCCGAGATGGAAGCGCCGGCCGGCTGCGAGGGCATGCCGGGCATCATCATCCCGCGCAAGACCGTCGGCGAGCTGCAGAAGCTGGTGGACGATCCGGAAACCACCGTCTTCATCGAGCTTTCGGACACCAAGATCCGCTTCACCATCGGCGCCGTGGTGCTGACCTCGAAGCTGATCGACGGCACCTTCCCCGACTACCAGCGCGTCATTCCGACCAACAACGACAAGCGCATGGTCATCGACCGCGAGAGCTTCGCGCGCGCCGTGGACCGCGTCTCGACCGTGTCGTCCGAGCGCGGCCGCGCCGTGAAGCTGTCGATCGCCGACGGGCAGCTCACGCTGGCGGTGAACAATCCCGATTCCGGCAGCGCGACCGAGGAACTTCCCGCCGAATACGACGCCGAACCGCTCGAGATCGGCTTCAACGCCCGCTATCTCCTGGACGTTGCGGCGCAGCTCAGCGGCGGCAACGCGCTCTTCCTGCTGGCCGACGCCGGCTCGCCGACGCTGATCGCCGACACGGACGACGAGGACACGCTCTACGTCCTGATGCCTATGCGTGTCTGACCAGACGGAATCCTTGGCCGCCCCCGGGCGCGACCGGCTCCTTCGCCTGCGCCTCACGGACTTTCGCAATCATGCGTCGGTCGAGATAGAGCCGGACGGGGCATCGGTCGTGTTCACCGGCGAGAACGGCGCCGGCAAGACCAACCTGCTGGAGGCGATCTCGCTGCTGGCGCCGGGTCGAGGCCTGCGCCGCGCGTCCTACGAGGAGATGCTGCGAGCCGGAGCGAGCTCCGGCTTTGCGATCCACGCCGTGCTGGACGGGCCTTTCGGCGAGGCGGAGATCGGCACGGGTGCCGGGGGGCCGGCCGACGCCGGCGGGAGGCGGTTGCGCATCAACGGCGCCACGCCGCGCACCAGCGAGGCGCTTCTCGAATGGGTCCGCGTCGTCTGGCTGACGCCCGCGATGGATTCGCTCTTCACCGGCCCCTCCTCAGAACGGCGGCGGTTCCTCGATCGCCTCGCGCTGGCGATCGACCCCAACCACGGCGCGCGCGCCATCGCCTTCGAGAAGGCCATGCGCGGGCGCAACCGGCTGCTTACCGAGGAACGCCGCGACGACCGCTGGTTCGGGGCCATCGAGGCGCAGATGGCCGAGTCGGGCGTGGCAATCGCGGCGGCGCGCCTCGAGCTTGTCCGCCTGCTCTCTGCGGCGATAGACCAGATGCCGGCCGACAGCCCCTTTCCCCAGGCCACGGTGGCGATCTCGGGCTCGCTGGAGGAACATCTGGCCACGATGTCGGCCACCGATGCCGAGGAGGCCTACAGGGCCGCGCTGGCGGAGGGAAGGCCGCGCGATCGCGCCGCCGGCCGCACCCTCGAAGGCCCGCATCGCAGCGATCTCGTCGTCACCCACAGGCCGAAGGCAGTCGAGGCGGCCTCCTGCTCCACCGGCGAGCAGAAGGCGCTGCTGGTCGGCATCCTGCTGGCCCATGCCCGCCTGTCGGCGAAGATCTCGGGACACGTCCCCCTCGTCCTGCTCGACGAGATCGCCGCGCATCTCGACGCGAGGCGGCGGGCGGCCCTGTTCGACATCCTCGCCGAGATCGGCTGCCAGGCCTTCATGACCGGCACCGACGCTGCGCTATTCGAGAGCCTGCGGGGCCGCGCGAAGTTCTACCGCGTCGGCGACGGGCGGGTCGTGCTCGAACCCGAAGGCGGCGAGCCGCCTGCCGCGAGGCCCTCCGGCGACTGACGATCCGCTTCCGTGAAGGCGTTCCGATCCAGGCGCCTGCCGGTCCGGCCACTGGCGGGTCGCAGGCAGGCCCCGGGACTGGTACATCTGGGAGCCTGATTCGCGACGGGGGTCACCGATGGAGCGCCTGGCGGGGCGTATCATCCTCTTGTGGGGCTGGCGGCGCGCATTGGTTGCGGCCGTTGCCGGGGCCCTGCTGGTGCTCGCCCAGGCCCCGTACGACTTCTTCGCGGTCGGCTTCGTCTCCTTTCCCGTCCTGGTCTGGCTGATCGACGGAGCCGCGGCCGGGCCCGGCGCGCGGCGGCTGGCGCGGCTGCGTCCAGCCTTCGCGATCGGCTGGTGGTTTGGCTTCGGCTATTTCCTGGCCGGGCTCTGGTGGATCGGCAACGCGCTGCTCTTCGAGGCCGACAGCTTCGCCTGGGCGCTGCCGTTCGCCGTCGCGGGCATCCCGGCCCTGCTTGCGCTGTTCTACGGCCTGGCCGCGGTCATCGCCCGGCTGATGTGGAGCGACGGGCTCCCCCGCATCTTCGCGCTCGCATTCGCCTTCGGGGTCGTCGAATGGCTGCGCACCTTCCTGTTCACCGGCTTTCCCTGGAACTCGGTCGGCTATGCCGCCATGCCGGTGCCGATCCTGATGCAGAGCGTGTCGGTCGTCGGGCTGGTGGGCATGAACGCGCTCGCCGTGCTTGTCTTCGCAATGCCGGCGCTGCTGGCGCGAACCGGCGGGGCGCGGCTCGGGCTCTCGCTGGCGCTGGCACTCTGCCTTGTCCATCTCGGCTTCGGTTTCTGGCGGCTTTCGCAGGCCCCGGCGGAACCCCCGCGCACACTCGATGTCCGCATCGTCCAGCCTGCGGTCGGCATGGACCTGAAGTGGGACGCGGCGGAAGAAGACCGCGTGTTCACGCAACTCGTCGACCTGAGCTCGGAGTCCCCGGCGGACGGGAAGCCGCGGCCGCAGCTCATCGTCTGGCCCGAGACCGCCGTGCCGTACTTCCTCACCGAACGACCCGACGTGCTGGCGGCGCTCGGCAACATGCTTGCCGACGGACAGATGCTGCTGACGGGCGCGGTACGACCCGAGGGGGTCGGCGCGGGAGCTGCCTACAGCAATTCCATCATGGCCATCGACGACGACGGCGAGATCGTCGGCGCCGCCGACAAGGTCCATCTCGTTCCCTTCGGGGAATATCTTCCGTTGGCCGGGTTGATTGAAAAGTTCGGCATCACGCAATTCGTTGCCGGTCCGATGAACTTTACTGCCGGCACGACCCGCACGACACTGGAAGTACCCGGTGGAATAAAGGTCGCGCCATTCATTTGTTACGAGATAATCTTTCCCTCAGAAGTTGCAGTTGACGTTGCAACAGCAAAGTTTATTGTAAACGTTACGAACGATGCCTGGTTTGGCAGGTCACCAGGTCCTTATCAGCACTTCAGGCAGGCCCAGGTCAGGGCCGCCGAGACTGGGTTGCCGCTCGTGCGCGCGGCCAATACGGGGATCTCGGGAGGGGTCGATGCGTTCGGCCGGATCATCGATGCGTTCGATCTCGGCGTCCGGGGCTACCTGGACATTCGCCTGCCGCTCGATGTTCAACCGGCGGTCGCACGTCCATACCCGGGCTACATCGGCCTCGCCATCGTCGCCGGCATCGGCCTGCTCGCGGCAGCCGGCGCCGCCTGCCGACGCTTTTGGTCGAATTGACGAGATCGCGGAGCAATCCCATATTGAAGTAGTGCAGGCAAGGCGGCGACCTGGGGGGAACTGGTTGTCCCAACCCAGGCACGGGGAGTGGAAAGTACGACCGAACAAGCGCCGTTAAACGGCGAGGGGATCATGGCTACAGAAAACAAGAAAAAGCCGAATCCGACGGACGTCCACGTCGGGAGCCGTATTCGGCTACGCCGAAACATGCTTGGCATGAGCCAGGAAAAACTTGGCGAGACGCTCGGCATTACCTTCCAGCAAGTGCAGAAATACGAGAAGGGTACCAACCGGGTCGGCGCGAGCCGGCTGCAGGCCATCGCCGACACGCTCGGCGTCCCTGTCTCGTTCATGTTCGAGGACGCTCCCGGTACGTCGACGACGCCTACGGGCGGGCTCGCCGAATCCGGTGCCAACAACTTCCCGCTCGAATTCTGCACCAGCACCGAGGGCCTGCAGCTCAACAGGGCCTTTGCGCGGATCCAGGATCCGAAGGTGCGCCGCAAGATCATCGAGCTGGTCAAGGCGCTGGCGGCCGAGAGCGGCGAGTGAGGCGCCGCACTCAGGGCGCGTAGCGACGGCAAGGCGCGTCAAAACATGCCTTGACGCGTGATAGCTCTGCTTTGTAACGATCCGGGCGTTTGCCATCAGGCCGGCTTGGCCTTTCAAGAGGGGACACCCGTGACGCGCCAGAACTACTTGTTCACGTCCGAATCCGTGTCGGAAGGTCATCCGGACAAGGTTTGCGACCGTATTTCCGATGAGATCGTGGACCTCGTCTATCGCGAGGCCAGGAAGGCGGGCATGAACCCGTGGGATGTGCGCGTCGCCTGCGAGACGCTCGCCACCACCAACCGCGTGGTCATCGCCGGCGAGGTCCGGGTGCCGGAAACGCTCCTCAAGAAGGACAAGGATGGCAACATCCTCAAGGATGCCCACGGCAATCCCCTCATCAATCCTTCGAAGTTCAAGTCGGCGGCGCGCAAGGCGATCCGCGACATCGGCTACGAGCAGGACGGCTTCCACTGGAAGAAGGCCAAGATCGACGTGCTGCTGCACGCGCAGTCGGCCGACATCGCCCAGGGCGTCGACAAGGCGCAGGATTCCAACAGCGAGGGCGCCGGCGACCAGGGCATCATGTTCGGCTATGCCTGCCGCGAAACGCCCGAGCTGATGCCGGCGCCGATCTACTACAGCCACAAGGTCCTCGAGCTGCTGTCGGCAGCCCGCCGCGCTAACTCCAGCGAGGCTGGCAAGCTCGGTCCCGACGCCAAGAGCCAGATCACCGTCAAGTACGTGGACGGCAAGCCCACCGAGGTCACGCAGATCGTGCTGTCGACGCAGCACCTCGATCCGGCCTGGGATTCCAAGAAGGTCCGCTCGGTGGTGGAGCCCTACATCCGCGAGGCGCTCGGTGACCTGAAGATCGCCGGCGACTGCAAGTGGTACATAAACCCGACCGGCAAGTTCGTGATCGGCGGCCCCGACGGCGATGCCGGTCTCACCGGCCGCAAGATCATCGTCGACACCTACGGCGGAGCGGCCCCGCATGGCGGCGGCGCCTTCTCCGGCAAGGACACCACCAAGGTCGACCGCTCTGCCGCCTATGCGGCGCGCTACCTGGCCAAGAACGTGGTCGCCGCCGGTCTTGCCGACCGCTGCACCATCCAGCTCTCCTACGCCATCGGCGTTGCCCAGCCGCTGTCGATCTATGTCGACCTGCATGGCACCGGAAAGGTCGACGAGGCGAAGCTCGAGGCGGCGCTGCGCGAGGTCATGGACCTGTCGCCGACCGGCATCCGCAAGCACCTCGACCTGAACAAGCCGATCTACGCCAAGACCACGGCCTACGGCCACTTCGGCCGCAAGCCTGGTCGCGACGGTTCGTTCTCTTGGGAGAAGACCGATCTCGTGAAGGCGCTCAAGCAGGCCGTCGCGGCCTGAACCTACGGAGCTGATCATGATCGCCGGGCCTCAGCGCGCCCGGGCGAGCGAGGCGTTTTTCGGCCGGCGGCGCGGCAAGTCCATCAAGCCCGCCCAGGCCGAAGCGCTCGACGCGAACCTGCCGCACTATCGCATCGACGTGACCCAGCCTGCCCCCGCGGAGCTGGGATCGCTTTTCGCCACCCCCGTCACCGAGGTGAGGCTGGAGATCGGCTTCGGCGGCGGCGAGCACCTGCTCGCCGGCGCACGAGCCGAACCCACATGCGGCTTCATCGGCGTGGAACCCTTCATCAACGGCATGGCGCGGGTCATGTCGGCGGTCGCCAGGGAGCCGCTCGACAACCTGCGCGTCTATGACGACGACGCCACGGTACTGCTCGACTGGCTGCCGGCCGGCTCGGTGCAGCGGGTCGACCTGCTCTATCCCGACCCCTGGCCGAAGCGGAAGCACTGGAAGCGACGGTTCGTCAGCCACCGCAATCTCGACCGTATCGCGCGGGTCCTGGCCCGCGGCGGCGAGTTCCGCTTTGCGTCGGACATCGACACCTACGTGAACTGGACGCTGCTGAAGGCCCGCCACCATCCGCTGTTCGAGTGGACCGCGGCGGAGGCGGCCGACTGGGACCAGCCATTCGCTGGCTGGCCGGGCACGCGCTACGAGGCCAAAGCGCTGCGCGAGGGCCGCCGGCCCGCCTATCTGAGCTTCCGGAGGCGATAGGCGCCTGCCCAGGCGCCGCGTCCCGGCGTTCGGCGTCGGGTCAATCGCTCGGAATCGTCTCCACCGAATGGGTCATCACCGCCCCGTTCTCCCGCCTTTGCCGAGCCTGGTCTTGGACGGGTCGTGGGCGGAGCGCCGATGTCGAGCAGCGCGGCGGAGAAGTCGCCCAACCAGGTGAGACGTGTCGCTGGCGGGATGCCGTTCTGCGCGAGGAAGCTCAGGTTCTCCACCTCGCTCGTCGGCAACGCCTCGGTCAGCACCGCGACCAGCGGCTCCACGCCAACGCCGGTGCCGGTAAAGCCCGGCAGCCGCTCCTCGCTCTTCGCCCCGCCGGCAAGGTGCTGCACGTCGAATTGGGTGGTCGAGAAGCCGGTGCCGACTTGGAGAATGTTGATGTCGACGAGGGTGTCCGACAGGTTCCCGGCCTTTATACTCCCCGCGACCGTCGGGCCCGGCGCATCGGCAGGCTATCGCCTCCTCTCCCCTGGCATCAGGATGGGGCAGGTTGTGACGGTGGCAAAAGGCGGCCGGAATGGCTATCTGTAGGGCAAGCCGGGCCGGCAGGCAGACGGCGTGACGCAATGACGTGATCGTGATGGCAGCCCGGGACAACCTTACCCCCAACCAGAGCAAGGTTCTTGCGAAGCTGGAAGCTGCCTCCGGACCGCTCAGCGCCTACGCCCTGCTCGACCAGCTCCGGGACGACGGGTTCCGCGCACCGCTGCAGGTCTATCGCGCGCTGGAGAGCCTGGTGGGCGCCGGTCTGGTGCATCGGCTCGAAAGCATGAACGCCTTCGTCGCCTGCTGCGGCTCGCACGACCATCACCACCGCATGACCGCCTTCGCCATCTGCGACGGCTGCGGCCACGTCACGGAGCTATCCGACGACGCCGTGGCGCACCGGCTGGAGGACTGGGTTGGCGCCACCGGCTTCGCGCCGAAGCGGGCGGTGATCGAGTTTCGCGGCGTCTGCGCCGACTGCGCGGCCTCGGCCTGAGGAAAGCTGCCGCTTCCGGGCCCCGCGCCGTCAGCGACCCGTTACTCGACGTAGACCACCACGTAGCGATTTCCTTCGGCCTGGTAGTAGGTCTTGCCGCAGCGCCACAGCACCGTGTTGTTGACCTGGGTGCGCACGCAGCCCTTCGGAAGCGTCGTCACATAGGTCGTCGTGCGCCGGACGACGCGCACGGCCACGGGCAGGACATCGCTCCCGACATGCAGGACGGGCCGGTCGAAGCCGGCCTGCGCCGGGCCGACGGATGAAAGCCCCGCGCCCGCGGCGACCATGGCGAGGCCCAAGGCCCCCAGTGCGGCTATGCTGCGGTTGGCCATCGTTCCGTTCTCCCAAACTGTTCGCTCGCCGGCCTGGTTCGCCTACCTGGCGTGCTCGGCGACGACCTTCTTGCAGGCAGGCGAGAGCTCGTCCAGATGCTTGGTGAGGCATTCCACGATGCGTCCGCCACCCGGCACCACGCTCGAACAGAATTTCTGGTAGTCCGCCTCGCAGGCCTCGCGTTCGGCTGCGGTCTGCGCCGAGGCGCTGGCGCAGAGGCCGAGCCCGACGACACCGGCAATCGCCAATATCCGCATCGATCCGTCCTCCCCGAGGTCCCCAACCATCGCCGCCGGCCGCCCGGAGCGTCAAGCGAGGCGATTGGGGATGCGGTTTTTGCCCTCGTGGCATGTAGGATCGCCAGCTCCGCGCGCGTCTTATCAGGACGGACAAAGTCCCGACCGGCCCTGCCCAAGTCTCGAAGTCGGATAGGGCGTCCTGCAAGAGAGGAGAGTCATCATGGCCATTGCCAGGAACACGATCTGCCTGTGGTACGACAAGGACGCCGAGGAAGCCGCCCGCTTCTATGCCGAGACGTTCCCCGACAGCTCCGTGAACGCTGTCCACCGGGCGCCGGGCGACTATCCGTCCGGCAAGGAAGGCGACGTGCTGACGGTCGATTTCACCGTCGTCGGCGTGCCCTGCGTCGGCCTGAACGGCGGGCCGATGTTCAAGCACAACGAGTCCTTCTCCTTCATGATCGCCACCGAAGACCAGGAGGAAACCGACCGCTACTGGAACGCCATCGTCGGCAATGGCGGGCAGGAAAGCGCCTGCGGCTGGTGCAAGGACCGCTGGGGCATCTCGTGGCAGATCACGCCGCGCACCCTGCTCGAGGCCATGGCGGCCGGCGGCGCCGAGGCAAAGCGCGCCTTCACCGCGATGATGGACATGAGGAAGATCGACGTCGCGGCGATCGAGGCGGCGCGTCGAGGCTAGCTCGCATCGCAGGCCCGCTTCGGCCAGGGCCAATCCCGATCGGAGTAAGAAACGGCGGCAACCCGGCCGCCGTCTCCTTTTCCTCAGTGGGCCTCGTCCCAGTTGTCGGCGGCGCGCGCGTCCACCTTGAGCGGCACGGCCAGCGACACCGCCGGCATCGCCGCCTCCTCCATCACCCGCCGGATCACCGGCAGCGTCGCCTCGACTTCCGCGTCGGGCGTCTCGAAGATCAGTTCGTCGTGCACCTGCAGCAGCATGCGCGCCGACAGGCCGGCCTGTTCCAGTGCGTCGTCCATCCGCACCATGGCGCGGCGGATGATGTCCGCAGCCGACCCCTGGATCGGGGCATTGATCGCGGCGCGCTCGTTGAAGGCGCGCACGGACGGGTTCGGCGAACGGATTTCCGGATAGTGGATCCTGCGCCCGAAGATGGTGCGCACGAAGCCGTGCTCGCGGCAGAACGCCTTCGAGGCATCCATGTAGTCCTTGATGCCCGGGAAGCGCTCGAAATACTTCTTGATGTACTCGCCGGCCTCCTCCCGAGGGATCGAGAGCTGGTTCGCCAGCCCGAAGGCCGAAATACCGTAGATGATGCCGAAATTGATCGCCTTGGCGCG
>Ga0182741_1000980_pt1 | contig 40081 bp, 45 predicted proteins | sample eDN5th37CBELigOP_FD_128874 | JGI IMG/M metagenome (GOLD analysis project Ga0182741, IMG submission 128874) | Enriched Organic Plus compost microbial communities from Emeryville, California, USA - eDNA 5th pass 37_C BE-Lig OP (version 2) (version 2) ... | reverse complement strand
CACACCGGCGGATGGCAGCTCACCCTCGACCCGGACGGGTGGACCACCTGGACCAGCCCCGGCGGCACCACCCGCACCGGCCAACGCCACCACCGACAACGCGCCGGCCCCGACTGACGGACAGGTCGATCAGCCGGCGTCGAGCCCGACGTCGAGCACGGGTGCGGAGTTGGTGATCGCACCGACCGAGATCATGTCGACCCCGGTCGCGGAGTACTCGCCGATCGTCTCCAGCGTCACGCCCCCGGACACCTCGAGCAGCGTGCGGCGTGCGAGCCCGCCCTGCGCCACCGACGCGTGGTCCACGCAGCGCCGCACCTCGTCCGGGCTCATGTTGTCGAGCAGCACCGCGTCGGCACCTGCCTCGATCGCCTCCGCGAACTGCTCGAACGAGTCGCATTCCACGTGCACGGTCCGCCCGGGCCACAGGTCCCGCGCGCGCCGCACCGCGTCCGACACCGACAGGCCGGCGAGGTGGTTGTCCTTCACCAGCAGCCAGTCGGAGAGGTTGCCGCGGTGGTTGCGACCACCCCCGGCACGCACGGCCGCCTTCGCGAGCGAGCGGAGCCCCGGCACGGTCTTGCGGGTGTCCCACACCTGGGCGCCACCGCCGGCCGCTGCCGCCTCGACGTAGCGAGCGGTCAGGGTCGCGATTCCCGAGAGGTGGCCGAGGAAGTTCAGCGCCGTGCGCTCCCCGGTGAGGATCGCGGGCCACGGCCCCCTCACGTGGCCGAACACCTCCCCCGCGGCCAGGTCGGCCCCCTCCGGCACCGACCACGACACCTCGACCGACGGATCCAGCTGCGCCCAGGTCTCCTCCGCACACCGGGTCCCGGCGAGCCGGCCGGCGGTCCGGGCCGCGATGCGGGCCTCGCCCTCACCCTCGGGCAGCAGGGCGGAGGTGAGGTCGCCGAGCGGCGACAGGTCCTCCGCGAGCGCCCGCGCCACCGCCTCGCGGACGACGTGCATCGGGGGGTGCAACCACTCGGGACCGGGAGCTGGCGACATCACGGGGTCGAGTGTTGCACGGGCGACCGGGCACCACCGACGACCAGGCGGTGCGCCTGGGACGGGTCGGTCGACGGGTGGTCGACGCGTGCGTGGGTGCCGCGGGTCTCGGTGCGCGCCAGCGCCGCCGCGACGAGCACGCGGGCGACCTCGACGAGGTTGCGCACCTCCTCCACCGCGACGTCCACCCCGCCGTCGCACGGCTCCGGTGCCGGCAGCGACGCCCGCAGCCCCTCGACCACCTGCGCGCACTCGCCCAGCCGCCGCTCGTCGCGCAGCACCCCGGCCCCGTCCGACATCGCCGCCTGCAGCTCGTGACGCAGATCGTCGGCCGACCGCCCGTCGGCCGACGCCGGGCCCCCCGACACCGGGTCCCCCGCCACCGTGCCCAGGACACCCTCCAGGACCTCCGCGACCCGCAGCTCGAGCCCACCGATCACCAGGTCGTCGTCCCCGTTCCCCAGCACCGCCCGCATCGCCCCGCTCGCCCGCGGGCCCGTCGCCCCGCCGGCGATCGCCTCCACCGCACGCGGGCCGAACACCATGCCCTCCAGCAGCGAGTTCGAGGCGAGCCGGTTCGCGCCGTGCACCCCGCTGCACGCCGTCTCACCCGCCGCCCACAGCCCCGGCAGCGAGGTCGCCCCGTCCAGGTCCGTCACCACGCCGCCGCACTGGTGGTGCGCCGCCGGCGCCACCGGCAGCCAGTCGACCGTCGGGTCGAACCCTGCCGCGCGCAGCTCGGACGCGATCGTGGGGAACCGCACGTCGAAGTGGTCCAGACCCGTGGCGTCCAGCCACACGTGCTCCGCCCCGGTCTCGTCCATGCGCGCCAGGATCGCCCGGGACACCACGTCGCGGGGCTGGAGCTCGTCGACGAACCGCTCGCCGTCCTGGTCCCGGAGCAGCGCGCCGTGCCCCCGCAGCGCCTCCGACAGCAGCGGCCGTGGCATCAGCGGGTGGTGCAGCGCGGTCGGGTGGAACTGGAAGAACTCCAGGTCCGCGACGGCGACCCCCGCCCGCAGCGCCATCGCGACGCCGTCGCCGGTCGCGAGGCGCGGGTTGGTGGTCACCGCGTACAGCTGGCCTGCGCCCCCGGTCGCGAGCAGCACATGGCGCGCCCGCAGGTCCCTGACCTCACCCGTCGGCTCGACGATCCGGGCCCCGTGGCAGCGACCGTCCTCGACGAGCAGGTCGAGCACGAACGTGTGCTCACGGACGACCGCGGCGGTCTCGCGCACTGCCGCGACGAGCGCACGCTCGATCTCGGCGCCGGTCGCCGCGCCGCCGGCGTGCACGATCCGCGGCACCGAGTGGCCGCCCTCCCTGGCCAGCTCGAGGTTGCCCGACTCATCCCGGTCGAACTCGGCCCCGAGCGCGATCAACTCCTCCACGCGGCGCGGCCCCTCGTCGACCAGCACCCGCACCGCGTCGACGTCGCACAGGCCTGCGCCCGCGGCCAGGGTGTCGGCCAGGTGGAGGTCGATTTCCTCGGGGTCCCCGGACAGCGCGGCCGCGACGCCGCCCTGCGCCCACCGCGTCGTGGCGAGGTCCAGCCCGCCCTTGGTGACCACACCCGTGCGCAACCCGTGGACCTCGGCCGCGCGCACCGCGGCGGAGAGGCCTGCGACGCCCGAGCCGAGCACCAGCAGGTCGAGGTCCGTGCCGTTCACCCCCCGACGCCCACGTTGTCGATCAGTCGGGCACGACCGAACCGGACCGCGCCGAACAGCCGCGACGTCGTGGTCGCGACGTCCTGGGGTTCCAGCGTGTCGGGATCCGCCACCTCGACGTAGTCGAGGCGCGCGTACGGCGCCGCGTCGATCATCGACGCCATCAGCTCCTTCACCTCCGCGGCGTCGGTCATCCCGTCGCGGATCGCGGCCGCACCGGCGAGCAGGGCCCGCCGCAGCACCGGCGCCTCCGCACGCTCGTCGGGCGTCAGGTACACGTTGCGGCTCGACATGGCGAGGCCGTCCGGCTCCCGCACGATCGGGCACCCGACCACCTCGACCGGGAACGACAGGTCCCGTGCCATCTGCCGGACGATGACCAGCTGCTGGTAGTCCTTCTCGCCGAAGTAGGCGCGGCACTCGCCGACGACGTTGAACAGCTTCGCCACGATCGTGCACACGCCGCCGAAGTGGGTGCGGCGGGACGCGCCCTCCATCGCGGCCGACAGGCCCTCGACGTGCACGGTCGTGCGCACCGCGGCCCGGCCGTCGGGGAACATCTCCGCCTCCTCGGGCACGAACAGCACGTCCGTGCCGGCCTCCCGGGCCTTCGCGCTGTCGCCCTCGGGGTCGCGCGGGTAGGCCTCGAGGTCCTCGCCCGGCGCGAACTGCAGCGGGTTCACGAAGATCGAGGTCACCACGGTGTCGCACTCCGCGGCGGCGCGCTCGATGAGGGACAGGTGGCCGGCGTGCAGGTACCCCATCGTCGGCACGAACCCGATCCGGTGCTGTTGGCGGCGAGCGTCGTCGAGCAGCGACCGCAGCTCGGCGACCGTCGTCACGGTCTTCACGGCGCAGCAGCCTACGGCGCGACGTCCGCGGTCCCGGACGCGCCGTCCGGCCAGGGCGGCGGATCGACCCCCACCAGCCGCGCCGCGGCCTCCGCCAGCGCCCGGTACGCGCCGTGCTCCTCGGGATCCAGCGCCTCCAGGTGGGCGAGGACGGTCTCGTGGTCGCCGCGTGCGACGGGGCCGGTGAGCGCCGCGGCGGCGCCCACCTCCACCACGTTCTCGAGGGACCCCCGTGCGAGGCCGAGGAACGCCTCGAGCGGCAGCCCGATCGACGCCGCGATGCGCTCGACCTGCCCCATGAGGGCGACCAGGTGGTTCGAGGCGACGACCGCCGCCGCGTGGTACGCCGCCCGTGCCTCGTCCGGCACGTCCACGAACTGCCCCTGCAGGGCCCGTGCGACCTCCGCGGCCAGCGGGTCCCCCGCGACCGCGTACCAGGCCCCGATCAGGCGGCGCGCGCCGCGCACCGGGTCGGGCATCGACACGAGGGGGTGCACCGAGGCCCGCCGCTCGTGGGGAGCGAGGTCCTCGAGCGTGCGGGACCCCGCGCAGTGCGCGACGACCGTCGACGGGACCGGTTCGATCGAGCCGGCGACCGTCGCGATGGCCCCGTCCGGCACGCACAGCAGCACCAGGTCGACGTCGCGGGCGGCGTGCGCGACCTCCGGGTCGTCGTGCGCCACCAGCTCCACCGCCCACCCCGCCGCGCGCAGCGCGGCGTCGAACGAGCTCCCCGCCCGGCCCCGGCCGACGATACGGACCCGGGGCGCGTTCACAGCCCCTCGACCCGGTGCACCGAGCCCTCCGCGAGCCGCACGTCCTCCTCGCTGACGAGGTCGGGAGCGAGGTCGCGAAGGGGCACCAACACGAACCGGCGCGACTTCCACCGGGGGTGGGGGATCGTGAGCTGCGGGTCGTCGACCTCCACGCCGTCCATCCAGATGATGTCGATGTCGAGCGTGCGTGGACCCCAGCGCGCGCCCCGCACCCGGTCCGCGGACGCCTCGATGCGGTGGCACACACCCAGCAGCTCGTGCGGCGTGAGGTCGGTGTCGAGCTCCACGACCAGGTTCAGGTACTCGTCCTGCGGGGGCCCCCCGACGGGATCGGTCTCGTAGACGGGCGACACGGCGACCACGTCGGGCAGCGACTCGATCGCCTGCCGCAGGTAGCGGCGCCGGTCACCCAGGTTCGAGCCCAGCGAGAGGAAGGTCCGCACGGCTCAGCCCGCTCGGTGCCGCGTGATCCGCACGCCGGCGCTGTCCAGCTGGTGCGCGACCGGGGGCCGCAGCTTGCGGAGCGCCACGGTCACCGCCGTGACCCGGTCGTCCACGTCGAGCACCGCTGCGGCGACCAGCTCGGCGAGGCGCTCGAGCAGCGCCGGGCGGCCGTTCGCGAGGGTCTCGGCGACCACGTCGCAGACCGCCCCGTAGTCGACCGTCGCGGCGAGGTCGTCGGAGCCGCCCGCCTCGGTCAGGTCGACCACGAGGTCGAGGTCCACCTCGACCGGCTGGGCGCGGGTGCGCTCCTCGGGCAGCACACCGACGATCGCGGTGGTCCGCAGGCTCCGGAGCTCGATGCGGTCCGCGGGGGACGACACGGGCCGCCGCTCAGGCCTGCTCGACCAGCCGGGCGGCTTCGGCGACCAGGTGGCGGCCGTCGGCCCCGATCTGGCGACCGGTGATGTGCTCGATCAGCGCGATCGCCTTGGGCGGCTCGGGCACCATCGCGCTCCACACGAGGTAGCCGGCCAGGAACCCGATGATCCGCTCGGAGAGCTCGTCGCCGTGCACGATCAGCTTGCGTCGCTCGCCGAGCAGCCGGCGCAGCTCGCCGTAGGACTGGTCGAGGAAGCGGGGGACGTCCTCGGCCTGCGACATCGGCCAGTGGCGCCAGCCCAGGCCCAGCTCGTCGTAGCTGTGCAGGTTGTTCGGCGCGCCCGACAGCGAGATCACGAGGTCGAACCCCTGCTCGCGGATCCAGATGATCTCCTCCGAGCGACGCACCTTGCGGTGGTTGCCACCGAAGCCGCCGGGGCGCTCGCAGATCGCCAGCTGGTCCTGGATGACCCAGTGGAAGTGGCGTGGCTCGATGCCCTGTGCCCACTTGCCCTTGGCTGCCACGTCGTTCACCTCCTCCGGGTCCGGGGGCCACGGGACGATCCCGGGCCGGTGGGAATGGTAGAGGATCGTCAGGGGGCGTCGACCCGGCCCCCGGCGACGGCCGCAGCCCGCACCGTCGCCGCGACGTCGTGCGCCCGCACCATCGCCGCCCCCTTGCGGATGGCCCACACCGCGGTGCCGACCGACCCCTCCAACCGGTCCTCGAGGGGTGCGATCCCCTCCCGGCCGGCGCCGACCCGGGCGTCGGAGCGGCCGACCAGCTCACCGGTGAACCGCTTCCGGCTGGTGCCGACGAGCACGTCGAACCCCTCCGCCACCAGCACCTCGAGGCGGGCGAGGAGCTGCAGGTTGTGGGTGGTGGTCTTGCCGAACCCGATGCCGGGGTCGACCCACACCTCCGGCACCCCCGCCTCGCGGGCGGCGGTCGCCCGCTCCACCAGGAAGCGCCGCACCTCGTCGACCACGTCGCCGTAGCGGGGGGACCGCTGCATCGTCCGGGGGTCGCCGAGCATGTGCATCGCCACCCACCCGACCCCCAGCTCGGCGGCGACGGGCCAGAGGGTGGCGGCCACGTCGTTGATCAGCGCCGCACCGTGGGCGACCGCGGCCCGGGCCGTCGCCTCGTTGCGGGTGTCGATCGACACGCCGACCCCCGCGGCGCGTGCGAGCGGGACGATCGCGTCGAGCACCGGCAGCACCCGGCGGCGCTCCTCGTCGGGGTCCACCGGCAGCGCACCGGGGCGCGTCGACTCGCCCCCGACGTCGATCCAGGCGGCCCCCTCCTCGATCATCCGGGCAGCCCGCTCGACCGCCCGCTCCGGCGCCAGGTGCTCGCCCCCGTCGGAGAACGAGTCGGGGGTGACGTTGAGCACGCCCATGACGAGCGCCACGGTGACCTCAGCGGCCGTCGAGGAAGCGCATGGCCTCGGCCCGGCTGGCGACGTCGGTGCGGAACACCCCTCGGACCGCGGAGGTGACCGTGGAGGCGCCCGCCTTGCGGATGCCCCGCATCGCCATGCACATGTGCTCGGCCTCGATGACCACGAGCACGCCGCGGGGGTCGAGCTGCTGCTCGATCGCGTCCGCGATCTGGGTGGTGAGCCGCTCCTGCACCTGGGGGCGCCGGGAGTACCCGTCGACCAGTCGGGCGAGCTTCGACAGCCCGGTGACCCGGCCGTCGGTGTTCGGGATGTACGCGACGTGCGCGTTGCCGAAGAACGGGACGAGGTGGTGCTCGCAGAGCGAGTACAGCGCGATGTCGCGCACCATGATCATCTCGTCGTGGTTGGCGTCGAAGGTGACCTTGAGGTGGCGCTCGGGCTCGTCGTGGAGGCCGCCGCAGGTCTCCGCGTACATGCGCGCGACGCGCACCGGCGTGTCGGTCAGCCCGTCGCGGTCGGGGTCCTCGCCGATCGCGAGGAGGATCTCGCGCACTGCACGGGCGATCCGGTCGACGTCGACGGGGGTGCGCAGCTCGGGCGAGTCGAGCAGCAGCTCGTCGTCCGCGAGCTCCAGGTCCATGTCGGGCGGGACGCCGCGGGCCCCTGCGGCGGTCAGTGAGCCGGCGGAGGGCTCGCGGTCGTTCGAGATGCTCATGGCACGAATCCTTGCGGCAGGTGTGTGCCCTCGCGGGGCTCCTCGACCGTACCCGCCCCGGCCAGCGCCGCCGCGAGCTCCGCGTCGGTGAGGGTCTCGCGCTCGAGCAGCTCGGCGGCGAGGTGGTCCAGCACGTCGCGGTGCTCCTCCAGCACCCGCCGGGCACGCTGGTGCGCCTCGTCGAGCAGGCGGGCGATCTCCTCGTCGATCCTCGCCGCGACCTCCTCGGAGTGCTCCGCGGACCGGCCGTGCTCCCTGCCGAGGAACGGCTCGCCGTCCCGCGACGCGAAGCGCTGCGGTCCGAGCTTCTCGCTCATGCCGTACTCGGTGACCATCGAGCGCGCGATGCGGGTCGCCCGCTCGATGTCGTCGGCGGCGCCGGTCGTGATCTCGCCGAACACGACCTCCTCGGCGGTGCGTCCGCCGAGGGTCATCGCGAGCAGGTCGGACAGCTGGGCGCGGGAGTGGAGGGTGCGGTCCTCCTCGGGGAGCATCACCGTGTACCCGAGCGCGTGGCCGCGGGACACGATCGAGATCTTGTGCACCTCGTCCGCGTGCGGCAGCACGTGGCCGACGAGGGCGTGGCCGGCCTCGTGGACCGCGACGGTGCGGCGCTCCTCCTCCGACATGACCCGGCTGGCCCGCTCCGGCCCGGCGAGCACGCGGTCGATGGCGCCGTCGAGGTCGCGCTGCAGGATCGTGTCGGCGCCCCGGCGGGCGGCGAGCAGCGCCGCCTCGTTGAGCACGTTCGCGAGGTCGGCGCCGGTGAACCCCGGGGTGCGGCGCGCGATCACCGACAGGGTCACCCCGTCGTCGAGCGGCTTGCCCCGCGCGTGGACCTGCAGGATGGCGAGGCGTCCGGTGACGTCGGGTGCGTCGACGGTCACCTGGCGGTCGAAGCGCCCGGGGCGCAGCAGGGCGGGGTCGAGCACGTCGGGGCGGTTGGTGGCCGCCATCAGGATGACGCCGGACGACGCGTCGAAGCCGTCCATCTCGACCAGCAGCTGGTTGAGGGTCTGCTCGCGCTCGTCGTGCCCGCCGCCCACGCCGGTGCCACGGTGGCGGCCGACGGCGTCGATCTCGTCGACGAACACGATCGCCGGTGCCTTCGAGGACGCCTGCTTGAACAGGTCCCGCACGCGACTGGCGCCCACGCCGACGAACATCTCGACGAAGTCGGAGCCGGAGATCGTGAAGAACGGGACGTGCGCCTCGCCGGCGACGGCCCGTGCGAGCAGGGTCTTGCCCGTCCCGGGAGGGCCGCACAGCAGCACGCCCTTGGGGATCCGTGCGCCCAGGCGGGCGAAGCGCTCCGGGTCCTTCAGGAAGTCGACGACCTCGCGCAGCTCCGCAACGGCCTCGTCGACGCCCGCGACGTCGTCGAAGGTCACCTTCGTGTCGTCGCTCGCGAGCCGCGTGCGGGCACGACCGAACTTCATGGCACGCCCGCCGCCCTGCATCTGGCTGACGAACCAGATGAACACGCCGACGATGAGCAGCGTGGGCAGCAGCCCCATCGCGACGTCGCCCACCGTGATCGCGTCGCCGTTGTCGGCGTCCGCGTCGACGCCGGCGTCGATCAGGTCGACCGTCAGCCGCTCGCCGTAGGCCTCGGGGAAGGTGACCCGGTACTCGGCGCCGTCGACGAGCTCGCCCTCGACGGTCGAGGAGTCGTTGAAGATCGTGGCGCTGCGGACGTCGCCGGCCTCGAGGCGGTCACGGAACTGGTCGAGGCGCAGCTCCTCGGGCTCGGGGCCCAGCTGCGCGAGCACGAAGCCCACCACGAGCAGGACCACCGCCGCGACGACCAGGGCCTGCCAGGAGCGCAGCACATCCAGCAGCTTCCTTTTCACTGGGCGTCAAGGCTAGCGACGGCCTGTGTCGATGCGACGTCGGCGGGCCCCGGTGGTCAGTCGTGGTCGGGGTCGTACACCGCGAGGTAGCGCAGGTTGCGGTACTTCTCGGCGGCGTCGAGGCCGTAGCCGACGACGAAGTCCCCGGGGATCGTGAAGCCCACGTAGCGCACGCCCAGCCCCTCGAGGTCCGCGGACTCCCGCGCCAGCAGGGTGCACACCTCGAGGCTCGCCGGGCCGCGGGCTTCGAGGCTGCGGCGCAGGTACCGCAGGGTGAGCCCGGTGTCGACGATGTCCTCGACGAGGATCACGTGGCGGTCCGTGAGGTCGACGTCGAGGTCCTTGACGAGTCGGACCACCCCGGACGTGCGGGTCGAGGACCCGTAGGACGACACGGCGATGAAGTCGATCTCGACGGGGAGGTCGATGGCGAACGCCAGGTCGGTCAGGAACGCGTAGGCGCCGCGGAGCACGCCCACGAGGAGGGGGCGGCGTCCCGAGTAGTCCTCGGTGATCTGCTCCCCCATCTCCGCGATCCGGTGGGTCAGCTGCTCCTCGGTCAGGAGCACCTTGCCGATCCGGTCGTCGGCGGTGAGTCGCTGCTGGGACTGGAGGTCGTCCGCGTCGTCGAGCATCTGCGGCCGACGTTACTCCCCGTCCGCGCGGTCGCAACCACGGGAGGTGCGGACGAGCCGGAGGCGCCCCTCCGTGCGGCGCAGCGACCATCCGCCGGCGACGTCGCAGCCGACGGCGCGGCCGGCCACCACGTCGAGCATCCGTCGGACCGCCGCGGCGTCCGGCGGGTGCCCGGTGCCGGTGACCTCGGTCCACCAGCGGCGCAGCGCCGCGGTCGCGAGCGGCCGCGGTGCCGCCGCCAGGGCGCGGGCGTCGGTCGGGTCGAGGCCGCCGGCGAGGTCGTCGAGCAGGTCGGCCTGCTCGGCGGCGAGCTCGGCGGTCCGGCACAGCAGCGGGACCACGTCGCGCCCGGCGACCTCGGACAGCAGCGGCAGGACCTCGTGGCGCACCCGGTTGCGGGTGAAGCGCGCATCGACGTTGGTGGGGTCCTCCACCACCTCGATGCCCAGCGCGGCGCACAGCGCGACCGTCTCGTGGCGGCGCAGGCCGAGCAGCGGGTGCGTGTCGGCGCGCATGCCCGCGAGCCCGGCGGGTCCCGTGCCGCGCAGCAGGCGGAGCAGGACGGTCTCGGCCTGGTCGTCCGCGGTGTGGCCGTAGAGCGTGCCGGGCGGGAGCACCGCCCGGCGGGCGTCACGGGCCCGCGCCTCGAGGTCGGGTCCCTCCGGCACCTCGACGGTCACCGACCGGAACCGGGCGCCCACCCGCGCCGCGAGCGCCTCGACGACGCGGGCCTCGTCCGCGGATCCGGGGCGCAGCCCGTGGTCGACGTGCACCGCGGTGGCGTCGCACCCCGCCGCGGTGGCCAGCACGAGCAGCGCGGACGAGTCGGCACCCCCCGACACCGCGCAGGTCACCTCGGTTCCCGCGGGTGGGAACCGGCAGCGGGCGAGCAGCGCACCGACCGGGTCGTCGCCCCCGGGCGCCCTCACGCCGCGGAGCGCTCGATCCGGTCGAGCCAGCGCTGCGGCTCGCGGATCTCGGTGAGGGTCGGGAGGTGCTCCGGGCGTTCGAACACCCGGTTCAGCAGCGCCGGACCCCCGACGCCCTCCACCACCTCGATGAAGCGCTCACCCTGCTCGTACTGGGCGAGCTTCGCCTCGAGCCCGATCAGCCGCTGCAGGAGCTTCGCCGCGAGGTTCGCCTCCTTGCGGCGCGTCCGCAGCACCCGTGCGAAGCGCGCCGCGGACGGCACCTGGTCCGCGGCGGCACGGTCCATCGTGACGTCGCCGTGCCCCTCGAGCAGGCTCATCAACCCACCGACACGCTCCATCGCGTCGCGCTGGGCCTGCGTGGCGAACAGCGCGACGACGCCGCCCTCGTCGAGGGGGTTGCGCCCGGTGCGGACCGCCTCCGCGATGCGGCCGGCCGCGGTGAAGAGGCGCTTGGGGTCGGGCTCGACGGCGCCCATCAGCTCCTCGACGAGCCCGAGGAAATAGTGCCGCAGCCACGGCACCCCCGTGAACTGGGTGCGGTGGGTGACCTCGTGCAGCGCGACCCAGAGGCGGAACTCCTCCGGCGGGAACGAGTGGCGCTTCTCGAGGGCGAGGATGTTCGGCCCGACGTAGTACACGAGGTCCTGGTCCTCGGGGTCCTCGTCCTCGAGCACGAGCAGGTCGTACTGGCCGAGCACCCGGGTCGACATCCAGCCCAGCAGCCCCCCGAGCTCGACCGCCGCGACCTTGCCGGACAGGAGCCCCGCCGGGCCCTTCGCGACCTCCTCCAACCGCTCCAGCACGGGCCGGAGCAGGCGGCGGTAGCTCGCCAGGTTGGCGCGGACCCACTCGTCGCGACCGACGACCCTGGCCCGCGCGGGGCCCGCGGCGGAGCGGAGGCCGGTCTCGGCCTCGACGTGCTCCTGGGCGCGCTCGGTCAGCTCGGCGAAGTCCCGGACCAGGCCCGCGGCGTGGTACGACTCGGCGAAGGGCTCGGTCCCCGACACCCGCGCTGCGACCCGTTCGGCGAGCTTCCAGTCGACCGGGTCACCCACGGGGGCCGTCCGTCAGCCGTCGGTGTTCGGGAAGCGGGTCCGCACGACCCGGGCGGCGTAGAGGCCGAGGATCGTCAGCACGAGGGCGATCGCGCCCGCGGCGATCGGTACGGCCAACCAGTAGTGCCAGACCTTCGCGAACAGCATCCGATCAGTCTAGGACCGGCGTTCGCCGGGCATCACATCCGCCCCGTCGCCGGTCAGACGACGGAGCGGCGACGGAACCCGAGCAGCAGCGCAGCCCCCACGAAGAGGAGCGCCGCACCGCCGAGCGCCACCGGGGTCGAGCTGGTGCCGGTGAGGGCGAGCTCGGCCGGGGCGACCTCCTCGGCCGGCGGCAGCGTCGTCACGGACGCGACCTCGGGCGGCGGGCAGCCCCAGTGCTGGTGGCTGCTGTTCACGTCCAGCGGGAAGAGCAGCTGGCCGTGCCACTCGCCGAGCGGCGCGATCACCGGCGGCGTGTCGCCGACGACCACGTCGAACTGCTCCGGGTCACACGTCTTGGTGAAGTGGACGACCGTGCGGCCGGCCTCCTTGATGGTGAAGTCGAGCGTCTCGACGAGGGTCTGCGGCCAGGCCTCGCCGTTGCCCGGCATCGCGTAGATCGCCGCGGTGGGGTGGATCGCGGTGCACAGGCGCTCCTTGACGATGATCGTCAGGCGCCACTCCTCGTCGTCGCCGCCGTAGGTGTGACGCATCGCGGTCGCGGGCGTCTCGCTGCAGGGGCCGCTCTGGTCCTCGTCGGGGGTCTGCACGATGCGGATGCGCTCGCCCTCGATCACGAGGACGCCGTCGTCCTCCTCTTCCTCCTCTTCCTCCTCGGCCGGCTCCTCCGCGGGGTCCTCGCCCGGCTCCTGCTCGGGGTCGACCTCCGGGTCGGTCTCGTCGGTGCCCTCCGGCTCGGAGGTGGTGGTCTCGTCGTCGTCGGCGGGGACGACGGCGGCGGGGTCCGGAACGGTCGTCGGCTCGTCGGTTTCGGCCTGGGCGCCGACCGCCGCCGGGGAGGCCAGCACGAGGCCGAGGGCGAGGAGCAGTGCGCCGATGCCCTGCCACGCGCGCCCACGGCGCGTCGATGCACTCCCGGTGCTCGTCCAGTCCTTCACGATGTCTCCCTCGGTCGCCTGTGTCGCGCTCGGTTGCATCGCCGATGCGCAGCGTGACGAACGATACCCCAGTCAACGACCCTCGCCATAGGGAAAAGTGATTGAAGACGCAGGGGGCGCGCTCCCCGGGTCGTTTACGATCGGCGCCCAGATGGATCTCCTCACGGGCGCGTTCCACGTCGTGGCGGTCGTCATCGTGGTCGGGGGTGCTGCCAAGGTGGCGTCGCCGGATGCGTTCGCGGCGCTCCTCCGCTCGCTCGGACTTCCGGGCCGCAGGTCGCTCGCGCGCCTCGCCGGGGCCGTGGAGGTCGCGCTCGGCTGCATCGCCGTCGTCGTCGGTGGGCTCGGCCCGACCGTCGCGGTGGCGGTGGCGTACGCGGTGTTCGCGGTGGTGGTCGTCGTCGCCCGCCGGCGTGGCGCGGCGTCCTGCGGGTGCTTCGGCGCGGCGGCCGCACCCCCGAGCCCGGTGCACGTGGCGGTCAACACGGCCTCGGCGGCGGTCGCGACGGCCGCGGCGGTGGCCGGCGGCGCCCCGGACCTGCCCTCCGTGCTCGGCGACCAGCCCGTGTTCGGCGTTCCGTACCTGTTCCTGGTCGGGGTGGGTACGTGGCTCGCCGTTGCCATCGACACGACCGGTGCCGTGGTGCTCGACCGCGCCCGTTCGGTGTCGGAGCTGCGACCCACGTTCCGGACCAGCTCCGGACACGACCACTCCCCTGCCCGAACCGGAGGCCGCCGCAGATGAGCCGAGTGCTGGAACGGACCGTCGACTTCCTCGCGAACCGGCTGGACCGGCGGGGGTTCTTCGGAAAGGCGGCGGTCGTCGGTTCCGCGGTGGTCGCCGCACCACTCGACTTCGGGCTCAAGCCGCGCAGCGCGTACGCGGCGGTGTGCAACTGCAACGGGAGCCGCTGCAGCTGCGGCTCGCTGTGCTGCGACGGCTACACCGAATTCTGCTGCACGCTGACCGGCGCCAACACCTGCCCTCCCGGGACGATCACCGCCGGCTGGTGGAAGGTCGACGGGTCCTCGTTCTGCGGTGGCGCGGCCCGCTACTACCTGGACTGCAACGCGCAGTGCGGCAGCTGCGGGTGCGGCGCCAACGGCATCTGCAGCGGCTCCTGCTCCGGGACGGGCTGCGGGTGCGCCAAGGGCAACTGCGGGAACCGCAAGTCCGGCTGCACCCGGTTCCGCTACGGGCAGTGCAACCAGCACGTCCGCTGCGTCGGGCCGATCGTCTGCCGGGTCGTGACCTGCAAGCCGCCGTGGCAGTTCGACCCGCAGTGCGGCACCAGCTCGCGCACCGACAACGCGACCCGCTCCCACAACCGGGCGTGCCTGAATGAACCGTGGGGCAACCTCGACCTCGCGACGAGCACCCACCGGGGGACGGTGCGGGTGCGTGGCTGGACCATCGCCCAGCACGACTACGGCCCGACGAACGTCCGCATCTACGTCGACAACAAGCCCGTCGCGGACCGCCCGGCCAGCGACATCCGCGCGGACGTGTGGGCCGCGTACCCGGCGTTCGGCCCCCGCCACGGGTTCGACTTCGAGGTGCCCGCGGCGCCCGGCCGTCGGATGGTCTGCGCCTACGCGGTCGACCACCGCACGGGGCGCCGGGCGTTCATCGGGTTCAAGCAGCCGGTCGTGCAGGTGCCGGACGGCCGGATCGACCAGATGGTCGACATGGGCGGCGGCGTCGTGCGCGTCGTCGGCTGGGCCGTCGACCCCACGCGACCCGGGCGGCCGCCGACGATCCGGCTCCGTGCGGAGGGCCAGACCCACGTGATCCACGCGGCGTCGATCGACCGGCCCGACGTCGTGCGCGCCCGGCCCGGGGCTTACCTCCGCTGCGGGTTCTCCTACGACATCCAGCTCAGCCCCGGCAATCGCCGCGTCTGCGCGGACGTGCAGCTCGGCGACGGGAGCTGGCACCACTTCCGGTGCCGCGAGGCGCTGCTGATGCGCGATCCGATCGGCCGGCTCGACACCGCGACGCACCTCGGCGGCGGGCGGGTCCGCGTGACGGGGTGGGCGATCGACCCACCACGGCGGGACGCCCCCGCGGAGGTTGTCCTGCGCGTGGACGGCGTGGCGGTGGCGACCGTGCTGGCCAACACCCGCCGCCCGGACGTGTGGGCGGTCCACCCGGGCTACGGCCCGGACCACGGGTTCGACACGGTCATCGACGTGCCGAACGGGACGCACCAGATCTGCGTGGACGCGGTGAACGGCGGCGTGGTGACACCGCTGCGCTGCCGGAACGTCACGGTGAGCGGTGCATGACCGGCGAACTGGGTAGGGGAGGTCGCCGATGACCGTGCTCGTGTCGATCCTGACCGTGGTGGTGCTGCTGCTCGCGCTGGCGGTGGTCGGACTGCTGCGCTCCCACGCCGAGATCCTCCGGGCCCTGCACGACCTCGGCGTGAACCTCGAGGACGGCGCACCGCGGCGCGGGCCACGCACCTTCGAGGCGGGCAGCCGCTCCGAGGACGCGGTCGCCCGCTCCTCGGTCGGCGACCGCGTCGCCCGCATCGGCGAGAACGGGCTGGCGATCCCGGCCGAGGGCCCGCTGGGCAACGCGCACGACCTCATGGGGGTGACGCCGTCGGGCGACGCCGCGGCGATCGCCGTGCGCGGCACCGACCGGTTGACCCTGCTCGCGTTCCTCTCGACGGGGTGCGCGACCTGCCTGGACTTCTGGGAGGCGTTCCGCCAGCCGCAGAACCGCCAGGTCGGGGGGCCCGGCTCGGAGCTCGTCGTCATCGCCAAGGGCCCCGACGCCGAGAGCCCCGCGGCGGTCGCCGAGCTGGCGGACCCGGCGCTCAACACGCTGCTGTCCAGCGAGGCGTACGACGACTACTCGGTGCCCGTCGCCCCGTACTTCGTGCTGGTCGACGGGCACACGTCGCGCATCGTCGGCGAGGGAGCGGCCGCGTCGTTCGAGCAGCTCCGCTCGCTGATCTCCAAGGCGCTGGCGGACGCCGGGTACGGCTCGGGCGGCGAGCGGTCCCGCCGCGACGTGCTCCGGGGGCGCCGCCGGCGGGCCACCGCGGACGAGGCGCTCGAGGCGGCGGGGATCGGCCCCGGGCACCCGAGCCTGTACGAGGACCCGCGACCCGAAGGTGAGCGCGAACCATGAGCACGCTGACGCGCCGGCTCGCGGCGCACGGGCTGTCGATCGAGGTGTTCCCCGGGTGGGACGTGCGCATCGAGCGGCGCGAGCAGTCGAGCACGCCGGCGCCCGGGTCGCCGTGGCCGGTGGGCGGGTTCGTCCACCCGGTGCTGCACGCCGCGACCTCCACGCTGCCGCCCGACCGCGGCGACTACGGCAGCGGCTACGTCGAGACGATGCGACCGCTCGACGTGTTCGTCGCGCTGGTGGAGTTCGACCACGAGGCTGGCGACACCGCCATGTTCGACGAGGGGCTCCCGACCGCGCTGCAGGCGTCCGAGTTCCACCCGGAGGCACAGCAGCGGGTGATCCCCGGGATGTGCGGGTCGCAGCGCTTCTTCGCCGAGCACGGCCGCGCGTTCTGCCTCTACGTCGTCCTCGGCTCGTGGGTGCAGCGCCACCAGCTCGTGCAGGCCGTCAACCGGCTCGTCGCCACGATCCGCATCGACCCACTCGACCCACTCGTCCCCCTCGACCCGACCAGCTGACCACCCGCCACCTGGAGGCACGCCCGTGTCGACGCTCATCGCCCTCGCCGCCATCACCGCCGTGGGATCGGCCATCCGCTCGACGTGGTCGCCGTGCGGCCTGTCGATGCTCTCGACCATCACGCCGCTCGCGGAGCGGAGCCGAGGACGCCGGTGGGGGCTCACCGCCACCTGGTTCCTGCTCGGCGCGGCGCTCGGCGGGCTGACCCTCGGCGGGCTCGCCGCGCTCGGCGCCGTCGTCGTGGGCGCGACCGGGGCCAGCGCCTCCACCGCGCTCGGCGTCGGCGCCGTGCTCGCGGTCCTCGCGGTGGCGCTCGACCTGGGGCTGCTCGGCCGGCCGATGCCCCACCACCGGCGCCAGGTCGACGAGGCGTGGCTCGACCAGTACCGCTCGTGGGTCTACGGAGCGGGCTTCGGCTGGCAGATCGGCACCGGGGTGCTCACCTACATCATGACCTCGGGGGTGTACCTCACCGTCGCCCTCGCCGCGCTGACCGGCCGGCCGGCCGTCGCGGCGGCGCTGGCGGTGCTGTTCGGCGTGGCACGCGGCCTCGCGATCTTCCTCGGGGTGCGGCTCGTCGATCCCGACCGGCTGCGGCGGTTCCACCGGCGCTTCGAGGAGGCCGGCCCCGCGGTCCGCAGGGCGGTGATCGGCCTGCTCATGGCCGTCGCGGTCACCTCGTCGGCCGCGGCGTGGGGGGCCGCCGGGGCCGTCGCCACGGCTGCCGTCGTCACGGTCCTCGCGCTCGTCGCCGCCCGCGGGTTCGCCGCCACCGTGCACCCGATGGGCACCGAGCCGAAGCCCGAGCCCGCGGTCTAGGCGGGACAGCCCCGCGGTCTAGGCGGGACGTCGGGCCCGGCGCAGCGACAGCGCCGACGCGCCCGCCGAGGCGAGCGCGAGGCCGGCGAAGACGACGCTCCACACGTTCGCCCCGGCACGTGCCAGCTCCGAGGGGCCGTCGGGCTCCTGGGCAGCGGCGAGGACCAACGGCTCGTCCGTCGGCACCGGCGAGTCGACGCCGGGCACGGCGGAGGTCGTCACGGCGGCCACCTCCACGGGGGTGGTGTCGGCCGGCGCGGTGCTGGTCGGTGCGGGCGCTGGCGGTGTCGGGGACGCCGGCGGTGTCGCGGGCGGGCAGTCACCGCCGAAGTGCTGGTACGAGGTGTTGACGTCGTTCGGGAACAGGAGCGGCCCGTGGTGCTCGCCGAGCGGCGAGATGATCGCAGGGGTCGCCCCGGTCACGACGTCGAACTGCACGGGCCGGCAGGTCTTCGAGAACACGACGTCCACGACGCCCGGCTCGCCCAGGGTGAAGCCCTCGGTCTGCAGGAGGCGCTGGGGCCACGCCGCCCCGTTGCCGGGCATGGCGTAGATCGCGGCCACGGCATCGACCGGCTCGCACAGGGGTGCGGTCACGTCGATGCGGAGCGTGTAGGTGGCGTCGTCGTGGAGCACCTGGTGCCGCAGCGCGGCGTCGGCGGAGCGGCACGGACCGTCCCCCGGGGCCGGCGTCGCGACGATGTCGATCTCGTCGCCGCCCTCCTGTGCGCCCGCTGCTCCCGCTCCGAACAGCAACGCGCCGCCCGTCACCGCCACGAGCGTGCACATCCACACCCGGCGGACCCTCGGCGCACCTGACGATCGACCCATGCTCCCTCCGCCTGCCTCGCCCGGCGCCCTCGCGCCACAGGATGGAACCGGTGGCCCTCTACCCCATGTCGTGTCACTCCATGCGGCGATGTCTGCTCGCTGGGCGGTTGGGGAAGGGGTGGGTTCGGAACCCGAGACCGGCGGTGGGCGATGCACGAGCGGACGTTCCCCAGGACGCTGACCAACGACGCGACGGCACCCGTGGCCGTGCGGCGGCTCGTGCAGGCGGAGCTCGAGCGGCGCGGCCACCCCGACGTGGTGCCCGACGCGCAGCTGCTGGCGAGCGAGGTCGTCACGAACGCGGTGATCCACACGCACTGCCCCGACTGCACCGTCCTGATCGAGGTGGACGGGGACCGGGTCCGCATCTCGGTGACCGACTGCGAGCCTGACCTGACGCCGGTGCTGCTGCCGCCGGATCCCGCGAGGTTCGGTGGGCTGGGGATGCGCATCGTCGACGACGTGGCCCGGTCGTGGGGGTGCGTGGTGCGCGGGTCCACCAAGACGGTGTGGTTCGAGCTGGCGGACGCGCCAGCCGGTCACGCCTCGGCGTGACCGGCTGCGGGCTCTTCCCCTCGGGCCCCACTACCCCTGCTCCCCCCGCCCAAACGGGCGCTGCCCGACGGGGGAGCGTCGGAGCAGAAGCGTCGACCTGGTGCGGGCCGGGTCACCGCAGCCGCTGGGAGGAGACCGCAGCGCCCGACCCGCCCCAACAGGCTTCCTCATGGGAGCGGCTCGGTGGTGTACCCCCACTCGAGGCTTGAGATGCGCGAGATTGTCTCCTCAAGGACGGAGGAAAAGGGAGCCGGTCTCCTTACCCTCGGAGGGGACGGGAGGGTAGGGGTGGTCCGCTGCTGGGAGGCGGATCGCCCCTCTCCGTCGCGCGTCGGGGCGTCACCTGCCTGCTTGCGCTCACTAGCGTTCGTCCGGATGGGCGCGCTGGAGGAGGAGCAGAACCGCCGGTTGCTCCGGGCACGTGACCACATCGACCTCCACTACCGGGAACCGCTCGACATCCCCGCGCTGGCGTCGGTGGCGTGCATGTCGGGGGCGCACTTCATCCGCTCGTTCAAGGCGACCTTCGGGGAGACGCCGCACCGCTACCTGCAGCGGCGTCGCATCGAGCGGGCGATGGAGCGGCTCCGGCGGACGGACCTGTCGGTCTCGCAGGTGTGCGTCGAGGTGGGCTGGACCAGCTTCGCCACGTTCAGCCGCACGTTCCGCGAGATCGTCGGCTGCTCGCCGAGCGAGTACCGCGACGGGCCGCTGCACGACGGCGACGGGTCGGTGCCCACGTGCTTCGTGAAGGCGTGGACGAGGCCGGCGGGATCGAGCAGTTTCGGAACAGCACGCACCGAGGGGGGGGTCCGTAGGTTCCCCTCCATGAGCACTTCCATCCGGCTTTCCTCCATCTTCGTTCCCGACCAGGACCAGGCCCTCGACTTCTACGTCGGCGTCCTCGGCATGGAGGTCCACACCGACGTGGACCTCGGCTTCATGCGGTGGCTGACGGTGTGCGCGCCCGGCGACCGCTCGCGCGAGGTGCTGCTCGAGCGCCCCGGAGCCCCCTCGATGGACGAGGCGACCGCGGAGCAGGTCCGCGCGCTGCTCGCCAAGGGTGCGGCCGGCGGCTGGTTCGCCCTGTCGGTCGACGACGCGCACGCCGAGTTCGACCGGCTGAAGAACCTGGGCGTGGACTTCACCGACGAGATCTCCGAGAAGGACTACGGCACCGACTTCGGCATCCGGGACCCGTTCGGGAACCGGATCCGCATCGGCACCATGAAGGGGCTCTGAGCACACGGAGTCCCGGGCAACCTCGGCGGCGGTCGGCGAAGCTGGTCCCACCGATCCGCCGACCACCGCGAGGTTCCCATGCCGTTCGACCGTGACGAGATCGACCAGACCGTCCGGCGCTACATCGCCACGAGGGACGAGATCTGCGCCGGCGAGGGCGGCTGGGACCGCCTCGCCGAGTTCTTCACCGACGACGCGGTGTTCATCGACCCCGCGTGGGGCCGGGTCGAGGGGCTCGACGAGATGCGGGCCACCGTCTTCGGTCCCGCCATGGAGGGGCTGGAGGGCTGGACGTTCCCGACCGACCTCTACGCGATCGTCGGCGACACGGTGCTGATCAAGTGGCGCCAGCAGATCCCCGGCGCGGACGGTCGCACCTACGAGCAGTCGGGCTGCTCGACACTCGTGTACGCGGGTGACGGCAAGTTCTCCTACGAGGAGGACCTGCTGAACATGGCCCACGTCCTCGAGGACATCGCCGCCTCGGGATGGAAGCCCAGCGGCAGGATGCACCTGCCACCCGCCAACCCGAACCGGGACTTCTCCCGTCCCGGGACGACGGGGGCGAGCTGAGAGCCCGGGAGGAGAATCGAACTCCTGACCTGCTCATTACGAGCTGTTTCGTTCGCAAGCGTTGTGCGAGACGCCCGGAATCGCAGCGTTTCAGGGACCTGATCGGAGCGGTGTACGGCGAGTTATCCCGCTGTAGCCCACTCATCAACTCCGCTGAGGAGCACTTCGATCATGCACACACGAAACGCATCCCACAACGACGACAACCGCACCGTCGAGGTGACCGGCGACGACGGGCGGACCTACACGATCCCGGCACCGCCGGCCGAGCTGGCCAGGGACGGCGCACGCATCCTCGACTCGGTGCTCTACATGCTCGAGGAGCTGGAGGCGCTCGTGCGCACCCTGCGCCGGTTCGAAGCTGCCCGCAGCGACGCCGAGCGCCGCCACGAGGACGGTCGAACGATCTACGAGGTCGACGCCATGAACGAGGGCTGGTCGTTCCTCACCGGCAACGCCGGCATCTACGACGTGTTGCACGCCTTGGCGGACCTGGCAGCCGACACCACCGGGAGCGTGCCCGTCGAGCCGTACCAGCGCCCGACCGCCCGACAGCTGCGGGCCGAGGCGTTCGCCCAGATGGACCGAGGGAGCGCGTGATGGGCGTCGAGCGGGAGCTCGCAACGCTGCGGGCCGAGGTCGCCGAGCTGCGGGCAGTGCTCGACCACCTGACCTCGGGCCAGGCGGAGCTGGTGGTGCGCCGGCTGGCGGTGATGGACGACAGCGCAGCCGAGCGGGTCACCGTGACCGCCCGAAGCGGTGGCGAGGCTGCGGTGAAGGTGATCTCCGGCGACGCCGAGGCCTACATGGGTGCAGACGTGGCGAACGTGCTCGGCGACGGCAGTGGCCGGGACCACATCGCCTCGATCTCGATGGGCGTGGGCGACGATGCGATCACCCTCGACGCCGGGCCGAGGGGTCAGCACATCGGCGTCTGGTCCACCGCCGACGGGCAGGTGTCCTACCGAGACGGCATGGTGTTGGCGCCGGAGGGCCTCAGCCGCAAGATGGGCGGGGCGTGATGGGCAGCTGCGCCGAGGTGTAGTGATTCACTACGCCTGAGGTCCCGCTGGATGGTCTGGTCGCTGATGCCCGTCGCCGAGGCGATGGCGAACCACCGGTCAGCGAGCCATCCAGCGAACGCCTCCAGCGCTCCGCTCTCCACCGACCACGCCAGCAGCGCCAGCATGGCGAGAGGGATCAACACGAGGCCGAGCAGACGTAGCAGCATCTCCGCAGTCAGTCTGAGCGGACGGTGTGACATCCGGTGCTGCGCCGTCGCTGTCACACGTCGTCAGTACCGTGACGGCCATGGACGAAGCCAACGCCCGAGCGGGCGACACCTGCACGAACTGCCTAGAGCCCATTCGGATCGAGCTGTTGCGGGACGACGGGCCTGTGACGTCGCGCCACAGCACCACGATTCCGTACCTGACCTGTGGCTGCATGGCGCCGCCGTGGAAACAGTCTCCGAAGCGCAGGTGATCCAAATGGATCACCTGACGAGGACGAGTGGCTGCATGGCGCCGCCGTGGAAGCAGTCTCCGAGGTAAGCCCGGGTCAGGCCGATGAGCGCTCGGCTCTGCGGTCGGGGTGCTGGCCCTTGTTGGGGCATCGCCAGATCGGCCGGGGGCTTTCGGCGACCTCCAGATCGTCCATCGGGGTGCCACACACTGCGCAGGTAGGTCGTGTCATGGACCTGATCCTTGCAGTCGCCTACGACAGTGGAGCAGGAAGTGCGGACCCCGCCCCATCAACCACGACCGGGCGGGGTCCGCTTCGGCCGGGCCCTCGTGGGTTCCACGAGGGGCGCTCCCGACCGTGAGGTGACCGCAGCCCTGAGGGTGGCTGCGGTGCCGACGGTCCAGGCGGGAAGGAGCGGCCCGCCGGACCTGTCGAATCAGTCCTCGCCGGGATCCTCGGGGATCTCGGCGACCTTGACGACCCGGGACAGGATCGGGAACCCGAACCCGACACGGGCGGTGGCCCGCACGGCGATGCTGTCGGAGTCGAAGTAGCGGTCGGCCGAGATGGCGAGCGTGGTGCCCTCACGGACGACCACGAGGTTGGCGGAGGCGTCGAGCGCCCACACCGTGCCCTCGGTGACGAACCTCGAGACGAACAGCGGCACGCCGAGCACCTGGCGGGCGGTGCCGTTGGTGGCGTCGACGCCGAGCAGCGGCCGCAGCGAGCCGGACTCGTCCTTGAGCTGGGCGATCGCCAGGGCGGTGTCCGGGTCGGTGACGAAGGAGGTGACGGTGCCGCCGGCCTGCTCCATCTCGGCGATCGCCTCGGCGAACGGGTCGAGGTTGGCGAAGCCGTTCGACTCCACCAGCGTGATCGCCTCGGTGTCGAGCGACTCCAGGCCGCCGGGCGCCGGCGCGGCGAGCGAGGCGAAGAAGCTGTTGTCGACCTTGGCGGCGATCGAGCGGGCCAGTCCTCGGCCGAGGATCTCACGGGCCGACGGCGAGCTGTCGTCGAGGATCTCCCTCGACGCCTTGGTGAGCCCGGCGACCTTGGGCGGCGTGATGGTCAGCTGATCGAACACGGCGTCGTCGGGGACGATGTCGGCGCCCTCGGCGACCCATGCGGCGCCGGCGTCCTCGCGGACGATCGGCACGATCAGGTCGGTGGAGCCGGTGCGCACGACGGTGGCGACGGCCGGGTTGAACGCCAGGGCCTCGTCAGCGAGGGGCTCCTCGATGAGGGCGGCGAACTCGGGGGGCAGGACGCCGGAGACGTCGGAGGTGGTGGTGAGCAGGGTCATGTGGATCGCCTTTCGTAGCGGGGGCGTGAGCGGCCAACGGGCTGCGGCTCACGGGAGGATCTGTGTTCGCCTCGGCACCTGGCCGGTCGGCGTTGCCCCGCTGGGGCGATCGGGCCGTCGGAGTCCGCACCTGGCGGGTTCTCCGACGACCCGATCAGTGTAGCGCGGGTGGTCCGACAGCGCCCCGGGGGGTCAGCGCAGGGCGTCCGACCAGCTCGGGCTGACCTTCGCCGGTGTGATGTCACGGCCGAGCGAACGGTCCGGCTGCCGGTCGCCTCGAGTTCGCAGGCCGAGGCGTTGCTGCGCCTGCACGCCGGCCTGTTCGACCTTGGCGGGATCGATGGCGCCGTCGTCGTCGAGCAGGTCCGCCAGCTCGACGCCGGACGCCCAGAAGCCTGCGGGCTTGGCGATGTTGACCGTCGTGGCGAGCAGGTGGTCGACGAAGGCCCGCCGTGACGCTTCCAGCTGCTCGGCGAGGGCGTCCCGCTCCGCTTCGGTGTCCCGCAGCCGTCGGCGGTAGCGGGCCGCCTCGGCGCCGGGCGAGTGGTCGTCGGCGTCCGGTTCGCTGTCCGGCTGGCCGTCACCCTCGCCGGGAGTGCGGTCGTCTGCCCCTGTGGCGGCCCCGGGGTCCGGTGCGGTGCCCTGGCCCGGCTCGGGCGCCGTTCGCCCGTCAGCGGTGCCTTGGGGCGTCTCGTCGGGGTCGATGGTCGTGGTCGTGGTGTCGGTGCTCATCGCTCGTAGTCCTCCAGGCTCGGCAGGTAGGCGGTGGTGATCGTTGGTTCGGTCATGCCGATCCACTCGCCGTCGGGCCCGTAGATCGGGCGGCCGGGTTCGTGGATCTCGATGTCGTGGCCCCGCATCGACTCGAGCAGGGCGTCCCGTTCGGCTCGCTCCTCGTCGGTGAGGCGCCGGGGCGGCACCACGTCGGGCGGTGGCACGTCCTCGTCGAGCCGCAGCAGCGCCCGGGCCAACGGGTCGCCCCGCTCGGCCAGCTCGCGCAGGTCGTCCTCGGTCATGGGTTGCTCCCTTCGGGGGTTCATGCCGCACCCGGGCTGTCCGGGGGCGGCGGTGCCGACCTGCGCCGATGGCGGTGCAGGTCCAGGTCTTCGACACCGGCAGGCGCCGGGGTGGGTTCGGGCTGGCGCACCAACCGCAGCGTGCCGTCCGCCTCGACCACCGCCGACGGGCCACACACGTTCGGCACGTCCACCGGCTCGCCCTGGGCCAGCCGGGCCACCTCGGCGGCCAGCCGACGCAGGGTCGGGAACCGGCGCACATGGGCCGAGGTGCGCAGCTGGTCGCCGTGCAGCCGCAGCACCAGCCCCAACAGCACGACACGCTCCTCGATGTCGTCGAGGCGCTCCTCGTCGCTCGGGCCCGGGTGGTGCCGGCGTCGCAGGCGGGCCATCAGGGCGTCCTTCGGTCCCAGCGGGCCCGGGCCGCCTTGCGTGCACGCTGCGAAGCGGACAGCCCGTCCCACGGGCTGCCATCGCCGTCGTCGCCGTCGAGCTCCGCCGGGAGGTCGAGCTGGCCGAGCAGCCGCGCGAGGAGCTGGCGGGTGGCCCGCAGCTCCGACCCCAACGGGTGGGCGACCGGCTGGCCGGCCGAGCCCGGCACCGTCGCCGGCTCGCCCTCGAGCGCCTCAGCCAGGCGTTCGGCGTCGTCAGCGGTGCGGCACGCCTCGGTGAGCAGCTGCAGCTCCTCGGCTGCCAGGACGCACCGCTCGACCACCGCCGACCACAGCGCCGATCCACGCTCGCCGAGGCCCTCAGGTGGCTCCGGTAGCTCCAGGGGCGCTGTGGACGCCTCAGCGGTCATCGGACCGCTCCGGAAAACGGGCGTCCATGCCAGCACGCACACTCCGAGGCGCTATGCCGTCCGTGCTTCGCTGGGGGTGTGGGAGGGGGTTCCCCCCACCCTTGTCGGGGTTGGGTGGGTGGCGCTGTGGTGGTGTTGCTGCGCCTGCTGGTGCGGTTCGGTGGCGTGGTGCTGGTCATGCTGCTTCCTCGTTTGTTCGCTCTGCTGCTGCGTTGCTGGTGCTGGTGGCGCCGTGGTCGGCGATGCGTTCGACTCGGCGGACTGCTGAGTCGAGGTGGACGAGGTGCACGCCGTGGATGTCGTCGATGAGCGCTGCTATGTCGGTGAGGCGTTGGGCGATGGCGTGTCGGTCGGGCAGGGTCATGTCAGCTCCGAGGGCGTTGTGCCGACCGGCGCACCGCAGCCCGGGGCCGGCGGGGGTCGGGAGGTTGCTGGGTTCGGTGGGTTTGGTCGCTCGTGCGCCTCGTTCGGCGTGCCCGTTCCGCTCTCGCCCCTCCCTATAAAGGGGAGGGGCGAGGGGGCGAGACTTCGGGGCGAGAGGGGGGCGAGACAGGGGCGAGAGGGGCGAGACTCGGTGAACGCCTGCAACGGCGGGGGTTTCGCCGTGGTGTCTCGCCCCTGCGGTGGGGCGAGAGTCGAGGGGCGAGACTTGCGTTTTCGGGCTGTCTCGCCCCTCCCGATTCAAGGGCGTTGGGAGTGCGGTCACACCGCCTCCGTTCGGCCATCCAGTTCGGCCCGGCCGGCGTCGGTCAGGTGGTGTCGGTGGGCGTTGCCGGAGCGCTCGATTCGCACCCATTCCCGGCGGGGTTCGGCCATCCAGCGGAGCGCCGATCGGATGGCATCGGTCTTGCCGGCGACCTCCTTCTCGATGCGGCCGCTGGTGGCGCCGTCGTAGACGGTCAGGTAGTCGAGGATCCGACCGACGAGCTCGAGGTCGATGCGCACCGTGGTTTCGCCTGGGGCGGCGAGCCGGACGGTGAGCCCGCCATCCGGCCAGCTGGTCAGTTCCAGCGTGCCGACCCGGCCGTCAGCGGTGCGGCTCCGGACGTGCCCTGGGCGGTCCTTCACTACGGTGACGGCCACCGTGCCCTCGACCGGTTCAGCGCCGAGCGCCCGGGCGAGCGGACGTTCGGTGGTGAACCTGTAGGCGGCGCCGGTGACGCCGGCGAGCTTGTGCTGTCCGCCGATGGCGTAGCGGCCTTGGGCCTCGGTCGACTTCACCACATGGTCGATGACCACCACGGCGGCGCCCGTGGCGGCGATGCGCTTGGGTAGCGCCCGAATCCATGCGGCGATGTCGGCATTCGAGTTCAGTTCCAGGCCCTCGAGTGTCATCGCCTCGGTTACGCCGTCGAGCACCGCCAGGGTGAAGCTGCGGCTGTCGAGCACGGCCTGCAGGTCGAGCTGTGCGGCGGTGACCTTGCCGGTGCGACGGTCGGTGAGTGCTTCGTCCGGGCGCACGTAGGTGACGTGCGAGGCGATCTGGTCGACGCTGAGGCCCATAGCCCGCAGTCGGGCTACGACGCCCCGGTCGTCGTCTTCGAAGTCGACGTACAGCACGTCCCCGCCGGCCTGGATCACCTCGGCGGCGACCGCTTGGGCGGCCATGGACTTGCACGACTCGGACTCGCCTTGGAACCAGTGCGTCCGGCCGGCGTAGACGAACCGTTCACCGTCGGAGCGCTGCCACAGTGCAGGCGGGTCGACGTCGACGCCGGCGAGAGCGTCGGAGAGGTCGACCGGTGCCCACGACGTCCGTTCGGTCCGAGCGAGCTGGGCGAACGCTTCGGCAGTCTCGGGGTCCACTGCCGCCTCTGCCGCCCACCGTTCGAAGCCGGGCAACGCCCGGGCCCGCTCGGCGTGCGAGTCGGGTCGGCCTACGAGGTCCCAGCCGGTGACCGCCTCGGCGACGGCACGCTCCCGCAGCGACCGCTCGTGTTCGGCGTCGTCGAGGTCCGCCGGGTCCTCAGTCCGCAGGTACCGCTCGTGCGCCTCCGAGGCGCGGCGGGTCGCTTCCTCGGCGGCCTCGATGAGGTTGTCGAGCTGCTCGAGGCGCTCGGTCGCTCGTTGACGGTCATACCCGGTGGGGGTATCGTGCGACTCGTCAGCGTGCCGGCCAGCCGCTTGGACTTGAGAGGCCCGGGTTTCGTCGCCCGGGCCTCTTCGCGCACTCACGCCGCCTCGCCGGGTGGCGTCGTGGCCGGGTTCTCGCTGGCAGCTTGGCGCCGGGCCTCGGCACGCCGTCGGCGGGACCGGGCGGAGGCGAGCGCCATGCGGGCGTAGTGCGCACGGCGGGCCGACTCGGCGCGCTCGGCTCGCTCTGCGGGGTCGAGGGTGCCGTCGGGGTCGACTTCTCGTTCGAAGCGCTCGAGGAGCGCCGCACGGGCGGGTGCGGTGCGGGCTGATCGGTCGGTGGTGTTCGCCCAGCTGGTGTGGGCGGCGAGCTGCGCACGCAGCTTGCGCTCGGTCGGGGTGAGGGCCATCGGGGTGGCCTCCGTGAGGTAGGGGCGGCGGGCGATTTGCCCACCTGATCGTCAGGACCCCTGAGTCACTCCCTCAGGCTGGAGGCCGTCTCGACGGGACGGCGCCGCGCTCGCCATCAGTAGTACACGGTTTGGCCGGCGGCGGTCGCCCGGCGCCACCCACGCGATGCACTTACAGCTGGTCCCCCGGTGCGAGGCGCTGGAACGTCGCCCTGGCCCGCTCGGCCCTCGCCGAGGATCCGTAGCGGCCGAGCATCTGCGAGGTGCGCCAGCCGCCGAGCGCCATCACCTCGTCGTCGGCCATCCCGCCGGCCTTCATCAGGTGCGCCCACGTGTGGCGCAGCATGTGGGGGTGCACGTGTGCGATGCCGGCGTCCCTGGAGCGGCGGCGCAGCATCTGTGCGAGCCCGGAGTCGGTGAGCGGACCCCGGACGCCGAGCCAGAGCTTCGGGGAGGTGGCCCAGTCGTGGCGGCGTCGGGCCCGCAGATACCGGTCGAGCGCCACGGCGGTGGCGGCGCTGAAGTAGACCCGCCGGTGCCGGTCGCCCTTGCCGTGCACGATCGCCTCCTGGCGCTTGGCGGCGACGTCATCCACCTGCAGCCCGGTCGTCTCGGCGAGGCGTGCCCCGGTGTCGAGCATGAACAGCACGATCGCCTTGTCCCGCTGGTCGTCGAAGGCCTTGCCCTCGCAGGAGCGCAGCAGCGCCCGTAGGTCGTCGGCGGGGATCACGGGGATGACCTTCTCGGTGAGCTTCGGCGGGGTCAGGCCGTCCATCGGCGAGGCGTCGAGGAACTCGTCTCGCACCGTCCACCGGTAGAACTGCTGCAGGCAGCGGAACCGGGTGGCGGCGGTGGAGGCGGAGTGCCGCTCGAGCTGGTCGGCGACGAAGGCCTCGATGTCGGGTCGGGTGGCGTCCAGCACGTGCCGGCGGCCGAGGTGGTCGGCGAACAGCCGGGCGGAGGTGAGGTAGTTGGCGATCGTGCGGGGCGACTTGCGCTCGGCCCGCAGGGTCAGCTCGAAGCTGTCGAGCAGGTCGTCGAGCGTGTCGTGGTGCTCCCGTGCCGCCATTCCGCAGCCTCTCGTCCCGGGGTTGTTATCCGCTGTAGCTGCGCTGTACTATAATGAACGCCGCTCTGCTCGGGCAACGAGAAAGGCCGGAAGCCCTTTGTTTGCAAGGGATTCCGGCCTGTCGGAGCCCGGGAGGAGAATCGAACTCCTGACCTGCTCATTACGAGTGAGCTGCTCTACCGACTGAGCTACCCGGGCGTCCACGCGCCGCGGCGCGTGAGCGGACGAGCATACCGCTGCAGGTGCCCCGTTCCCCAACGCCAATCCAGCCCCCGTCCGGCCCACCGCTACGCTCCGGCGGATGGCGATCGATCCCGGGAGCTGGCTGGGCCGTGCGATCCAGCGGATGGCGGCGAGCCCGCGCTTCGTGAAGGTCGGACCGAAGGTCATGCCACCGCTCGACCGCTTCGTGCACCGCGTCACCGGCGGCCGGGTGATGGTCACCCGGGTGATGCTCCCGGCGATCGTGCTCACCACGATCGGCCGGCGCAGCGGCGAACCGCGTGACACGCCACTGGCCACCGTGCCCTACGACGGCGCGTTCTACGTGGTCGGGTCGAACTTCGGGCGGGCGAACCACCCGGCCTGGTCGTGGAACCTCCTGGACCGGCCTGACGCGGAGATCTCCTACCAGGGGCAACGGATCCCGGTCCGCGCCGAGCTGCTCGACGCCGACGAGAAGGCGGCCGTGTGGCCCGAGCTCACCGCCACCTGGCCGCTGTTCGACCTCTACGTGCAGCGCAGCGGCCGGGACCTGCGGGTGTTCCGGCTCGTCCCCCGCTGAACGGCGAGCGACGGGCGGTCAGCCCCGTGGTCGTGGCAGGTCGACGAACAGCGCCTCGAGCGCCAGCCGGGCGTTCGGGTTGAACGTCAACGCGTCGCACAGCTCCTGCACCGACCCCGCGACCTCGACGAAGTCCTCCGCGGACCCGCCGGCGGCGAGGGCGTCCCGGTAGCGGGACACGAGGACCGCGAGACCCGCCCGCAGCTCGTCGGTGCGGACCTTGCGCGCCTCGCGCTTGTGGCGCGCCTCGAGCGCGGCGCGCTGGCCCCTCGGCACGTCCATCCCCGCCGCTTCGAACTGCGCGAGGAACCGCTCCTCCTCCTCGGCCTGCTGCTCGGACAGCGGCTCGAGGACCCCCTCGACCAGCTCCAGGAGCTCGTCGACCACGGTCGCGACGGCGTTCCCGCTGCCGTCCAACCGGTCCGGTGCCCCGTACCAGGCGGCGCGCCGCTCCTCGACGGCCGGGTCGCGCACCAGCAGGCGGGCGCGGGCGATGCTGCCCCCCGACGCGACGGACACCACCTCGGCGACCTCGCGGTCGACCCCGTCCGCGACCAGGCGCGCCGCGATCGCCGAGGCCGGCACCGCGGTGAACTCGACCCGCACGCACCGCGACGCGATCGTCGCGAGCTCCGGCGGCAGCTCCTCGGCGACCAGCACGAAGAACGTCGTCGACGGCGGCTCCTCGATGACCTTGAGGAGCTTGGCGGCGGCGTCGCCGGCGAGGTGGAAGTCCTCGACCAGGATCACCTGCCGGGTGCCCACGGGGGGCGCGAGCGCGGCCCGCCCGACGATCGCGTCGGCCTGCTCGACGCTGAGCGACGCGCCCTCGCGCTCGAAGGTGAACAGCGACGGGTGGGTGCCGGACGCGACGAGCGTCGCGGTCCGCTCGCGCTCCTCGTCACCCTCGCCGGCCGACAGCAGCTCGGCGGCGAAGGCCCGCGCCGCGGCGCGCCGGCCCGACCCCTCGGGACCCGACAGCAGGTACGCGTGCACCGGCGAGCCCACCGCGGCCCGCAGCTGCTGCACGGCGGCCTCCTGGCCGACCACCTCGTCCCACAGCTCGTCCGGCGTCACGCCCCACCCACCTCGAGCCCGAGCGCGTCGGCCACGACGTCCGCGACCTCCTCCGCCACCTCCTCCGGGGTGCCGCTGCCGTCGAGCACCACCCAGGTGTCCGGCTCCTCCGCGGCCTGCTCGAGGAACCCGTCGAGCACCCGCCGGTGGAAGTCGTCCCCCGCGGCCTCGATCCGGTCCCGGGCCGGGCCGATCCGTGCCCGGGCGACCTCCTCGGGCACGGTGAGCAGGATGGTCAGGTCGGGCCACAGGCCGCCCGCCGCCCACCCCGAGATCGCCCGGACCATGTCGGGGTCCAGCAGCCGCCCGTAGCCCTGGTAGGCGACCGACGAGCCGATGTAGCGGTCGCACACGACGTGGCGCCCGGACCGCAGCGTCGGCTCGATGACCTCCGCGACGTGCTGGGCCCGGTCGGCGGCCATGAGCAACGCCTCCGCCCGGTCGTCCAGCCGTCGGGTCCGCTCCGACAACAGCACCTCGCGCAGGTGCGCACCGAGCTCGGTGCCGCCCGGTTCGTGGGTGAGCGTGGCGCCGAGCCGCTGCGCGAGCAGCGCCGCCTGCGTGGACTTACCGGTGCCCTCGCCGCCCTCGAACACGATGAACCGCCCGCGGGTCACGGCGGGTCCCCGTCGCGCCGGTCGTCGCCGGCACCGTCGGAGCCCGGCTCGCCATCGGGTTCGCCCCCGGGTGCCTCGCCCCCCGATTCGACGATCGCCTCGATCAGCGAGGTCGGGTGCTTCGCCCTGGCGCCGTTGCCGTTGGCCGCCGCGATCGCGTCCCGCAGCCCCTCGCGAAGTCCGACCTGCATCGAGCGACCCGCGAGGAACGCGGCGACGACGATGATCAGCGCGGCGAGCCACAAGGTGATGCGGACACCGGGCACGGCGAGCTCGAAGCCGAACAGCGACATGGACGGCACTTCGTCCTCCGCGGCACCCGTCGCCGCGCGGGCGAGCCCGTTGAAGATCGTCGCGAGGAACGGGCCGAGGAGCAGCGCGAGCAGCACGCAGAGCCGCACCACGGTGAGCAGCGTCGCGAAGATGCGGCCGCGCAGCTCGTCGCCGGTGTGCTCCTGCAGCAGCGTGAACCCGAGCACGTACACCGCGCCCGCGCACAGGCCCAGGAAGAGGACCCCGAGCGCCGCGAGCCAGAAGCTCGACATGGACGCCGCGACGAACAGGCCGACCCCGGCGCCGAACACGAGCCCGACGAAGACCTGCTCCTTGGGCAGGCGCCGCTGGAACACCGACAGCAGCACCACCCCCACCGCGACGCCGATGCCGAGCGCGGTGATGAAGAGGGCGAAGGTGTTGGGGTTGCCGATGACGAACCGGGCGAAGGTCGGCCCCAGCGGCACGAGCATCGCGCCGCCGATGATGCCGGTGGCGAGCCCGATGTTCACGCCGCGCACGACGGGATTGACGAAGATGAACTCCCACCCCTCGCGGATCTCGTCCCAGGTGCGGCGCAGCCGCGAGCGCTCCTCCTCGACCGGGTCGCGCTCGACGGTGGCGGTGGAGCCCTTCGCCGACCTCGCGGAGAGGTGCGGGAACACCCACTTCCACAAGATGAGCCCGGCGATGAGGAAGGTGAGCGCGTTGAAGTAGAACGCGAGGGTCTGCACCCCCGCCTGCGCGGCGCTGAACCCGAGGAACCCGAGGAAGCCCAGCTCGATGAGCCGCGTGTTCAGCGAGCTGAGCGCGAACTGGATGGGGCCGGCGACCGGCATCGTCGCGTACCCGGCGACCAGGCCCAGCGAGTTCGCGGTGGTGAGCTTGTCCTTCGGGACCAGCTCCGGCACGGTCGCCTCCTTCGCGGGCGACCACGTCATCGTGAACACCTCGACGATGAGGCTCGCGAGCACCAGCCCCGGCACCGTGTTCACCAGCGGCAGGAGGATGAACACGATCGCCCGGACCACGTCGGAGACGACCATCACCGCCTTGCGGCTGAACCGGTCGACGACCACGCCGACGAACGGGGCGAACAGGATGCCGGGCGCGACCCGGGCGGTGGTCACCAGCGCGATCGCGGCCTCCGGCTGGGAGGAGATCGCCGCGGCGAGCGAGGTGATCGCGAAGAACCCGACCCAGTCGCCCACCGCCGAGATGAGCTGCACGTTGAACAGCGCGAAGAACTCGCGGCTGCCGAACAGCCGGCGGATCCGGCCCCCGGTGTCCGCCTCGTCGGGGCCGCTCGATCTGCCCACCGTCGCTCCGGTCCCGGCCCGGGCCTCGTCGCCGAACCCGGCCTCAGCCACCTGGGGCGGGCGACTTCTTCGCCGGGGCCTTCTTGCGAGCTGCCTTCTTCGCGGGTGACTTCCTCGACGAGGCCTTCTTCGCAGCGGCCTTCTTGCGGGTGGCCTTCTTCTTCGTCGGGCCCTTGGCCCGGCGGTCGGCGAGCAGCTCCAGCGCACGCTCCAGCGTGAGCTCCTCGACCGTGTCGCCCTTGCGCAGGCTGGCGTTGGTCTCGCCGTCGGTGACGTACGGCCCGAACCGGCCGTCCTTCACCACGATCGGGCGGTCGGTGTCGGGGTCCTTGCCCATCTCGCGCAGCGGGCCCTTGGGCGCCGCCTGACCGCGGCGCCGCTTCGGCTCCGCGAAGAGCCGCAGGGCCTCCTCGAGCGTGATGGTGAGGATCTGCCGCTCGTGCTCCAGCGACCGGCTGTCGCTGCCCTTGCGGATGTAGGGCCCGTAGCGTCCGTTGAGGGCCTCGATCACCTGCCCGTCGTTGGGGTCGACGCCGACCTCGCGGGGCAGGTCGAGCAGCGGCAGCACGTCCTCGAGGGTGACCGTCGCCGGGTCCATGTCGGAGAACAGCGACGCGGTGCGGGGCTTGGTGCCCGACTCGTCGTCGCGCTCGCCCTCCTGCACGTACGGGCCGAACCGCCCCGCCTTGAGGTGGACCTCGAGGCCGGTCTCCGGGTGCACGCCCAGCAGCCGGTCACCCGAGGGCGCCTCGAGCATCTCGATCGCCCGCTCCGGGGTGAGCTCGTCGGGTGGGAGGTCGTCGGGGATGCTCGCGCGCTGGCTGTCCTCACCCTCGCCGCGCTCCAGGTACGGCCCGTACCGGCCCACCCGCACGACGATGCGCGGGCCCTCGTAGTCGCCGGGCAGGGGGATCGAGTTGACCTCCCGCGCGTCGATCTCGCCGAGGTTCGCGTCGACCAGCGGCTTCAGGCCGACCCCGCCCGCGGGCTCGACGTCACCTGCCCGCACGTCGCGCACCCCGAAGTAGAACTTCGCGAGCCACGGCTCCATGTCGGTCTCACCCGACGCGATCTCGTCGAGCTCCTCCTCCATGCGGGCGGTGAACGCGTAATCGACCAGGTCGCTGAAGTGCTGCTCGAGCAGCGTCACCACCGCGAACGCGGTGAAGCTCGGCACCAGCGCCGAACCCTTCTTCCACACGTAGCCGCGGTCCTGGATGGTCGAGATGATCGACGCGTAGGTGGAGGGTCGCCCGACCCCGAGCTCCTCGAGCCGCTTCACCAGCGACGCCTCGGTGAACCTCGGGGGCGGCTGGGTCTCGTGCCCCACCGCGTCGAGCTCCTCCGCGACGACCCTGTCCCCCTCGGACATCTCCGGCAGGACCCGCTCCTGGTCGTCGAGCGCCTCGTCGGGGTCGTCCGAGCCCTCGACGTAGGCCCGCAGGAAGCCGGGGAACTGGATCGTCCTGCCCGACGCGGCGAACAGCGCCTCGCGGTCGTCCGCCGTGGTCGCGGCCAACCGCACCTGCACGGACTCGCCCCGGGCGTCGGTCATCTGCGACGCGATCGTGCGCTGCCAGATGAGCTCGTAGAGCTTCAGCTCGGTCGCGTTGAGCTGCCCCGCGACCTGCTCGGGCGTGCGGAACGTGTCGCCCGCGGGGCGGATCGCCTCGTGCGCCTCCTGGGCGTTCTTCACCTTCTTCTGGTAGCGCCGCGGGGCGTCCGGCAGGTACGCCTTGCCGTAGCGCTCCAGGATCTGCGCCCGCGCCGCCGACAGCGCCGTGTCGGACAGCGTCGTCGAGTCGGTTCGCATGTAGGTGATGAAGCCGTTCTCGTAGAGGCGCTGCGCGACCGACATCGTCTGCGACGCGGACAGCCGCAGCTTCCGGCCCGCCTCCTGCTGCAGCGTCGAGGTCATGAACGGCGCGGCGGGTCGGCGCGTGTAGGGCTTCCGCTCCACCGAGCGGACCTCCACCGGCCGGTCGACCAGCGCCTCCTTCACCGCCGTCGCGGACTCCTCGTCGAGCAGCAGCACGTCGCCGTCCCGGGCGGCCGGCACGAGCTGCCCGTCGGGGCCGAAGTCCTTGCCCGTCGCGAGCCGGCGCCCGCCCAGCTCGACCAGGTTCGCGGGGAACCGGGTCGGGTCCTTCTCGGGGTCCGCGTGGTGGAACGTGGCCTGGAGGTCCCACCAGGTCGCGGCACGGAAGGCCATGCGCTCCCGCTCCCGCTCGACCACGATGCGCGTCGCCACGGACTGCACGCGGCCGGCCGACAGCCGCGGCATGACCTTCTTCCACAGGACCGGCGAGACCTCGTAGCCGTAGAGGCGGTCGAGGATCCGGCGGGCCTCCTGGGCGTCGACCAGGCGTCGGTCGAGCTCGCGGGGGTTCTCGATCGCGTGGCGGATCGCCTCGGGCGTGATCTCGTGGAAGACCATCCGGCGGACCGGCACGCGCGGGTTGAGCACCTCGAGGAGGTGCCATGCGATCGCCTCGCCCTCGCGGTCCTCATCCGTCGCGAGGTACAGCTCGTCCGCGTCCTTCAGCAGGGACTTGAGGTGCCGGACCTGGTCCTTCTTGTCGGGGCTGACGACGTAGAGGGGCTTGAAGTGGTTCTCGGTGTCGACCCCGAGGCGCGCCCACGACTCCCCCTTGTGCTCCTTGGGGACGTCCGCCGCGTTGCGGGGCAGGTCGCGGATGTGGCCGATCGACGACTCGACCACGTACTCGTCGCCGAGGTACCGGGCGATCGTGCGCGCCTTGGCCGGCGACTCGACGATGACAAGGGGGTTGCCCACGGGTGACAGACAACTGAGGGTTGGGGGCCGTGTCAAACACCCCGGACGGGTCGGGACCCCCGGCGCGTCCCGCCGGGCAGTGGCTAGGTTCGCCCTCGATGAGCTTCGAACCCAGTGAACGAGGTGCCGCCCTCCGCGCCGAGCTGCTCGACTTCATGGAGAGCCGGGTGTACCCGGCCGAGCCGGTCTACGAGGAGCAGATGGCCGCGCTCGGCGACCCGCACGGGCACCCGCAGGTCATCGAGGACCTGAAGGCGGAGGCGCGTCGGCGTGGGCTGTGGAACCTGTTCATGCCGCACCGGACGGAGTGGACGCCCGATCCGGTCAGCAACCTCGACTACGCGCACCTCGCCGAGATCTCGGGTCGCGCGATGCACCTGGCGCCCGAGGCGATGAACTGCTCGGCGCCCGACACCGGCAACATGGAGGTCCTCACCCTCTTCGGCACCCCCGAGCAGCAGGAGCGCTGGCTCGTGCCGCTGCTGCAGGGCGAGATCCGATCGGCGTTCGCGATGACCGAGCCGGACGTGGCGTCCTCGGACGCCACCAACATCCAGCTCCGCATCGAGCGCGACGGCGACGAGTACGTGCTGAACGGCCGCAAGTGGTGGATCTCGGGGGCCGCCTCGGCGCGCTGCAAGGTGCTCATCGTCATGGGGAAGACCAACCCCGACGCGCCGCGCCACCTGCAGCAGTCGATGATCCTCGTGCCGATGGACGCGCCGGGCCTGACCGTCGTGCGCGACCTCCCGGTGTTCGGCTACCAGGACCGCGAGGGCCACTGCGAGCTGCGCTTCGAGGACGTCCGCGTCCCGGTGTCGAACCTCATCGGCGAGGAGGGCTCGGGGTTCGCGATCGCGCAGGCGCGCCTGGGCCCCGGCCGCATCCACCACTGCATGCGCTGCATCGGCGTGGCGGAGCGGGCGCTCGAGCTGATGTGCCGCCGGGTCACGAAGCGGGTGGCGTTCGGCAGGCCGCTCGCCCAGCAGGGCGTGATCCGCGAGTGGATCGCCGACTCCCGCATCGAGATCGAGCAGGCACGACTGCTCACGTTGAAGGCGGCGTGGCTGATGGACACCGTCGGCGCGAAGGGCGCGGCGATCGAGATCTCGGCGATCAAGGTCGTGGCGCCGAACACGGCGCTGCGGGTCGTCGACCGTGCCATCCAGGCCCACGGCGGCGGTGGGGTGTCCGACGACTTCCCCCTCGCCCGCATGTACGCGGGGCTGCGCACCCTGCGCTTCGCGGACGGCCCCGACGAGGTGCACCGCCGGCAGGTGGCGCGCACCGAGCTGGCCCGCTACGAGGACTGAGCCAGCGCCTCGATCGTCTCGACGACGTCGACGACCCGGTCGACCCCGGTCTCGCGCAGCAGCTCGCGGGGCCGGCCCGGGGGGCAGATCACCACGAACGGTGCCCCCCGGCGGCGGGCGCGCAGGTGCAGGGCGTGCACGACGCCGAGCGTCGACGGGTCGAGGTGGTCCACCCCCGCCAGGTCGAGCGCGATCCGCTCGCCGGTGACCGCGTCGGCGTGCTGCTTGAACGCCGGCAGGTTGGCGAGGTCCACGTCGCCGACGACGGTGACCACCGTCCAGCCGTCCCGCTGCAGGGTGCGAACGTCGAAGAGCACGGCCCGAACGATAGGGGTGGACCGGTGGTGCCGTGGCCCCGAGGCCGGAACGTCCCCGGCGGGGCGTAGCGTCGCGTTCCGTGACGGACCTGGCCGACCACGTCGAGGTGCGCGACCCGGCGCCCGGCGCGCCGATCCGCACGGTGGTGGAGTCGCTGGCGGGGGACCCGCGGCTCGTGCACGTGCGGACGCTGCCGGCCACGCCCGCCCGCCACGGGGCGACCACCGAGCCGTTGCCGGCGGAGCTGGCGGCGATGCTGCCCTCCGGCGGGCTGTGGTGCCACCAGGCCCGGGCGATCGACCTCGCCCGAGCCGGTCGGTCGGTGGCCGTCGCGACGGGCACCGCGTCCGGCAAGTCCCTCTGCTACCAGGTGCCGGTGGCCGAAGCCGCGCTCGAGGGCGGCACCTCGCTCCTCGTGTACCCCACCAAGGCGCTCGCCCAGGACCAGCTGCTGTCGCTCGCGTCGTGGGACCTGCCCGGGCTCGTGCCGGCCACCTACGACGGCGACTGCTCCCCGGAGGAGCGGACCTGGGTGCGCTCGCACGCCAACGTGGTGCTCACGAACCCCGAGATGCTCCACCAGGCGGTGCTGGCCAACCACCGCCGCTGGGCGCAGTTCCTGCACCGGCTCCGCTACGTCGTCGTCGACGAGCTGCACACGCTGCGGGGCGTGTTCGGCACGCACGTCGCGCAGGTGCTGCGGCGGTTGCGGCGCCTCGTCGAGCACCACGGCGGCCGGGAGCCGACGTTCGTGTTCACCTCGGCGACCATCGGCGAGCCGGGCGCGCTGGCGGGCGAGCTCGCCGGGGTGCCGGTCGAGGTGGTCGACGTCGACGGGGCCCCCAGCGGGGAGCGCACGGTCGTGCTGTGGAACCCCGCGGCGGCGACCGACGACAGCGACGCCCGCTTCTCGGTGCACGGCGAGGCGGCCGCGCTCGCCGCACGCCTCGTCGACGCCGGCCTGCGGACGCTGGTGTTCTGCCGGTCCCGGCGTGCCACGGAGCTGGTGGCGGGCGAGATCCGCGCCGCGCTCGACCCGGGCACCGCCGAGCTCGTGCGCTCGTACCGGGCGGGCTACCTGCCCGAGGAGCGCCGGGAGATCGAGGCGGAGCTGTTCTCGGGCCGGTTGCGGGCCGTCGTCGCGACCAACGCGCTCGAGCTGGGGGTCGACATCGGCGGGCTCGACGCGGTGGTGCTGTGCGGCTACCCGGGCACGATCTCGTCGTTCCGCCAGCAGGTGGGGCGCAGCGGCCGGGCCGCGGGCGCGTCGCTGGCCGTGCTGGTCGCGGGTGAGGACCAGCTCGACCAGTGGATGATGCGCCACCCCGACGACCTGTTCGGGCGCCCGCCGGAGCCGGCGGTGGTCAACCCGTCGAACCCCCACGTGTACGTGCCCCACCTGGGCTGCGCCGCCCACGAGGTGCCGCTGCGGCACCGTGACGCGCGCTACTGGCCCGACACGCTCGACGACGGCGTGCGCCGTCTGGTGCTGGACGACCGGGCCACGGTGCGCCGCCGCAAGGGCGAGCCGATCACCGTGTGGTCCGGTCGGGGCACCCCGGCCCCCACCATCGGCCTGCGGTCCACGTCCCGTGGCGAGTACCGCATCGAGGACCACGACGGCGCGGTGATCGGCACGGTCGACGAGGCGCGCGCCTTCGAGGTCGTGCACCCCGGGGCGGTGTACCTGCACCAGGGTCGTGCGTGGCACGTCGTCGAGCTGGACCGGGACCGGGGCGTCGCGGTCGTGGAGCCGGACGACGGCGACACCTACACCCAGGCGCGCACCGACGTGGAGATCGCGCTCGGCGACGTCGACGCGGAACGGCACGTCGGCGGCGCGCGACTGCGCCTCGGTTCGGTGGAGGTCACGAACCGGGTGGTCGGCTACCAGGTCCGCAGCGTCGGCGACCACGAGGTGCTCGCCCGCGAGCAGCTCGACCTGCCGCCGACCCACCTGCGGACCCGGGCGGTCTGGTACGCGTTCGACGACGACCTGGTGGGGCGGGCCGGGGTGGACCCCGCCGACCTCGCCGGGGCGCTGCACGCGGCCGAGCACGCCGCGATCGGGATCCTCCCGCTGTTCACGATCTGCGACCGCTGGGACGTGGGCGGGGTGTCGACCGAGTGGGTGCCCGAGACGGGTGCCGCGACGATCGTGATCCACGACGCCTACCCGGGCGGTGCCGGCATCGCCGAGCTCGCGTTCGACGCCGCGGACCGGCACCTCGACGCGACGCTCGAGGTGCTCCGGTCCTGCCGGTGCCCGGACGGGTGCCCCAGCTGCGTGCAGTCGCCGAAGTGCGGCAACGGCAACGAGCCCCTCGACCGCCACGCCGCGGCGCGGCTGCTGGCGGTGACCCTCAACCCCGGCCCTCGACCACCACGACCAGGCGTTCGCTGAGCGCGCGCGGCGCGACGAGCCGCCCGACGATCGGCACCGCCGTGGGGCGGGCGGTCAGCGTGACGGTCAGGACCCCGCCCCTCGTCCGGTCCCCGCGGAGCTCGACGTGGGCGCGCGACGCGGGCGGGCCCAGCCGGCGGACCGCCTCGAGGGCCGTGGACTCGTCCGGGTCCACGATCACGGCCCTGGCCGCGGCGCGGGTCGCGTGCACGAGCAGCACCCGGTCGCGGGCCAGCACGGCCACCTGGACCACGAGGAGCAGGAGGACGGCGACGACGGGCAGGAGGAGGGCCAGCTCGACGCTCGCCTGGCCGCGCTCGGCCCTCACCCGGCCTGGGTGAGGATGCGGCCGACGACCGTGTCGAACAGCCGGCCGATCAGGTCGGTGCGGCCGACCCACGCGACGACGAGCAGCGCGATCGCGGCCGCACCGAGGAGGATCAGCGCGTACTCCACGGTCCCCTGACCCCGCTCCCCCTTCGTCGGTCGGCGGGTGGGCAGGAGGTGGGGGTGGACGGGTGGGAGGTT
>Ga0182741_1000979_pt1 | contig 40088 bp, 34 predicted proteins | sample eDN5th37CBELigOP_FD_128874 | JGI IMG/M metagenome (GOLD analysis project Ga0182741, IMG submission 128874) | Enriched Organic Plus compost microbial communities from Emeryville, California, USA - eDNA 5th pass 37_C BE-Lig OP (version 2) (version 2) ... | reverse complement strand
CGAGGGCGACGCCCGTTCGCGCAAGCCGCGCGAGGATGGGGAACGCAAGCCCTTTGCGCGCCGCGAGGATGGGGAACGCAAGCCTTTCGCCCGGCGTGAGGATGGCGAGCGCAGGCCCTTTGCGCGCCGCCCGGAGGGCGAAGGCAAGCCCGCGCGCGATACCAAGCCTTTCGGCAAGGGTCCGCGCGGCGGTCAGCCCGGTTTCAAGGGCGGCGCGAAAGCCGCCGAGGGCGAGCGCGGCTTCAAGCCGCGCGGCGAGGCAGGCTTCAAGCCCAAGGGCCAGGGCAAGCCTGCCCGCGGCTTCCAGCCCGGCAAGCCCGGCGCAAAATCCGGCACCAAACCCGGCGCCCCAAAAACCAGTCGCGCCCCCGGAAAGGGAGCGCGGCCAGAGGGAAAAGGCCCGCGGCGCGGCTGATCGCGCCGGCGCGGATGATGCGACATCGCGGAACGCCGGGATGATCGCGGCCCCGCTGCATCGCGCAATGCGGAGGAAAGGCCCGCCTGCGGGGCCGGTCCCTCGCCTGCGGCTTACTTGGTCAGGATCAGCTTGCCGGCGCGGGTGATGCGCAGGTTGTACACTTGGTCGCCCAGCACGATCAGCGCCTGATTGCCGCCGGCAGTCAGCAGTTCAGCGTCATATTCGGGAAGTCGTTGCAGGGCGGTCACGCCGGGACGCGTGAATTCGGCGGGGCGGGTCGCGGTCATGTCCAGTTCCTCGTTTCTGTCGCGGTGAGTGTAACCTGACAAATTTTCTAAGAGATGTCAAAGGAAAATAGTCGGGAATTGTTCATGGCGCAATAGCCTGATTTAAAAAGAGAAAAGCGGGCCATTTCAGGCCCGCCTCTCCGTCGCCCCTGGATGCGGCGCTGGTTTTGACAGATCAGTCTGCTCCCAGGCAATCGGCCAGCGCCGAGGCCATGTCGCGCAGGATCTCGACGTAAAGCCCGGCGCCGGGGCGCGCGCCGGCACCTTCCGGGTCGAGCGCGGCACCTTGGCGAACGTCGCTGCCTTCGATCACCGCGGCGATCAGTTTCGGATCGTGATTCGCCTCGGGAAAGGCACAGACCGCGCCCTTTTCGGCGATCTCGCCGCGAATCGCCTGGAGCCGCGCGGCCGAAGGCGCCGAGGCATCGCCCAGGCTGACCGCGATGGTCGGCTCCAGCCCGTAATGCCCGGTGAAATAGCCATAGGCATCATGGAAGACGATGAAACGCTTGCCCTGGACGGGGGCCAGCATGGCCTTCAGTTCCTCGTCCAGCGCGGCGATCTGCTCGGTCGCCTTCGCGGCATTGGCGGCATAGACGGCGGCATTGTCGGGGTCGCGGCGGGACAGGGTTTCGGCGATGGCGGCCAGCCAGGCTTGCCCGTTCGCCGGGTCCAGCCAGGCATGGGGATCGGTGCCGCTGTGATCATGGCCTTCATGCCCATGTTCCTCGGCGTGGCCGTGATCGTGGTCATGGTCATGCGCGCCGCCGGCATAGTCCCGGCGTTGCGTGGCGGGCAGGTCCAACAGGGTCAGCATCTCGCCCTGCGGGGCAAGGCTCGTGGTTGCGCGTTCCAGCCAGGGGGTCAGTTCCGGGCCGACCCAGACCAGCAGGCCGGCATCCTGTAGGCCGCGCGCCTGGCTGGGGCGCAGCTGATAGTCATGCGGATCGCCGCCGGATTGCAGCAGGATCTCGGGCTGGCCCAACTCGCCCATGACCTGCTGCACCAGGGCGCCGACGACCGGGATGTCGGTCACGACACGCGGCACCTCGGCCCAGGCGGGCAGGGCGGTGCTGCCCAAGGTGGCGGCAAGAAGCAGGGAAGAATATCGGATCATGGCGGACTCACTTGCGGAAACGCCAAGGTTATTTATGTTATATCGTAACTCGTCAAGTGGAAATGTAACGATATAACATCATGGCCAGCCCGGACTCCCCCCCCGACCCGTTCCACGAACACGACCATGCCCATTGCGCGGCAGCGGTGCTGCGCCGCGCCGAGGAACAGGCAAGGGTCGAGGGCGTGCGCCTGACCCCGGTGCGCCGGCGCGCACTGGAGATCCTGCTGGAATCGCATCGCGCCATGGGCGCCTATGAGGTGCTGGAGCGGCTGTCGGCCGAAGGCTTCGGCAAGCAGCCCCCCGTGGCCTATCGGGCGTTGGATTTCCTGGTCGAGCAGGGGCTGGCCCATCGTGTCCAGCGGCTGAACGCCTATGCCGCCTGCCTTTCGGCCGAGCGCGACCATTCGCCCGCCTTCCTGATCTGCCGCGGCTGCGAGCAGGTGGCCGAGGCCGATGCACCCGATCTGCGCGCGGCGCTGGACCGGCTGGCCGGGGCCTCGGGCTTTCGCATCGAGCGCAGCACCGTCGAGCTGCTGGGCCTTTGCGCGCGCTGCACCGAGGCCGGCCTGTGACGGCGCTGATCCATGCCACCGACCTGTCGGTCAGCCATGGCGGCGACCTGCCGGTGCTGAACCATGTCGATTTCCTGATCCGCCCCGGCGAGATCGTCACCGTGGTGGGGCCGAACGGCTCGGGGAAATCGACGCTGGTGCGGGCGCTTCTGGGTCATGTCTCGCTGGCCTCGGGCCGGGTCGAGCGGGCGCCGGGGCTGCGCATCGGCTATGTGCCGCAGCGCGTGCATATCGAGCGGGCGATGCCGATGACCGTGCGCCGCTTCCTGTCGCTGCCGCGCCGGGTGGGCGATGCGCAGGCCGCCGCGGCGCTGGAACGGACCGGCGTGCCGGGGCTGGAGCGGCGGCAGATCACCGCGCTCTCGGGCGGGCAGTTCCAGCGCGTGCTGCTGGCCCGCGCCCTGCTCAGCGACCCGCAGCTTCTGGTGCTGGACGAGCCGACGCAGGGCCTGGACCAGCCCGGCATCGTCGCCTTCTACAAGCTGATCGAGGAGGTCAGGGCCGAGACCGGCGCCGCCGTGCTGATGGTCAGCCACGATCTTCTGGTGGTCATGCGCGCCTCGGACCGGGTGGTGTGCCTCAACGGCCATGTCTGCTGCGAGGGCACGCCGCAGGCGGTCAGCGCCGCCCCCGCCTATCGCGCCATGTTCGGCGCCGAATCGCAGGGCACGCTGGCGCTTTACCAGCATCACCACGACCACGACCACGACCATGTCGCAGAGGGCCATCACCACGGCCCGGCCTGCGCCCATACGCATTGAGGCCCCATGCTTGACGATTTCCTGACCCGAGCCGTGCTGGCGGGGCTTGGCCTTGTGCTGGCGACGGGGGCGCTGGGTTCCTTCGTGGTCTGGCGCCGCATGGCCTATTTCGGCGATTCGACCGCCCATGCGGCGATCCTGGGCGTGGCGCTGAGCTTCGTCTTCTCGCTGCCGATCTATCTGGGCACGCTGGCGGTGGCGGTGGCCATGGCGCTGATCGTGGCGCAGCTTACCGCGCGCGGGCAGTCCATGGACACGGTGCTGGGCGTCATGGCCCATAGCGCGCTGGCGCTGGGGCTGGTGGGGGTCAGCTTCGTGCCCTCGCTGCGGGTGGGGCTGGACGCGTTCCTGTTCGGCGACATTCTGGCCGTGACCCGGACCGACCTGGCCTGGATCTGGGCCGGCGCGGCGGCGGTCCTGGGGTTGCTGATCTGGCGCTGGCAGCGGCTGGTGACGGCTTCGGTGAACGAGGAACTGGCCATGGCAGCGGGAATCGATCCGGCGCGCGAGCGGCTGATCCTGTCGCTTGCGCTGGCGCTGGTGGTGGCCATCGCGATTCGGATCGTGGGGGCGCTGCTGATCTCGGCCATGCTGATCGTGCCGGCAGCGGCGGCGCGGGGATTCTCTGCAACGCCCGAGCGGATGGCGGGTTCCGCCACCCTGATCGGCGCGGTTTCGGTCCTTGGCGGACTTTGGGCAAGCCTTTGGTTCGACACGCCCGCGGGCCCCTCGATCGTGGCCTGTTCGGCGCTGATTTATGCAGCAACATTGGTGGTTTGCAGGAAATGATCCAGGCTTGCGCGCAGGCGGGAACCCGCGAGTTTCCGCCGATCCGGCGGCGGCATCTCGCCGAGCGCAAGAGGTGTTGGCTATTATGCAACAGTCGCCCGAGGCGCGCGTGATTTCCCGATCAAGACCGCTTTCCAAGTCCTTGGGATTATGCGACTGTCTCAGCGATGTTGCCGGAAACGGCAGCCGTCAAAGTACTGAACGGAGCATGATCATGACCAAATTCGCTACCTTCGCCCTGGCCCTGGGCCTGTCGGCTTCGACCGCTCTCGCCGGTGGCTATGTTGCCCCGGTCGTTGAAGTCGAGCCGGTTGTCGTTGACGAGAAGCCCGCTTCGACCAACGCTGGCCTCGTCGTTCCGGCTCTGCTGCTGCTGGGCGTCATCGCCGCCATCGCCTCGGATGACGACGACAGCTGATCGCTGAACGGAACCTCGGTTCCGCGAAGTTTCAGAGGGGCTGGCCATTGGTCAGCCCTTTTTTCATGTCCGACGCCTTGCCGTTCGCCGCCCGGCCGGAGGCATGAAAAAACCGGCCGCGCGGGGCCGGTTTTCATGTCGTCTCTCGCGGGCCCGTCAGGGGCGCAGCACCTGGATGGTGATATAGCCCAGCCGCGGCCCGAGCCATTGCCGCGACACCGGCAGATGCCCGCCCTGCGGCATGAAGCTGTTCTGGAAACGTGCCCCGTGGCCCTCGCAGCTTTCCAGGATCACGCCCGCCGCCGGTCCCGGCCCGGTGGTGCAGTTAAAGCTCAGCGGCCTCTCCAGCCCGTCGCCGCTGTAATAGCGCATGACGCGCGGGGCCGAGCCCGAGCGGCCGGCGCGGATCAGCGCCTCGGTCTGCGGCTCGGCGACGGACAGGTCGTTGCCCAGCCCCCGCGTGCCGATCACCATACCGTCGCGCAGGATCAGCGCCTCTTTCGAGGGCGCCATATAGGTGCGCATGGCGCCGTTCTGGCCGGTCATCGCCATGACCTGCGTCCGGCCGAGCGATTCGAAGCCCACCAGGATCAGCGGCGCCGGGTTGACCCGCAGCGCCTCGGCGGCCATCTGCTCGGGCGTGCGCGGGGCCGGGGCCTCCTGCGCCTCGCCGCCGCGCATTCCGGCCAAGGTGCTGCCGGCCGTCTTGGCGGCAATCAGCAGCGGGTTGGCCTCCCGGCCGGTATCGTCGTTGCCGCAGGCGGCCAGGCCGGCGATCAGCAGCGCCGAAAGGGCGGCCTTGTGGATACGGGTCGCGATCATCGCCAGAACCTCCCCCAGCCTTGGTAAAGTTTGACGGATTGCGCGTCCCGGACCTTGTCGTAGAGCCGCCCGTCCACGTTCACCCGCGCCCCGCCGTCACGCGACAGCGACCGCAGCGTGCTGCTTGCGCGATCCCGCGTCGGCGTGCCCGCGGCCCAGGAAATCGGCAGCGAGATGGTGATGCCCTTGTCGAACGAGCCTTCGCCGAATTCCTCGTCGCTCAGGTCGGTCTTGGTGGCGAAGGCGCCGATGCGCCAGCCATTGGCGAATTCGCGGGTCAGGGTGAAGGTCGCGCCCTTGTCGCCGGCCAGGTACTTGCCGACGTCCAACTGCGCGGTGAAGCCGTTCGCGAATTCGTAATAGGCCGAGACATGGCCCGTCGTGACCTCGTAGTCGCGGAAGCCGAAGACATCCTCGAAATCGCGCTTCTTCACCCGGTTGATCTCGGCCCCGAAGGCCAGGGGCGAATTGGCGGGCTTCCACAGCACCTCGCCCGAGACGCCGCCATAGGCGCGTTCCAGCAGGCCCACGGTCAGGCGGGTATAGACCGCCTCGGTGGGCTGGGCATACCAGGCCAGCGTCAGCTCGGGGATGGTCGGGCTGTCATTGCCGGTATACATGCGCGTATCCGAGCGGACCCGAGGCACGCCCTTGAAGGATTCATAGGCCGGGTTCGAGACATATTCCTCGGGCGTGTAATGCTCGCCGCGGCCGCAGCGGTCCATGCCCGGCGGTGGTGTGTTGCCGGAGCTGCAGGGAATCCCCGGCCCGCGCTGCTCCATGCTGCCGAAGGCGCGCTGGCGCAGCGTTCCTGACAGGATCAGGCCCGGCGTGATCTCGTAACTGGCCTTGAGTTGCGCGCCGACCTCATAGCGCAGCGGATCTTGCGGATCGAACAGCCCCAGTTCCAGATAGGGCCCGAGGTTCCAGCGGAAGCGCGGGAACAGGCCCGGCGTCGTCACCAGATCGCCCGGCCGCGGCTCGGCATCGACCAGTTGCGCGGCCTGGGCGATGCGGCCGGCCTCGGTATTTTCCAGCCGCTCGACATCCGAACGCTTCAGCACCACGGACGAGGTCGCCATGCCCTCGGCGTTCGAGGTGATGACCAGCGTCTCGACCGAAGGCGGCAGGGCGCGGGTCATCAGCCGCGCGGTGCGGCCCACGGCCTCGGACTGCTGGATATAGCGGGTATTGCGGATGCGGACCTCGGCCCGGTTGCCGGACAGGGACATGGATTCGAGGATCTGGCCCTCGTCCTTCAGCGCTCCGGCCAGCGCGGTCTGGATCGCCGGCTGCGCGGTCGGATCGGCCGACCAGGCGCCCGACCAGCCCTCGGGATCGGCCGAGGGCGCGGGGCGCGGCTTGACCGGCGCCGGCGCCTTTTCCAGCCCCGAGGGGAAGGGCGCGTTGCGCGGGTTCAGCGCAAAGCTGAACTGGGCGCCGAACATGTCGCCGCCGATGGTATAGAGCCCGACCTGATAGCTGGGGCTGAAGGTGTAATAGGCGCCCAGGTTCAGCTTGCTGCCCGGCTCGCCGTCGCCCTGCGGGATCTCCTCGACATGGCCGTCGGGGAACAGGTTGCGGACCAGATACTTGTCGTTGGAATATTCCGCCACCAGCCGCAGCTTGTCGGTGGCCTGCCAGGTGATCGAGCCGAAGGGCCGGGCCTTGCCGCGGAACCATTCGTCGACCTGCGGCTTGCCGCCGGTGTCGCCGATCTCGATCAGGCGCGGATTGCCCCCCAGCGTGCCCCAGCCGATGCCGACGCTGGCGCGCAGCCGGGGCGTGATGGTCTTGGTCGCGACGATGTATTCGCCGGAATAGATGCCGGTGCCCAGGAAGTCCTGCAGGCCGATGGCCACGGCCGGGCGCCAGCCCTGCTCGTCCACGACCTGGAAGCGGATGTCGAACGAGCGGTCCCAGATATGGCCCAGCTCGTTGTGGTCGTTGATGCCTTCGACCCGGGAATAGCGCAGCGCGGTGGTGATACGCGGATGCAGCTGGAAGATCACGTTATGGCGCCGCGCCGCCTCGTTATAGGACACGGTGCCGCCCAGGGTGCCGTCGGGCAGCATCTCGGCCGTGGGGGTTTCGACCCCGCCCGGCAGGCCATAGCTGTTCAGCACATCGCCTATCAGCGGATCGGTGCGGGCCGGGCTGGTGCCGAGACCCAGAAGCAGCGCAACTGGCACGGTCGAGGCCAGCAGGCGACGGGTAAGCATCGAATGGGCGCGCATCGCGGCTCCTCTCAGGTCGTGGCCCGCAGCGGGGCGGCGGGTTGGGCCGGCGCCGCGCGGGCCTTGCCGCACGGCGCCCGGATCTTGGCTTATTCGCTCGGGGCGGGCGGCTCGGGCAGGATCAGGGCCGGGGCCGGGACGCCGCCGGCCGCATCCGACCCGCCGGCAGCCGGAGCGGTCCCCGGCGCGGCCGGGCTGTCGGCAGCGGGCGCTTCGGCATCGGCCGCGGTGCCGTTGGCCGGGGTCTCGGCCGTGCTGTCCGCCGAAGGGGCGGTCGAGGACGTGCTACCGGGCGCCGTGGTCGCGGGCGCGGTACCGGTCGCGGGCGTGGTGGGACCGGTAGGCTCGGCCGGAGTGGTCGCCGGGGTTTCCGTCTCGGGCGCTTCCGCCGCCGCCTCGGTCTCGGGCTTGGCCGTGGGCGCTGCCGGCTTCGGCTGGGTCTTGGGCTTGGGGGCCGCGGACGAGGCGCGCACCTGTGCCTTGGGCATGGTGTCGGTCGGAACGGCGCAGCCGCTCAGGCGCTGGCTGCCGACGCGCAGCCGCGCGGTGAAGGGTGTCTTCTGCCCGCCCATCTCGCATTCCGCCGCCTGGATGTTCAGCGCGAAGACTGAACCGTTCATCGAGCCGATGAACTCGACCCCCCGGCCATAGGCCATGCGCCGCACGGTGACGCCGACGGATTTCGCGCCGGGCCGTTCATAGACGGCGGTCTTGTCGGCGGCGGTCACGGTCCAGCCCGACCCCGCGGCGCGGAACATGGCGGTGCCCAGCGTGCTGGCCTCGGCGGTGGCGACGGGCTTGCCCTCGGCGCCGGTCTCGATCGGCTGTTCCAGCGGCGAGACGCTGGGCGGGCCGGAATGGGCGGGGGTTTCGGGTTCGGAGGACTGGAAGGGCAGTTCGCCGCAGGCGGCAAGGGCTACAGTCATCGTAAGAACGGCGAATGCCGAACGGAATTTCATCTGCTCAGTCCCGGTTCCGTAGGTTTTGCTTATGCTGATTGGCTACAGGAAGGGCAGGGCCGGGGCAAGCGCCGACAGGGGGCGGTCCGCGTCAAACCCCCGCTTTGCGCGATTCTTCGCACGCGACTCAGCAGTTCGGCACATTGACGGCCAGACCGCCCAGCGAGGTTTCCTTGTATTTGTCGCTCATGTCGCGGCCGGTCTGGCGCATGGTCTCGATGGCGGCGTCCAGCGGCACGAAATGCTGGCCATCGCCGCGCAGGGCCAGGCTGGCCGCCGAGACCGCCTTGATGGCGCCCAGGCCGTTCCGCTCGATGCAGGGCACCTGCACCAGCCCCTTCACCGGGTCGCAGGTCATGCCCAGGTGATGCTCCAGCGCGATCTCGGCGGCGTTCTCGACCTGGGTGGGGCTGCCGCCCATCGCGGCGCAGATCCCCGCTGCCGCCATGGCGCTGGCCGATCCGACCTCGGCCTGGCAGCCGCATTCCGCGCCCGAGATCGAGGCGTTGTGCTTGATGAGCCCACCGATGGCCGCCGCCGTCAGCAGAAACTCGTCGAGTTGGCGTTCCGAGGCGCCCGGCACGTGGTCCAGCCAATAGCGGATCACCGCCGGCACCACCCCGGCCGCGCCGTTGGTGGGTGCGGTCACCACCTGGCCGCCGGCGGCGTTCTCCTCGTTCACCGCCATGGCATAGATCGACATCCAGTCGTTGATGACATGCGGCGCGGTCAGGTTCATGCCGGCCTCGGCCCTCAGCGCCTCGTGGATGGCGGCGGCGCGGCGGCGGATCGACAGCCCGCCGGGCAGGATGCCGCCGGTCGCCAGCCCCCGGTCCATGCAGTCGCGCATGACTTGCCAGATGCGGCGGAGGCCGGCGGAAATCTCGGCATCGCTGCGAAAGACCCGCTCGTTCTCGCGTTTCATCTGGGCGATGGACCTGCCCGATCTTTCGGCCATCTCCAGCATCTCGGCGGCCGAGGCGAAGGGGAAGGGCACCTTGGGCGAGGCGTCGGTGCGGGTGTCGTCGCCGCGCGCCGCCAGCTCGGCCTCGGTCATCACGAAACCGCCGCCGATCGAGTAATAGACCTCGCGGAAGATCACGTCGCCCTGCGCGTCGGTCGCCATCAGCACCATGCCGTTGGCATGGCCGGGCAGGGCGCGGTCATAGTCGAAGATCAGGTCGCGCGCCGGGTCGAAGGCCAGGTCGCCCAGTCCCTCGGGCGACAGGATCCTGGTTTCGCGGTTGCGGGCCAGCGCCGCCTCGGCGGCCTCGGCATCCATGGTTTCGGGCAGGAATCCGGCCAGGCCCAGGATGGTGGCGCGGTCGGTCGCATGACCCTTGCCGGTGAATGCCAGGCTGCCATGCAGGCTGGCGCGCAGCCCGTGCGTGCGGAACGGCTGCTGGCGCAGTGCGTCCAGAAAGCGGCCTGCGGCCACCATCGGCCCCATGGTATGGGACGAGGACGGGCCGACTCCGATCTTGAAGATGTCGAAGACGGAAAGAAACATCGCGCACTCCCTGGCTGGCGCGGCAAGCCTAGCCGCGGACCCGGCGGCAGGCCAGAGCGGTTGCGACAGCGCGCCTGAAGCTCCGCGACATTTGACGAATCCGGGCCTGCCGACTATTTAGGCATCAAGCATTAAAAAGCGGCAAATTCGAGCGCGTCGGGAAAGCCTGCCGATCGGGCGCAAGCCGTTTTCTTTCGCATCCCCGCCGGCTGGCCTACGAGTTTTCCCATGACATTGCCCGAACCCATCATCCTTGGCTCCACGCGGCTCGGCCCGCCGGTCTTCCTGGCGCCCATGGCCGGGATCACCGACCTGCCCTTTCGCCGCGCCGTGGCGCGCCATGGCGGGGCCGGGCTGATGGTCAGCGAGATGGTCGCCTCGACCGAGATGGTGACGCCGCGCCCCTCGACCCGCGCCGCCGTGCGCGCCAAGGCGCTGACCGAGGGCGAATTGCCGGTCAGCGTCCAGATCGCCGGGCGCGAGGCGGGGGCGATGGCGGAAACCGCGCGAATCGTCGCCGGCATGGGCGCGCGCATCGTCGACATCAACATGGGCTGCCCGGCCAAAAAGGTGACGGGGGGGCTGTCGGGCGCTGCGCTGATGCGCGATCTCGACCACGCGCTGGGGCTGATCGACGCGGTGGTCGCCGCCGTGCCCGACCTGCCGGTGACGCTGAAGATGCGGCTGGGCTGGGACGCGGATTGCCTGAATGCGCCGGAACTGGCCGCCCGCGCCGCCGGGGCGGGCGTCAGGATGCTGACCATACACGGCCGCACTCGCGCGCAGTTCTATACCGGCAGCGCCGACTGGAATGCCATCCGCGAGGTCACGAACCTGCCCGGCCGGCCGCCGCTGGTCGCCAATGGCGATGTGGTGGATGCCGCCAGCGCCCGTGCGGCGCTGCGCCAGTCCGGCGCCGATGCGGTCATGGTGGGCCGCGGCGCCCAGGGCGCGCCCTGGCGGCTGGCGCAGATCGCGCATGCGCTGTGGAACACGCCGGCGCCGGACATTCCCCAGGGCGCCCGCCTGGCCGAGGCGGTGGCCGAGCATTACGACGACATCCTGTCGCTTTACGGGCGCGAACTGGGCCTGCGCGTCGCCCGCAAGCACCTGGGCTGGTATGCCGAGTCGAACGGCGCCCCGAACCGCGCCGAACTCTTGCGCGCGCCCACGCCCGAGGCCGCGCTGGCCGCGATCCGCGCCGGTTTCGGCGATGCCGATGCCGCCCATGCCAATGCCCAGGCGACCGAGGTGCCTTCATGACAAGCCGGCCCAGGTCCGACATCCTGCCCGATCCCGAGATGGAGGCCGGCGGCGGTTTCACCCCGGCAGAGGTCGGGCCGAACTGGGCGGCGCTTCCCTTGCCCGCGATCATCCTGGACGCAGAGGGCCGCATCGCCGCGATGAACGACCTGGCCGAGGCTTTCCTGAACATCTCCTGCCGCTCGTCGCTGGGGCAGGCGCTGGAAGGGGCCGAGATGCTCAAGCGGCTGCGCATCGTGCCCACCCTGGGCTCGATCCTGGAGCGGATGCGCGAGGGCCATGACGCGCTGAACCGCGCCGGCGTGCGTTTCGAGATCGGCGACCGCTCGGGCGGGCATTCCGACCGCATCGGCACCATCCATGCCGGCCCCGCGCCCAGCCCGGCGGGGGGCACGGTGATCCTGATCTCGCCCCTGGAGGGGGCCGGGCGGCTTGGGCAGGGGCAGGCGGCGCGCTCGGCCGCGCGTTCGGCCATCGGCATGGCCGAGATGCTGGCGCATGAGATCAAGAACCCGCTGGCCGGCATCCGCGGCGCGGCGCAGCTGATCGGCATGAACCTCAAGGCCGAGGACCGCGACCTCGCCGACCTGATCGTGGCGGAATCGCGCCGCATCGTCGAATTGCTGGACCAGGTGGAACGCTTCGGCGACACCTCGGCGCCGCGGCTGGCGGCGGTGAACATCCATGACGTGCTGGAGCGAGTGCGCCGCTCGGCCGCGGTGGGCTTCGGCAAGGGGTTGCGCATCGTGCCCGATTACGACCCCTCGCTGCCGCCGGCGTTGGTCGATGCCGACCAACTGGTGCAGGTCTGCCTGAACCTGGTCAAGAACGCCGCCGAGGCCATCGGCCGGACGGGGCAGGGCGGCAGCATCCGCCTGCGCAGCTTCTACGACGGCACCCTGCGGCTGGCGCCGACCGAGGCCGAGCCGCAGGGCCGCAGCCTGCCCCTGCAGATCGAGATCGAGGATGATGGCCCCGGCATCCCCGAAACGCTGATCGCCGAGGTCTTCGAGCCCTTCGTCTCGGGGCGCGAGAACGGCACCGGCCTCGGCCTGGCGCTGGTTTCCAAGATCATCACCGACCACGGCGCCTGGATCGCGCTGGAATCGCGCCCCGGTCGCACCGTTTTCCGCATTTCACTGCCCAAAGCCTGAGGTTTTCCCATGGACGGCACCGTTCTGATCGCTGACGACGACCGCACCATCCGCACGGTCCTGACCCAGGCCCTGACCCGCGCCGGCTGCCGGGTCCATGCCACCGGCTCGCTGGCGCAACTGCTGCGCTGGGTCGAGGAGGGACGGGGCGACCTGGTCATCACCGACGTGATGATGCCCGACGGAAACGGCATCGACATGATCCCGGCGATCCGCAAGGCGCGGCCCGACCTGCCGGTGATCGTGATCTCGGCCCAGAACACCATCGTTACCGCCATCCGCGCCACCGAGGCCGCTGCCTTCGATTACCTGCCCAAGCCCTTCGACCTGCCGGACCTGATGGCGCGTGCCGGCCAGGCGCTGTCGCGGCGGCTGCGCAAATCCGATCCCGCACCGGCACCGGCGGCGCCCGAGACCGGCGCCGATCCCGCCTTGCCGCTGATCGGCCATGCGCCGGCGATGCAGAACCTGTTCCGCATGGTCGCGCGGGTGCTGAACGCCGACCTGCCGGTGATGATCGCCGGCGAGGCCGGGGTGGGCAAGACCGTGGTCGCGCGCTCGTTCCACGACCTGTCGGACCGGCGCGAGGCGGGATTCGTCGTGCTGACCTCGGCCGACCTGTCCGAGGAGACCATCCATGGCACCGCCGACCGCGCCCAGGGCGGCACGCTGCTGATCGAGGATCCGGCCGGTTTCGACGCCGCCGCCCAAGCCCGGCTGATCGGCATGATCGAAGCATGGGAGGTCGGCCCCGGCCGCAACCTGATGCCGCGCCTGATTTCCACCACCGGGCCCGATCCGCAGGCCGATGTCGCCTCGGGCCGGCTGCGGGCCGACCTGTATTACCGGCTGGCGGGCGTGACGGTCACCGTGCCGCCGCTGCGCGCCCGGCTGGACGACATCCCGCCGCTGGCGCGTCACCTGCTGGCCCGCGCCGCGGCGCAGGGCCTGCCGCTGCGCACGCTTTCCGAAGGCGCGGCGGCGCTGATCCGCGCCTATCCCTTTCCGGGCAACGTGCGCGAGCTGGAAAACCTGATGCGGCGGCTGGCGCTGACCGCCGCGGCCGCCGAGATCACCGAGGCCGAGACCCGCGCCGCGCTGGCGGAATCCAGCCCCATCGTGCCGCCGGCCGCGGTTGCCGCGCCCGCCGCCGCGATGGCGGCCAGCCCCGCCGTCACGCCGCTGGGCGAGCCCGCGAACATGCGGCTGGCGCAATCGGTCGAGATGCATCTGCAACGCTATTTCGACCTGCATGGCGACGACCTGCCGCCGCCCGGCCTTTACGACCGCATCCTGCGCGAGATCGAAAAGCCGCTCCTGGAGATCGCGCTGGACGCCACCGGCGGCAATCAGCTGCGTTGTGCCGATCTTCTGGGCATCAATCGCAATACGCTGCGCAAGAAACTGACCGATCTGAATATCGAGGTGACACGGCGCCGCAAACTGATGTAAAACAGCCACAGATGGCCTTGCGAGAGTCGCTTAACGGCCACAGGAAGGCCGCGGCACAGCGGCGAAACCGTGAGGACGGGCAAAGGTGGCGGGAACGCTGTCCAGGGACACATGGGAACGCGTCGCACGGCTGCGGCGCCTGCGGCTTTATCGCAATACCGCGACGCTTGGCCTTGCCCTGCTGGGCCCGGCGCTGGCCGGCCTGACCTTCGCGGTGATGGGGCCGTTCGCCGGCGCCACCTCGGGCGGCTCGGTGCTGCGGCTGGTGCTGCTGGCGGACCTGCTTTACCTGATCGTGCTGACCGGCCTGGTCGTGGCGCGCATGGCGCGGATCGTCGCGGCGCGGCGCAAGTCGGCGGCGGGCTCGCGGCTGCACATGCGGCTGGTGGGCGTGTTCGCCACCATCGCGCTGGTGCCGACGGTGCTGGTGGCGCTGTTCGCCGGGCTGACGGTGAACATCGGCCTGGAAGGCTGGTTCTCGAACCGGGTGCAGCAGGTGGTCTCGACCTCGCTCTCGGCCGCCGAGGCCTATCAGGACGAGCATCGCCGCGACCTGACCAACGATGCCAAGCTGCTGGCCGGGGCGCTGACCCAGGCCGCGCGGCAGAACCCGATCCTGGACGACGGCGACCTGCGGCTGCTGCTGTCGGACTATCAAAGCCAGATCCAGCGCGGGTTGCGCGAGGCCTATATCGTCGATGGCCGCGGCACCATCCGCGCGCGGGGCGAGCGCAGCTATCAGTTCTGGTACGAGGAGCCCTCTCCCGCCCAGTTTGACGAGGCGGCGATGCGCGGTCTGGTGCTGATCGAGGATTGGCAGAACAACGAGTTCCGCGCCCTGGTGCCGCTGGTGCCCCTGGCCGACCGCTATCTCTACGTCACGCGCGACGTGGACGGCAGCCTGCTGGGGCTGTTGGACGACACCCGCCAGACCGTCGGCGAATATCAGCGCCTGGAGCAGGAACGCGGCCGGGTTCTGTTCGAATTTTCCTTGCTGTATCTGGGGTTTGCCCTGCTTCTGGTCGCGGCGGCGATGTGGCTGGGCCTGTGGTTCGCCGACCGGCTGTCGCGGCCCATCGGCCGGCTGGCCGAGGCCTCCGAGCAGGTGGGCGAGGGCAACCTGGACTTCCAGATCCCCGCGCCCGATACCGGCGACGAGATCCAGACGCTGGGCGAAAGCTTCAACCGCATGACCCGGCAGTTGAAGCAGCAGCGCCAGGAACTGGTCGAAAGCTATCGCGCTGCCGACGACCAGCGCCGGCTGTTCGATTCCGTGCTGTCCTCGGTCACGGCCGGGGTGATCGGTCTCGACGCGGCGGGAGAGATCGACTTCCTGAACCGCTCGGCCGCCCGGCTGCTGGGCCTCGACCCGGCGGCGGCGCATGACCGGCTGCTCTCCGAGGCGGTGCCGGAATTCGCGCCGCTGTTCGAGCGGCTGGCGCAATCCGTGAACGAATCGGTGCAGGACGAGATCCGCCTGACCCGCGAGGGTCGGGTGGAGAGCCTGCTGGTGCGCATGGCGATCCGGCGCGGCGCGGCCGGCGGCCTCGAAGGCTATGTGGTGGCGCTGGACGACGTGACCGACCTGGTCTCGGCGCAGCGCATGGCGGCCTGGGGCGACGTGGCGCGCCGCGTCGCGCATGAGATCAAGAACCCGCTGACCCCGATCCAGCTTTCGGCCGAACGGCTGAAGCGCAAGTTCGGCCCCATCGCCGGCGAGGAACGCGAGGCGCTGGAGCAATATACCGAGGTCATCATCCGCCAGACCAACGACCTGCGCCGGATCGTGGACGAGTTCAGCCGCTTTGCCCGCATGCCCGAGCCGGACCGCAAGGAAACCGACATCGCCAAGCTCTTGCGCGATGCCGAGCTGATGCAGCGCGACGCGCTGCAAGGCGCGCTGATCTCGGACATTCCCGACGAGCCGGTGATCGTGGATGCCGATGCCGGCATGATGCGGCAGGTCTTCACCAACCTGTTGAAGAACGCGGGCGAGGCGCTGGACGAGTTGCGCGCGAACCCGCCCGAGGGCTGGGTGCCGCAGGTCCGGGTCTCGCTGCGCTCGGCCCCCGATGCGGTGACGATCCGCATCGCCGACAACGGGCCCGGCCTGCCGCAGGACCGCACCCGGCTGTTCGAGCCCTATGTGACGATGAAGCCCGGCGGCACCGGCCTCGGCCTGCCCATCGTCAAGAAGATCGTCGAGGAACACGGCGGCAGCCTGATGCTGACCGACACCCCCGAAGGACGCGGCGCCATGGCCGAAATCCGCCTGCCGCGCGAACGCCAGCCGGTGCGGCTTTCCGCGCGCCGCCAGAAAAACGAGCAGGAAGCAATGAAATGAGCGATATTCTGATTGTCGACGACGAGCGGGACATCCGGGAACTGATCTCCGACATCCTGCGCGACGAGGGCTTCTCGACCCGCCTTGCCGCCAATTCCGACCAGGCGGTGGCCGAGCTGAACGCGGCCGAGCCGGCGCTGATGATCCTCGACATCTGGCTCAAGGACAGCAAGATGGACGGGATCGACATCCTCAAGCAGGTCAAGCGCAACAATCCCGAGGTGCCGGTGGTCATCATCTCGGGCCATGGCAATATCGAGATCGCGGTGGCGGCGATCAAGCAGGGCGCCTACGACTTCATCGAGAAGCCCTTCAACATCGACCAGCTGCTGGTGGTGATCCGCCGCGCCATGGAGACGGCGCGGCTGCGCCGCGAGAACTCGACGCTCAGGCGCGGCGAGGCACGGGCGGCCGAGATGCTGGGCAATTCCGCGCCCTTCCGCCGGCTGCGCGAACAGCTCGACAAGGTGGCGAAATCGAACGGCCGGGTGATGCTGACCGGCGAGCCGGGGGCGGGCAAGGAGATCGCCGCGCGCTATGTCCACGCCCACAGCCCGCGCGCGCGCGAACCCTTCGTCACCGTGCCCTGCGCCACCATCGAGCCCGAACACATGGAGGAGGTGCTTTTCGGCCGCGAAACGCCCGAGCGCGGCATCGAGGCGGGTCTCCTGGAGCAGGCGCATGGCGGGGTGATCTATTTCGACGAGGTGGCGGACATGCCGCTGGGCACCCAGCCCAAGATCCTGCGCGTGCTGACCGAGCAGCAGTTCCAGCGCGCCGGCGGCACCGACAAGGTGCGGGTGGACCTGCGGGTGATCTCCTCGACCAATCGCGATCTTTCGGCCGAGATCGCCGCGGGCCGCTTCCGGCAGGAGCTTTACGACCGGCTGAACGTGGTGCCGGTGGCGGTGCCCTCGCTGGCCGAGCGGCGCGACGATATCCCGCTGCTGGCCTCACATTTCATCGAACAGTTCCATGCCGGCCAGGGCCTGCCGCTGCGCGCGCTGCCCGAGGAGACCTGCGCCGCGCTGCAGGCGATGAACTGGCCGGGCAATATCCGCCAGCTGCGCAATGTGATCGAGCGGGTGCTGATCCTGGGCGACGGCACCGGGCCGATCCAGCCCTCGGAACTGGAAGGCCAGAACGGCAGCGCCAGCACCAGCGAGGCCCTGGCGCTCGGCCCGCAGATCACCAGCCTGGCGCTGCGCGAGGCGCGCGAACTCTTCGAGCGCGAATACCTGCTGGCGCAGATCAACCGCTTCGGCGGCAATATCAGCCGCACGGCGCAATTCGTCGGCATGGAGCGTTCGGCGCTGCATCGCAAGCTCAAGTCGCTCGGCGTCGTCGGCGGCATGCGCGTCGAGGAGGAGCTGATGGGGAAATGATGGCGGCGCCATGCCGGTGGCGCGGTCGCATGGGTATTTATGGAACAGAGAAGCACGGGAACTGCGCCCCGGCCACCCCCGCGGATCAGGCGGGACAGGTTTTGGCCAGGTGACCGGGGCGACTTCTCCGTTCGCGGTCATCGGCTCCCCAGCCTGTACCGCGCAACCAGGCTAGGCGGAAAAGATTGAGAAATCCTTAACGGCTTCTTCGTTCTGCAAATACCCATGCGGCGATGACGCAGGCGGTATGGCTGCACGGCTGGTCCTGATGTTTTCGCTGTATCCGTCGCCTGCGGCCCGCGCTAGGATCGCGCTTCACGAAGGGGTTGAACCGGGGCCGGAATGAAGATCATCATCTGCGGGGCGGGGCAGGTCGGCTGGCATATCGCGCGCCATCTTGCGGGCGAGCGCAACGATGTCACCATCATCGACACCAATGCCGAGTTGATCCGGCGCGCCACCGATGCGCTGGACGTGCAGGGCGTGACCGGCTTTGCCAGCCATCCCGACGTGCTGGACCGCGCCGGCGCGCGCGATGCCGACCTGATCATCGCCGCAACCCATTCGGACGAGGTCAACATGGTCACCTGCCAGGTCGCCCATTCCGTCTTCCAGGTGCCGAGGAAGATCGCGCGGCTGCGCAGCTCGGCCTATCTGGACGCGATCTGGTCCGATCTCTACCGCACTGACCACCTGCCCATCGACGTCGTCATCAGCCCCGAGCGCGAGGTGGCGCGGGCGGCGATGCAGCGGCTTTCCGCGCCCTCGACCTTCGATGCCGAGACCTTCCTGGAAGGGCGGCTGCATCTGCTGGGGATCTCGCTCGAGCCTGACAGCCCGGTGCTGAACACGCCCCTGCGGCAGCTCAACGACATGTTCATCAGCCTCAGCGCCATCGTCGCCGGGGTGCGGCGTGGCGGCAAGCTCTTCGCGCCCGAGCCGGGCGACCAGCTTTTCGAGGGCGACCAGGTCTATGTCTTCACCCTGACCGAGGACGTGGCGCGCACGCTGGAGATCTTCGGCAAGCCCATGGCCAAGCAGGAAAGCGTCGTCATCATCGGTGCGGGCAATGTGGGCCTGGCCGTCGCCCAATCGCTCGAGGCGCGCCCCGAGCGCATCCGCGTCAAGCTGATCGAGCGCAGCCGCGCCCGCGCCGAGGATGCGGCCGATGCGCTCAACCGCACCATCGTGCTGAACGGCGACGGGCTGTCGGCCGAATTGCTGGAGGAGGCGGCCGTGCCGCGCGCCGATGCGGTCCTGGCCATCACCGACGACGACAAGACCAACATCCTGGCCGCGGTGCGCGCCAAGCAGGCGGGCGCGAAGCTTGCGATCTCGCTGGTCAACGACCCCACGCTGATGTCGCTGATGGAGCCTCTGGACATCGACGCCTTCATCAACCCGCGTGCCAGTACCGTCTCGACCATCCTGCGCCATATCCGGCACGGACGGGTGCGCGACATCTATTCCATCGGCGATGCCGAAGCCGAGGTGATCGAGGCGCAGGTGCTTTCGACCTCGCCCATCGCCGGCCGGGCCGTGCGCGACATCGAGTTTCCCGAAGGCGCGCTGATGGGCGCCGTGCGCAAGGGCGAGCGCGTGGTCAAGCCGACGGGCGACCTGCGCATCGAGGAGGGCGACATCGTGGTGATCTTTGCCCTCGTCTCCGACATTCCCGAGGTCGAACGCCTGCTGCAGGTCTCGATCGACTTCTTCTGAGGCCGGGGATGGGGTTTTTGCTGCGCCTGCCGCTTATCGTGATCCTGGGGGGTATCGGCGCGCTGGCGATGGTGGTGCCGGGGCTTTACGCCCATGCGCTGGACAGCCACAAGATCGGCTCGATCTTCCTGGGCGCGGCGGGGCTTTTCGTGATCCTGGCCGCGATCCTAGGGCTGGCGACCGCCGACCGGCCCGAGGGGCCGCGGGCGCGCAGCGTGCTTCTGACCATGCTGGGTACCATGGTGCTGCTGCCGGCCATGCTGGCCGTGCCCTTTGCCATGGCCTTGCCCGATACCGGCTTCTTCAATGCCTGGTGGGAGATGATCTCCTGTCTGACCACCACCGGCGCTACGCTTTACTCGGCCGATCTGCTGCCGGCGCCGCTGCATCTGTGGCGCGCCATGGTCGGCTGGCTGGGCGGGCTGTTCATGCTGGTCGCGGCTATCGCACTGCTGGCGCCCCTGCGGGTGGGGGGATTCGAGATCATGTCCTCGCCCTATGGTCGCAGCGAAAGGTTCGAGCGCCTGCCGCGCTCGGCCGAGGGCCCGGATGCCCTGGCCCCGCTGACCCATCCCGCCTTCCAGACCGAACTGGCCGATCCGGCACATCGGGTGATGCGGGCGGGCCGGGTGGTGCTGCCGGTCTATGCCGGGCTGACTCTGCTGATGTGGACGCTGCTGCTGATGCTGGGCGAGACCGGGCTGGTGGCGCTGACCCGCGCCATGGGCACGCTGTCGACCAGCGGCATCAGCCCGGTCGCCGGCCCCGCCGGGCAGGGCAGCGGCATCGCCGGCGAGGTGGTGATCTTCCTGTTCCTGATCCCTGCGCTGTCGCGCCGCTTCTGGCCCGGCGGCGGCGAGCTGAAGGCCAGCGAGAGTTGGATCGAGGATCCCGAGCTGCGCATGGCCGCTGGCGTGGTGCTGCTGGTCTCGGTCCTGCTGTTCGCGCGGCATTTCGCCGGGGCCATCGGCGTTTCCCCGACCGGGGCCAAGGGGGTGCTGGACACGCTCGACAGCGCCGCCTCGGCCGCATGGGGAGGTATCTTCAACGGGCTGAGCTATCTGACCACGACCGGCTGGAACTCGGTCGAATGGCAAGGCGCGCGCAGCTGGTCGGGGCTGAGCTCGCCCGGGCTGATGCTGGCGGGGCTGGCGATGATGGGCGGCGGCGTCGCCACCACCGCGGGGGGCGTCAAGCTGCTCAGGGTCTATGCGCTCGCCCGCCATTCCGAGCGCGAGCTGGAGCGGATCGTACACCCGGCCTCGGTCGGCGGCGGCGGGCTGATGGCGCGGCGGCTGCGGCGCGAGGGGGCCTATCTCGCCTTCATCTTCTTCATGCTCTTCGCCAGTTCCATCGCGGTGACGGTGATGCTGATCTCGCTGCAGCGCATCGAGTTCGATTCGGCCACCATCCTGTCCATCGCGGCGCTGACCAATACCGGCCCGCTGGCCGGCGCGATTCCGCTGACACCGACCTTCCAGGGCTCGGCCGGCATGGCGGGGGCGCCCTGGGCGGGCTGGGCCGGGCTGCCGGGGCTGACCAAGGCGGTTCTGGCCGGGGCCATGGTGGTCGGACGGGTCGAGACGCTGGCGATCCTGGCGCTGGTTTCGCCCGAATATTGGCGCCGCTAGCCCGGATCACATGCTTGCAAGCCGCTGCCCGCTCGCCTAAGTCTTGAAAACCAGCGATAAGAACAAGGTGCCCCGAATGGCCGGCGACAAACAGAACCTCCAGGACGCTTTTCTGAACCATGTGCGCAAGGGCAAGGTCCCGGTGACGATTTTCCTTATCAACGGTGTGAAATTGCAGGGTGTCATCACCTGGTTCGACAATTTCTGCGTGCTTTTGCGCCGCGATGGGCAATCGCAGCTTGTCTACAAGCACGCCATCTCGACCATCATGCCGGGGCAGCCGATCAGCCTCTATGACGGCGAGGACTGATTGGCCGAGCCGTCGGAAACCCGCGAGCGGCCGACCCGGGCCTATGTGATCCATCCCGATCTGGGCAATTCGCGCACCCGCCGCTCGCCCGAGCTGGCGCTGGAGGAGGCGGTGGCGCTCGCCCATGCGCTGCCCGCCATCGAGGTGGCCGGGGCCGAGGTGGCGCGGCTGCGCAATCCCGATCCGGGCATGCTGTTCTCCAAGGGCAAGCGCGAGGAGATCGGCCAGCACCTCAAGGCCGCCGCCGAGGGCGAGGGGGCGGAACTGGTGCTGATCGACGGGCCGGTGACGCCGGTCCAGCAGCGCAACCTGGAAAAGGAATGGGGCGTCAAGATCCTCGACCGGACCGGGCTGATTCTCGAGATCTTCGCGGATCGCGCCCAGACGCGCGAGGGCGTCTTGCAGGTGGAACTGGCCGCGCTGGCCTATCAGCGCACCCGGCTGGTCAGGGCCTGGACGCACCTGGAGCGCCAGCGCGGCGGCTTGGGCTTCGTCGGCGGTCCCGGCGAGACGCAGATCGAGGCCGACCGCCGCGCCATCGACGAACAGGTGGTGCGCCTGCGCCGGCAGCTCGAGCGGGTGGTCAAGACCCGCGAGCTGCACCGCAAGGCCCGCGCCAAGGTGCCCTATCCCATCGTCGCGCTGGTCGGCTATACCAACGCCGGGAAATCCACGCTTTTCAACAGGCTGACCGGGGCCGAGGTCTTGGCGCAGGACCAGCTTTTCGCCACGCTGGACCCGACCATGCGGCAGATGGTGCTGCCCGGCGGCCGGCGGGTGATCCTGTCGGACACGGTGGGCTTCATCAGCGACCTGCCGCATGAGCTGGTCGCCGCCTTCCGCGCCACGCTGGAGGAGGTGCTGGCCGCCGACCTGATCCTGCATGTGCGCGACATCAGCCATCCCGAGACCGAGGAGCAGGCCGGCGACGTGGGCGAGATCCTCGATTCGCTGGGGGTCGAGGAGGACGTGCCGCTGATCGAGGTCTGGAACAAGATCGACGCGCTGTCGCCCGAGACCCGTGCCGCCCTGCGGCGCACCGATGCGCGCACCGAGGGCGTGCAGGCGATCTCGGCCCTGTCGGGCGAGGGGCTGGACGATCTGCTGGCCGCCGTCGAGGCGCGGCTGGCCGAGGCGCTGGACGAGCCGCGCCGCGAGGCCGAACTGGTGCTGCCGCATTCGGACGGCCGGCGCCGGGCCTGGCTGCATGAGCAGGGCGTGGTCGCGGCCGAAGAGGTCGCCGAAGAGGGGGTGCGGCTGCGGCTGCGCTGGACGGACCGGCAAAGGGCGGCCTTCGAGGGGCTTTGAGGACGAATTCTCGCTGGGCGAGGGACAAGGGCCTTGGCGGGCCGAAGCCCGGCGGCGCGACTGCCCGCCCCGGCAGCCTTTCTCGTGCCCTCGGGCCTTTCATCTGCGTCCCGATGACCGCGACCCGCAGCGCGGCCGCTAGTCGCAGCCGACAAGGGTGGCGCAGTTGCCTGCCCCGACAGGCTTTTCCGTTCGCCCACAGGTCTTCCGACTGCGTGCCGTTTCCTCATCGCCGATCCGCGGCGTGCCGGGCTCCCATGGCGGGACGATGCGCGACGCATGATGCTGCCCGAAGGCGCGGAAATCAGCCGGCAGGGCGATCGCCGGGGCGGCTGTGGGTTTCCCGCATCAGCGCCCGGTAAGCCTGGGGCGTGCGGCCCGTCGCGGCCAAGAAGGCGCGCATGAAATGGCCAAGCCCGCTATAGCCCAGCCGCGCCGCGATCTGCGCCATCGGCAGGTCGCCGTCGCGTAGCGCCTTGCTGGCGCATTGCAGCCGCAGGTCGTAGAGCAGCTCCAGCGCGCTGCGACCCCGGCTCAGGCGGCAGGCGCGGTCGAGCTGCGCTTGCGAGCAGCCCAGCCGCAGCGCCAGTTCGGCGATGGTCTGGCCCGATTGCAGCTCGGCCTGCGCCAGTTGCAGGAAATGCCCGGTCAGCGCCCGGGCCTCGGCCAGGCCGGCGGGCGAAGGCGCGGATGGCGCCAGCCCCGCGCCCTGTCCATCGCCCAGCCGCGACAGCACGGCTGCGATCAGCCCCAGCCCGCGTGCGGTCGCGGCATCCTGTGCGGGGGCGCGCGGCATCCCCGCACCCAGCGCGGTCATTGCCGCGTCCAGCAGCTCGGCATCCGCGGCGCCAGGCAGGCCGTGGCGCAAGCCCTGCGGCAGCGTCAGCCCCCGGCACATGGCGGGCGGGATCAGCAGCGCCAACCCATGCACCTCGGGCGGCGGGTTCAGCGAAAAGGCGGTGCCCGCGGGAATGAAGGCGATGCGGCCGGCCGGCAGCGCATGGTGATGGCCTGGAAACATGATCGCGACCGTGCCGCCGGTCGGGCGAAGCAGCACATGGTCGCCGCGGACCCGCGGGCTGCGCGGCGCGGCCGGGCTGCGCACCGGCCCGCCCCAGTGAAGGCCGGCCAGCGGGATCAGCCGCAGCCCGCCGCCCGGCCGCCCGCCCGGCAAAGCGCGGCAGGGCTGGAGCGCCGCCGCCTGACCCGGCCCGGCCGGGCCGGGGAGAAGGTCGCGGAACGGGCTGGGGGCGAGGCAGGGGGCCGGGGCCAGCGGCCGGCCGAAAGCAGCTGGCGTCAGGGCCACGTTCGGCCGGGGATCGGGATCCGCCGGCTCCGGGATGGTTTCCAGGGTGATGCCGGCCGCGGCCAGCCGCGCCAGCACCGGATCGGGCGGGATCAGGTGGCGGCGGGCTTCATCCATCAGCCGCGGCTTTCAGCGGATCCATGACCAAGGGCTATCTCCATGACGCGAGTCCGTGAAGAATATACTCATCCCAGGGTTGCCAAAAGATGAATATGTCTTTGCCGTGCGGCATGCGCCACGGGCCGCGCCGGTCAGGGGTCGATCCCGATCCGCTGCCAATCCCCCAGCCGGCCGCGAAAGAAGCTGCGCTGCGCCTTGGCATATTGCCTCGTGGCGATGACCGCGCGCCGGATTGCCTCGTCCAGGTCGATCCGTCCCTGCAGATGCGCGACCAGTTCCGGCGCGCCGATGGCCTTGGCCCAAAGCGCATCGGGGCTCCAGCGCGGCAGCAGGGCGCGCACCTCGTCCAACGCGCCCTGGTCCAGCATCAGCCGGAAGCGGCGCTCGATGCGCTCGGCCAGCCAGTCGCGGTCGGGCTCCAGCACCAAGAGATGCGCGGCGGCGGGGTCGATCAGCGGCGGCGGGGTCTCGGCCTGCCAGGCGGCGATGCCGCGCCCGGTGGTGGTCAGCACCTCCCAGGCGCGCTGGACGCGCACCGGGTTTTTCAGGTCGATGCGTGTCCGGGTCTGCGCATCAAGATCCGCGACCATGCGTGCCAGGCCGCCGGGTTCGCGCACGAGCTGGTCGGCCCAGGCGCGGATTTCGGGCGGGGTGGCGGGAATCGCCGCCAGTCCGCGGCTGAGCGCATGCAGATAAAGCCCGGTGCCGCCGGTCACGATCAGCCGGCCGATGCCCCGGTCCATCAGCGCCGCCACCTCGGCCAGCCAGGCGCCGACGGAATAGCCGCGGTCGCAGGGCACATGGCCGTAAAGCACATGCGGCGCGCGCGCCTCGTCATCAGGCGAGGGCCGCGCGGTCAGCACGCGCCAGCAGGACCAGACCTGCAAGGCGTCGGCATTGACGATGGTGCCGCCCTGACGCTCGGCGATCTCCAGCGCCAGGGCGGATTTGCCGCTGGCGGTGGGCCCGGCAATCAGGACATGGCGGCGGGGCTCCAGCCCGGCCAGGATCGGGTGACGCGGGGTCATTTCGGGGCGGGTCGGCAGTGGTTGAACATGGGGCCTGTTTGCGACATTTTGCCCGGCAATGAAACAGCCGCAAAAAGGTGAACCCATGTCGGAAAGCGCGTCCAAGACCCGCGGAAGCTATTCGCGCGTGATGTTGAAGATTTCGGGCGAGGCGCTGATGGGGGACCAGGGTTACGGCCTGCACCCGCCGACCGTCGCCCGCATCGCGCAGGAGGTCAAATCCGTCCATGACATGGGCGTCGAGATCTGCATGGTCATCGGCGGCGGCAACATCTTCCGCGGCCTTCAGGGCAGCGCGCAGGGCATGGAGCGGGCGACCGCCGACTACATGGGCATGCTGGCCACGGTGATGAACGCGCTGGCCATGCAGGCGGCGCTGGAGGCGCTGAAGATCCATACCCGCGTGATCTCGGCCATCCGCATGGACGAGGTGGCCGAGCCCTATATCCGCCGCCGCGCCGTGCGCCACCTGGAAAAAAAGCGCGTCTGCATCTTCGCCGCCGGCACCGGCAACCCCTATTTCACCACCGACACCGCCGCCACGCTGCGCGCCAACGAGATGAATTGCGAGGCGATCTTCAAGGGCACCAAGGTCGATGGCGTCTATGACAAGGATCCGAACAAGTTCCCCGACGCGCGGCGCTATGACGACGTGACCTATGACGAGGTGCTGCAAAAGCACCTGGGGGTCATGGATGCCTCGGCCATCGCGCTGGCGCGCGACAACGACCTGCCGATCATCGTCTTCTCGCTGGATGAACCGGGCGGTTTCCGCGGAATCCTGGCCGGCACCGGCACATATACGCGCGTGCACGGCTGAAAAACCCGTATAGGCTTTGCCATGCCGGCGTGGCTCGGCTAAAAGCGGCGAAAATCACAGCACAGAGGCCATGACCGAGCATGTCCGACGAGATCGAGATCGACACCGACGACCTGGAACGCCGCATGAAGGGCGCGATGGAATCCCTGCGCCATGAATTCGCCTCGCTGCGCACCGGCCGTGCCTCGGCCAGCATGGTCGAGCCGATCATGGTCGATGCCTATGGCTCGCCCACGCCCATCAACCAGATCGGCACGGTGAACGTGCCCGAGCCGCGCATGGTCACGATCAACATCTGGGACAAGGCGCTGGTCGGCAAGGCCGAGAAGGCGATCCGCGAATCGGGCCTGGGCATCAACCCGCAGCTCAACGGCACCATCATCATGCTGCCGATCCCCGAGCTGAACGAGGAACGCCGGCGCGAACTGACCCGCGTCGCCGCGCAATATGCCGAGCACGCCCGCGTCGCCATCCGCAACGTGCGCCGCGACGGCATGGACCAGATCAAGAAGGCCAAGTCCTCGGGCATGTCCGAGGACGACCAGAAGTTCTGGGAAACCGCCGTGCAGGAGCTGACCGACAAGATGATCGCCTCGGTGGACCAGGCGCTCGAGGCCAAGCAGGCCGAGATCATGCAGGTCTGACCCGGATGGCCGAAACCGCAGCCAGCCTGTCGAAATCCGGCGGAGGGGACCAGCGGCCCCGGCATGTCGCCATCATCATGGATGGCAACGGCCGCTGGGCCAAGAACCGGGGCTGGCCGCGGCTGGTCGGGCATCGGCGCGGCGCCGAGCGCGTCAAGCAGATCGTGCGCGCCTGCCCCGACCTGGGGGTGAACTGGCTGACCGTCTATGCCTTTTCGACCGAGAACTGGAAGCGCTCGACCGAGGAGGTGCTGGGCCTGATGGGCATCTTCGCCCGCTATATCGAGCGCGAGGCCGACGGGCTTTCGGCCGAGGGCGTGCGCATGCGCTTCATCGGCGGGCGCGAGCGGCTGGAGCCCAAGCTGCAGCGGCTGATGGCCGGGATCGAGGCGCGCACCGCCGGCAATACCCGGCTGAACTTGACCGTGGCGATCAATTACGGCGGCCGGGACGAGCTGACCCGCGCCGCGGCGCGGCTTGCCGCCCGCATCGCGCGGGGCGAGGTGGCCGAGCCGACCGAGGCCGACCTGGCCGATTGCCTGGACACCGCCGGCCATCCCGACCCCGACCTGGTGATCCGCACCTCGGGCGAGACCCGGACCTCGAATTTCCTGCCCTTCCAGGCGGCCTATTCGGAATATGAGTTCACCCAGACGCTCTGGCCGGATTTCACGCCCGAGCACCTGGCCGAGATCCTCGACCGTTACGGGTTGCGCGAACGGCGCTTCGGCGGCGCATGAGCGGCGGCGGGTCACAGCCGGGCCGGTTGCGCGACGCCTTGCAGCGCGGGCGCGACAAATGGGCCGATCTCTGGCCGCGCCTGCTGTCGGGCGTGGTGCTGGCGGTGCTGGGGCTGTTGCTCCTGCTGTCCTCGGGGCTCTGGATCCGGCTGGGCGTCTCGGCCGTGATCGGGGTGATGATGTGGGAACTGGCGCGGCTGACCGGCTGGCGCCACCCCGAGTTCCGCAGCCCGCGCCATCCCGTGCTGATCGGCATCCTGTCGGGGCTGGTGATGCTGGCCATGCTGGTGCTGCCCGGCGACTGGCCTATGGCGCTGGCGCTGGTGCCGATGATCGCTGGCTGGCACGGCACGCATGAACACGAGCGCCCGGCCTATCTGCTGTTCACCCTGGCCATCCTGGGCGCGGGCTACGGGCTGGTGGTGATCCGCGAGGTGATGGGCCTGCCGACGCTGGCCTGGATCGTCGGCACCGTGGTGCTGTCGGATGTGCTGGGTTATTTTATCGGCCGCAAGCTGGGCGGTCCGCGCTTCTGGCCCGCCGTCAGCCCCAAGAAGACCTGGAGCGGCACCATCGCCGGCTGGGCGGGCGCGCTGGTGCTGGCGCTGGTCCTGCTGCTGGCCGGGCAGGCGCCCTGGCCGGTGCTGGTGTTGGGGCCGCTGGTCGCCTTGGCCGGGCAGTTCGGCGACATCGCCGAAAGCTGGCTCAAGCGCCGGGTGGGCGTCAAGGACAGTTCCGAGCTTATCCCCGGCCATGGCGGCGCCATGGACCGGTTCGACGCCATGTCGGGGGCGCTGCTGCTGGCGCTTGTGTTGTTGATCGGCAATCTTTTACCCGTGATCGGAGGCTGAAGGAATGCGCAGCATATCGGTGCTGGGCGCGACCGGGTCGGTCGGTGAAAGCGCGTTCGATCTGTTGATGCGGGCCGGCGGGCCCGAGCGGTTCCGCACCATCGCCCTGACCGGCGGCGCCAATGTCGCGCGCCTGGCCCGGATGGCCCGCGCGCTGCGGGCCGAGATCGCCGTCACCGCCTGGCCGCAATGCCTGGCCGACCTGCGTGCCGCACTGTCGGGCAGCGGCATCGAGGCCGCGGCGGGGCCGCAGGCCGTGGCCGAGGCCGCCGCGCGCCCGGCCGACTGGACGCTTTCCGCCATCGTCGGCGCCGCCGGCCTGCCGCCGGGGCTGGAAGTGCTGGCCCGCGGCGGCACGCTGGCGCTTGCCAACAAGGAAACCCTGGTCGCTGCCGGGCCTCTGGTCATGGCGCGTGCGCGGCAAACCGGCGCCCGCATTCTGCCGGTCGATTCCGAACATTCCGCGATATTCCAGGCGCTTCAGGGTGAAAACCTTGAAACCGTCGAGCATGTGACCATCACCGCCTCGGGTGGTGCCTTCCGCGACTGGCCGCTGGAACGGCTGGCGCAGGCCACCGTGGCCGAGGCCAGCCGGCACCCGAACTGGGACATGGGCCAGCGCATCACCATCGACAGCGCCAGCATGTTCAACAAGGCGCTGGAAGTCATTGAAGCGCATGAGTTCTTTGGCATCGGCGCCGAGCGTTTGCGGGTGCTGGTGCATCCGCAGTCGATCATCCATGCCATGGTCACGCATCGCGACGGCGGCTCGATCGCGCATCTGGGGGCGCCGGACATGCGCCATGCCATCGGCTATGCGCTGAACTGGCCGGCGCGCGCGCCGCTGCCGGTGCCGGCGCTGGACCTGGCGGCGCTTGGCAGCCTGACCTTTGCCCAGCCGGACGAGGCGCGCTGGCCCGCCCTGCGCCTGGCGCGCGAGGCGATCGAGGCCGGCGGCGCCGCCGGCGCGGTGCTGAACGCCGCCAAGGAACAGGCGCTGGACGATTTCATCGCCGGGCGCATCCGCTTTACCGACATGGCCCCGGCGGTCGAGCATGCGCTGGCCCTGGCCGCGCGCGAGGCGGGTTTCGGACAAAGCCCGCGCGAGCTGGCCGAGGTGCTGCATTGGGACGGTTTCGCCCGGCGGGCGGCGGCGCAATGGCAGGGGGCGGCATGAGCCTGGCTCTGGACATGATGGGTGGTTTCCTGTGGACCGCGGCGGCCTTTGTCGTGGCGCTGTCGGTCATCGTTACCGTGCATGAATATGGCCATTACATCGTCGGCCGGCTTTGCGGCATCAAGGCCGAGGTGTTTTCGCTGGGCTTCGGGCCCCGGCTGGTCTCGCGCCGCGACCGGCACGGCACGGTCTGGCAGGTGGCGGCGATCCCGCTGGGCGGCTATGTCCGTTTCCTGGGCGATGCCGATGCGGCCAGCGCCGGCTCGGTGCGGGTCGAGCCGGCCCGTGCGCGCCAAAGCCTGACCGAGGCGCCGCTCTGGGCGCGCTTCGCCACCGTGGCGGCGGGGCCGGTGTTCAACTTCGCGCTGTCGATCCTGGTCTTCGCCGGGATGGCGATCTGGCAGGGCCTGCCGGTGGACGAGGTCCGGGTGGGTCGGCTGCACCCGACGCCGCCCGGCGTCGAGATGCAGCTGCAACCCGGCGACCGCGTTCTGGCGCTGGACGGCCGGCCGGTCACGAGCTGGCACGATTTGGGCGCAGCGGCAGCCGAGCTGCCCGCGCGGCCCGTCCATGACTGGACCGTGCTGCGCGAGGGCGCCGAAATCACCGTGCCCGGCCCCGATCTCATGCCGCCCCTGGTCATCGGCATCGCGCCGCGCAGCCCGGCGGCCGCGGCCGGGCTGAAGCCGGGCGACGTGATCCTGGCCATCGACGGCGAGCCGGTCTCGCGCTTCGACGAACTGCGCGCGCATGTGGCCGAGGCCGAGGGCCGCCCGGTCCTGCTGCGCGTCTGGCGCGAGGGCGAGGGGGAAGCCGACTATACCCTGTCCGCGCGTGAACAGGATCTGCCGACCGACGACGGCTATACGCGGCGCTGGCTGATCGGCGTGACCGGCGGCGGCACCTATTTCGAGCCGGCGACGCGGCCGGCCGGCGCTGCCGAGGCGCTGGGGATCGGCGCCGCGCGCACCTGGGACATCATCGCCTCGTCCGTCTCGGGGCTTTGGGCGATGATTACCGGCCAGATCGGCAGCTGCAACCTGGGCGGCGCGATCTCGATCGCCGAGACCACGGGGCAGGCGGCCTCGGCGGGGGGCGGCAACTTCATCTGGTGGATCGCGGTGCTGTCGGCGGCGATCGGTTTTCTGAACCTGCTGCCGGTGCCGGTGCTGGATGGCGGGCACCTGATGTTCTATCTCTACGAGGCCGTGGCAGGGCGGCGCCCCTCGGACCGGGTGATGGACATCCTGTCGGCGCTGGGGCTGGCGGCGGTGCTGTCGCTGATGGTTCTGGGCCTCACCAACGATCTTTTCTGCCCCTGAACGGCGCTAGGCTTTTGACAGTGTGGCCCGCTTCGCGGTATCCATCGGGGCAAATATGGCGGGGCCAACCCGCCGGGAAACGCATTACTCGCGAGGGGCGGCGATGACGGACAGGAAACTCGGTAAAGGCGCGCTGGCGCTGATTTCGGCGCTGGCGGTGGCCGCGCCGGTCGCGATGGTGGCGACCCCCGCCTCGGCCTATGTCTTCAGCAATGTGCGGATCGAGGGCAACCAGCGCATCGAGCCTGCGACGATCCTGTCCTATCTGGACCTGCCGCGCGGCCAGGACGTTTCGGCCGGGGCGCTGAACGACGCCATGCAGCGGCTGCAGAACTCGGGTCTGTTCGAGACGGTCGAACTGGTGCCCTCGGGCGGGACGCTGGTGGTCAGGGTGGCGGAATACCCCACCATCAACACCGTCGCCTTCGAGGGCAACAGGCGTCTCAAGGACGAGAACCTGGCCGAGATCGTCAAGTCGCAGTCGCGCCGGGTCTATTCCCCCGCCCAGGCCGAGGCCGATGCCGCCACGATCAGCCAGGTCTATGCCTCGCAGGGGCGCCTGGCCGCCCGTGTCGATCCGCGCATCATCCGCCGCGGCGGCAACCAGGTCGATCTGGTCTTCGAGATCCGCGAGGGCGACTTGACCGAGATCGAGCGTATCGGCTTCGTCGGCAACCGCGCCTTTTCCGACCGCCGGCTGCGCAACGTGCTGCAAACCAAGCAGGCCGGCATCCTGCGCACCTTCATCCGCCGCGACACCTTCGCCCCCGAGCGGGTGCCGCTGGACGAAAAGCTTCTGACCGATTTCTACCGCTCGCGCGGCTATGCCGATTTCCGCGTGCAGGCGGTGGCGCCGGAACTGGCGCGCGAACGCGACGCCTTCTACATCACCTTCCAGATCCACGAAGGCCCGCGCTATACCTTCGGCACTATCAACACCGTCAGCGAGATCCCCGGCGTCGATGCGGCGGAATTCGCCGCCCAGAACCGGGTCAAGCGCGGCGCGGTCTACAACCCGACCGATATCGACACCACCATCCGCCGGATGGAGGCGCTGGCGCTGCGCAAGGGGCTGGATTTCGTCAATATCGAGCCGCGCGTCACCCGCAACGAGCGCAGCCAGACCCTGGACCTGACCTTTGCCCTGACGCGCGGCCCGCGCGTCTTCGTCGAGCGCATCGACATCGAGGGCAACACCACCACCCTGGACGAGGTGATCCGCCGCCAGTTCGCCACCGTCGAGGGCGACCCCTTCAACCCGCGCGAGATCCGCAACTCGGCCGAGCGGTTGCGCGCGCTTGGCTATTTCTCGGATGTGCAGGCGGAAAGCCGGCCGGGCTCCACGCCCGAGCAGGTGATCGTCGACGTGAACGTCGAGGAGCAGCCGACCGGCAGCCTGAACTTCGGCGTCAGCTATGGCGTTTCGACCGGGGTGGGCTTCAACATCTCGCTGTCGGAAAAGAACTTCCTGGGCCGCGGGCAGCAGGTTGACCTGGCCTTTTCGACCGGCACGGACACGCAAAGCTCGGGCCTGACCTTCGTCGAGCCCTATTTCCTGGGCCGCAATCTCAAGGCGCGGGTGCAGGCCTGGTATAACACCACCGACCGGCTGAACTCGGATTACAACACCCGCACCGTCGGCTTCCTGACCGGGATGGAATTCCCGGTGTCGGAGAACGGCCGGCTGGAGCTGCGCTACAAGCTCAGCAAGGACACGCTGTTCGATGTGGAAGAGCCGCATATTGAGGATGGCGAACTGGTCGGTTCGTCGCAGATTCTTTTCGATGAACAGGGCGGCTATTACACCTCGGCGCTCGGCTATACCTACAGCTATGACAGCCGCATCGCCGGGCTGGACCCGGTGACCAGCTATCGGCTGCGGTTCAGCCAGGATTTCGCCGGGCTGGGCGGGGATGTGAAATCCGTCACCAGCACGCTTTACGCCGGCGTCGAAAGCCGCGCCTGGCGCGAGAACGTCACCATGCTGGCCGAGTTCGAGACCGGCGCCGTCCACATGCTGGACGACCAGGACAGCCGCTTCCTGAACCGCTTTACCGGCAACGGCAAGATCCGCGGCTTCGAGCCGAACGGCTTTGGCCCGCGTGACCTGGCGGCGCCGAACGAGGATGCGCTTGGCGGCAATTATTACTGGGCGCTGCGCACCGAGCTGCAATTCCCGCTGGGCCTACCCGAGGAATATGGCATCACCGGCGGGCTTTTCGCCGATGCCGGCTCGGTCTGGGGGCTGGACCGGACCAGTGGCACCAACGGGGTCGAGGTCGACGACGGCATGAAGGTCCGCGCCGCGGTCGGCGCCTCGATCTTCTGGACCACGCCGATCGGGCCGCTGCGCTTCAACTTCGCCAAGGCCCTGAAGAAAGAGGACTATGACGAAGAGCAGTCCTTCGACCTGACGATCTCGACCCGCTTCTGATGGCTTGGGGACGCGGCATCGCGGTGCTGCTCCTGGCCGCGCTGCTAGCCGCGCCCAGGGGGGCGTCCGCCCAGCCCGTGCCGGAGCCCTCCGAGCAGCCCGAGACCCTGGCGCCCGAGGCGGCGCCCATCGTGGTCGAGACGCCGCCCCCGAACGGCCAGGCGGTGCTGCCGGTCCTGACGCTGGATCAGGATGCGCTGTATCTGCATTCGCTTTGGGGCCAGCGCGTGCAGGCCGACCTGGAGCGGCGCGGAAGCGAGATCGCGGCCGAAAACGAGCGGCTGGTCGAACAGTTTGCCGCCGAGGAGCGCGAGCTGACGGCGCTGCGCCAGACCCTGCCGCCCGACGAGTTCCGCAAGCGCGCGGACGAGTTCGACAAGCGCGTCGTCGAGGTGCGCCGCGCCCGCGACGCCGCCCCCCGCGCCTTGCAGGCCGAGGCCGAGGAAGAGCGCCAGGCCTTCTTCCGCGCCGTGCTGCCGGTCCTGGCGGCGCTGATGCGCGAAAGGGGCGCGGTGGTGGTCTTGGATCAGCGCGCGATCTTTGTCGCCTCGCAATCCATTGATGTCACCGAGGAACTGATCGACCGTATCGACCGCGAGATCGGTGCCGGCCCACTGGCCGATCCGCCCCAGGCGGATGCGCCGGAGCAGGCGGGGAATGCTGCGCGGCAGGGCGCATCGGGACAGGAGGCGGTCGAGACGCCTGCGCCGGAGGAAGGGGCATCCCCCGCGCCCGAGGTCCAGCCCGGCGAGACGCAGCCCGGTCCGGCGCAGGAATAGGCCCCCTCGGCCCAGGGGGAGGGATCGGCGGCTAGCCCGACCGGCGGTCCAGATCGCCGATCCGTTCCGTCAGCAGCGCGAAAAAGGCATCGGCATCGACATCGCGGATGAAGGTGGCGTTGGGCGTCCGCCCGCTGACCCGCCACCAGTCGGCGACAGTCATGCCCAGGGTGTATTCGCCCTGGGTCTCGATCTCGACATTGATGTAGCGGCCGGTGAACAGTTCGGGCTTCAGCAGCCAGGCGATGGTGCAGGGATCGTGCAGCGGCGCGCCCTGGCTGCCGTATTTCTCGCGGTCGTAGCGTTCGAAGAAATCGGTCCAGCTGGCGACGGCTTGGCCGATGCGGCCCATGGCGCGCATGCCCTCGACCCAGGCGCGGCTGGTCAGGGCGCGATGCGTCACGTCCAGCGGCATCACCGTCAGCGGCGCGCCGCTGGCAAAGACGATCTTCGCCGCCTCGGGATCGACATGGATGTTGAACTCGGCCGTGGGGGTGATGTTGCCGACCTCGAAATAGGCGCCGCCCATCAGCACGATCTCCTGCACGCGCGGGACGATGTCGGGCGCGCGCCGGAAGGCGGTGGCGATATTGGTCAGCGGGCCGATGGGCACCAGCGTCACGCTGCCCGGTTTTTCGCGGCGCAGCGTCTCGATCAGGAAATCGACGGCATGGCCGGGGGCGAGCGGCATGGCCGGCTCGGGCAGGGTGACGCCGTCGAGCCCGGTCTTGCCATGCACATGCTCGGCCGTGATCAGCTTGCGCTGCAAGGGCGCGTCGCAGCCGGCATGGACCGGAAGGTCGGGCCGGCCGGCCAGCTCGCAGATCATCCGGGCATTGCGCTGGGTGTGGTGCAAGGGCACGTTGCCCGCGACCACGCTTAGCCCCAGCACCTCGATTTCGGGGCTGGCGAGCGCCAGCAGGATCGCCACGGCGTCGTCCTGGCCGGGATCGGTGTCGATGATGATCTTGCGCGCCATGGGCTGTCCTTCGCTGCGTTGCGGGATGGCAGGGAAGCCCGGCCGGGCGCGGGATGCAAGCCCTCTAGTTGCCGGCAGGCCGCAGGTGGGTGATGCCCGCCGCCGCCGCCCGCGCCAGGGCCGGGTCCAGCGACATGACCACATATTCGCCGCGCCGCCACAGCTCGGCCATGTCGTCGTAATGGCGCGAGAAGGGATGGCCCGACTGCCCGGTCGAGATGATGAACACCGAACTGTCGGGATCGGCCAGGTCGTAGACCCCGCGATAGGCGGCCCCGGTCACGTTGAGCCAGGGATTGCGGCCATGGCCGAGGAACCCGGCCTGGGCGATGGTGGAACTGCCGCCCGAAGTCGGCTGGATCAGGTTCACGATGTAGGAGATGCCGCGCATGTCCCCCAGCGCCGGGTGGACATGGCGGGCGCGGTGCAGGTCGCCCCAGCGCCAGCTGGCAAGGTCGGGGCCAAAGCGCGCCACCAGCTCCAGCAGCGCCGCGTCCAGCGCCTGCCGGGCGATCTGGGTGCAGGTCTCGACCGGGGCGGACTGGCGGATGTCGCACCATTCCGAGGCGCCGCCCGTGTCGCGGAATACCCGGTCGATGAAAACCGGGAAAAGCTCGGTCAGATCCTGCGCCAGCGGGCCGAGGTCGTCGCGCACCAGCCGGTCCTGCAAGGCCCGCATCCAGGCGGCATAGATCAGCGGCTCGGGCAGATGCTCGCTCATCGCGCCGTCCCAATTGGCCAGAAGCGCCAGCGCGTCCTGGCGCAGCCGCTCGGGCGTGCCCTGGGCTGCGGGTTCGCCGGTGAACCATAGTTCGGCCCCGACCAACGGCAGCAGGCCGCGGGCCACCGGGCTGACGATGTCGGTCTGTGCGGCGATGAAGCTGTCTCGCGAATGCACCTCGCGCGATTCGATCAGGTGGCGCAGCCGGCCCAGCCGGTAGCCGTCGGCCCGGTCGTGGCCAAGCCCGGCCCAGCCCGTCTCGGCCGCCCCGGTCGCGGCGACGATGCCGCTTTCGGGGCTCAGCTCGGCCCGTTCGGCGGGCGCGGGGCCGATCCCCTGCCAGCGGTTCTGCACGACCCAGCCCGGCGTCGGCATGCGGCCCGCCGTCTGGTGCCCGGCCGGACGATGCGGCAGGGCGCCGGCCAGAACCTGACCCACGCCCTGCGCATCGGCCAGCGTCACGGTCAGGGCCGGGGCGACCATCCCGCGCAGCGCCTGGGCCGCCGCCCGGCGGTCCTGCGCCCGCATCAGGCCGATCAGCGCCGACATGCTGCGGTCCTCGCCATGGCCGCCGGTCCAGGACAGCGCCGCGACATGGCCGGCGGGCAGGATGGTGGCAAGGTCCAGATGCGCGGCGGGGATGACCGGGCCGTTCTCGGTCTCGCGCAGGGTGATGGTCTGCGGATCAGCGCCGCGGATGCGCAGCGTCTCGCGCCGGGTGGTGAACTCGGTCCAGCCGTTCGCGCCGCGATAGCGGTTGGGATCGCCGGGCTGGACCTCTTCGATATACAGATCCTGGTCGTCGACCCAGGCCGGGGTGATGCCCCAGGCCAGGCCGGGATTGCGCCCCGAGAGGATCGCGGGAATGCCGGGAATGGTGCCGCCGATCACCCCGCCCGATTGAAGCTCGATCCGTGCCAGGTACCACAGGCCCGGCGCGGTCAGGGCGAATTGCGGATCGTTGGCCAGAAGCGCGCCCCCCGCCGCCGTGCGCCCCGCCGCGGCGGCAAAGCCGTTGGCCGAGGCTCCCGCTGCCGGTGCCAGGTAGCCGGCCAGCGTCGCCGTCCAGTCCCGCGGTCCGGCGCCGCGGTCCGGCGCGGCGAAGCGCGCGCCTGGGAAAAGCGAGGCATAGCCGGGCAGCGGTGGCTCGCCGGGCATGGCGACCAGATCCTGCCCGCGTTCGGGCGCGGCCAGCGACAGCCGGGCCCGCAGCACCTCGCGGCGCATCTGCACGGTCGAGGATGCCGCCAGCAGCTTCAGGATCGCCAGCGAATCCGCCGGCTCCCAATAGGCGATGTCGTCGGGATACAGGAAGAGCTCCGGCGCCCCGCGCCCCCGCGCGCCCAGGTTGACCTGCTCGATCCAGGCATTGACCCCTTCGGCATAGGCCTCCAGCGCCTCCAGCACCTCGGGATCCTGGGCCTGCAGCGAGGCGCGGGCGTTGCGGTAAAGCCCCAGCCGCCGCGCCAGGTCGTCGGCGGGCAGCGCGCCCATGCCATAGATCTCGGCCAGCCGGCCCTGCGCCGCCCGGCGCAGCACGGTCATCTGGAACAGCCGGTCCTGGGCATGGGCAAGGCCGAGCGCGAAGAACATGTCGCGGTCGCTTTGGCCGAAGATATGCGGCACGTCCTCGGTCGTGCGCACGATCTCGACCGGGGCCGAGATGCCCTCGACCGTATAGGTGCCGTCGTAATCGGGCAGCGAGCGGATGGCGAAATACCAGGCCAGCGCCACCAGCGCGATGGTCAGCAGGATCAGCCCGACCGTCAGGCGCACAAGCCAGCGGAAAAGTGTCACCATGAAAAGGCACGGTCCCGAGCTTGGGCACGAGAGGTTGACCCCCGCGCCGGGTGATGAAATTCATGGGGTGAATAGGGCAGGGCGCGGGCCGGATCAACGCGCCTTTTCGACGGGAAAGGAAGAAACCGATGGCGCGCGTGGCATTTCTGGGACTTGGGGTGATGGGCTTTCCCATGGCAGGCCACCTGGCCGCCGCGGGGCATGAGGTGACGGTCTGGAACCGCAGCCCCGCCAAGGCCGAGACCTGGGCCGCAGCCCACAGGGGCCGCGTGGCCGTCACCGCGCGCGAGGCGGCCGAGGGCGCCGAATTCGTCATGGCCTGCGTCGGCAATGACGACGACCTGCGCCAGGTCTGCCTGGGCGAGGCCGGCGCCTTTGCCGGCATGGGGAAGGGCGCGGTCTTCGTCGATCACACCACGGTCTCGGCCGCGGTCACGCGCGAGCTTTCCGCCGTCGCCACCGAGGCCGGGCTGGGCTTCGTCGATGCGCCGGTCTCGGGCGGGCAGGCGGGAGCCGAGAACGGCCAGCTTTCGGTGATGTGCGGCGGCACCCCCGCCGATTACGCCCAGGCCGAGCCGGTGATCGCCGCCTATGCCAAGATCTGCAAGCTCATGGGCCCCTCGGGTGCGGGGCAGCTGGCCAAGATGTGCAACCAGATCGCCATCGCCGGGCTGGTGCAGGGCCTGTCGGAATCGCTGCATTTCGCCGAGAAGGCCGGGCTGTCGATCGCCGAGGTGGTCGAGGTCATCAGCCAGGGCGCCGCCGGCAGCTGGCAGATGGCGAACCGCCATCAGACCATGGCCGAGAACCGCTTCGACTTCGGTTTCGCGGTGGACTGGATGCGCAAGGATCTGGGCATCTGCCTGGCCACCGCCGACGAGACCGGGGCGAGCCTGCCGGTGACGGCGCTGGTCGACCAGTTCTACAAGGAGGTGCAGGCCATGGGCGGCGGGCGCTGGGACACCTCGTCGCTGATTGCGCGGCTGCGCCGGTGACGCCCGTGCTTGCCAAGGGCGCCGGGATCGCGCTATCAGCCGGCACGGGGGCGGTTAGCTCAGTTGGTAGAGCGTCTCGTTTACACCGAGAATGTCGGGGGTTCGAGTCCCTCACCGCCCACCATTTCCCCAAAGGCCAGCCATGAGCGGCGCGCTCTGCGGCCTGCGCATCGTCGAGATCGCCGGCATCGGCCCGACGCCCTTCGCCGCGATGTGGCTGGCCGACCACGGCGCGCAGGTGGTCCGCATCGCCCGGCCCGGCGCACCGCAGATCTTCCCGATGAAGCGCGACGTGCTGGACCGCGGCCGCGACTGGCTGGAGCTTGACCTGAAATCGCCCGAGGGCCGCGACATCGCGCGCGACCTGATCCTGCGCGGCGATGCGGTGATCGAGGGCATGCGCCCCGGCGTGATGGAGCGGCTGGGCCTGGGCCCCGGGGATTTCCCGGAAAACCCGCGGCTGGTCTATGGCCGCATGACCGGCTGGGGCCAGACCGGCCCGCTGGCACATTCGGCCGGCCACGACCTGACCTATCTGGCGATCACCGGCGCGCTTTCCGCCATCGGCCCCGCGAATCATCCGGTGCCGCCGCTGAACCTGGTCGGCGATTTCGCCGCCGGCTCGATGTATCTGGTCGCCGGCATGCTGGCGGCGATCCTGCGGGCGCGCGAGACCGGCCGGGGCCAAGTGGTCGATGCCGCCATCACCGACGGGGTGGCGCATCTGATGGCGATGATCTCGGGGCTGCGCGCGAACGGGCTGTGGCGCGATGAGCGCCAGGCGAACCTGCTGGACGGCGGCGCGCCCTATTACAGCTGCTATCCCTGCGCCTGCGGCGGTTTCCTGGCCGTCGCCGCCATCGAGCCGCAGTTCTGGGCCGAACTGGTCCGGCGGCTGGGGCTTTCCGAATCCGATCTGCCCGACCGTGCCGATCCGGCGAACTGGACCGCGCTGCGCGCGATCCTGGCGGCGCGGATCGCCACACGCAGCCGCGACGACTGGGCGGCCGAGCTGGAGGGGACGGATGCCTGCGCCTCTCCGGTGCTGTCCATCGCCGAGGCGCCGCGCCATCCCCACAACCGCGCCCGCGGCGCCTATCTGGGCACGGATCCGCGCCCGGCGCCGCTTTTGTCGGGCAGCCTGACAGAGCTTCGCGAAGCCCGGAGAATCACGGTCGAGGCGGCGCGCGATCTGTGGCGCTGAGCCGCCATTTCGGTTGACTTGCCCGGCCGAATCCGCGATATACCCGCGACCGGCCGGGCGCATGTCCGTTGCCGGCATCCTATTTTGAACCTCACCCGAGACAATGGGTGCGCTGTCCGAAGGCGGGGCCTGGCCCCGGCAACACCTGCAAGCCAGGGGCCGAAGGACGCGGCAGAGCAAGGAAAGACGGAATGTTCGCAGTTCTCAAGACGGGCGGCAAGCAATACCGGGTTCAGGCCGGTGACGTGCTGCGCGTCGAAAAACTGAACGCCGAGGCCGGCGACAAGGTCCAGTTCAACGAGGTGCTGATGATCGGTGCCACCGTCGGCGCGCCGCTGGTTGCCGGCGCCGCCGTGCAGGCTGAGGTGATCGACACCATCAAGGCCGACAAGGTCATCACCTATGTCAAGCGCCGCCGCAAGCATTCGTCGCAGCGCACCCGCGGCCACCGCCAGCAGCTGACGCTGGTTCGCATCACCGAGCTGCTTGAAAAGGGCGGCGACAAGACCGATGTGAAAGCCGCCGTCGGCGCGCGCACCAAACTCGCACCGGCCGCCAAGCCGGCGAAAGCCAAGAAGTCGGAAGCCGAAGCCTCGGCCGAAGACGCCAACTGAGGCAGAAGGAGACTGAGCCATGGCACATAAGAAAGCAGGCGGTTCGTCCCGCAACGGCCGCGATTCGGCCGGTCGTCGTCTCGGCGTGAAACTCT
>Ga0182741_1000978_pt1 | contig 40109 bp, 31 predicted proteins | sample eDN5th37CBELigOP_FD_128874 | JGI IMG/M metagenome (GOLD analysis project Ga0182741, IMG submission 128874) | Enriched Organic Plus compost microbial communities from Emeryville, California, USA - eDNA 5th pass 37_C BE-Lig OP (version 2) (version 2) ... | reverse complement strand
CGCCTCGCCCCATTCGGGCCGCCGCTATCCGCAGAGCCTGGCCGATGCCAGCCGCCTCGACCCGGTGATGCTGCGCCGCTCGGAAGACGCCTTCGTGGACGAGCTCTTCGCCGGGGTGACGGAGCTGGGCGCGCCCTTGCTGGCGGCGGAATTTCCGCGCGTCTTCCTCGACGCCAATCGCGGCATGGGCGAGCTGGACGCCAGCATGTTCAGCGCCCCCCTGGGGCTGACGGTGGATCTGCCTTCGGCGCGGGTGGCGGCGGGGCTGGGCGTGATCCCGCGTATCGTGCGCGACGGCGCCGACATCTATCGCGGCAAGCTGGCGCCGGAAGAGGCGCGGCTGCGGCTGGACAAGCTCTACCGGCCCTATCACGCGGCGCTGGCCGTGCTGGCGGCGGAAACGCAGGCCCGCTTTGGCGTGGCGGTGGTGGTGGATTGCCACTCCATGCCCTCGGCGCTGGGCGCGCCCGACATCGTGCTGGGCGATCGCTATGGCGCTTCCGCCGCGCCCGCGCTGTCGCGCCTGGCCGAGGAGGCCTTCACGCGCGAAGGCTTGAGCGTGGCGCGCAACGCCCCGTATGCGGGCGGCTACACCACCATGCTGCATGGCCGCGTCGCCGAAGGCCGCCATGCGCTGCAGATCGAGATCAATCGCGGGCTTTATCTGGATGAGGAGAAGATCGCCAGGAAACCCGGCTTCGATTCCCTCAAGCGCAAACTGACCGCGGCGCTGACACGCCTTGTCGGCATTGATCTCACCGCGCTTCGCCCCGCCACCGGCTTCCCGGAAGCTGCGGAATAAAGCGCGCTTTTGTCTTAGGTCTTGCCGCGCGAAACGTATTTCAGCACACGCGATTTTTCCGCCGGAGATTCTGCGCGCATCACAGTGGCGCGTGGCATTTCGGGACGTGGACAGGAGCATCACGCGCGAAGCACATCCCAGTGCGCATAATTTTTCCGCCAGAGATTTCGGTCCGTGGCCAGGAGCGAGGAGCGATGTGGGCTTAGGCCCATGAGCGACGAGCGACGCCGCCACGGGCCGAAAGATCGGCGGAAAAAAAATGGCCGCTCGGGAGAGCGGCCAAGTTCAGGGAGGAAACGCCCAGGAAGGGCGGCGGCTTCGCGACCGAAATCGCAATGCCGCGCTGCAACAATATGCGGGAAGCAGCCTTTGTCCGCAAGCGCCAAAACACACTTTTCCAAACTTTCCCCCTAGAGAAATCTGGAAAAATACAAGGAAAACATCGTTTTCAGGCCCCGCGCATGGCTGCCCATTCTTTTGTGCAATGCACAAAACGGGCATTTCCACCCGGTCCAGCCCCGGCTTCCCCAAAGGTCACACCCCTGTCGCGTCCGGGCAACAAAAGAGTCGCGCGAAGCAGCTATCAGCCCGCCAAGTCAGCTCGGGAGCATGCCGATGGCCGAAATCACCTGGTTCGAGAATGCCTTGGGCGCATTCCCGCCCACCCGGCCGGCGGCGCGGACGCCCGAGGCGATCGACACCGCCCGCTTCCGCCGCCACCGCACCGTCTTCATCTCCGACACCCATCTGGGCACGCGCGGCTGCAAGGCCGAGGCGCTGGCGGACTTCCTGGCCCATAACGACTGCGAGACCCTGTTCCTGGTCGGCGACATCGTCGATGGCTGGCAGCTCAAGCGCCGCTGGTTCTGGACCGCGGCGCAGAACCAGGTGGTGGCCGAAATCCTGCACAAGGTGGACCGGGGCACGCGGGTGATCTTCGTGCCGGGCAACCATGACGAGTTCGCGCGCGACTATGCCGGGCGGCTCTTCGGCGGCATCGCCATCATGGGCGAGGCGATCCATGAGACCGCCGACGGCAGGCGCCTGTGGGTGCTGCATGGCGACCGTTTCGACGGCGTCATCCACTACGCCAAATGGCTGGCCCATGTCGGCGACTGGGCCTATGGCGCGGCGCTCCGGCTGAACGACATGCTGTTCCAGGTGCGCAAGGCGCTGGGGCTGCCCTACTGGTCGCTTTCGGCCTGGCTCAAGCACCGGGTGAAGAACGCGGTCGAATACATCTCCCGCTTCGAGGAGACGGTGGCGGCGGAAGCGGCCAAGCGCGGCGTGGATGGCGTGGTCTGCGGCCATATCCATCACGCCGAAATCCGCATGATCGGCGACGTCCTCTATCTCAATGACGGAGACTGGGTTGAAAGCTGCAGCGCCCTTGTCGAAGATGCCCGGGGCCATCTGGAGATTCTGCGCTGGGCCGATCCTTCACACGGACAGGCTGCCCCGGCTGCGGCTGGCGGACGCGCCCCCGCGCGCGCGCCCGCGCCTGTATCCGCCTAGGGCAAGGCGGCTGGAGCCGGGGCCCATCCCCGGCGTGGCGGCGCATTTGAAAATCCTGATCGTCACCGACGCCTGGACGCCCCAGGTCAATGGCGTGGTCCGCACCCTGGAAATCCTGGCCAAGGATTTGGCGGCGCTGGGCCATAGCGTGCGCCTGATCACGCCCCTGGGGCGGCGCACCTTTCCGCTGCCCACCTATCCCGAAATCCGCCTGGCGCTGTTCCAGAAACGGGCGCTGACGCGCGAGATCCGCGACTTCGCGCCCGATGCGGTGCATATCGCCACCGAAGGCCCGCTGGGGCTGGCGGCGCGCGCCATCTGCCTGAAGCACGGCATCGCCTTCACCACCGCCTTCCACACCCGCTTCGCCGAATATGTCCATGCCCGCTTCCGCATGGTGCCTGAAAGCGTGGTGTGGCGCTGGCTGCGCTGGTTCCACCATCCGGCGACGGCGGTGATGGTGGCGACCGAGACGCTGCGGCGCGAGCTGGCGAGCCATGGCTTCAAGCATCTCAAAATCTGGTCGCGCGGCGTGGACACGGAGAAATTCCATCCCATCGCGGACGCGCGCCTGCCCTATGACGGGCCGATCTGGCTCTATGTCGGGCGCGTGGCGGTCGAGAAGAACATCGAGGCCTTCCTGGCCCTGGACCTGCCCGGCACCAAGATAGTGGTGGGCGACGGTCCCGCGCGGGGCGCGCTGGCGCAGAAATACCCGGCGGCGCGATTCCTGGGGCCGCTGACCGGCGAGCCCCTGACCCGCGCCTATGCCGGCAGCGACGTTTTCGTCTTCCCCAGCCGCACCGACACGTTCGGCCTGGTGCTGCTGGAGGCGCTGGCCTGCGGCCTGACGGTGGCCGCCTATCCGGTGGAAGGTCCCCGCGACGTGGTGGGGCCGGAGGTGCCGGGCGGGACGGACGTGGCGGTGCTGGACCCCGACCTGCGCGCGGCCTGCCTGAAGGCCCTGGCGCTGCGCCGCCAGCCCCAGGGGTCCGTCACCCCGCGCGCCTTCGCGGAGGCCCGCTCCTGGCGGGCCTGCACCCTGCAATTTCTCTCCAATATCGTGGTGGAACCCGACCCGGATTAAGCCTTTCACCCAAAGGTCTTACCGCCGCTCGCGGGCTGGGCTAGAAGGGAGCGTCCAGCCGGAAGTTCCCGCTCCCCGATGTCCGACTTTGCCGCCAGCCGAGCGCCCCTGTCGTCGCGGGAATATCTCTTCCTGGGCTGCACCATCCTGTTCTGGGCCGCCTTCGTCGTCCTTTTGGGCAAGGACACGAGCTGGGACTTCCGCAATTACCACTGGTACGGGCCCTATGCGCTGCTCAACGACCGCGCCGGAATGGACGTGGCGGTGGCGCATCTGGGAAGCTGGTACAACCCCTATCTGGACGTGCCCTTCTACCTGCTGGCCACCGGCACCAGCTCCTGGTTCGCGCTGGCCTGTCTGGGCGCGGTGCATGGCGCCAATGTGGTGCCGCTCTATCTTCTGGCGCGGCACAGCCTGCGCGTGCCGGACGCGCCGCTCTGGGCGGGAGCGCTGGCGATCCTGGGGCAGACCGGGGCGCTCACCCTCACCGAGATGGGCACCACCTATTACGACAATGTGGTGAGCCTGTTCGCGCTGACGGGCCTTTGCATCCTGGTGGTCAGGCGCGAGACCTTCCGCGAAGGGCCGCTGCGCACGGGCGCATCGCTGGCGCTGCTGGCGGGCTTCATCACCGGCAGCGCCATGGGGCTGAAGCTGCCCGCCATGCCCTTCTGCGCCGGCTTCGCCGCGGCGCTGTTCGCGCTGGGCGGCGACCGCCGGCATCTTGCGGCGCGCGTCGTGGCGGGCGGCATCGGCGGGGTGGCGGGCGTCGCCCTGTTCGCCGCGCCCTGGATGCTCAGCGTCTATCAGGAGACGGGCAATCCGCTCTTTCCCTATTTCAACGACATCTGGAAATCGCCCCTGGCGCTGGAGGCGCATTACCGCGACCTGCGCTTCGTGCCCACCGATCCGTGGCGGCGGCTGTTCTTTCCCTTCCTGTTCAGCGCCGACTGGCACATCACCGGCGATCTGGGCTTCCAGGACATCCGCGTGGCGGTGGCCTATTGCGCCGTGATCGCGGCGGCGGCCGCCTGGGCGCTGGGGCGGCGCAACCGCGATCCCCTCGCCTTCACCGGCGCGGCCCTGCCGGTACTGGCCTTCGCCGCCGCCAGCTATATCGCCTGGGTGCAGATGTTCGCCATCTACCGCTACATCGTCACGCTGGAGATGCTGGCGCCCCTGGCGATCGTCATGGCCGTGGGGCTGATGCCGGGGCCGCGGCGCAGCCGCTTCATCGCCCTGGGGGTGATTGGCTTTGCCGTGCTGCTGACCAGCCGCAGCGATTATCTGGAGCGCGCGCCGGTGGACGATCCCTATATCCAGGTGGCGCTGCCGCCCATTCCCCGCCCCGACCGCACCATGGTGGTGATGGCGGGCGACGCCCCCCTGGGCTTCATCGCCACCGCGCTGCCGCCGCAGATCCCGGTGCTGCGCATCGACGGCTGGATGGTGCAGCCGCGCGACGGCACCGGCCTGACCCGGATGATGCGTGCCCGCGTCGCGGCGCATCTCAAGGCCGGGGGCGAGCTCTACCTGATCGCGGAGACCACCGACATGGTGCGGGCGCGCGAGGCGGTGGAGGATTACGGGCTTGCGATCCGCCTGCCCCAGTGCCAGCAATTCGACACCAACCTGGTCGGCACCTATCAATGGTGCCCCCTGGCGAGGAGACCATGAGCCCGCGCATCGCCGTCCTGGTGCCCTGCTATAACGAGGAAGCCGCCATCGGCAAGGTGGTGCGCGACTTCCGCGCCGCCCTGCCGGACGCGGCCGTCTATGTCTATGACAACAATTCCCGCGACGGCACCGTGGCCGCGGCACGCGCGGCGGGCGCGGTGGTGCGCGGCGAGCCGCGCCAGGGCAAGGGCAATGTGGTGCGCCGCATGTTCGCCGATATCGAGGCCGACATCTATGTGCTGGTGGATGGCGACGACACCTATGACGCGGGCGCGGCCCCGGACATGGTGGCGGCGATGCGCGCCAGCGGCTGCGACCTGATCACGGGGCGGCGCGTCCATACCGAGGCCGCCGCCTATCGCCCCGGCCATGTGCTGGGCAACCGGCTGCTCACCGGCCTCACCGCCTGGCTGTTCGGCGTCAAGCTGTCGGACATGCTGTCGGGCTATCGCGTCTTCTCCCGCCGCTTCGTCAAGAGCTTCCCCTTCACCGCCGAGGGCTTCGGCATCGAGACGGAGCTGACCGTCCATGCCGTGCGGCTGATGATGCCGATGTCGGAGATGGACACGCGCTACAAGGAGCGGCCCGCCGGATCGGTCTCCAAGCTCAACACCTGGCGCGACGGCCTGCGCATCCTGCGCACCATCGCCCATCTGGTGCGGGAGGAGCGGCCGCTGATCTTCTTCTCGGTGGGCTTCCTGGTGCTGGCGCTGCTGTCGGTGCTGATCGCCGTGCCGATCGTCCATGAATTCCTGCAGACCGGCGAGGTGCCGCGCCTGCCTTCGGCGATCCTGGCCACCGGGCTGATGCTGCTGGCCTTTCTGTCGCTCACCTGCGGGTTGATCCTGGACACGGTGACGCGCGGGCGCTGGGAGCAGAAGCGCATGGCCTATCTGGCCATACCCGGCCCCGGCGATGGCGGCACGGGCTGATGCTGGGCGGGGCCGCGCGCTGGCTTCTGCGCCATGCCTTCATCCGCTTCGCCCTGGTGGGCGCGGCCGGCTATGTGGTGGACGCGGCCGTGCTGGCGCTGGCGACCAGAAGCTTCGGGCTCGACCCCTATCGCGGGCGCGTCCTGTCCATCCTGCTGGCGATGACGGCGACCTGGCTGGGCAACCGCTATTTCACCTTCGCGGCAAGGCGCGCGCGCGGCAGTGTCTCGGCCATCGCGCAGGAAGGGCTGAAATTCGCGGGCGCCAATATGGTGGGGGCGGCGGTGAATTACGCCGTCTATGCGGCGCTGGTCCGCTTCGCCGCCCCGCCCTGGAGCAATGTCTTTGTCGCGCAGGTGATCGGGGTGCTGGCCGGGCTGGCCTTCAACTTCACCTTGTCGCGGACGCTGGTGTTCCGCAGCCGGCCCTGACCGCCCCCACGCCCGTTTGCGCCCGCGCCCTGCCGGGTTAGGCTGACGCATGCGCTGGACATTGGGCATGGCCGCTCTTGTCGTTCTGCTGGCGGCGGCGCCCGCCGAGGCCGACACGCTCTATCGCATCCGCGCCGAGCGCTGGACGGCGGCGGACGAGCGCGGCTTCGGCGAATTCCTGGCCGCCATCGGCGAGAGCAATTGCCGCACGGTGGATGCCTGTCTGAAAAGCCCGGCCAATCCCTTCCGCGCCTCCGACCCGCCGCGCGTCACCTTCCGCGCCGATTGCGCCGACCTGCCCTACTTCCTGCGCTTCTACTATGCCTGGAAGCGCGGCCTGCCCTTCTCCTATGTCAGCCGGGTCTCCCCGCGCGGGCGCGCCCGCGACATCCGCTACAGCCCCGGCGGCAACCAGGTGGCGGCGCGGCGCGACCTCACTTCCGGCATGGATGCCGTGCAGGTGCTGAGCCATCTGCGCGATTACATCTCCTCGGCCACCTACCGCATGGACCCGGAGCTGGAGACGCCGCTGGCGCAGGATTTCTACTCGCCCAGCCTGGACCCCAGGGGCATCCGCCCCGGCACGGTGATCTATGACCCCAACGGCCATCTGGCGGTGGTCTGGCGCGTCGAGCGCAATGGCCGCATCCACTACATCGACGCCCATCCCGACAACACGCTGACGCGCGGCCAGTACGACCTGCGCTTCGTGCGCGCCTCGCCCGGCATGGGCGCGGGCTTCAAGAACTGGCGGCCGCAGGTCTTGACCGAGGCGCGCCGCCTGGACGGCGTGCTGTTCGGCGGCCGGGTGACGCTGGCGCCCAACCGCGAGATCGCCGACTTTGCCCTGACGCAATATTACGGCACCGGCGCAAGGCCCGCGAACTGGCGGCAGGGCGTCTTCCTGCTGCAGGGGCGGCCGATGGATTATTACGATTATGTGCGCGCCTCCCTGAGCGGCGGCAGCCTCGCCTTCGATCCGGTGCGCGAGATCGCCGACATGGTGGCGTCGAACTGCGCCGACCTGTCCTATCGCGCCGAGGCGGTGGAGATCGCGCTGGCGGCGGGCATCCAGAACCGGCCGCAGCCGGAGCGCCTGCCGCCCAACATCTATGGCACCGACGGCGACTGGGAGACCTATTCCACGCCTTCGCGCGACGCCCGCCTCAAGACCGCCTTCAAGCATCTGCGCGACACGGCGGAGCGGTTCCTGAACCTGTCGCGGGCGCGGGACGCCAGCCTGGCCTATCGCGGCGCCAACCTGGCCGCCGACATGCTGGACGCCTATGAGCGGCAGGCGGCGCAGTGCCGCGTCAGCTACCAGCGCAGCGACGGCAGCCGCGTCACCCTGGCCTATGAGGAGGCCCGCGCGCGGCTGTTCCGCATGTCCTTCGACCCCTATCACTGCCCCGAGGCGCGCTGGGGCGCCAGCGGCGCGGAAGCCGCCACCTGCCGCGACGGCGCCGTCAAGCGCGCCTGGTATGCGGCCGAACAGCGGCTGCGCAACCAGATCGAGCGCACTTACGAAGCGCGGATGGACTTCACCCTGGCCCAGCTTCAGGCCGGGGCGGGCGGCACCGCCAGCCCGCCCGACACCGATGTGCGCGCCTTCCTGGCACAGGCGGCGCGGGCGCCATAGGCGGAAGCGACGCGGGGCTCTTTCCACGCGCGGAACACGCGCAAAGAAAACGGGCGCCCGAAGGCGCCCGTTTCCGTCCTGGTCTTATGACGCCCGCTCAGCGGCGCGCATAGATGGCATAGAGGCCCGCGATCATCTGGGACTTCTCGTCGCCCTTGACCGCGTTGAAGGCGCGCACGGCTTCGGCCCGCTGGCCGGCGGCCAGATAGGCGGTGCCCAGGCGCAACTGCGCTTCGGCCATGTTCTGCGGCTTCTTGGCGATGCCCGCCTGGATGGTGGCGATGGCTTCCTTGGCCTTGCCCTGGGTGATCTGCTGCTGGCCGATGGTGACCAGCGCATCGCCATTGGGCGCGGCCTGCGCCGCCGCCAGCGCCTTGGCGGCGCCCGCATTGGCTTCGTTGTTGCGGTCGGTGGCCAGCTTCAGCAGGCGGTTGGTGCGGTCATTGGCGGGCAGCACCTTGTCCTTGATGCCCTTCTCGACCACGGCGATCGCCTCGGCCGGCATCTGGCGCACCAGCGCGATCTGCGCATAGGTGGAGACCTCGTCCGCGGTGGTCAGGGTGCCGGTCATCGACTTCAGGCGATACAGGTCCAGCGTGTTCTGGTCGTTGAGGCCGCGCGCACGCTGGGCCAGCTTGAGCAACTGGCCCCAATATTCCGGCTTGCCGGTGCGGGCGACGAGCTGCTCCAGCGCCTGGCGTTCGGCCACCTCGTCCTTGGCGTCATAGGCGCAGCGCTGCAGAAGCTGCAAGCCCTGCTCGCCGCCGGCGCCCGCGCCCAGGTTGCTGCGGATATAGCGCATGCAGCCCGCCGGATCGTTCTTGCGGTAATAGGCCTGCGCCACCACCAGCATGGACTGGGCGTCGAGCGCGTTCATCTTGCGCAGCGTCTCGCCGCCGGCGATCACCGCGTCCCAGCGGCTGGCGTTGGCATCGGCGGCGAACTTCGCCTTGGCGCCCAGGGCGCCGCCGATCGAAGGATCGCCCGACTTGACGGCGACATACTGCTTCATCTGGTTGACGACATTGTTCTCGGCCGGGCTCTTGGCGGCGGCGGCGGCGCTGTCGATGCGCGCCATCGCTTCCTTGTAGCGGCCGGAATCCGCCAGCGTGCGGGCTTCCTGGAGAGGCTTGCCGACGGCGGCGCTCACCGTGGTCTGGGCCGAGACGGCGGTGGCGCCCAGCACGGCGCCGCCAAGGAGAAGCGCCGCGAGGGCGGTACGCAGATTACGAACACTCATTGCATGACCTCTCATCTGGAACAGTTTGGGGGTCGCGGGGATCGTCCCCGCGGCCCCCAGACCACGAATTCGTCCCTCTAAGGACAATTATACTTAGTTATACTGGTCGACGCCAACGAAACCGATCTTGGTCACGCCCAGGCGTTGTGCACGTGCGAGAACCTCCGCAACCCAGTCATAGCGCGCCAGCCGGTTCGGGCTGAGATGGATTTCCGGTTGCGGATCCTTCTCCGCTGCATCCTTGAGGTAGCCATCCAGGTCGGCCAGCGTGACGGTGCTGCCGTTCCACAGGATGGTGCCGTCGAAGTCCACCACCAGCTCGACCGTCTCCGGCGGCGTCGGCGGCGGCGCGTTGTTGGGACGCGGCATGTCCAGCTTCACCGCATGCGTCTGGATCGGGATGGTGATGATCAGCAGGGTCAGAAGCACCAGCATCACGTCGATCAGCGGAACGACGTTCATCTCCACCATCGGGTCGCCTTCCTGACCCGTACCTACACTCATTCCCATGGTCGTGTACCTTTACCTACTTGAAGAATGGCGGCGGACCCGATGAAAGCCCGCCGCCTTTTTCCGACTTAGCCGCCGCTGGCCACCGGCAGGGTGATGAAGCCCACCTTGACGATTGCGGCCTGCTGGCAAGCCAGGATCACGCGGCCCACCGCCTCGAAGCGCACCGACTTGTCGGCACGGATATGCACTTCGGGGAAGTTGCCGTCGGTCACGGCCTTCTGCCGCTCGATCAGGCGATCGCGCAACTGGCCGTAATCCACCGGCATGTTGTTGAAGTAGACCTGCTCGTTACGGTCCACCGCGATCACGATGTTCTCGGGCTTGGTTTCCGTAACGATGTTGCGCTGGTTCGGCAGGTCCAGAGGAATGTTCTGGACGACCACGGGGATCGTGATCAGGAAGATCACGAGCATGACCAGCATCACATCCACCAGCGGAACGACGTTGATGGACGTGTTCAGGTCCGCAGTATCTTCCTCTAGCGAATGCTGGACGTCGAGAGCCATTGATTGATCTCCGGGCAAGAAGCCGTGATGCGGCTTACTTGCTCTTGGTGATGAGGTAGGCCTGCAGATCGCCGGCGAAGCCGCGCAGCTTCTCGGTGATCATCTTGTTGCGGCGGACCAGCAGGTTGTAGAGCAGCACGGCCGGAACGGCGACGACCAGACCGATGGCGGTCATGATCAGCGCCTCACCCACCGGGCCGGCGACCTTGTCGATCGACATCTGACCGGCGACGCCGATCGAGATCAGGGCTTCGAGAATGCCCCACACGGTGCCGACCAGACCGATGAACGGCGCGGTCGAACCGACCGAGGCCAGGAAGGTCAGGCCGCCCTGCAGACGGGCATTGGCGTCTTCGAGCTGGCGGGTGAGCGACATGGCGATCCAGTCGTTGAGGCCCACCAGGGTGGTGCCGCCCTGGCTGGCCTTCTGGCCCGACTCGGCGACGACGCGGAAGATGCTGTTCTTGGGCAGCTTCTCGATGCCCTCGGAGAGGGTGGCCGAGGTCCAGAACTTCTTCTCCAGGGTCTTGGCCTGGCCCAGGATGCGCTGCTGCTCCAGATACTTCATGAAGGCGATGTACCAGGTGCCCGCCGACATGATGACCAGGATGCCCAGGATGCCGAGCTGCACGGGGTTGCCGCGCTCGAAGATGTGCATGAGGCCGTAGGGATTGGAGTTGGCGGCAGCCTCCTGCGCGAAGGCGGGGCCGGCGACCACAGCGGCGGCGGCGAAGGTGACGAAGGCAGCCGCGATCGTCAGATGCTTGGAATTCATGTTGGTTTACTCCGTGCTTCTAAGCTTTACGAGGTTTCAGGTGATTACTGCGCGTCTTTGAGCGTCCACTCGACGCGCACGATCTGACGGGCTTCGACGGGCTTGCCTTCCTGCGTCGGCGGGTTCCAGCGCCAGCGGGCCGTCACATGGGCCACGGCGGCGTCGTCGAGACGCTTGGAGCCGCTGGACTTGGTGACTTCCGCGGCCTTGACCCGGCCATCGGTGCCGATGGTGACGATCATCTCGGTCGTGCCCTGCTCGCCCAGACGCTGCGAAATCGTCGGATAGGGCGGCTTGGTGCGCGTCGACATGATCGGCTCAAGCTTGGTCGGCGGCGGCGCGGGCGGCGCCGGCGGCGCGGGCGGCTGCGCGGGCTTGGGCGGGGGCGGCGTGGTCGTCGTCGCAATGGCGTTGTTCGACGGCGGCGCATCCATCGCGATGGCGATGTCCGGCGGCGGCACGAAGGGCGGCGGCGGCTTCACCACATCCGGCGGCGGGGGCGGCGGCGGCTTCGCCTCGACCTGCTGCTGTTCGACGGTCGCCACCAGATCCTCCATCTTCTCCATGATCTCTCCGCCTTTCATGCCGAGGACCAGAAGAGCGCCGAAGGCGACGTGAACGGCCGTGACGATGACCAGGCCGCCGAAACGGCGTGGCGCGAGCTCCGCGCTGCTGCCGCGCATTGTCGTGCGTAAATCGTGTGCTGGCTGTTCCATGCGTTTTCACTCGCTAGACAAAGCAAACCCGGCGCGAACCGTGCGCCGGGCGAATATTACCCAATATGATCGAGAGCTACCATTCCCAACCCGGCGCCGGTTGGCTCCAGCGCTCTTGTCGCTTCTTAAACCAATGCCCATCGCTGTTAGCAAGAGGGGAGCTGCAAAACGTTTGTCGAATCGGCGCCGCTTCGCTGCTGCATATATGCGAACACGGCACCGCCAAAAGCCTCGTTTCGCATTTGCAGCATCGGCATTGCGCGCGCGCATGCGGATTTAAACCGTTCTGATTCAATCACATCCACGGTCACGCGATTGTCACGGCAGTCTTTGTTGCGCGCTGCAATAGAGTTGCATTGCAACGCCGGAAAAACGCCGGGTTCCTGGGGATAGGATGACGCAGCGTCAGGCGGCGCGGGGCTTTGCGTCCCGTCCGCCCGCCCTTGCCCGCGCGCTGCCTCAGATGCGGCCCAGAAGCGTGATTGTTCCCACCTGCGTGGTGGAACCATTGTTGCCGCGCACCAGGTCGAAATTCACGCCCAGTTGCCAGCTCTCGGTGCCCGCGCCCAGGCTGAGGCCGCCGAACATGTTGCCGGTATCCGGATCGGGACCGATGAAATTGTAGTCGTTGCCGGCGGTATTGATGCCGCCGGTGCTGACGAAACCGGCACGCAGCTTCACCGGGCTGTTCACCAGATCGTAGCGGTAGCCGAAGCGCGCTTCCGGCGTGACGGTGGCGCCCCACAGCGTGAAGCTGGTCTTGAGGTCGGCGCCCAGCGCGGTGCGCAGCGAGTTGGCGTAATAGGGCGCGACCTGCAGGTTGAAACCCGGGCCGCCGCCCACTTCGGTATAGCCCTCTTCGCGCATCGTCATGCCGTCCAGGCTGAGATAGGGCGCGAACTCGAAGAGGCGCGAGCCATAGACCGCGCCCATCTTGCCGCCCAGCGCCGCCATCAGCGTGGCGCGCTTGCCTTCGGCCTGGCGCGCGACACCGCCCACGACCAGGTCGCGCCGTCCGACGAAATCGCCATAGGCGACGGAAAGCTGCGTATCGACGAAGAGGCGGCGGCCCTTCCACTGGCTGTAGCCGGTGAGCATGTACCACTGCGTCTGGGTCTGGGTGGCGCGCGGCAGCGTCTGGCTGACATCGCCGGAATAGAAGGTGAAGGCGCCGCCCCACCAGCCGCCGCGCGGGCTGCCGCTGTCCATGCCCAGCGTGAAGCCGAAGCCGTGATCCTTGTAGTTGGTGAGCGAGCCGTCGGCGGAGACGCGGCCCTTGTTGTTGATGTTGCCGAAGAACTCCTGCGCCCACAGCGTCATGTCGCCGGCGACGCCCGAATAGGCGCGCAGCAGGCGCTGGCGCGCGGCGACCGGGCCGGTGGCCTGGTCGGTGATCATGATCGCCACCTGCTTGGCGCCGCCGGAGGTATCGGGCCCGAACTGCGAGAAGGCCTGCTGCGCCTGCTGCTGCGAGGCGCCGACATTGATGCCGCTCGAGGCGACGCCGGGGGTATTGTAGACCGTCATGCTGGTGGCGATCTCCGCCCCCAGGCCGGGATCGGTGGACAGCGCCCGCACGATATAGGGGAACTGGGCCAGCGCATCGCCGGAAAGGCCGAGGCCCGGCGTGCCGTTGGGATTGGTGGCGCCCGGCGCGCGCGGCGTCAGCGCCAGGATCAGGGTCTGGTTGCCGCCGGCGGTGCCCATGCGCAGCGGCGTGGCGCTGCCCTGGAAGAGGAAGGGCAGGTTCTCGGACAGCTTCAGATTGTTCTGCGCCAGCGTGCTGGCGTCGATATTGATGGTGGGCGCGCTGACCAGGACGATGTCCTGCGTCACCGGATTGTCCACGCTGGCCCGCGTGGTGCCGGAGGAGATGAAGCTGCCGAACTGCAGCGCTACGGTGGAGTTGGCGGCGATGCTGGCCGAGTTGATGGCGTTGATCACCGGCGAGGTGGCGGTGGTGTTCTGCGACACGGTCAGGCCCAGCGTGCCGCCGCTCTGGATGTCGAAGGTCGAGGCGTTGAGCGAGCCGGTGCTGGTGGAGTTGGCCACGAACAGCGTGCCGTTGTTCTGCACCGTCACCGCCACGCCGGTGCTGGCGCTGGCGCGGATCACGCTGTTGACATAGCCGAAGGAGCCGACGGTCAGACTGTGGCCGGTGCCGGCGCCGAAATCGATCACATTGGCGCTGGTGGAGGGGGCGAAGCCCGCCTGCCGGGACAGGACCGCGCCCGCCACGACGGCGTAATTGTTGGGCGTGTTGAGGCTGCCGGTGCCGGGATTGGCCGCGCCGCCGGCGCCGGTGTTGCCGACATTGAGCTGATAGCCGTTGCCGCCGGCGCCGAACAGGACGTCGCCGGTGATGGTGCCGCTGTTGTTGATGGTGATGTTGTTGGCGGTGGAGGCGGTCAGGTCGATCGCCCGCACCGTGGTGACCACCACCGCGTCCAGGGCCGGGGACACCGCCGTGATGCTGGCGTTGATGGTGCCGGCATTGTTGATGGTCTGAAGCGAACCGGAAGCGTCCACGATGGTCTGCGCCACCAGGGTGAAGGGCGAGGAGCTGTTGCCCACCGCGACGGTGGGATTGATGGTGCTGGTCTCGACCCTGGCCTCGATGCTGGCGCCCGGGCCGATATTGAGGACCGGCAGCTTGGCGCCCTGGGCGATGAAGAGCGCGTTGGCGATGCCGCCGCTGGTGCCGCTGACGCTGGCCGAGACGGTGCCCGGCGTGGTGCTGCCCTGGCCGGTGGACTGCGCCTGGATGGTCAGGTTCGGGATGAAGGCGTAAGGCCCGACCGCGATGGCGGTGGCGCTGACATTCTGGCTCACCAGGGTGGTGGCGTCGGTGGTGGCGATGGCGCGGATAGCGCCGGTGTTGAGGATGCCGCCCTTGCCGTCACTGCCGCAGGTGTCGAAATCGCCGTTGCCCAGGCAGGTATAGGCGCTGGTGGAGGCGCCCTGGATGAAGACCGCGTTGGTGCTGACCTGCGCCCCGGTGGGCTGGGCGACGATGGTGCCGCGGTTGAGGATGGACCATTTGTCGCCGTCCAGGGGATCGATGCCGGACGGCAGGATGCCGATATTGATCGGCCCGCGCACCGTGCCGCTGGTGGCCGCCAGCAGGGGGTCGATGCGCAGCACCGCCTCGCCATTGGCGCCGTTGCCGCTGAGCACGCCGGAAGGCAGCCCCCCATTGGCGGTGGCGGGGCCGGACTGGTAGAAGCCGCCCTCGATGCTGTTGCCGATCTGCAGGACCGAGCCGCCTTCCAGCAGCGGCTCCTTGCTCTTGGGATCTATCGCGATCTGGCCCACTGCGACGATGCTGCCGGCATTGATCAGGGCGCCCGAGCCCTTGCCGTTGGTGGTGACGCAGGTATAGCCCGCCGCGAGCTGCGCCGCCGAATTGGCGGCGTTGTCGCAGCGCTTGATCTTCCCCAGCACCGCGATGCCGCGGGCGCCGTTGCCGCTGGCGCTGATCGCCGAGGAGGAATCGAAATAGACATTGCCGTTGGTGTCGCCGTCGAACAGGAAGAGTGAGCTGCTGGAGACGGCGGTGCTGTCCTGGCTGGGCAGGCCGGTGATCGACCCGCCGAAGGTGATGTCGCCGTCCACGCGGCTGCCGCTCATCAGGCGGAAGGCGGCGGAATTGTCGCCTTCCACGATGATGGTGGCGCCCGCGCCATTGTTCGCCACCGGCGTGGCGTTGTTGAAGACGATATCGCCGAAATAGGGATTGGCGCCGGACACCATCACCGCCACCTTGTTGTCGCCGGTGCCCGACAGCGAGATGGTGTTGGTGCTGACAAGGCCGGGGGACTGGGCCACCACCGCCTGGGCGCTGGTGTCGATCAGCACGCCGATCGCGCCGGCGGTGTTGATGTTGGAGATCAGGCCGCTGTTGTTGACGAAATTGTTGCTGTTGAGCACCAGCGCCGCGCCGTTGCTGCGCAGGGCGATCGAGCCGGTGCTCTCGATGGTGACGTTTCCGGAGGCGCTGGTCAGCACCTGGTCGGTGGTGGCGGTGTTGATGGTGACGTCGCCCCGGGCCGCCATCGGCGCGGCCAGAAGAACGGCCGCGGCGGCGGAAAGCATCAGACGGTGCTTGATCAAAAGTCCAACCTCTTTGTTCGCCGGCGGGCGACCTCGACAATCGCCATACCGGCCTTCACAGCCCCGTCCCTCGGAAAAAGGCGGTCCGCCTGGCAGGCCGCCGGCCGCCCGGCTCCCCCGCCCGGCTGGTCGCTAACCCGTTTCCTTCATTCAAGAAAAGCCCCCCGATGCGGCTGGAGCCGCCGCGGGTCCGGGCTTTGCCCGCCTTTGTACCCGGCCTTCGGGCCGGTTCAACAGCAATTTTTGACGCCTTAATCGGACGTTAGGCCCCCCAACCCCAGAATGCGGGCCGGAAAAAGGCTGAACGGGGCACGCAAAGCCGATGACTCAGGCCCGCCATACCGGGTTCGCCAGGCTCACCCAGAAGGATGTGAGCGCCGCCGCCGCGCGCCATGAGATGCTCTATTCCGGGCGCATGGGCGGGGCCCGCGCCATCTTCATCTTCTGCGACCTGTCGGGGCTGGACCTGTCGGGCCGCAACTTGGCCGACGCCGATTTCACCGGCGCCATCCTGGAGGAAACCAATCTTTCGGGCGCCAAGCTCGATTCGGCCAGCTTCTTCGGGGCCGACCTGCGCCGCTCCAACCTCACCAACGCCTCGATGCGCCGGGCCGATATGCGCGGCGCCTCGCTGCGCGGCGCCAACCTGATCGGGGCCGACCTCTATGAGGCCGACCTGCGCGAGGGCACCATCGCGGAGAAGGACCGCTACGGCAATCTCAAGGTGCTGCAGCACGATCTCGGCCCCTCGGAGATGCCCGCCGCCCTGCTCAATTCCGCCAATCTGGAGCGGGCCAAGCTCACCGGCGCCATGGCGATCCAGGCGGACTTCACCGACGCCATCATGAAGGGCTGCCGCCTGACCCGCGCCAATCTGCGCCAGGCGCGCCTGACCGGCGCAAACCTGGAGAATGCCGACCTGTCGGGCTGCAACCTGTCGGGGGCCGATCTGGGCGGAGCGATTCTCCTGGGGGCCAAGCTCGACCTGGCCAACACCCATGGCGCCGACCTCTCCAAGACCTTGCGCGAGCTGCCCAAGGAGGACCCGGACATGACCGCCACCGTCCAGCGGCTGGTGGACGAGCATGTCCGCTGGGCCGAGACCGAGGGCCGCGAAGGCCGCCCCGCCGACCTGTCGGGCATGGACATGCGCCTGGCCCAGCGGCTGTCGCACCGCATGCTCACCGCCCTGATCGCGCCCGGCGCGCAGCTTTACGGCCTGGACCTGGAAGGCGCATCGCTGCAGGGCAGCAACCTGTCGGGCGCCGACCTGCGCTCGGCCCGGCTGCGCGGCGCCGACCTGCGCGGGGTGAACCTCTCCGGCGCCAAGCTCAACCATGCCGATCTGCGCGACACCAAGATGGGGCCGCTGATGATCTCCGCGGGCCGCCTCCTGCCCGCGCGGCTGGACAATGCCGAGGCGCGCTATGCCGATTTCCGCGGCGCCGACCTCAAACGCGTGCGCCTGTCGGGCGCGGACCTCTCCTATGCCAACCTCTCGGACACCGACCTGTCGGGCTGCGAGATGGACGGCTGCGATATAGCGGGGGCCAAGTTGCCCATGCGGTTCGCGGACGCGCTGGCAGCGAGCGCGTAGCTTTTTATTTATTGAACCCCCATCCGTCACAGCTCGGGTTTGTTTGATTGAACCCCTCCGCCCTCCGCTGGCTTAACCGTCGCTTCGCGACTGGCCAGCTACGTTCGTACGCTGTCGCTACTCACCCTCCCCTTCCTGTGCGCTGACGCGCACGAAGGGTAGGCAGGTCATGGCCCAAGCGAATGGTCGCCCGGCGGAATGCCGGGCTCGAGATTCCTGGACTATTCGCGCAAGACCGTCCGCAGGGTTTATTCCACCAGCACGGCCGTTCTGGTGCGGATGAACTGCCCCAGGCGGGTGAGCGAGACCTTGGCCTCGCCCAGCCCGGCATTGGCCTGGAAGAGGTGGCCCATGCCGTCATAGATCTCCACGCTCACCGGCACGCCCGCCTCGGCGGCGCGGTCGCCCAGCTTGGAGGCGTCGTCGCGCAGGATTTCGGCCGCGCCCGCATGCACCATCACCGGCGGGAAATCCTTCAGGCTGGCGAAGGCGGGCGAGGCATAGACATCGCAGGGATTGGATTTGCGCAAATAGGCGCGGGCGCAGAGGAAAAGCTGCTCCCAGGACAAGTCCCTGTCGGCGGCGCGGTTGCCCAGGACGGACGGCCCCGACAGCGCCAGGTCGGCCCAGGGCGACAGCGCCGCCACGCCGCCGGGCCGCTCCAGCCCGGCATTGCGCGCCGCCAGCGCCACGGCGAAGGCCAGGCCCCCGCCCGCCTCATCGCCCGCCAGCAGGATGGAGCCGGGCGCGACGCCCGCACCGATCAGGGCGCGATAGGCGTCGAGCCCGTCGCGCACCGGGGCGGGAAAAGGATTTTCCGGCGCCAGGCGATAGCGCGGCACGAAGGCAGAGATGCCGCTGGCCTCCACCAGCCGGGCCGCCAGGCCGCGATGGGTCTCGGGCGAGCCGGCGACGAAGCCGCCGCCATGGAAATAGAGCAGCACGCGGCTGCCGTCCCCGGCCTTGTGCCATTCCCCGGGAATCGGCCCCAGGCTGCCCGGCACCACCGCCTGTTCTGCGGGCGCCCCGAACCGCGCGAAGGCGGCGGCATAGCGCGCACGCACCGATTCGATGTCGGTGACGGCTTTCAAGGTGAATTGCGGCTTCCAGAACGCCACGAAGCTCCCGCCGGATCGAAGCGCGGCAAGCTTAATCGGCGGGGCCTGAAAGACAAAGGCGGGAGGGGTTAATGCGTTAACCTCTCCCGCTTTCTATTGAAAGTCGCCCGGCGGCTAACGCCGCCGGGCTCGTGATCAAGCCGCTTTCTGACCCTCGATGGTCGCAAGCTCCGGCCCGTTGATCTGGATGCGGCGGGGCTTCTTCTCCTCGGGCACGACACGCTCCAGGTCGATATGGAGCAGGCCGTTCTCGAGGCGCGCGCCCTTCACCACCACATGCTGGGCAAGCTGGAACTGGCGCTCGAAGGCGCGCCCGGCGATGCCCTGATGGAGATAGACGGGCTTCTGCGTCTCCTCGCGCTTGCCGCTGACGGTGAGGACATTGTCCTTCACCTCGATGTTGAGGTCCTTTTCGGCGAAGCCGGCGACCGCGACGGTGACGCGGTAATTGTTCTCGTCGCTGCGCTCGATGTTGTAGGGGGGATAGCCCGGCGCGCCCTCGGCGGTCTCGAGCAGGTCCAGAAGGCGGTCGAAGCCGACCGTGGTGCGGAAGAAGGGGGAATAGTCGTAACGCATGATCAACCTCCAAAAAGCGTTGAACTCGAACCGGCGCCAGGAGCGTCCGCCAGAGCGGCAGCGGCCCCCTTTGCGGCCGCCGGACAGGCTTGAGATGGGCGGCGGCCCCGCCCCTTCAACCCCTTGAAAATGCCCAAATCCGCCCTAAAACCCTGGCCCATGCGGTCGGCGGGCGAGATTTTCGAGCCTTTGTTTTTCCGGGCCGGGACGGTCCGGCTGCGGGGGGCGCGCTTTGCCGCCGACCCCGCGGCGCCGCCGCGCGGGGTCTGCGTCCTCCTCAACGGCCAGACCGAGTTCATCGAGAAATATTTCGAGGTGATCGACGAGCTGCGCGCCAGGGGCTTCGCCGTGGCGACCATGGACTGGCGCGGCCAGGGCGGCTCGGACCGGCTCCTGACCTGCGACAGCCGCAAGGGCTATGTCGCGGACTTCGCCCAGTATGACGAGGACCTGGCGGCCTTCATGGCCGAGGTGGTGGCGCCCATGGGGTCCGGCAAGCCCATCGCCATCGCCCATTCGATGGGCGCGCACAATCTCTTGCGGCATCTCGCCCGCCATCCGGACAGTGTGGCGAAGGCGGTGCTGACCGCGCCGATGGTGGCAGTGTCCTTCCGCGGCAATGCCGCCCTTCTGGTGGCGCTGGTGACGGCCGTGCAGAATCGCCTGGGCCGCGGCGCCCACTGGGTCTGGGGCATGGAGGGCCGCGATCCCCACAAGATGACCTTCGCCACCCAGATGGTGACATCCGACGAAGCGCGCTTCGCCCGCACCCAGAAAATCCTGCTCGAGCAGCCGGGCCTGCGGCTGGCGGGCGCGACCTGGGGCTGGCTGGCGGCGGCCATGCGCTCCATGCGCTGGCTGAAGGAGCAGGCGCCGCAGATCACCACGCCCCTGCTGGTGCTGGGCGCCGGGAAGGACCGCATCGTGATCACCGCAGAGACCAAAGCCTTCGCCGCGCGCCTGCCCGACGCCCGCTATGTCGAGATCGCCGGGGCGGAGCACGAGCTGCTGATGGAGCGCGACGAAATCCGCGCCCAATGGTGGGCGGCGGTGGAGGAATTCCTGGCGACCTGATGCGCCTTCTGATGCGCCTTGCCCCGACGATCCCTTGGGACCATCGGGGCATGGCAGCCTTACGGACGTTCGAGGCCCGTAACTACTGGACCGGCTGGGCCGGGGCGGACGGTGTCGCTTCCGGCGCCGCCGGAGAGGCGGGCTGGACCGGCTCGGGCTGCGCCTCGGCCGGCGCCGCCGACTGCTCATTCAGCGGCGGATTGCCCGCGATGGCGGAAGCGGGCGGCGTCGGGCTCACCGGCTCCGGCACCGTCGAAGCCGCCTGATTCTGCGGCATGGCCGGCGTCACCGGGGGCGCCACGGCGGGCGACGGCGCCGGGGTGGGCGAAGCCGTCAGCGGCGTCGGATCGGCGGGCGCGGGCGCCGTCACGGGCGCCTGGGCCGTCCGCGTGGGCGCGGGCGTCATGCGCGGCGTAGCGGCTTGGCGCTCCACCTGCGCGGGCGCGGCCGACGGCGTCACCGGCTGCGGCTCGTTCAGATTGGTGTCGGCAGGCGCGGTGGCCAGGCTGTCACCGGCCTGCGTGTTCGCGGCGCCTTCCGGCGCTGTCATCTCCGGCGCCGTCACCGGGGGCGGCGGCGTCAGCGCGGCCGTGTTGCCGGGGCCCTGCGGCCGCGGCAGGTCGGCATCGGCCACCACATCGGGCGCGGGCATCACCGAATAGACGTAAGCGCCCGCCGCACCCAGCATCAGCGCCACCACCAGCGCGCCGATCACCTTGCTGCGGCCGTCACCGGTTTCCAATTCGTCGGGGCTGCGGTGGAACTGGCCGAGCCCTTCGCCGGATTCCTCCAGCGTGTAGCGATCCTTGACGATCACATCGCCGCTATCCACGAAGGCGCTTCCGGCGCGGATATCGTTGGACGGCGTCGTATCGAAGTTGCGCATATCAGTCATCGTCGCTCCTCGCGTGTGTCACATTCGGCTGCGGCATGTGAACGAGGGCGCGGCGGCGAAAGTTCCGCGCCAGGCCAACAAAGGCAAAATAAGGCGGGATTCACCGGCCTTTTTCACGCTTTGTGACGCGATCGCGGCGAAGATTTGGCGAGACACTAGCCTTTCAGCAGCGTCACCGTCTCTTCATGCAGGCGGCGGTCGCCGCAGGCCAGCACCGGCTCGCCGTCGCGCCAGGGCGCGCCCTGCCAGTTGCTGACGATGCCGCCCGCCCCTTCCACCAGGGGCACGATGGCGGCGATATCCCAGCGGCGGAAGGCGCCTTCCACGATCACGTCGATGAAGCCCATCGCCAGCATGGCGAAGATGTAGCAGTCGCCGTGATAGCGGGTGAGGCGCGCCTTCGCCTTCACCCGCTCGAAGGCGGCCACCTGCTCCGGCGTCATATAGGCGGAGGGATCGGTGGCGCAGAGCACCGCCTCTTGAAGACCCGCGCATGCGCGCACCTGAAGCGGCGTGACGCGGCCCCCCTGGTGCAGCTCGCTGCGGCCATTGACGCCGATGAAACGCTCGCCCAGCACCGGCTGGTCGAGGATGCCCAGGACCGGCACCTCGTCCTTCTCGAGGGCGATCAGCGAGCCCCATTCATGGCGGCCGGTGATGAAGGCGCGGGTGCCGTCCACCGGATCGAGCACCCAGCGCCAGCCCGAGCGGCCGGGCTTCTCGCCATATTCCTCGCCCAGGATGGCGTCGTCGGGCCGCTCGGCCTCGAGGATGGCGCGGATGGCGCGCTCCCCGCCCCGGTCGGCCTCGGTGACGGGATCGAAGGCGCCGTCCAGCTTGTTCACCACTTCGATGCGCTGGCGGAAATAGGGGCGGATCGCGGCGCCGGAGGCTTCGCAGAGGCGATGGGCAAGGGCGATGGTGCCGGGATCGACGATCATGGCACGCCTTTTAGCGCCCCCGCGCGCCCGGCGCGAGGGGCGAGGCATGGGCATCCGGCGCCGGATGCCCATGCCCGGCTCTCCTAGCGGGCGCAAAGCGCCCACGCGCGAATCAATGAAGGGGCGGCGCGATTATCCAAAAATCCGATATTGGCGCCTTCGCATGCACGAACATCGCGCCAGATGACGTTCAGCCGTGGCGCAGCTTCAAATAAAGGATCGAGCCGGTGAGGCAGAGGCTGACGCCGTTGGCCAGGATCAGCGGCCCGTCGCCGATCAGCGCGCCATAGACCAGCCAGAGGAAGATGCCCAGCACCAGGAGCGAGAACATGGGCAGAGAGATGTCGCGGGTGGAGCGGGTGCGCCAGGCGCGCACCAGTTGCGGCAGGAAGGAGATGGTGGTGCAAAGACCCGCCGCCGCGCCCAGAAGGGCAATGCCGTCATCCATGATGGTCTAGCTCCGCAAGGCCAGCCGCAATACCGCAAGACCGGCGAGGCCGGAGAGCAAGGATCCCGCCAGCACGCCCAGCTTGGCGGCGTCCTGCAGCGCCGGGTCGCGGAAGGCCAGCGCGCCGATGAACAGGCTGATGGTGAAGCCGATGCCGCACAGGAGCGAGACGCCATAGAGCGCGCGCCATGTCACCCCGGGCGGCCGCTCGGCCCAGCCCAGCCGCACCGCCGCCCAGGCGGCGCCGAAGACGCCCATCTGCTTGCCCAGGAAGAGACCGGCGGCGACGCCCAGCGTCACCGGCTGGGCCAGGGTCGAAAGCCCCAATCCTTCGAGCGAGACGCCCGCATTGGCGAAGGCGAAGACGGGCACGACGGCGAAGGCCACCCAGCGCGACAGGCCATGCTCCAATCGGACGGCGGGCGATCCCGGCAGGGCTTGCGAGGGCATGACGAAGGCCAGGATCACGCCCGCCAGGGTGGCATGGATGCCGGACTTGAGCACGCAGAGCCACAAGCCAAGGCCCAGCAGCAGATAGGGCCAGAGCGCCGTCACCCGGACGCGCGAGAGGCCCCACAGGACCGCCGCCAGCAGCGCCGCCCCGGCCAGCCAGGCGGGCGCCAGGCCCGAGCCATAGAACAGCGCGATGATCAGCACCGCGAAGAGATCGTCGAGAATGGCCAGCGCGGTGAGGAAGACCTTGAGCGCCAGCGGCACCCGTGCCCCGAACAGTGCCAGCACGCCCAGTGCGAAGGCGATGTCGGTGGCGGTGGGGATGGCCCAGCCATGCAACGCCACCGCGTCGCCGCGATTGACCGCCGCATAGATCAGCGCGGGCGCGGCCATGCCCCCCAGCGCCGCCACGCCCGGCAGGATGCGGCGCGGCCAGGTGGAAAGCTCGCCCATGCCCAGCTCGCGGCGGATCTCCAGACCCACCAGCAGGAAGAACAGGGCCATCAACCCGTCATTGATCCAATGATGGATGGAAAGCCCGCCGATATAGGCGTGCAGCGTGTCGAAATAGCCGGAAGCCAGCGGCGAATTGGCGATAACGAGCGCCAGTATGGTGGCGAGCATCAGAACGATGCCGCCCGCTGCCTCGCTTTTGAAGAATCGCTCGAACATACCGACCCGCTTAACAAACGCAGCCTAATGGCAGGCGCGTAAAGGCGCGAGGATTTTTGGTTTCCGGCCAGAAGCCCGCGCGGAGCGTGCTTCACGCACGTGAGCACGGGCGACACCGCCGGAGGCCAAAAAGACCGCGCCCTTATGCCTCTGCCGCCTGCTTGGCGCGCTTACGCATATGGGGCAGCAGCTCGCGCTTGCGCAGGCGGATATTCAGCGGCGTCACCTCGACCAGCTCGTCATCCTCGATATAGGCCATGGCCTGTTCCAGGGTCATGGGGACGATGGGGGTGAGGCGCACCGCCTCGTCCTTGGAGGTGGTGCGGATGTTGGTAAGCTGCTTGGCCTTGGTCGGGTTCACGTCCAGATCGTTGTCCTTGGCGTGCTGGCCGATGATCATGCCCTGATAGACCTTGGTGCCGGGCGTGACGAAGAGCTTGCCGCGCTCTTCCAGGTACCAGAGGCCGTAGGCCACCGCCTCGCCATCCTCGGTGGAGATCAGCACGCCGTTGGTGCGCCCGCCCACCGGGCCCTTGTGCGGCGCATATTCCAGGAAGATGCGGTTCATCACCCCGGTGCCGCGCGTGTCGGTGAGGAATTCGCCGTGATAGCCGATCAGGCCGCGCGCCGGGGCATGGAAGACGATGCGGGTCTTGCCCGCGCCGGTGGGGCGCATGTCCACCATCTCGCCCTTGCGGCCGGAGATCTTCTCGATCACCACGCCGGTATAGGCGTCGTCCACGTCCACCGTGACTTCCTCGATCGGCTCCAGCTTCTGGCCGTCTTCGGCCTTCATCACCACCCGCGGGCGGGAAATCGAAAGCTCGAAGCCCTCGCGGCGCATGGATTCGATCAGCACGCCGAGCTGCAATTCGCCGCGGCCCGAGACCTCGAAGGCGCCCTCGCCGGTCTCCTTCACCTTGAGCGCGACATTGCCTTCGGCCTCGCGGAACAGCCGGTCGCGGATCACGCGCGACTGCACCTTGTCGCCCTCGCGGCCCGCCAGGGGCGAGTCGTTGACCGCGATGGTCATGGAAAGGGTGGGCGGGTCGATCGGCGGCGCGGGGATCGGCGCCTCCACCGCAAGATCGCAGAGCGTGTCGGCGACGGTGGCGATCTGAAGCCCGGCAATGGCGACGATGTCGCCGGCTTCCGCCCGCTCCACCGGCACGCGGGCCAGGCCCCGGAAGGCCAGCAATTTGGTGATGCGGGCCTTCTCGATCACCGCGCCCTCGCGGTTCAGCACCTTGATGTTGCGGTTGGTGGTGATGACGCCCGATTCGATGCGGCCGGTCAGGATGCGGCCCAGGAAATTGTCGGCCTCCAGCGTCGTCACCAGCATCTGGAAGGGATGCTCCTCGCCCGCCAGCGCCAGGGGCTTGGGCGGGGGCACGTCCTCGACGATGCGGCGGAAGAGCGGGGTGAGGTCCTTGCGCTCGTCCTTGAGGTCGTCCACCGCCCAGCCGCTGCGGCCCGAGGCATAGAGGACATGGAAATCGAGCTGGTCGTCATTGGCCTCCAGCGACAGGAAGAGGTCGTAGATGGATTCCAGCGTCTCCTCGGGCTGGGCGTCGGCGCGGTCGATCTTGTTGATCACCACGATGGGCTTGAGGCCCAGCTTCAGCGCCTTGGAGAGCACGAATTTGGTCTGAGGCATGACGCTTTCGGCCGCGTCCACCAGAAGCACCACCCCGTCCACCATGGAGAGGATGCGCTCCACCTCGCCGCCGAAATCGGCATGGCCCGGCGTGTCCACCGTGTTGATGCGCACCCCGTTCCATTCGACGCTGGTGCACTTGGCCAGGATGGTGATGCCGCGCTCGCGCTCCTGGTCGTTGGAATCCATGGCCCGCTCGGCCATCTGCTGGTTCTCGCGCACCGAGCCCGATTGCTTCAGGAGCTGGTCCACCAGGGTGGTCTTGCCATGGTCGACATGGGCGATGATGGCGATGTTGCGGATTTCCATGCGGGCGGGGAACCTTCGGGCGGCGGGAGGAATCGAAAAATGGCGGGATTTCGCGGGCTTATAGACATGCGGGCGGCACCCCGGCAACAGAAGAGCCCGCCAAACCGCGACAATTGTGAGATACTTTTATTCTATGATTTCCCCCTCGAAACGCTAACCTACCGCGTTCACTCGGTTTTCTGCATTCCGGCCGCCTCTGCCCGCCTCATTTCCGGCTGGTTCTGGCGGCATGGAGTGCGCCGCGTGGATTTTCCGGGGGGATTTCCAGTCACCTCCCCAAAACAGGTTCCTGGATTCAGAAGATGAACTCGCACATACCCGCCCCGCAGAAGCTGGCCCCGGCCGCGCCCGAGCCGCCATCCAGCCGTTTCAAGTCGCTGGCCATCGGCGGCGTTGCCCTGGCGGTGGTGCTGGGGGGCTACTGGTATTACTCCCATAGCTCGACCCCCGCCCAGCAGGTGCGCCGCGAAACCGCCGCCCCGGTGCGGGTGGGCACGGTGGAGCGCCGCGACATGCCGGTGATCGAGCGCACCATCGGCACGGTGGTGGCCAACTCCAACGTGCAGATCACCACCCGCGTCCAGGGCCATCTGATGACCGCCTTCTTCAAGGAAGGCCAGCTCGTCAAGAAGGGCCAGCTCCTGTTCCAGATCGACCCCCGCCCCTATCAGGCGGCGCTGGACCGGGCCGAGGCCAACCTGGTGGCCAGCGAGGCCAAGTACAAGCGCTACCAGTCGCTGGTGAACTCCAACGCCATCTCGCAGCAGACCCATGACGACGCCCACGCCGAATATCTGCAGGCCCGCGCCGATGTGGACACCGCGCGCCTCAACCTGGAATTCACGCGCATCGTCTCGCCGGTGAACGGCAAGACCGGCGCCATCCTGGTGCAGCCGGGCAACCTGGTGACGCCCTCGGCCAGCGTCGGCGCCTCGGCGCTGGTGAACATCACCGAGATCCAGCCCATCAAGGTCTCCTTCGCCCTGCCCCAGGCCGACCTGCCGCGCATCCAGGCGCGCGCCCGCGCCGGCACGCTCAGGGCGCAGATCCGGCTGCATGACGCGGGCGGGGTGGACCTCACCGCGCCGGTGGACTTCATCAACAATGTCGTGGCCGGCAGCAGCGGCACCATCGAGATGCGCGCCAGCGTGCCCAACGAGGACGCCGCCCTGGTGCCGGGCCAGCTCGTGGACGTGGTGGTGGCGCTCGACACGCTGCGGGACACGCTGGTGGTGCCGCGCGAGGCGGTGAACAACGGCCCCAACGGCCAGTATGTCTTCGTCGTAGCGGCGGACCTCACCGCGCAGGAGCGGCCGGTGCGCGTGCTCTTCGACGACGGCACCCACGCCGCCGTCACCGGCAATCTCCAGGAAGGCGACCGTGTCGTCACCACCGGCCAGCTCCGGGTCCTGCCCGGCGGCAAGGTGCGCATCAGCGGCGAGCGCGAGGACGGACAATCGGAAGGCCGCGCGGTGCGCGGAAAAGGTGCAGGATGAACATCTCCAAAGCCTTCATCGAACGCCCGGTCATGACCACGCTGGTCATGGCCGCGATGGTGATCTTCGGCGTCTTCGGCTATATGCGCCTGCCGGTCTCCGACCTGCCCAATTTCGACTTCCCTACCATCACCGTGACCGCCGGCCTGCCCGGCGCCGATCCCGAGACCATGGCCTCGGCCGTGGCCGCGCCCCTGGAGAACCAGCTCTCGACCATCCAGGGCATCGACACGATGACCTCGACCTCGAGCCAGGGCCGCACCCAGATCTCCATCCAGTTCAGCCTGGACCGCGACATCGACAGCGCCGCGCAGGACGTGCAGACCGCGATCAGCGCCGCTGTGCGGCAATTGCCGCGCAACATGCCCTCGCCGCCCACCTTCCGGAAGCAGAACCCGGCCGACCTGCCCATCATCTTCTTCGCGATGAGCTCCGACACGCTGGAGCCGTCCAAGCTCAACGAATATGCCGAGACGCTGCTGGCGCGGCAGCTTTCCACCATCCAGGGCGTCGCGCAGGTGCAGGTGGCGGGCTCCAAGAAATTCGCCGTGCGCATCCAGGCCGACCCCTCGGCGCTGGCGGCGCGCAATATCGGCTTCGACACGCTGGTCAACGCGGTCAACAACGCCAATGTCAACCAAGCCACCGGCGCGCTCAATGGCGGCACCAAGGCGGCCATCATCCATGCCGACGGCCAGCTCAACAATGCCGAGGAGTTCCGCCGCCAGATCATGGCCTATCGCGGCGGCGCGCCGGTGCGCATCGGCGACGTGGCCCAGGTGGTGGACAGCATCGAGAACCCCAACGGCCAGAGCTGGTACAAGGGCAAGCCCGCGGTGACGCTGTTCGTCTCGCGCCAGCCCGGCTCCAACACGGTGGAGACGATCGAGCGCATCCGCGCCGTGCTGCCCCAGTTCCAGCAGACCCTGCCGCCCAGCGTGAACCTCGAAGTGATCTATGACCGCTCCATCACCATCAAGGAGGCGATCTGGGACGTGCAGCTCACCCTTCTGATCGCCGCGGTGCTGGTGGTGATGGTGATCTTCGCCTTCCTGCGGCGCGCCTCGGCGACGCTGATCCCCTCGCTCGCCCTGCCCATCGCGGTGATCGGCACCTTCGCGGGCATGTCGCTGATGGGCTTCAACCTGGACAATCTCTCGCTGATGGCGCTGACGCTTTCCGTCGGCTTCGTGGTGGATGACGCCATCGTGATGCTGGAGAATATCGTCCGGCACATCGAGAAGGGCGAGAAGCCCTATGAGGCGGCGCTGAAAGGCTCGGCCGAGATCGGCTTCACCATCCTGTCCATGACGGTGTCGCTGGCGGCGGTCTTCATTCCGATCCTGTTCATGGGCGGCATTGTCGGCCGCCTGCTGAACGAGTTCGCCGTCACCATCATCATCGCCATCGTCGCCTCGGGCATCGTCTCGGTGACGCTGACGCCGATGCTCTGCGCCCGCTGGCTTAAGGACGAGCATGGCCAGGAGCATGGCTGGTTCTACCGGGCGATGGAGCGCGGCTTCAACGCCATGCAGAGCACCTATTCCCGCACGCTGCGCTGGAGCATGGGCCACAAGCCGGTGATCATCGGCATCTTCGTCTTCACCCTCTTCGCCAGCTATGGCCTCTACCAGACCATGCCGCAGGACTTCCTGCCCAGCGACGATGTCGGCCGCATCAACGGCCAGGTGCAGGCCGCCAACGGCACCTCCTTCGAGGACATGGCGCGCTACATGGACCAGATCCAGCGCGTCATCCACGCCCATCCGGCGGTGGAAGGCGCCCTGACCTCGGTGGATGGCGGCAATGGCGACGCCGGCACCAGCAGCGGGCGCATCAACATTGTGGCGCTCAAGCCGCGCGACCAGCGCGAGCAATCCGCCGACGAGGTGATCCGCGACCTGCGCCCGCAGCTTTCGGCCATTCCGGGCGTCAATGTCTTCCTGACCAACCCGCCGGCGGTGCGCCTGGGCGCGCGCGGTTCGCGCTCCAACTACCAGTACACGCTGCAGGGCCTGGACCTGAACCAGATCGAGGAAGCCTCGGTCCGGCTGATGGAGGAATTGCGCAAGAACCCCGCCTTCGTGGACATCACCAGCGATTTCGACGCGGCGATGCCCTCGGTGCAGGTCAATATCGACCGCGACCGCGCCGCCGCCATGGGCGTCTCGCCGCAGCAGATCGAAAACGCGCTGGGCTCGGCCTTCTCCTCCGGCCAGATCTCCCAGATCAACGCGCCGTCCAACCAGTATCAGGTGATCCTGGAGCTGCTGCCGGAATATCGCCGCGATCCCGAGGCGCTGACCAAGCTCTACATCACCTCCACCAACGGCACGCTGGTGCCGCTGAACGCGGTGACGCAGATCACCAGCGGCACCATGCCGCTCAGCGTCAACCATGCCGGGCAGGTGCCGTCCGTCACCATCTCCTTCGACATGGCGGCGGGCTATGCCCTGTCGGACGCGGTGCGCGGCATCGAGGAAGCCAGCGCCGCGGCCCAGATCCCCGATACGGTGACCGGCAATTTCCAGGGCACCGCGGCGGCGTTCCAGAGCTCGACCCAGAACATGACCATCCTGCTGCTGATGGCGATGATCGTGGTCTATATCATCCTGGGCATCCTCTATGAGAGCTTCATCCACCCGCTCACCATCCTGTCGGGCCTGCCCTCGGCGGCGATGGGCGCGATGCTGACGCTCTATATCGCCGGCGTGCCGCTGACGCTCTATGCCTTTGTCGGCATGATCATGCTGATCGGCATCGTCAAGAAGAACGCGATCATGATGATCGACTTCGCCCTCACCAAGCAGCGCTCCGGCGCCAATGTGACGGCGGACGAGGCGATCTACGAAGCGGCCATCACCCGCTTCCGCCCGATCATGATGACCACCTTCGCCGCCTTGATGGGCACGCTGCCCATCGCGCTGGGCCATGGCGCGGGCGCCGAATCCCGCCGGCCGCTGGGCCTGTGCGTGGCGGGCGGCCTGCTTCTGTCGCAGCTTCTGACGCTCTACATCACGCCGGTGATCTATACCTATCTCGACCGGCTCTCGAAGAAGCGCACGCCCGCCCGCGGCGCGGCCCCGGCGGCGGTGCCGGCCGAGTAAGGCGAACGCCCGGCCTGAACGGAAAAGCCGCCGGAAACCCCGGCGGCTTTTTCCTTTCAGAGCCGCGTGCGGAAGGCGAGGCCGTAGGTGCGCGGGTCGGTGTAGAAGACGCCGGTATAGAGGCCCGAGGTGGCGCCGGAGAGGTAATGGCCGTTGACCCCGGCGCTGTCGCCCAGGTTCTTGGCATAGGCTTCCAGCGACCAGGCGCCCGAGGGCGGCGTCAGCGTCAGCATCAGATTGGCGATGCTGTAGCCTTCGATGCGGTCGGCCCCGTCATTGAAGATGCGGCCATACATCCGGGCGCGCCAGTAGACATCCGCCCGCGCGGTCAGCGCGAAGCCGCCGGAGAGCGGATGGGCATATTGCGCCCCGAAGCTCAGCGCCGCGGGCGGGGTATTGCCCAGCCAGTTGCCTTTCAGGTTGCGCGGCACGCCGGTCAGGGTGCCGCCGCTGGCAGGATCGCTCTGGGCGAAATTGGTCGCCGCCAGCAGCGCCGCCATCTGCGGGTTGTTGAGGCTGAGCGCATAGAAGGGATCGGCCGGATTGGTGGCGGCATAGCAGCTTCCATAGGCCGTATGGGCGATGCCCGACGCCGCCAGCGCCCCGGTGCCGCCCGGCGGGGCATAGAACAGCCCCTGCGAAGCCGCCTGCAGGGCGGCGAAATCGGCGGCGAAGTTGCTGCCCTGGTAATAGAGCACGCAGTTGGCGGCGTTGGTGGAGGTGAGGTTGCCGTCCTTGACCAGGAGCGTGTTGGGGTTGCCCGCGGTGGGGTTGCGCGTGTCCACCTGCGCCGTGTTGCCGACGCGGGAGTCGGTCACATCGAGATTGAAGTTGAAGCTCAGCCGCTCGCTCGCGGCCCAGCGCAGCTCGCCTTCCACCCCATGCAGCCGTGCGTTGATGTTGGTGTTGACCGAAGTGTTCGCGATGATGGTCGAGATCTGGTAGTCGCGATAATCGTAGCGCCAGAGGGTGACATTGGCCTCCAGCGCCCCGCCCAGCAGCCGGTTCTTGGCGCCGATCTCATAGGCGTCGATGGATTCCGGCTTGTAGGTGGAGGGGATGCCCGCCAGGTTGCCCGCCTGGATGCCCGGATTGCTGCCGCCCGCCTTGTAGCCCCGCGAATAGGAGGCATAGAGCAGCGTGCCGTCGGTGAAATCGAGCTGGGGCGTATAGCTCACCACGGCGCGGCCGGTGAGCTTGTGGAATTTGCTGCGCGTCTCCTGCCAGAGCTGCGGGCCTGGGCGCGCGGCGTCGAAATCGGTCTGGCCCTGCGCCACCAGGGCCGCCAGCGCCGCCGCCTCGTCGGTGGTGCCGGTGGGGATCAGCCCGCTTAACGAGGCGATGCGGCCGCGATAGCTCTTGCGGTCCTCGGTGCCGCGCAGGCCGACAGTGAGCTTCAGCGTCTCCGGAATGGCGTCGTAATAGAGCTCGCCATAGATCGCCTTGGAGTCGATCACCACCCGCTCGCCCTGATTGTGGTAATAGGGCGGGCCATAGATGCAGCCCTGCGCGTTGGCGCAGAGCGCGGGCGCCCGCAGCGGCCCCAACAGCGCGCCCAGCAGCGTCTCGCCGTAATCCTGGGTGTTGGACGAAAGGTAATAGTCCGCCGGGGTGTGGGCGCGCAGATAATAGGCGGCGGCCAGGAAGTTCAGCGGTCCCGGCAGGTCGCTGGCGAAGCGCAGCTCGAAGGAATGCTGGCGGTTGAAGCCGTTCGACTGGTCGAACACCTGCCCGCGCGGCGAATAGCCGGCGATGCCGCCGCCCACCACGCCCAGATCGCGGAAGCTGGAGCCGGGCAGCGTCCCCGCGAAGGCGGGATTGAGCACGAAGGCGTAAGGGCCGCCCACCGGGTCGGCATAGCTGGCGGGCACCAGCCCCGCCGCGACATAGGCGTTCAGCGTGCTCTGGAAGGTGGCGCGGCTGGTGCCCAGGAAGGTGGGATCGAAGGCGGGCGCAGGCTGGCCGGTATAGCTCTGGTTGGAGAGGAAATGGCTGTCGGCATAGCTGGCGACGAAGGTGGCCTCGAGCCAGTCGGCCAGCCGGTGGCGGGCGTTGAGGGTGAGGCTGTTGCTGCGGCTGTTGAGGCGCGGGGCGACATCGGTGTTGACCACACGCGGATCGGCGGGCACCGCATCGGGCGGGGCCTGGAAGGGCTGCGACAGGTCGGTCAGGCCCAGCCCCCGCGCCGTCGCCAGGGCCGCGGCGGGGGACAGCCCCAGCGCCGCATAGACCGGCTGGAAGGTGAGACCCAGCGCCTGCCGCGACACCGGGATGGCGAAGAAGGTGGCGTTGAGGTTGACCGCGCCGTTGCTCAGCCGGTCGGGCAGGCAGCCCAGCGTGCCGGTGGGATCGGTGTCGCAAAGCTGCTTCTGGCCGCGCAGGCGGCTGTCGGCCTCCGCGGCATGGGAGGCGATCAGGTCGATGACGGTGTCGCTGCCGGGCTGCCAGCGCAGGGAGCCGCGCAGCGACCAGAGATCGCGCGAATCGAGCCGCGCGGGCGCGGGTGCGCCATGGATGTTGCGGGTCCAGCCGTCATGGCGCACCCAGTTTCCCGCCAGGCGCAGGCCCAGTTCGCCCGACACCAGGGGCAGGTTGAGCATGCCGTTGATCTCGGCGGCATTGTAGTTGCCATAGCCGGCTCCCAGGCTGGCGGCATAGCCGTCAAGCTGCGGCCGGGCGGTGAAGAGGTTGACGGCGCCGCCGGTGGCGCCGCGCCCATAGAGGGTGGATTGCGGCCCGCGCAGCACCTCGATCCGCTCCATGTCGTAGAACTGGGCGGAATCGATGGGCGGCACCGCGTAGTAGACATCGTCGATGTTGAAGGCGACGCCGAACTCGCTGTCGGCCGAGATCACCTGGGTGCCGATGCCGCGGATCGAGAAGTTCGAGCTGGTGAACTGGTTCTTGGTGTAGGTGACACCGGGCGTGGCGAACTGGATGTCGCGCACACCTTCGATGCGCCGCCGGGCGATGTCGCCCGCCTGGAAGGCGGTCACCGCCATGGGGACCGATTGCAGGTCTTCCAGGCGCCGCTCGGCGCTGACATGGACCGTCTCGATCACCTGGGCCTCGGCCGCCGCCGCCAGCGCCGGCAGCGCGGCCGACGCCAGCAGGATGGTGATGCGGGAACGGCCTCCCGGACGGCGGCGCATGGCCATGCAACTCCCCCTCGCCTGGCCCGGTGCTTTCGCCAGGCCGCCTTTTTGTCCATCAGGTCAGGCACCTGCGCGGACCGCAAGATGGTTAAGGGAGCAGTGTTGATGATTTCTGAAGATCGGGCGCTTTAGCCGTCGCCCAGCGACGGCGCCAGGGTGCGCGGCCGCAGGAAATCGAACGGCCCGGCGAGCAGCAGCCCGGCCAGATAGCCGCCCAGATGCGCCTGCCAGGCGATGGCGCCCTCGCTGCCCAGAAAGCCCGCGCCGATCAGGCCCACAAAGATGTTCAGCGCCACCCAGACCAGGGAAAAGGTCAGGATGGGGCGCGACAGGATCGGCGCCAGGCGCATCTCGCCCGGTATGGCCCAGGAGAAAAGCCCCGGCATCAGCCGGAGCCCCGCCGCCATCAGGCCGGAAACCGCGCCCGAGGCCCCCACCACCGGATCGGGCGAGCCCCAGTTGAACAGCAGATAGGCCGCCGCCCCGGCCATGCCGCAGAAGAGGAAGAAGAGAAGAAAGAGCGGCGCCCCGAACCGGCGTGCCACGATGGGACCGAAGGCCAGCAACCAGAGGCTGTTGAGGATGACATGCGGCCAGTCGCCATGCAGGAAGATGTGGCTGACAAAGGGGATGGCCTGGTCCCACAGGGCCCCCGGGAAGGCATAGCGGACCGGGATGAAGGCATAGGCGATGATGACGTCGGCCGACTGGGCCGGGTCCAGCAGCAGCACCCGCGCCCCATGCAGGGCCAGCATCAGGACGATCAGCCACAACACCACGGCGGGCGCGCGAAGAGCCGGCTGGCGCGCCGGACCGGATTGAAGGAAGGCCATGGCCGCATAACAGCCGATTGCGCCACGCCCCGCCAGCCCCGAAAGGGTCGCATGGGCGGCGGGAAGCGGGGCTTGCGCCCGCCCGCACCCGTGCCATTCGGAAACAGAATGCCGCCCTGAAACGGGCCAGTCCGGCCTTGGAACCGTCTTCCGGGACGGCGCGCGAAGACCCGGCCGTGCGCCCGCCAAGGCGGCGCGCCGCCGCGCGAGGCCGCGAAAGCCCTGGATTCGTGCCGATCCGGCACGGCCAATCCTTAACGCGCATTAAGGACTGGCACGGGCGTTGCGAAGAGGCTGGCGAGCCAATTCGGATTTTCCGCCATGCGTCCTGTCCAGATCTTCGCCCTTGCCGCCCTTCTGGGTTTCTGCGCCTCCGCGCAGGCGCAGGATTGGGCCAATTCCGGCGCTTACAATGGTTACGGCGCGAGCAACCTCAATTCGGCGTCCAGTTTCAGCCTGCGCGATCCGCAGAACAACCTGACCATGGTCAATGGCCAGATCACCTCCGCCAATTTCGGCGCCAACCAGGGCAATCAGCAGGCCAGCGCCGGTGTTGGCACGAGCGGTGCAGGAGCCGCCTATGGCCAGGCCATGGCGATCGGCAATCAACTGCAGGTCCAGGTGGTCGGGTGGAACAACACAGTCATCGTCGACTCTACGCAGACCAATACCGGAAGCCAGACGGCCATCGTCGAGCTGAACAAGCACTGATCGAAGAGAGCAAAGGGAAGCCCCGCCCATGACGCCCCGTGGACGCAAAATTCTGAAGAAGCCGCTGGCGCTCCTGCTGGCCGCTTCCCTCGGCCTCGGCGGCTGCATCAGCCCGGAAGCCAACAGCGTCGGCCGCTACACCGACCCGATCGGCGGCGCCCCGGTGATCTCCAACGAGACGCCCTATTCCGCCGCGCTGCGCTGCATGTCGGGCTTCACCCGCATGCGCCCGATCAAGATCGCGGTGGGCCAGATCTCCGACTATACCGGCAAGACCGAGTCCGACGGCTCGGGCCGCAAGGTCACCGCCGGCGCCGCCCTGATGGCGATGAGCGCCCTGGCCAAGGCCGGCGTGCCGATGGTGGAGCGCTTCGACACCTCGGTGGCCGAGATGGAGCTGAAATACGCCAACAACAAGCTGATCACCGACGACATGCCGCGCCAGCCCGGCGATTACCGCAAGATCCTGTCGGGCTCGATCCCCGGCTCGGACTTCTACATCGTCGGCGGCATCACCGAGCTGAACTTCAACATCCGCTCGGAGAATCTGAACGGCAATGGCGGCGGCACCGGCACGGCGGCCACCAAGGGCACCTTCGGCGGCAGCCTCTATGTGATGAATATCGGCATGGACCTCAGGCTGATCAACTCGATCACGCTGGAGGTGGTGGATGTGGTCTCGTACCAGAAGCAGATCATCGGCCGCCAGGTCTCGGCGGGCGTGTTCAGCTTCCTGGGCACCAACTTCTTCGACGCGGCGATGGGCGAAAGCGCGCTCGAGCCGATCCAGCTCGCGGTGCGCTCGGTGATCGAGCGCGGCGTGATGGAGATGATCGGCCGCGCCTATGGCTCGCCCACCGGCGCCTGCGCCGTGGCGGTGGACTATCTGAACGGCAACCCCTACGGCCCCAATCCCTACCAGGCTCATGCGCTGGCCTATCAGCAGCCCTATGCCTACCAGCAGCCTTACGCCTACCAGCAGCCCTATGCCTATCAGCAGCCTCATGCCTATCAGCCCGCCGCCTTCAACCGCGCCAACCCCTATCGCGGCTACAGCTCCGCCGATCCTCTGGGCGACGCGCAGCTCCGCGGCGGCTACTGACCGGCACCGACCCTTGCAACCAACCGCTTTCTTTCGCCCGATGGAGATGACCAATGCTTAAGACCGCCAAGACCTTCTTTGCCGCCTCCGCGCTGGCGAGCCTCATGGCGATGACCGGCCCCGCCGGCGCGACCGACCCTTATGGCTGGAACGATCCTTACGCCGGCGGGCTGGCCAATGTGCTGAACGGCCAGGTGACGCTGCAGACCCAGTGGTCGAACATCAACACGGTGATCGACTCGGTGGGCGGCGACGTCGCCCTGCAGGGCGCCGCCGCGGGCAATCTGGTGGACGTGATGACCATGAACGACACCAAGGTGGTCTCCAACCAGTATGTCGGCCCGGAAGCCGCCATCGGCTCGGACATCAATGCCGACATCTCCAATGTCTGGGGCAGTGTCGGCATCGCCAACCAGGCGGTCTGTAACGGCGCCACGGTTTCGACCGACCCGATCCTGACCTCGGTCCACAGCACCCAGGAATGCCGCTCGCTCGACCCGTCGGCCGCGATCCATGCCAATGTCAACGGCGTGGTGGGCGACATGGCGGTGCAGTCTCTGGCGATGGGCAACACCATGCAGACCGACAGCAACGCGCCCAACTTCCCGGTGTTCAACAACCAGATCAACAATTCGATCAGCGCCTCGACCATCAATATGAGCGCCTTCAACATCGGCGGCAGCATGAGCCTGACCTCCGGCGCCATCGGCAACAAGGCGCAGATCCTGCACTATTCGACCTCGGGCAACTGAGGCCGCAACCCGGCTCCCCGGTTTTTCGTGGGGCAAATGAAAAACCGGGTGAGGAAGGGGGAGCCGCAAGGCTCCCCCTTCTGTTTTCTGCCCCCTTCCGTCACGTGGATGCTGCGGGTCGCCCGGCGGCTGACGCCGGGCTCGTGTTCAAAGACTGGCCACGCTACGTATTCAAACGGACTTTTGGCGGCCAGCGCCCTGGGCTAAGATCGCCGCGCCATGTCCCGCGACCTGCCCATAGACCTCGACGCCTTCGCCGCCACGCCGCTGACGCGCGAGCCGTTCCCTTTCCTGATGGTGCCGCACTTCGTCCGCCCCGGCGCGATGGCCGCGATCAACGCCGACTATCCGCTGGTGGAGCATCCGGGCAGCTTTCCGCTTCCAATTTTGCAGTATGGCCCGGCCTTCGCCGCCTTCATCGCGGCCATCCAAGGCCCCGCATTCACCCGCGCGGTGGAGGAGAAGTTCGGCATCAGCCTGGAAGGGCGCCCCACCATGGTGACGGCGCGCGGGGTCTCGGCGGCGAAGGACGGCCAGATCCACACCGACAGCCGCACCAAGATCATCACCGTGCTGATCTACATGAACAATGCCTGGGAGGCGAAGACCGGCCGCCTGCGCCTGTTGCGCGGGCCGGACGATCTGGAGGATGTGATCGCCGAAGTGCCGCCCGAGGAAGGCACGCTCCTGATCTTCAAGAACCAGCCCAATGCCTGGCACGGCTTCCATGCCTTTGAAGGCCCGCGCCGGGTGATCCAGCTCAACTGGGTGACGGGAATGGACGTGGTGCGCCGCGAACAGACGCGCCATCGCATCAGCGCCTTCTTCAAGCGCCTGCGTGGGCGAGGAGCGGCATCCGCAAGGATGTGAGCAGTCCAGTGGACATGCGAAAGCGACGCGCGCCCGGAGCGTAAGCGAAGAGCCGGATGGCCCCTCAGCCGGCGATGTAATCCGTCATTCTCCGTGGCCGGCCTTGAGCCGCCCATCCAGGGCAATAAGCGCCGGTGCATCCGGCTCTGGATAATCATGCCACGCGCCGGTCATGTCGCGCACGCGGATGCCGTTTTCCGACATCTCCAGATGATCGCTTTCCAGCGGCACCTTGCCGAAGCCGCCGGGGATGTCGAGCATATAGGCGGGCATCTCCAGCCCGGAAAGCGTGCGCCGCAGCGCCGCCATCAGCGCCAGCCCTTCGGCGATAGCGGTGCGGAAATGCGACGTGCCGGGCGCCAGGTCGGGATGATGCAGATAATAGGGCTTGATGCGATGCTCCACGAAAGCGCGCATCAGGGCCGCGAGCGACACCACATCGTCATTGACGCCCTTGAGCAGCACCGACTGGCTGACCAGCGGAATGCCGCCATCGGCCAGCCGCGCGATGGCACGCGCCGCATCGGGACCGAATTCGCGCGCATGATTGGCATGCACCGCCACCCAGGCGGTGGCACCCGCGCCATGCAGCGCCGCCACCAGTTCGTCGGTGACGCGGCCAGGATCGGTGACGGGCACGCGGGTGTGCCAGCGCACGATCTTCACATGGGGAATGGCGGCGAGACGGCCGGAAATCTCCGCCATGCGCCGGGGCGCCAGGATGAAGGGATCGCCGCCGGTGAGGATCACTTCGCGGATTTCGGGATGGGCAGCGATATAGGCCAGCGCCGCCTCGAAGGCGGCGGGCGCGAGCGCATTGTCCTTGCCGGGGCCGATGCTCTCGCGCCGGAAGCAGAAGCGGCAATAGACCGGGCAGGCCGCCACCGCCTTGAACAGCACCCGGCCCGGATGACGGTGCACGATGCCCGGCACCGGATTGTGCGCCCCATCGCCGATGGGATCGGCGATTTCCTGCGGCAGCGTGTTCAGCTCGGCCAGGCTGGGCAGGAACTGGCGCGCGATGGGATCGCGCGGATCGGCGGGGTCCATCAGCGACAGCAGCGTGGGCGAAACCGCCACCGCATATCGGCGCGCCACATGTTCCAGGTCTTGCGCGGCCAGGCGCGGGACGATCGTCATGACGCTGCTTTATTCTAGGTGAGCGGAGGTGTCCACAAAACGTCCCGGATATGGGCTGCGCCGGTCACCAGCATCACCAGCCGGTCGAAGCCCAGCGCCACGCCGGAGGCGGGCGGCATCCTTTCCAGCGCCGCCAGGAACTCTTCGTCCAAGGGGTAGCGTTCGCCATAAACCAACGCCTTCTTCGCCATCTCGGCCTTCAGCCGCGCGCGCTGCTCGGCGGCGTCGGTCAGCTCGCCGAAGCCGTTGGCCAGCTCGACGCCGCAGGCATAAAGCTCGAACCGCTCGGCCAGGCGCGGATCGTGCGCGCAAGCCTGCGCCAGCGCCGCCTCGGGCCGGGGATATTCGTAAAGCACGGTGAGCCGCCCCGCACCCAGCCGGGGCTCGACCCTCTCCGTCAGCAGCTTGGAGAAGATGTCGGACCAGTCCTCATCGGCGGCTGGCGCAAAGCCGCAAACCGCCGCCAGCGCCGCACGATCGGGCGTTCCGTCCGGCCGGATGGTCGCGAGCAGATCGAGCCCGGCATGGCGCGCAAAAGCATCCGCCACCGTCAGCCACTCGGCCTCGGCAAAGGGATCGCAGCTTCTGTCCCGGTGCCGCAGCCGCGCCTGCCCCGCCACCTTCGCCGCCAGACGCACCAGCGCCAGCGCATCCTCGATCACCGCCACATAGGCCGCCTGCGCCCGATACCATTCCAGCATGGTGAATTCGGGGGCATGCAGGCGCCCGCCCTCGCGGTTGCGGAAGACGCGGGCGAATTCGAAGATCTTCTCTTCCCCCGCCGCCAGCAGCTTCTTGGCGGCGAATTCGGGCGAGGTGTGCAGATAAGCGGGCCGCGCCACGCCGTCGGTTCCGATCCGGGTGGTCGCGAAGGCATGCAGATGGGTCTCGTTGCCGGGCGAGGCCACCAGGGCGCCGCACTCGACCTCGATGAAGCCTTCGGCCTCGAAATGAGCCCTGAGCGCGGCCTTGATCCGGCCCCGCGTCAGGAGCAGGGGCCGCCGGTCGGCGTGATTTTCAGGCTCCCACCAGGACATTTGCGGGATGCGCCCCTCTTTGCTAAAGACCCCTCCAAATTCCCGAATTTCGAGAGGTTTCCCGTGGTCTCGGTTATCGCCAGCTCCGTGCGCAAAGGCAATGTCCTGGAGAAGGACGGCAAGCTCTACCTCGTGCTGACGGCCGAGAACATCCACCCCGGCAAAGGCACCCCCGTCACCCATCTCGAAATGCGCCGCATCTCCGACGGGGTGAAGACGG
>Ga0182741_1000975_pt1 | contig 40127 bp, 59 predicted proteins | sample eDN5th37CBELigOP_FD_128874 | JGI IMG/M metagenome (GOLD analysis project Ga0182741, IMG submission 128874) | Enriched Organic Plus compost microbial communities from Emeryville, California, USA - eDNA 5th pass 37_C BE-Lig OP (version 2) (version 2) ... | reverse complement strand
TGCCGACCGACGACGCCCTGATCTTGAGGTCAAGCATTGGCCTTCCCCTTCAGGTCGGCCCCCTTCGCCTGGACAGCAGCGGCGAATTGCCGGTAGCCGTCCTTGTTGCGGGTGACCTGGAAGTACTTGGCGCCTGCCTTGGACGTGGCCCGGAGGTCGTCCTCGGTGCTGGCTTCTTCCACTTTGGCGAGCCAGTCGTCCAGCGCCTGGGCCGGGTTGTTGCCGTCGTTGTCGTCGTCTTGCTCCGACAGGCCGGTAATGGCTTTGAGCGTATAGCGCTCCAGATACGTTTTGGTGCTTGCTCGGGCCTGAATCGCGTTCTTGGCGCCGCCCATGTCCGGAGGGCCACCCATCGAGACGCTTTCCTCGTGCCCGCCTACGTGACGCAGGTAGCAGGTGACCTCCATCCAGTCCTTTTCATCCTTGGTGAGCTTCCAGGACGACGACAGGCCATGGCGAGACAGGGCGGGGGTGACAGCGTTCACCACATCATGCAGCTCAGCGTAAGACTTGCCCTTTAGAGGGCCGTCGTTCACGCTTTTCCCCTTGATGATCTTGACGGCCTCGGCTTTGAATGCGGCGAACGCCTCGTCATACGACCGCTTGGCCTGGGCGGCAAGATAACGGTCCTGCAGGTCCATCAACCGCTCCAGCTTGTCCAGGTCGGCCCCCTGTTCAACGGCGATTCGGAGCAGGTCCGCCGGCGTGGCGGCTGGGGCGATACTGGTCTTCGGGGCCTCAATAACCTCGTTCATTTGTTGTTCTCCTACTTCTGTGCAATCTCAACAAGCCGCGCCTCGTCGTCGAAATGCTGGGTGGTGACATAGCCCATGACGATGGCGAGCAGCAGGGCGCATGCTCCGGCGTACTCGTAGGCGTCGATGCGGCGGAGGAAGTTGATCAGGCGGCGCATGGCGGCTCTCCGGTGGCTTTGGCGATGGCGGCGCGGGCCATCTGAAATCCGCTGAATTCAGCGTCTTCAATCGCGTCGTTCCTTGGGAAAGAGGGGTACAGCGCATCCCACTCGGTCAGCACCGTCTGCAGCGCCTCCAGCAACTCGTCCCGCTGCTCCTTCATTGCCCGGTACTGCTCCAGAATGTCCTTAAGTTCGTCGCTCATGGCTCACTCCGCTAATTCGTCCTGGACTGCGTTAAGAATCTCGACCTTGAGTCGATTCGCCCAGGTGTTCGTGCTCGATAGGACGGCCATAAAAATGACTGCCTTGTCGTATCGGCTCAGGTTGTCGAAGAATTGGCGCTCGTCCAGGCGCTCTGTCCACCAAATGCAATCGTGGCCGTCTACGTCGTGGGCGCAGGGGTTCTGCATGACCTCCAGCACCGAATGGGCCGATGCGGTCAGCGGCATGACTTCTGGCGGCTCTAGGTGCCGTTCAGCTACTGGGGGCATGGCTGGCTCCTTGCTCGGAGGGGTTGTTCTCTTCGTCTTTGGAGCAGCACCCGCCGTTATAGACTTGGCTTGCTTCGGTCCAGATCGAACCGCAATGCTCGCAAACTCTCTCTTGGTCGAATTCGACGCTGGTGCAGCCAACGTTATCGACGTGGCGTTTGATCTCAGACGCGATCTCGTTGCACCTTTCCTCGTATTCCTTTTCGATGCGCGCCTCTGCTTCAAGGCCCCGGCCGTATACGAACGTGTCGGAGGTCTTGATGCGGCCGAAGTCGCCTAGGCGGCGCGGCTCGATGACGACGCGAAAGTTTGTTTTGCGGCCAAGCACGCTAGCCATAGCAACTCCAGGTAAAAGGTCAGCCGCCCAACCGCTACCCCTTTCGGCGTCACGCCTTGTGCGCACGCGGCGGTATATCCGGCTGGGTGATTTTGGGAGGCTGATAGTGGCCGACTGGGCGGGACTCGAACCCGCAAAGGCATGAACTTGAAGACGCTATATATCCCCGCCGTCGCGGGTCGGATCAAGCGTCCAAGCCTCGTTTGCATGCCACGGCACCTCTGCGCGCCGCCCGGATACGCCATATCCGGCTGCCAGTCGATAAGGGGAGGGGTACTCGCTGCACCGCTGCCACTGCGCGTGTGGACTTACATCTCGGCATCTGCTTTCCCCCATTGAAGGGTGAGGAACTCCGCCAACCCTGCACGGTTGGAAAGTTGAAAGTGATGGAGTCCTCAAGGGTGGCGGCTGCCCGAGCAGTCCCGAGCCCTGCAGGTAGCCCCTAGTATCGACGGGGCACTCGGCTTGCTTGATCGACGCTCAGCCGCCACTCTTGAGGACGGCCCGTTTCGTGGGCCAGCCGACCGGGGGACCATCCGGCACCTAAGGTAGAGCGAACATCTACTAGGGCAACGCGCCCGTTCCTCGCTCTGCGCTTGTGAGGGGCCGGGTGCGAATCCGGCGTTGCCTCGCTATGTGGAGGCGCGAGTCGGCGAAGCCGGGCTGTTTAGCGGTATCCCGCGTATCTTCCTCATGCCCCTCGCCACTTCAACTGCTGCGCCTCGCCTGCGCGTACTACTACCCTCCGTGCTGAGCCCTAAAAGGATTGGCGCCCTCGAACCCGTTAACCGACCATGGCTTTATTGGGTAGGACTCAGCACGCAGGGTCCCCGTCTTTCCGGGGTGTATAGCGTCCTAGTCATGACACTTGCCATGACTGGTACGGTTATGGCCATCACCGCTGAGAGGCTCTGCTGCTGCAGACCGGGCCAGCCTCCCGGCCGAACATCTACAACGTCCCCGCATCCTTGCGCACACAGTCCAAGCGCTCAGATTGCGGATTGACCGTACAAGACCATTGCGGCATGTACAGCGATACCTTGTCGGGCTTGGGCTGGTAGGTCATACCGCCCAGCGTCCCGGTTGCCAGTCCCGCCACAAGGCTCAGGGCGGCGTATATGGTCGTGGAGTAGTGGCGCATGGTTGCACCTCATAGGTAGTGAACTGCAGCGATCCAAGCCCCGGTAATGGCGCACAGCGATGCCACCGCCGCAGGCTTGGGCAAGTACAGCGCCCCAGCAAATCCAGCCAAGCAGAGCGCTAGATAGATGACGACCAGCATCAGTTGGCCTTGTTTTCGCCCGCAAGCCTGTCGAGCGCGCGGGCAGTATCGAACATGGCCCCGCGCAGGAAACTGGCGTCGTTTATCCCCTCATCCGCGCAGGCTCGCAGGTACTCGGCGGCCTCAGCGGGCGTTCGCAGATGATCAGCAACGTCATACGGCGTGGTCTTCAGCATTGGGTTCTCCTAGTCGATTTCCTGCTCGCCGGCCATGGCTTCGTCGGGGAGGGGAGTGGGGCGGTTTCTCTGGATGACGGTGAATTTGCTCTCATCGCCAACGCACCAAACTGCGTCGTGCCTGTCGTAATAGTCGCAAGGGCGATTCTCAGGGATGCGGAAGCATGCCCACCATTGGAAATCGTCCCGCTCGGTCAACACCGCCTTGGCGCCGGCTTGGAAAAAGATGCCGCATGTCTTGTGAACGATAATCAGATCGCCGACCTTCGGCTGAGGATTGACGGATTTCTTCGCCTCGTTCTGCATATCCACCACCTTCCACTCCGCCTCTTCTTCTGGCGTCATTTCGCCTACGTATTCGGGGTTCATGGTTGTCTCCTGGTTCATACGAAGCGCAGCACTCAATGAATGGCGCTTCGGATTGGGGCTTTAACCATGTCCCCCATGGGCCTGTGCGCGGTCAGGCTCGCGTGTTCCATCCGTATGCCCTCTGTCACAGGGCAGGCGGATGATTCCGGGCAGCAAGCTCCAGACGGTTCCTGTTTGCTCACTGCCACGCGGCTCTGTCGGCTCAGGGGCTCTCCGCTTACTGCCCCGTCTCAGCGTCCACCGATTCCGCTAGCTCGGCTGGGCATTCCTCTTTCGACTGCATCAGTTCAGATCCCTTATGGGGTACTGCTGATCGCGCATGGGCTTGCGGTACTGCTGGTACTTCCCGACCCTCTACTTGGCTGCCCTGGGGGCTAGGCTGTTCTGCGAGTCGTTGGAGTGATTATGACCAAAACGGTAATTAAAGTCAAACCAAAATGGTAATATGTTCAATTGAATTTATTTAACGGAATAGAAAATTCAATAGATGGACGTGGGCTGTACGTGTCGGTACGATTCAGACTCAGACCGTTACCAGGGGAAGGAAATGAAGAAAGCGGTTGCTGCGGTGGGAGTTCTGGTGTTGAGCGGGTGCGCCGTAGGGAAGGATCCTGCGTTGTCGCGGTACGACGGGTTGAGTTTCGTGAAGAACTCGTATGGCCAGGAGTACATCACCAGCGCCAGGTTTCACTTTCCAGGCGAGCCGCCGAAGACCCGTGACGCGCTCCCGTTGTGTATTGCTAAGAACGTGGACGCCCTGCCGGTAGGGGCGGAAGTGGTTCGATTCATGGCTGAAGACAAGCGGCGCGCAGTGGCCGAAGGGGCCACACAGTTCACACAGGTGACGTTGATGACGCCGCAGACGACAACCGTGAGATATACGCTCGACGCGTCGATAGCGGATGATGGCCGCGTCTATGTCTTCGATAAGCTTGATCAGCGGCTGGAAGGGTCGGCTGGAATGGGGTTCATACCCATTGGCGCCTGGTCAGGCTCTGACGGCCTGGAGGTGGTCCAAGAGCTTGAGCGCCTGGCCGCAGCGATCAACACCTGCCTGTCCCGCTAGCCCAAAAGAAAACCGCCCGGGGAGGGCGGCTGTTACAAGTTTGGGGCTAGTGCAGCTTGTCCCTACAATACGGTGACGCTTCAACTAGCTCGGTGTCGGGGTTGAGCCTGATCGGCTCCATGCCTTTCTGGTCGTAGACGACCACTAGCTGGCCACCTTCTGCGCCTACGGTCATCTGCATCCCATCGGGGAAGTAGAGGCGCCCGCCGGCATATTTCACGTTGTTGATGGACTCGTTTGTATGCCAGCTCGCGCAGGACAGGCCACGGCCTTCTGGCCCAAGCTTGACCGTCATAAGGTACGGGCCGCTAGTTCCCGTCCAGGTCCCCACTAATTCGTCCGGAGTTGGCTGCGGTTCAACCTGGCTGTACTGGTTATTCTTCATGGCTTCATACGGGGCCATACAGCCGGACAGCGCCATCACGAGAAGCGGGGCTACGATTGAAGCCTGGGAGAGGGGAGTAGACACAATTAAAAGTCCTCGCTGCGCCAAACCTTGAGCACACGGCCGAACACTTCCAAGTCCATGGTTGGGTCTATGACCCAATCCCGATAGGCCGGATTCTCTGAGATCGCCAGCAACCCCTTGCCAGGCACCCGCTGCAGGCGCTTGATGAATCCTTCGCTGCCGACCCGGAAAAAGTACACGGCGTCGAACTCGACCGACCGTACGCTGGAGTCGATGATCAGCGGGTCGCCAGGGTTAAACATTGGGCGCATGGAGTCGCCGAACCCGGTCACTATGCACAGGCTGTTTACCTGGGCATAGCCGCGCACGTTCTTCTCCAGCCATTCCCGGCTAACCCTCCAGCTCTCGATCACTCCCGGCTGATCTTTCAGCTCCACTCCAGCCGCGCCCATCCTGCCCCCCGTGTCATATTGACTGATGGTAACGGAGAGTGTCGTAGTGTTTGGAAGTGGGGTTAACCCGCCCGGTGCCTCATCAGGCCCGCTATTCCGGCTAGTGTCCATCCAGTTTTCCGGGTAGCCAAACACCACTTCCATCTTGCGCGCGGCCTTGTCCCCTATGTCTTTGGCGCCAGTTGCATAACGACTCACAAGTGAAGGGGTGGAGTAGCCCAGTCGTTCGGCTGCCACAGATTGGTTGCCGTCGCACCTCTCGTCGATGGCCTTCGCAAAGTTCTCTTTGCGGATCTCTTTGATGGATTTCATCCGGGGATTGGAACCGCCTTTACCGGTGTGGTAAATAAACCAAGATGGTCATATTCCGATTGAACTATTACCTAATCGGTAATAGAATCGTGACATGAACATCCAACCGACAGACTTCAAGAGCTTCTATCACTCGCTCGACGCGGGGAAGCGGAAGGATTTTGCCCGAGCGGCCGGCACGACAACCGGATACATCGAGGTTCACCTGGTCAGGGCGGCCCGAATCCCCCGCAAGGAAACGATGGATGCCTTGTGGTCGGCTTGCGAAGAGTTCGGGGCGACGTTCTCCCGATCCGACCTGATCCAGTTCTTCTTCAATTCTCCCGCCCGCCCCGAGCTGGCCGAGAAGGAGAGGGCGGGCGGGACCGGCAGGGCTGAATCCAAAGAATCTGCATAGAGGGGCGGTGTGCTTAGGCATGCCGTTTTTTTACGCCCCGCTCAATGGTTAACGCTATAGCTAACAACAGTTAATAACGATGAAAAGTTTCAATGACCTGATGCAGCTCAGCCTGCCGTTGATTGCGGAGATACCGAAACCTCGGTTCCTGGACGATGCGTTGATCGCCAATTTGGACGACTACTCGGACGCGGTTCGGCTGTGCATCAACAGCCGCCTGCGCCGCATGTCCGAGGCTGAAATCGCCAACTGCCTGGGCTTCAGCGCTCCGCACCTGGCCAAGGTCAAAGCAGGTCGTGGCTATCTGACCACAGATCAAGCCTTGGTCCTGCAGCACCTTTGCTCCAACTGGGCGATCCGCCAGTACGACGAATCCCGGCGGCAGCAGTTGGCTGAAATGACCGAGACACCGTCCGAGAAATTGGCCCGCCTTGAGGCCGAGGTAGCAGAACTGAAGCGGCGGAGGGCGGCATGAGCGCGATCTCCGGCACTCGCCGCGCTATGAAGGAAATGGCGGACGGCACGATCCGCGTGCAGATAGACATCGACCCGTCCTGCCGTGGCGACTTTCTGTCGCTGTTTCCCAACATAGATATGCCGGTGGCCTTGGCGCCGTTGCGCGCCGACTTTGGGCGGCCCGCAGTCAACGAGCCCGAGAAACCCAGGGGCGGCGAACTGGCCCGGCTGGCTGGGCAACTGTGCCAGAACCCGGAGTTCCTGGAGTTCATTGGGGTGGGCTCCGAAGCTGTCGCGGCTGACCACATCCGGGATGTTTGCGGGATCACGTCCCGCTCAGAACTGGATCACAACCAAGTCGGAGCCAATCAATTCCACGAGCTGATCCGCAAGCCATTCCTGGCCTGGAAGGAGGGGCGGAAATGATCAAAGGCCGCGCCGTCTCGCGCGAACAGAAGCGTTTCCACGACATGCTCTGTCAGCACGTGGGCTGCATAGCTTGCCGCAAAGAGGGGCTCTACAACACCTGGACTTCGATCCACCACATCGACGGCCGCACCAAGCCGGAAGCACATTGGCTCGTCCTGCCGCTCTGCGCCGGTCACCACCAAGATGGCACGGGCGGCAAGTGGATGATCGCCGTTCATCCCTACAAAGCCCGATTCGAAGCCGAATACGGCCGCCAGCGCGCTTTGCTGGTCGCCTGCATCGAATGGCTGCTTGCCCACGATTTCGAAGTGCCTGAAGGCGCTATGCAAGCCGCTGGGCTGAAGGAGGTCGCATGACCCAAGCTCAGAAACAAGCATATGCCGACGCAATGGCTGAAGCCAGGAAGCTGGCCACGTTGAAACGTCGCAAGGCTATGGCACCGCACGTCCATGCATGGGCTGAGGCGCTCAAGCGCATGTTGGCAGGGGACAGGTAATGGCCGCCGATTGGATCAAGATGCGCTGCAACCTGTGGGACGACCCCAGAATAGCGCGCCTATGCGATCTGACAGGTTGCGGAGAGGCCCAGGTTGTCGGCGGTTTGTACTGGTTGTGGGCTACAGCAGATCAGCACACGGTTGACGGCATCATGCCTGGCTTGTCCACCCGCCAGATTGACCGAAAGACCGGCGTCCCAGGGCTGGGGCAGGCTTTGGTAGATATCGGCTGGATCGCGGATCACCCAGAGGGCATCCGCATTGTTAACTTCGAGGATCACAATGGTGCGTCCGCGAAGAAACGCGCCCAGACAGCAAAAAGGGTTGCAAACCATCGAGCCGGTAACGCTCATGAAACTCAAGACTCTGAATGCTGTAACTCTCCCGGCGTTACTAGTGCGTTAGCTAGAGAAAGAGAAGAGAAAGAAGAAATAAACCCCCCTAACCCCCCGGTGGGGGGTGATGAGCCCGGCCAGCCTTTGGCTGCCAAACCCAAGCGGGAACGCAAGAGCCGCATCGCCCTGAAGACCTTCCTTGAAAACTGCCGTGCTACCGGCGAGAAGGCGATCAGCGATTATCGGCCCTTGCTGGAGTACGTGGAAGGTACCGGCCTGCCGATGGAGTTCGTGCAGTTGGCTTGGAACGTGTTCAAGGCTGAGCACTCCGCTGGTGGCCGCAACGAAGCGCGGTTGCAGGCGGACTGGCGTCGGCATTTCCTGAACTACGTCGAGAAGGGCTATTACCGGCTCTGGTACGCCTCCGCTGAGGGCGCCTACTCGCTGACAACCGTGGGTATCCAGGCCCAGGCCATCCACCAGCACCGGGAGGCCGCATGAATCCGCACGTCCCCCCGCATTCGGTGGATGCCGAGCAGTCCGTCCTGGGAGCGTTGCTGCAGGATGCCCGGGCGTGGGATCGGCTGGATGGCATGCTGTCGGCCGACGATTTCTACCGCCATGATCATCGGTTGATCTTCAGCGTGATTGCGAGCCTCGCGGACAAATGCCGCCCGGCCGATGTCCTGACGGTGTTCGATGCGCTGCAAGCAGCCGGTCAGGCCGATGAAGCCGGCGGAGTCGCGTATCTGAACTCCGTGGTAGATGCTGTTCCCAGCAGCGCCAACGTCCTGCGCTATGCCGAAATCGTACGGGCGCATCGCATCCGCCGTGACGTACTGACGCTGGGTAACGAGATTTCCGCCTTGGCCGAGGAATCCAGCGATCCTGCAGAACTGGTCGAGCGCGCTACCGGGTTAGCTATGGCGCTGGCGGATACCCGGGACACCGGCGTTGACCCGAAACCGATCGGGGAGCTGTTGAGTGGCGTACTTGAAGCGCTCGAGGCTCGGGTTGATCGTGGGGGTGCCGTCGCAGGCCTTGCCACGGGCTTTGCAGACTTGGATGCCCTGACGAGTGGCCTGCAAAACGGCGACTTGATCATCATCGCCGGGCGCCCATCGATGGGCAAGACGACCCTAGCGATCAACATCGCCGAGAACGTGAGCATGGCCGGTGGGGTGGCCCTTGTCGTCAGCCTGGAAATGTCGGCGCAGCAACTGGCCGAACGGAGCATTTCTCGCTTCGGCGAGATTGACTCGCGCCGCATGCGCAACGGCCAGCTAAGCCAGTCCGATTACACGGCCTTGACGGGCGCCTTGGGCCGCCTCCAGAACCAGCAACTGATCATTGCGGACGACCCGGCCCTGGCGAGCGTGTCCCGCTTGCGCCTGGCTGCCCGCAAGGTCAAACAGCGCTCGGGCCGCTTGGATCTGATCGTGATCGACTACCTGCAACTGATGCGGGGCGACGGCAACAACAGGAACGAGGAATTGGGTGGCATCACCCGCGCCCTGAAACTCGTGGCCAGGGAAATGGGGTGCCCGATCATCCTGCTGTCCCAGCTTTCTCGCAAGGTCGAAGAACGCACCGATAAGCGTCCGATCATGAGCGACCTGCGCGAGTCGGGCGCCATCGAGCAGGACGCGGATGTAATCCTGATGGCCTACCGGGATGACTACTACAACCCGGACAGCCCGCTGAAGGGGTTCGCCGAGATTCTGATCAGGAAGCAGCGCATGGGGCCGCTTGGCGAGGTCACCCTGGTGTTCCAGGGGCAGCACTCGCGGTTTCTGGACGCCGACGCGCAGGAGGTTGCCATCGCTCGCAACCAGGCCGAGTCCCAGCCTAAGAAGAAATACAGCATGTTGAGGGACTGACCATGAACATCGACCGCCTACAGATCGTGCTGCCCTGGCCAGATTCCAGGCTCATGCCCAACCGCAAGAACGGGCGGCACTGGGGCGCGACTGCTGAGGCCAAGGCGCAGGCTCGGGGTGATGGCATGAAGGCCGCCATGGCTTCGCTACGGGGTAACAGGGTTGGTTTCGACAGGCGCATTCCCCTGCGGGTGACGTTCGTGGCGCCCAACAAGCGCAAGCGCGATCTGGACAACCTACTCGGGGCGATGAAACACGCCCTAGACGGTATTGCGATGTACCTGGGGGTAGATGACAGCCAGTTCCGGCCCATCACCCTCGATGACGGCCTGGACAAGGAAAAGAAGGGCTTCGTGCTGGTGGAACTTGGATAGGAGAAGGGAAATGTTAAGCAAACAGCAAAAGATCATCGCGGCGCAACTGATGCGGGCAAGCGCCATAGAGCGGTTGTCTCGCATGGGCGCCCCGGTCAAGCCCGAGGGCAAGGCGAAGATTTCGTATCTCGCCAAATTGGTCAACCAGTACGGCGGGTTGCCGTTTACCGAGGACCCGATGGACATGATCCGGGCGTTCGCCACGGAGAAAGAGTTGGCTGCCGTACCGAGCCGCGAGCTCAACGGCATGCGTCAGCCGGAGTACAGGATGCCGCCCGCATTCATGGTCGCAGCAGAACGCGCCAGGGCCTGCCAGCCGCCGATGATGAGCATGTGTGGCCGGCTGGAAGGGTGGGACTACTGATGGCGGTGGCATCAAAGTAGTGGAGGGCGACCAATGACTACTTTATTGCCGCGCTGGATGATGGGCGATCCAAGCAAGGTCGCCGAGCGGCTAGAGGAAATGGAACTGCGCCCCACTAAGCGGGAACTGGCTGAACGCAGATTGAAGCGACTTTTTGAGGAAGATGAAATGGGTCGAAAGTTGGAAATCCCCGGCCGAGTGACGGCTGCCTTGTTTCAGTGGGGGGAATGGGCAGACAGGAAGCAATTCTGGGTGAACCTGCGGATCACGCCGTTCTGCAAACTGCTTGGCATTGGCACGGGCCGCCCGGTGCCCGAGATCCGGCTTGATCCGCAATCGCACCAGGTCCACCGGGCATTCCATCGGCTGCAGTGCGAGAAGACAAAGGCGGTTCTGTACGCTTACTACGTGGCCCGGACCGTTTGGAGCGAACACCAGAGCCTTTTCATCAAGGCCGGCATCAGTGAGCCAACCTTCCACAGGCTTTTGAAGTCCGGCAGTGTGCAGATTTACAACGCTGCTGGGCTTGAGAAGCTTGATGAGGGTATTTCGCGGTGATATGATGTTTTTTAGATAGGGTGCGGTTTTTGCGCCAACAGCCCCGAGCGAATAATCGCCGGGGCTTTTTGCTTTCCCCTCTTGGTCGTTACACCAAGACCCGCTGCTCCCGAGAACAGCGTTTAACCGCATGCGTAAGCATGCCGGTAGTGAGTCTGGAGGGATAAAACCCTTCAGCGGCCCCGGAGACGTCCGGGGTGTTTTTGCTGGAGTCTGACCCGCAGCTTTCTTCGGTGTAGGACTCCCCTCAAGCCCTGAGCGAGAAATCGCCGGGGCTTTTCTCATTTCCGGCCCATGGAAAAGTCCAAGCCCACCATCGAGAGGTTGTGCAAGGACTGCCGGCACTTCAATGCTACGGCCACATGGGACGAATGCCGCCGATACCCGCCTGTCGCCATCGTTGACGAGGGTGACGTGGTGGTCGTATTCCCTGCGATTAAGCCGGACGAGTGGTGCGGCGAATGGTCGCCAAAACTGAACGATTAAACAATGGCCCAAGCCCCCCTAAGCCCTGAAGCTGCAAGTCAGGCACTGACAGCAGTGAAGGTATGCGAGGGGAATGTCTCTGCTGCCGCCAAGCTGCTGGGAATCCCGCGCCCGACGCTGGTAAACCGCCTGCGGTCTGCCGAGATGATGGGCGCCAAGCCCGAAATGCGGCTGGTTGACACGGGGCAGTACGAAGAGGCGCACCTGACGATCAAGAACGGCGTCGCGGTGTTCTCGGGTGATGACCATTTCATGCCGGGCAAGATCCCGGTTGCCCACGCTGCCCTGGTCAACGTGCTTGGCGAGTTGGGCAACAGCGTCAAGGCCCAGATCAAGATGGGCGATAGCCTGGACTTCGCGGGGATATCGAAGCACCCGCGCCAGGGCTGGGAAGGCCGGCTGACGGTCCGCCAGGAGCTGGAAGTCACCCGGGAGCGCTTCGACGAGCTGCGAGAGGCGGCCCCGAAGGCCAAGCGCATCAGGCTGAAGTCGAACCACGACATCCGATTCGAGGCGCGCCTGGCGATGGTGGCGCCCGAGTTCGAGGGCCTGACAGGCTTCCGCCTCAAGGACCACCTGCCGCATTGGGAAGAGGTAGACCGGGCGGTCATCAACGAAGACTTGTTCGCCCTCCACGGCTGGCACGGTGGAGTCCACGCCGGCTGGAACAACGTGGTCAAGGGCGCTGACAGCCATGTGGTAACAGGCCACACCCATCTGCTGGGCTGCAACCACCTGAAGGGATTCAGAAAGACCCGATACGCCATCCAGACCGGGATGATCGCGGACGCCGTGACGCCGCACTTCAGGTATGCGAAGGGAGCGCCCACGAACTGGCAGTCAGGCTTTGCCGTGCTGACCTGGGCGGATGGTGAACTGCTGTACCCGGAATTCTGCGTAGTGCGGGATGACGGGAAGGCGTATTTCAGAGGCAAGCGGGTAGCGTGAGCACCCGGGCCTTTAGCAAGAGGGAGAATGCTTAATGGCTGCGATCCCCCGGGGAACTATTCCTCCGCCCCGTCCTCCCAAGCGCCCGGGACCAATATTAGTGAGAAGCGACGAGGGTCGGGAGATCATGCGCTTCCTCAGGCAGCGGCTCGATATCCCGGATGGGTGTCAGCGAGTGAGCGTCCATCTGGACATCGACGATGTTGTCCGGGTCGATTGCTCATATACCCCACGGCCAGATCAGTAAGTTAAGGCCGCAGCCGCAATCGGTGGGCATAGCCCTTATCTCCAGGTATGTGGCCCGCATCCTAATTGCGGCAGGGCACAGAGACATGCAATGCACTGGATGCCAGAAGCGCAGGGAGTGGCTAGTAGCCCAATGGCGCAAGCTCCAGCGCATGGAAAGAGAAAGGCGTGAGCGAACCAAGCGAGGATCGGCTAAGGGGCAGGAAGCTCCAGCAGACCAGGCTGAGGATATGGGCACGCGACCCACGTTGCGCCAGGTGCAGGACGCTGACTGATTATCCGAGCGGGTTCGAACTGGATCACATAGCCCCAGTCCACAAGGGCGGGTCAAATGAGGACGAGAACCTGCAGGTGCTATGCCATGCCTGCCATGAGGTCAAGACGGCAGAGGACCTGGGTAGGCGGTATCGACAGTACATCGGGCTCGACGGTTGGCCGCTCGATTCCGGAGAAAAATCCGGGGAGGGGCGGGGGAAAAGTCGGGCGATGGGGGCCCGAAAACCGCGTGGGGGGCTTTCTTTTCATAAACGTGAAGAAAAAAGCCGAAATCGGGAACGCGAAAAGTTAACAACAGGTAGGCAGGGATGGGCACTCGGGGCCGTAAGTCGACAGCGGAAATGACTGTCGTGGCCCAAGTTGCGCCTGTTGCCAGCGCGGACCGTCTCCCGGCGCCCGTGCATCTGACTGATGCGGAGCGGGCCGTCTGGCTGGAGGTCGTCAACGATCAGCCGGCCTCAGCCTTCACTCCGACACATGGCCCGCTTCTGGAGCAGTACTGCCGTCATATCGTGCAGTCCCGGATCTTGGCCGAAGAAATCATGAACTTCGACCGCGCCTGGCTGGCGGATGACGACGGCCTGAAGCGGTATGACCGTCTGCTGGCGATGCAAGAGCGGGAAGGGCGAGCGGCGTCGTCGCTGGCAACCAGGCTGCGCATCACCCGGCAGGCGGTGGATCACCCGACTACCGCAGGGCGGGCGAACGCTCGTCAGGCGCGGGCAAGGAAGCCGTGGGAAGCGCCGATCGACGTTTGACGCGTGGCGACCGCAACATCCAGTGGATCGAGCAGTACTGCCGCATCCCTGAAGGGAAGCTGGTAGGCAAGCCGGTCAAGCTGACGAAGCATCAGCGGAAGTGGATCAAGCAGATCTACGACACGCCGACGCGGATGTTCATTCTGAGCATGGCTCGGAAGAACGCCAAGACGGCGTTGTCAGCGTTCCTGCTACTGCTGCACCTGTGCGGGCCGGAGGCGAAGCCGAACAGCCAGCTCTACAGCGCGGCGCAGTCGCGGGAGCAGGCGGCGATTCTGTTTGCCCTGGCGGCGAAGGTAGTGCGGATGTCGCCGGACCTGTCGCAGTACGTGGTAATCCGCGACACGGCCAAGCAGCTGTTCTGCCCCGAAATGGGGACGCTGTACAGGGCGCTGTCAGCGGAGGCAAGTACCGCCTACGGCCTGAGCCCGGTACTGACGATCCATGACGAGCTGGGGCAGGTTCGCGGGCCAAGGTTCGAACTGTACGAGGCGCTGGAAACGGCAAGTGCGGCTCAGGAGTCGCCGCTGTCGATCGTGATCAGCACGCAGGCGCCGACCGATGCGGACCTGCTGAGCCTGTTGATCGACGACGCATTGACCGGCGCTGACCCGAGGCAGAAGGTGGTGCTGCACACGGCGCCAATGGATCTGGATCCGTTCTCGGAAGAAGCGATCCGGGCCGCTAACCCGCACTACGACGACTTCATGAACAAGGATGAGGTGCGCCGGCAAGCGGCGGATGCCAAGCGTCTGCCGAGCCGAGAAGCGTCGTACCGCAACCTGATCTTGAACCAGCGGGTAGAAGCGAGTAACCCATTCATTTCCAGGGCGATCTGGCTGGAGAACGGGGCAGCGCCCGAGCCAGCGGGCAGGCAGACGGTGTACGGCGGGCTGGACTTGTCGAGCGTGTCTGACCTGACGGCGCTGGTTCTGGTGTCGGAGGCAGGGGATGTCTACCCGACCTTCTGGCTGCCCGGGGAAGGGCTGGAAGAGAAGTCCCGTAACGACCGGGTGCCGTATGACGTGTGGGCGCAGGACGGCCTGCTTCTGACGACACCGGGACGGGCAATCGAGTACGAATTCATCGCGCATCACCTGCGCGAGGTGTTCGATACCTACGACGTTCGGGCGCTGGCCTTCGACCGCTACAACATGCGGTTCCTGCGGCCCTGGCTTGAGCGCGTCGGGTTTGACGAAGAAGAGCTGGAGCGGTTCGTGGAGTTCGGTCAGGGCTTCGTATCGATGAGCCCAGCCCTGCGCGAGCTGGAAAGCAAGCTGCTGGCGAAGAAGCTGCGCCACGGCAATCACCCGGTGTTGACGATGTGCGCCGCCAATGCGGTTGCGGTGTCGGACCCAGCCGGTAACAGGAAATTCACGAAATCGAAGGTGTCAGGCCGCATCGACGGCATGGTGGCGCTCGCCATGGCGGTGGGCGCGATGCCAAACGAGGTAGAGGCCGAAGACGACTTCACCGACTTTCTCAGGGATCCCATCATCGTATGAAAACCAAGACAAAGCCCGGTCGCATCAGGGCCGCGCTGTTGGACTGGCTTGGGGTGCCCATAGGCCTGACTGACGCTGACTTCTGGTCGCAATTCGGGGTCTCCGCTGCCGGGCAGCAGGTCAACGAGAAGACCGCCCTGCAGCTGTCTACCGTCTGGGCCTGCACGCGCTTGATATCTGAAACGATTTCAACGTTGCCGTTGGGGTTGTACTTGCGGTCGGGGGGCGGGCGCGTGAGCGCGGAAGGGCACCCGATCTACACGATCATCCATTCCCGACCAAACACGGATTCGACCGCGGCTGTGTTCTGGGAGGCGGTGATCGCCTCGATGCTGCTGCGCGGCAATGGCTTCGCAGAGAAGAAGTACATCGGGACTCGGCTGGTGGCGCTGGAGTTCCTAGTGCCCGGTCGGCTGGCCATTTCTCGCGACATCAAGGGAAACAGGCGGTTCCGTTATACGGAGCGCGACGGCGAGCAAAGGGAGATTCCAGAAAGCAGGATCTTTCGGATCCCAGGCTTCACCCTAGACGGGGACTGGGGGGTGAGCGTCATCGAGTACGGATCGAGCGTTTTCGGATCTGCCCTGGCTGCTTCGTCGGCTGCGAATAGCACTTTCGAAAAGGGCCTGGCGCCGACCGTGGCGTTCACCGTCGACCGGGTGCTCAAGCCGGAGCAACGGGACGACTTCCGGAAATCGATCGAGCTCATCAGCGGGGCGATCAATGCAGGCAAGTCGCCGGTTCTTGAGGGCGGAATTGACGCCAAGACGATTGGCATCAACCCGAAAGATGCCCAGCTGATCGAGTCCCGGCAGTTTGGCGTGGAGGAACTCTGCCGTTGGTTCAGGGTTCCGCCTCACATGGTCGGGCACACGAGCAACTCGACCAGCTGGGGAACTGGCATTGAGCAGCAGATGATCGGCTTTTTGACGTTCACCCTGCGCCCCTGGCTGACCCGCATAGAGCAGGCCATCAACAAGGATCTGCTCGCCCCATACGACCAGACCCGTTACTACGCTGAATTTAGTGTTGAGGGTCTTCTGCGCGCGGATAGTGCGGCTCGCGCTCAGTACGAATCCACGATGGTCAACAACGGGATCATGACGCGCGATGAAGTGCGTCGTCTCGAGAACCTGCCGCCGATGGGTGGCAACGCTGATGTTCTGACCGTTCAGACGGCACTCGTGCCCATCAATCAACTGGGCGTGAACCAATCCCAGGAAGGGTAAGCATATGTCTTTGAAAACTTTGCCGACTGCTCCGTCGGGAAGCCCCTGCGCGGGCGTGGCGGGCCAGCTGCTGCCCCGGGCGTTGGACCGCTGGAACACCGGCATCCAAGCGGCAGCGGACGGCGACGATCGCAGCATCAGCGTTTTTGACGTCATCGGCACAGACTGGTGGACCGGGGAAGGCGTGACGGCCAAGCGGATTGCCGGGGCATTGCGCAGCATTGGCGCGGGTCCGGTGACGGTGAACATCAATTCGCCGGGCGGCGACATGTTCGAGGGCATGGCCATCTACAACCTGCTTCGCGAACACGACGGCGAGGTGACGGTGAAGGTACTTGGCCTTGCGGCCTCGGCTGCGTCTGTCATCGCTATGGCGGGGGACACAGTGCAGATTGCACGCGCCGGGTTCCTGATGATCCACAACTGCTGGGTTATGGCTGTTGGGAATCGCCACGACCTGCAGGCCACCGCTGACACGTTGGCGCCGTTTGACGCGGCGATGGCGGACATCTATGCCGCGCGGACCGGGCGACCGGTGGTTGAGATGCAGAAGCTGATGGACGCCGAATCCTGGATAGGCGGCAGCGCAGCAATTGACGGTGGGTTCGCTGACGAGCTTCTGCCGTCCGATCAAGTATCCCAAGGTGAAGCCAAAGCGAGCGCTGCTGCCGTGCGCAGGCTGGAGGCGGCTCTGCGCAGCTCGGGCATGCCCCGTAGCGAGGCGCAGCGCCTGATCTACGAATTTAAGTCCAGCCTGAGGGATTCGGCTGGCAGCGGTGGGCGCGATTCCACCGAACACGGCCTGAGCGATTCAGCCGTAGTTGCATCGGTGGGGCCCATGCCCCGAACAAAGTTCGAAGTTCCACAGATATAGGAGTAATTGCGATGAGCGCAATTGAACAGGAATACAAGCAGGTTCAAGCAGATCTGAAGCAGGTTGGCGACGACCTGAAGCGTTACGCCGAGCAGTCGCAGCAAGAGATCAAGGCCCACGCCAAGCTCTCCGAAGAAACCAAGGCCTCTGTCGACAAACTGCTGGTGCAGCAAGGCGAACTGCAAGCTCGCCTGCAAGCTGCGGAGCAGCTGATTGTCAAGATGGAGGGCGGCGGCGGAGCCGGTCGGCCCAAGTCGATGGGCGAAGAGTTCATCGCAGCTGACGGCTTCGATGCGTTCGCGGCCAAGGCTGCCGGTGGCGCTAAGGGCAGCTTCTCTGTCCCGGTGAAGGCGGCGGTCACCAGCCTGGACACCTCGGCAGGTGAACTGATTCAGCCTACCCGAGTTGGCCTGATCCAGCCGGTTCAGCAGCGTCTGTTCATCCGTGACTTGCTGTCGTGGGGTCGCACGACTTCCAACAGCATTGAGTACGTCCGGGAGTCCGGCTTCACCAACAACGCCGACGTCGTTTCGGAAAACCCGGCCAACCCGAAGCCGGAATCGGACCTGACGTTTGAACTGGACACCGATCCGGTTGCCACGATCGCCCACTGGGTGCGCGCCTCGCGTCAAGTCCTGTCGGATGCTGCCATGCTTGCCAGCTACATCGACGGGCGCCTGCGCTATGGCCTGAAGCTGAAGGAGGAAGCGCAGCTTCTGAAGGGCTCGGGCGTTGGCCTGAACCTGAACGGCATCTATACGCAGGCGACGACTTACGTCAACCCGGGCGTGACGGTTCAAGCCGAAACCGCGATTGACCGTCTCCGCCTGGCTCTGCTGCAGGTGACTCTGGCCGAATTCGACGCCGACGGCATCGTGCTCAGCCCGATCGATTGGGCGGCTATCGAGCTGACCAAGACCACGGACAACGCCTACCTGTTCGCCACTCCTACCGGCCTGGCTACCCCTGGCTTGTGGGGCCGCCCGGTCGTTCCGACCAAGGCGATGGATGCTGGCGACTTCCTGGTCGGTGCGTTCCAGCAGGGCGCGCAGGGTTGGGACCGCGAGGACGTTTCGGTGACGGTTTCGACCGAAGACCGTGACAACTTCGTGAAGAACATGGTCACCATCCTGTGCGAAGAGCGCGTGGGCCTGTCGGTCTACCGTCCTGAGTCGTTCGTCAAGGGCGACTTCGACGGTTTGCCGGTTTCGGCCTAAGGCGTGGGCGGGGCTTCGGCCCCGCCTTTATCGGAGAACCTCAATGGTGATGGTCACTGCTCGATCGTCGTTCATGCATGGCGGAGTAAGGCGTCCAGGAGACGAGTTCGAAGTCAGCGAGATTCAGGCAAAAGAGCTTGTGCGGCGCGGGCTCGCCATGCTTACGGAAGGCGATGTCCCTCTGCAGGCCGCTGGCACACCGTTGTCTGCATCGCCAGCGGCCCAAGTCTTACCGCAGACGATTGCGCAGCCGTCAAAGCGTGGCGGAAGGCGGAAAAAGGCCGCGGAGTAATCGTAACGAACACCACGTTCCGGATGGTGCCATGGGCGGACGTCTTGTACGCCATGGACAAGGTATGGTGGGATCAGTACGGCGAAGAGGCCGAAAAGACGTTTACTGGAGAGAGGTGGGCGCCGCTGCGCTATCCAGGCGTTCGGCGAGAGATATTTAACCGGGGGAAGAACTCCGGGGTTGGGGCGATATCGCTAGCCGCGCATTGGGGTGCCAGGAAGATCATTCTTCTCGGGTACGACTGCCAACTGACAGGTGGTCGGGCGCACTGGCATGAAGACCACCCCAAAGGGCTCGGAAATGCCGGGGGGGTGAAAGACTGGCCCGCGCAGTTCACGCAGCTCGCCTCGCGTCTTAGAGATGTGGCGATTGTGAATTGCACGCGGGACACCGCTCTGACTTGCTTTGAGCGGATCCCATTGAAGGAAGCGCTTGGCGCACGGCGGGGCGGGGTTCGCCCTCGTTCGTCGAAAGGCGATGTCGTCGTCGACGGAATGCAGGGATTGGGGGATTCGATCTACCAACGGGCATTTCTGAAGAATATGCCCGGCGCCTATGTGGTCACTCCCTGGCCGGAACTGTACTCGGATCTCGACCTTCAGATGGTCAAGCCGAATACGAAGCTAAGGACGCAAGCCAAGAACGCTGAGCGCTCGCGGGTCCGCTGGGTGAACCCTCCCGCAGGGGCCAGGAGAGTTCGAGTCGCATATGGGCCGCGCGAACTGGCGATTGGATCGATCTTAGACGCGATGCGACGGCAGTCTAGGGTGAAGCCGGGGGCTTTCGATCTGCCCCGATTCGGGTCACCGTTGCGGCCGGGAAAGCCAACAGCAATCGTCAGGCCGGTAACAGAGCGGGCCGAGTGGCACAACTCGGCCAGGAATCCAGACCCGCAGTATGTGCACGCGGCCATAGCTGAGTTGAGGCGGCGCGGGTACTACATCGTGTCTGTGGCTGACCTAGAGCCGGGGAAGGAATGGCTGGTAGGGCCGGAGCCAAAGGCGGACCTGGCGCTGCACCGAGGGCAGTGGGATGTGACTCAGCTGCTGGGCGCCATTCGGGCGGCAGACGTGGTTGTTGGGGGAGTTGGCTGGATTGTGCCCGCATGTATCGCGGCGGGAACGCCCCTCTATGTGATCCACGGTGGGCAGGGCGGGCATAACCACCGATCCAAGCTAACGGCTCCGTGGATGGATCTATCGAAGGTGGGCTGGGCGGAGCCAATGAAGATGTGCATGTGCACCAACATGCTCCACCGCTGCAACAAGGAAATTCATGGATTTGACGAAGGTTTCCGCGCCTGGCTGGATGGACAGGGCCTTTTCGGAACAGGCAAGCACCGGCCTGGTTTGGCTACCCGAGTACGGGATGGGTTACTACCCGGTGAAGCCGGAGGACATGCCCTACGACGCGGAGTACTTCGCCAAGTATCGGGAGAACGCTGACACCGAGATAGGCCGTGCGCTGACTCGGGCTCGGGTGGATCTGGTATCCCGGCACTACGAGGGCTTCTTGCTCGATGTCGGAATCGGCTGCGGGCAGTTTGTGGAGGCGCGGCCCCAAACCTTCGGGTACGACGTGAACCCCGCCGGGGTGGAGTGGCTGCGCGAGCGAGGCTGGTACCAGGATCTGTATGCCGGCACGTGCGCAGCGCTGACCTTCTGGGACAGCCTGGAACACATCCAGGACCCGGGCGCGGCGGTGCAGCAGGCGCGGGAATGGGTCTTCGTGTCCCTCCCGATATTTGAAGGTGCGGATCACTGCCTGCGGAGCAAGCACTTCCGCAAGAACGAACACATTTGGTACTGGACCCATGACGGCATCATCCGATGGATGGCAGCCCAGGGGTTCGAGTGCGCCGAAAGCAACTCGGTCGAAACAGAGATTGGGCGAGAGGGCATAGGCTCCTACGCCTTCCGGAGGCAGTAATGGCGCTGGTGACATTGGAGCAGGCGCGGTTGCATCTGCGGGTGGACGAGACAGAGGAAGACAGCCTCATTACGCTCTGGATAAACGCTGCAGAGCAGTCGGCCCAAGCGTTTCTAGGCCGGAACGTATACGAGGATCAGGCCGAACTCGATGCCGCAGCGAATGCCGGTACGGCAGGCGACGATCCGATGGTGGTCAATGACCAGATCCGCGCGGCAATCCTGCTGACCGTGGGGCATCTATACGCCAACCGTGAGGACGTGGCAGCCGGCGTGTCGTTTGCCAAGGTTCCGGTTGGCGCCGAGTACCTGCTGATGCCCCACCGCGTGAAGATGGGTGTGTGATGCGAGCGGGCCCCATGAACTCCAGAATTGCGATTCAGGAGGAAATCACCACGCCTGACGGCGGCGGCGGATTCGTCAAGACCTGGCAGACAGTCTTTTCCGTTTGGGCGCACTGGAAGCACCAGCGCATGTACGAACACCTGCAGGCCATGCAGTTGCAATCCGAGGTGGTCCACCGGCTGGTAGTTCGATATCGGGACGACATCACGCCCAAGCATCGGATTCTGTACAAGGGCAAGGCCTATCAGATCCGGGCGGTTGTCAACGTCAACGAGCTCAACGACAAGATGGAGCTCCAGGTCGAGGAAGGAGTGCCGACGTAATGGCTACTCGACGCGCTGGCACGCTTGGCATACAGGCCACGCTCAAACAGATCCGGAGCTTTGAGCAGTCAATGAACGCCGAGATCGCCGATGTGGTTAGCGAGACGGCCGATGCGGTACTGGATAGTGCGCAGCGATCCATGCGGAATACGTCGAACGGCCAGATAAAAGGTGGCCGGCCGGTTTCTCAGCCAGGTGAAGCGCCGAACGTGGATAGTGGCGAGCTCGTAAATAGCCTTGGCGTGGATTACCGGGGAACGGTCGCAGACGTGTACACGAATGATTTCAAGGCAGCGTGGCTTGAGTTCGGGATCCAGCAGATGCCAGCGCGGCCATTTTTGGGGCCGGCTCTGCAGCGGAACCGATTCGAGTTCTTCAAGAAGCTGCGTGGGATTGTCGAAATCGCCCGGAAGAGGTCAGGCCAATGAATCAGTGGGAAGTTCAAGCCGCCATCTATCAGCGGCTAACTACCGACGCGGCGGTTTCGCAAATGGTGGAAGGGCGTGTCTATGACGATGTTCCGCAGGGGGCTGTGTTCCCCTACATCGTGATCGGCGAAGCCTCCGCCGTGGAGTGGAGCCAGGACTGTTCGATCGGCGCGGATACGGAGGTTGTGGTCCACGTGTGGGACCGGCCTTCTCAGACTGGCGGCCCGCAGGGGCGCAAGCGCACGAAACAAATAATGCAGGCGGTTTATGAATCCCTGCACCGATACAACCTGCCGATCGACGACACGTATTGCGTAGATCTGCAGGCGACATTTCAAGAAACCTTTCTTGACCCCGACGGCATCACTCGCCACGGCGTTATCCGGTTCCGTCTCCTTACCACCTACTCTTAACGGAGTTTTGCACCATGGCTGACTTGAATGCTATTGCTGGTCGCGACGTTGCCTTTTACGTGGGGAACGATGATTCTGGCCCTCGAATCTGCGCGCGTACCAAAACCATTACCATCGCTGGCGAACCCATCGACATTACGCAGGACTGCGACGGCGCGTTCCGCACGCTGCTGAATACTCCTGCCACTCGCTCGATCGACATGTCTGTCGAAGGCATCATGCGCCAAGACGACTGGGCGTTGATCGCGTTTGACCCGGCATCCAACAATTTCCTGGAGCAGTACGCGCTCGTGATCCCCGGCCTTGGGACCATTACAGGCGACTTTTTCCTGGGCAACTTCGAGGTTGGCGCTGAGTATCAAGACGCTGTGACTTTCTCGGCGACGGTCCAGTCCTCCGGCGCCTGGGTGTTCACGCCGGAGGCCTCTGCCTAATGGCCGCCGTATTCCAAGAAGTCACGATCGGGTGGAAGGGCGCTGAGTATCGCATCAAGCCTACGCTCGCCCTGCTCAACAGGGTCGAGCAGAAGGTTTCGCTGTCCGCCCTGGCGCACAGTCTGGGTACGGGCGCGCCTAAGCTCACGCACATCGCCAGCGCCATTGCCGTCTTCCTGCAAGCCGCAGGGGCATCGGTGACGGAAGACGACGTTTACGTCGAGCTCATCCATGGTGATCAGGGAGCTGTGACGAGCATGGCGCACGCCATCGTTATCGCCGCTTTCCCGGAGAACCCAGCAAAGGGAAAGGAAGACGGCCCCAAGCAGCGAGCAGCGAAGGCGAAGTAAAGGACGTTGATTGGGGCGTCTTGTATGACATGGCCGTGTGCCAATGGGGGATGTCCCCGCGCGACGTGTGGGACATGACCCCCGCCGAATGGTGGCGCATATACGAAGTGAAGCGACCTAGGGACAAGGATACGGATTACGCCGGATCCCTGAGCCAAGAGGATGTGGAACGCCTAAATCGGATGATGAAGAATGGCAACAAGCGCAACGGGTAGCCAGATCGGCGGTGTGTTTGTCCGGGTCGGGGCGGACACTACTGGCCTGAATCGCGGCCTGCGTGAGGCCACTGCGCGCATTAACGATTTTGATCGTCAAGCGCAAATGGCTACGCGCAGCATTGCTTCGCTCGGCTCGCGCTTCGCCGCTGCATTTTCGGCGGTCAAGATTATCGACATTGCCGATAACTGGGGGCAGGTTGCCAGCCGAATCAAACAGGCGACGAACAGCCAGGAGGAATACAACCTTGTTCAGGGTCGGCTGATCCAGTCGGCGAACAATACGTATCGGTCACTGCAAGAATCCCAGGAACTGTTCATCCAGACTTCCCAGGCCATCCGCAGTTTGGGATATTCTCTGGAACAGTCCATTGACCTGACGGATAGTTTCTCAGCGTTGCTGGTGACGAACGCCGCAAGCGCCGACCGTGGTCGAGCCGCGATCAATGCGTATTCAAAGGCGATACAGACGGGTCGGGTAGATTCTCAGACCTGGCAGACGATTCTGTCGGCTATCCCGAGCGTGGTTGATGCTATTGCAGAGTCCTCGGGTAAATCAGCTACCGAGATCCGCAAGTTGGGCATCGAGGGCAAACTGGCCTTGGCCGATCTCAACCAAGCGTTGCTTGGCAGCTTGGATGAGAATATGCGTAAGGTGGAGGAAATGCCCACCACAGTGCGCGATGCTCTGCAGCGGATATCCAACAACTTCCAGAACTATATCGGGATTCAGAACGAGGCAACCGGCGCGACGGGGGCCTTGGTCGCCGCTCTCGATATCTTGGCGGATCATGTTGAGGCCATAGCGAAGGTTGCGGGCGGTGTCGCGGTTGCGGCACTTGCTACTTATATCGGCCGCCTCAGTGCGTCTACTGTCGCCACAGTAGCGTCCTATCAGGCGAAAAGAGTAGCGACGGCTGAAGAACTAAAGCTTGCGCAAGCGCAGCTCGCTCAGGCTCGCGCCACAATGGCGCAGATCACCGCGACCAATGCGGCCGACGTATCAACCAGGAAGCTCACTGCTGCAAAGATCGGGTTGGAGGCGGCCGAGAAGCGCCTGACTGCGGCTCAAGCAGCCCAGGTCACGGTGGGCCGCTCGTTGCTCGGCATTATGGGTGGTCCGGTGGGGTTGGTAGTGTCGCTGGGCCTAGCCGCTGGCGCCATGTACGCGGTGTCCGGGTCGGCGAAGTCTGCTTCTGTGGACGTTGATTCGCTGACCGATTCCATGGACTCCCTGAATCGAGCCCAGCTGGAGCTGCGGCGCCAGCAAGCCGAGGAAGCGTTGGAGCAGGCGCGCGTCGCAGCGGCGCAAGCTGCTGCGGAAGTGCGGGCGCTGGAGAAAGACTACGACTATCTTACGTCCAAGCTCGGGCTTGGCGTCGATCAAGCTGGGCTGGATAACGTTAACAAGACGCTGGTCGAGGCGCGCGCCAAACTGGCTGACGCAGAGCAAGCCGCCGACCGCACGGCTGAGGCGTTCCACCGCCTTGATGATGCCTTCCGCGCATCTGCCGCTGGAGCTACTGCGGTTACAACTGCCGTTGCTTTCTCTGAGGCGTTCACTAAACAGGAAGCCGCCATCAAGCGCCAGATCGCTTTGATGGGCAAGTCAGGCCAAGCCGCCGCGCTGCGTTACGACCTGGAACATGGCGAGCTGGCCAAGCTTGATGAGGAAGAAAAGCGCCTGCTGCGAACTCAGATCGACGCGCTGGACGTTGCCGAGAAGAGGCTCGAAGCGTCGCGCAAGCGGGGCGATGGAGAGAGAGCAGCAAAGCGGCTAGCCCGGGAACAGAAGCAGGAGCGGGAGCGACTAGAAAAGTCGCTCGAGGATCTTGAGCGGTACACGGCTACGGCCCAAGAAATCGAAGTCCGGGAGGCGGCTGAGCGTCAGTCGAGGCTTGCGGAAATATTCCAAGCGGGCCTTGTCGACCAGGCCAAGTACTATGGCCTCCAAGAGCAACTCGCCGGCAAGCACTCCGAGAACATGGCTGCCGTCGCGGATGCCGATCTACAGGCCGAACTCGCGCGCAATCAGCAGCGCTATGAAGATGGGCTTATCGGATTTCAGGACTTCTATGCCGCGCAACAAGAGGCGGTCATCGCGCACCAGCAGGCTTTGACTGAGATCGAGTTGACGGCCTACCAAGACCGATTAGCTCTGCTAGCCGAGGCATACGAAGATCAGCAGATGACCGAGGAAGAGCGTCGTCAGCGCGAACTGGAATTGGCCGAGGATCACGCCAGCAAGCTCGCAGAGATTGAGCGAAGGGGTGCCGCTGCACGGTCTAAGGTCTCCCGAGAAGAAGCGAGAGAGCGCGAGTCCCAAAGCAGCAAGATGTGGAATAACCTGGTCTCGCTCATGAATAGCGGGAACAAGGAGATGTTCATGATCGGTAAGGTCGCGGCTATTGCTCAAGCCACGCTTGCTGCCGGCGAGTCGATCACTGACGCGTACAAGTGGGGGACCAAAGTAGGTGGTCCGGCAGTTGGGGCCGCGTTCGCGGCGACAGCGGCGGCAGCTACGGCAGCCCAGATCGCTTCTATCGCCAGTACCCAGTTCGGTGGCGGCGGCGGGGTCAAAGGCGGATCGTACTCGAAGCCTACCGACGCAGTTGCTAACGGCCCTGTGCAGGCAGCGCCACAGCAGGATCAAGGCCCTGCCGTCACGATCAACATTGGCGATGGGCTCTACTCGGGCAAGGCGGTGCGCGATCTGATCAGCGCGATTAACGAAGCTGTGGGCGATGGTGCCCGTCTGAGGGTGGCATGAGCGTAATTGTCGTAAGCCCGAGCCTGGTAGAGCAGGGCGATCATGCGGATGGACGCGGATACCCTCTGAACCATGCAAGGATTGGCTGGCAGACCATTACCCGCGACGCAATTTTGACGGTGAGCAGCGAGACGGCGGGATTTCCTGGGGCAGCGCTGTCTAACCCGATGACGTACGAGCGGTGGCGGCCGGCATCGGTTCCTGCGTGGGCGGCCTGGGATGCGGGCGCTCCTGTGGAGATCGACTATATCGGGATCGCCAGCCACACCCTGGGATCGTCCGGGGCGACTTTCGCTATTGAATACAGCGATGACAATGCTACCTGGACGACGCTTGAGACGGTGCAGCCGGCCGATGACCGGGCGATCATGATGCTTTTCCCTCCGGTAACGGCGCGATACTGGGTCATCCGCATTTATGATGCGGTGCCCAGTGTTGGGGTCGTCTACATCGGCCGGGTGCTGGAGATGCAGCGCGGTCTGTATGGCGGCCATTCCCCGGGAACGCTGTCTCGCCAGACCGACATCATGCCCAACAGGAGCGAGGGTGGGCAATTCCTCGGCAGGTCGATTATCCGCGAGGGGTATGCCACTTCCTATGACTGGGACAACCTGACGGCTGCCTGGTACAGGCAATGGTTCGATCCCTTCGTGGAATCGGCCCGGAAGTACCCCTTTTTCATCGCCTGGTACCCACTTAAGTTCCCCTCGGAAGTGCTGTATGCCTGGTGCAACGACGATATTCGGCCCCGCAACCAGGGCGTGCGCGACCTGATGTCGGTCGGTTTCTCGGTCGAGGCCATCGCATGAACGAGGAAACCGTAGGGCGCGAGCTTCAGACGGTAGTCGAGGTCGAGCAGGATTTCTGCCAGCACCGGTATGGCGTGGCGCCTTGTGCAGCGGCCATCGGGGTGACGGGGCCGCGCAAGTGCTTCAACACGCTGGCGACCTGCCAGGATCCGGAGAACTACTCGCCGCAGCCACTGGTGTTGCGCTTCTGCAAGCCGGGTGAGCGCCTGCCGGATGTGTACTGCATCCCGAGCGTGGATTCTGTGTCCACTGCGCCGACTGAGATCAACCCAGGCGGGGGTAGCCAGAACAGCGGCCCTCTCGGGAAGCGGGCATCGATCCGGGTATCGTTCAATGACCATCCCCATTCCGACAACCTGGTCGATCCTTACGTCGCTGAGCGCCCCTACAAGCCGGTGGAGCGCGGAACCTTCTGGTCGAAATGGCTAGCTCGGAATCCGTACTACAACAACCGCGTGCTGAGAGTCAGAGAGGGCTACGTTGGCCAGGCACTAGAGGACATGGTGACCCGGACGTACCTGATCGATAAGATCGACGGCCCGGATTCTCGCGGGCGCGTCCAGATCACCGCGAAGGATGTGCTGAAGCTGGCCGACAATGACCGCGCGCAGGCGCCGAGGCCCAGTGCCGGCGAGTTGATGGTGGACTACAGCGAAGAGGAAGCCATTTCGGCTCTCCGCGTCACCCGCGCGCTAGCCACAGAGTATCCGGCCCCAGGAACGGTGCGCATCAACGACGAGTTGATGACTTATACGGGGGTGGTAACGGTCAGTGATACGGAGATCCAACTGACCGGGATCACGCGGGCAACGGACGGAAGCAGCCCTGACAGCCACGAGGCTGGCGATAGGGTGCAGATCTGCCTGCGCTATACCAATGTTCGCGTAGACAATCTGGCCTACGAATGGCTGACGCAATATGGAGAGGTCCCGGCAGCGTGGATTGATCAAGCCGCCTGGGCAGCAGAGTCTTCGCTTTGGCTGCAGCAGTTCGACCTGACCGGCCTGATCACGGAGCCGACCGGGGTGACGGATCTGCTGTCGGAGATAACCGAGCAGTGTCTGTTTTTCATTTGGTGGGATGAGCGGGCGCAGAAGATCAGGCTGGAGGCGATCAAACCCCCGATCTTCCAAACAGTTCCGAAGCTGAACGACAACGCCAACATCATTGCGGACAGCGCGCAAGTCAGCCAGGACCCGAAGGGGCGAGTGTCCCAGGTTTGGGTGTACTGGGGGCAGCGCGATCCGACAGAGGATCTGGAGAAAGAGGCCAACTACCGGAAACTGAGGGTGCGGGCGGACCTGGAGGCTGAGGGCGACCAGCAGTACGGCGAGCAGCGCATCCGAAAAATCTACTCGCGGTGGTTGCACAGCGATGCCCAGGCGATCAACGTGACGGCCCGCCTGCTGAGCCGGTACCGGAACAACCCCCGCTACATCACGATCAGCGTGGACGCCAAGGACCGGGAACTGTGGACGGGCGACGTGGTGGACATTCTGCACCGTGGCGTGGTTGACGATACGGGCGCGCCACTGGATACGAGATACCAAATCCTGAGCGCCGAGGAGACCACGCCCGGCCATGAAGTCGAGTACCGCCTAGAAGTCTTCGAGTACTCGATCAACTATCGAATCGGCCTTTGGATGGAAGCAGATGCGCCGACATACGACGCGGCTACCGACGAAGAAAAGTTCACCGGCGCCTGGTGGGCTGACGCTGACGGAAAAGTCGGGGGTGACCCCGGATTCAACTGGACGTAAATATGGCATGGACAACTATACCGGACTCTTCCCTAGAGCCCGGAAAACCGATTCGTTCTGTCGATGGGCTGGCACTGCGGGATAACCCGATTGCTATTGCCAATGGCGATGCTGGTGCCCCAAGGATTCAAAACCCAGCCTATGCCGAAACATCCATCACATGGAACAAGATGGTTCTTGGAGCGGCGTCGGGGTTTAGCTCTGGGTCGTTTTCACTTTCCTTTGGTGAAAGCTCCGGCACGAATACTTTTTCGATAACCGTGAATGTACCCCATGTCCTTGCCGGCGTGGCTATGGTTCGCTGGAGCGGGGTTGGAGTCGCAGGACGTTACGCCAGGCTCTATCACGGCGGAAGCCTTCTTAGACAGGCCGACCAGCTCAACGATTCGCAAATGTGGGATCTGGCCTATCTGAATGCTGGTTCCAACGTATTCACCATAGATTTCCAAAGGCCAAATAGTGGTGTCCTCACGATGAGTGGCATTCTTTTCGCCTTCGCACCAATCCGATAGCCCGCCTAGAGCGGGTTTCTTTTTGCCTCCAGCCCGCTCCGGCGGGCTTTTTTATTGGGTGAACCAATGCTGATTCGTTGGCAGTCCACCATTGTTGACCAGCGCGGGAACGTGCAGCCCGGGGCGGTGTTGACCATACGGCGGATGTCTGACCAGGCCATCGTTACCGTATATCGAGATCGGGATGGGCTAAGTCCATACCCTACCGGGACGGTTACCGCCGATCAGAATGGATACGCGTATTTCTACGCGCCGGCTGGCCTATATCGGATCACATCAATTCAACCGGCAATTGACTGGCCCGACGTTAGTTTGGCGGCTTTTGTCGTATCTGTTGGTGGAGATGCGTTTGATAGCGTGGCTGAGGGACTGGCGGCAACTACAGACGGCCAGTTCTTCTCCGTAGCTCCCTCTGCCCAGCCAGGCGGCTTGTTTGATCTGTATCGCAATGACGCTGGAACGGCGACCCTCATTGGTACCTATCCAAGCCTGGAATCAATGCAGGCTGCTATCGATGCGGCGAGTGCTGCATTGGGGGTGTATGGGGCGGCCTGGTCCAGTCTGGACAACGGCCGTGCCCCCATCGCCGGGTACGGCTTGACTGGGGGCGCCTATGTCGTTGACCTCGATGGCGTAGTGCTGGACGGACCTACCGTTACTTACCAATTGGGGATCGAGATCGATACCGCTACCGCTCAGGCCCCGGCGCGCGCACCCATAGCCGGTTACGGCCTGTCCGGAGGTGACTTCACGGTTGATCTGGATGGGGTCGTACTCAACGGCTCGCAGCCGCTCATTCAGCTGGCCGATGAAATCGACGCAACGAACGCCCGCATCGACGACATTGACGCTGGCGGAGCAGCCATCCCGGAATCCGCCGAGCCGGTGTTCACAGACGCGGGTGTGCTGAAGAAATACGGTGCGCGTGGTGCGGACACCATTCTGGCACCGCCGGACTACCAGTTCGTTGGCCCGGCGCAATGGCGCGGGGCATCGATCATCACTGCAACCGATCGGGTATGGGGGGCCGGCTCGCCGAACGCCACCGCCGTCGGCATGTTCTCCAAGTGGGTCAATCGGCCCGTCGCCTTCCCGAGCGGCCGGAAGTTGATCACGGTAATCATGTCCTTCGGGCAGTCCAACTCCGTCGGGGCACAAGCGTACGCCAGCCTGCTGGACGTGTATAGCGCGGCCAACAACAAGTGGCCCGGCACGCTGCGCATGCCGGACGGACCGGGATTCATCGACGTTCGGTTGAATCTCCCGAGCGGCCAGGAAACCCCCGGTACAGAGACGGAGCTTGATCCCAATACGCTTACGGGCTTCAAGTCTCTTCGCGCCCTTCAGAGCGAGCTGGTGGCAAATCAAGGGGTTACCGCTCTGGAGGGGTTTGGCTTCGCGTTTGCCGACGCCTTGCATCGACAAATGGGCGTCGATCCAAGCATTGTCATGTACACCGCTGGTTGGGGCGGCCGGACTTACCCGAATCTTCAGAAAGGGACGATCCCCTATCAAAATGGCCTGACTGCGTTACAGCGCATTAAAGACCTTGCCGCTGCTGAGGACGCCGACGTTTGGATGCCGTTCATTTTGTTGATACACGGCGAATCGGACAGCACTCGGCCGGAATATATGTCGGAGATCTTGCTGTGGCAGCCGGATTGGGACGCGGATATCCGTGCAATCACTGGGCAGGCCGCGACGGTCAAAATGCTGTGTACGCAAGCATCCACCTTTCAAGGTGGCAAGAACGGCGTACTGGCGCCATACGAGGCGAGCAAGGCGAACAGCAATTACATCCTGGCTGCACCGTACTACCCGTATGGGCTGGTCGGAGACAATCTGCACCTCGGCCCCAATGGCGTAGATGTCGGCGAAAAATCGGCCCATGTCGCGGCGCGCGCGCTCGGCATCTTCGGCTCGGAGCAATACGGCACGATCATGCCGACTGCCGTCAACTATGACGGGAATGTCACTATCGACCTGCAATTCCATGTTCCGGTGCCCCCCCTCGTGCGGGACACAACGCACCCGGTTGTCAACAACCCGTCGCCTGAAAACTGGGGCTTCGAAGTGTTGGACGGCGCCGGTTCGCTCGTGGTCATTAATTCGGTTGCATTTACTGGCCCGGACTCGGTGCGGATCGTGTGCGACACCGCACCTGCGGCCGGGGCTTCTCGCTGCGTGCAGTACGCCCTGAAGGGCTTCGGCTCCCCGAAAGTAACTGGCGAAGGGCCGCGCGGCCAGCTTCGTGACAGCGATCCCATTGTTTCCTATCGCACCGGTCTGCCGATGCCCAACTGGTGCCCCCATTTCCGCGAGGCTTTCTAATGCGTACGCTTCAGATTCTCAACGCTCGATACCCTGAACTGGCCGGGCGCTTCGGGCCCCCTCAGTCGATCCCCGATGCTGCAGAGCGCCGCATCGCCAGCATTTCCTTGCCGAATCGTGACGCGGCCGTGAAATCCTGGCTGATTCCCAGAGCCGAGTATATGGGGACCGGATTTGTAGGCCCAAGCGGTTGGCAGGACGCTGCGCAACAAGGCCGTGTCTGGTCATCTAACGCGGCACAGACTGCGGTTTTCGATGAAGCCGGCATAGGCGGTAAGCGAGCCTTGGTGTGCGACGGCTCTATCTACTTCATGCAAGATGGTGCCCAGCCTGAAGGCATCCTCGACGACAAGACCGCATTCAGTGCCTTTTTCGTCGTTCGCCGCAACAGCTCTGCGACAGGCTCCCGCTATCTGATGGGCATGGCTGATGGCGCAACGTTGGCTCGGCCTACGCTGCTGATAAGCGCCACCGCGCTTAGCACCTACCTAGGCAGCAGTTCCGGAAGCCTGCAGGCCGCCGGCTCATATGCCGATCAGGATTTGGTTGTTGGCGTCACTTTCTCCACAACCCGAGGGGTGACGCTGCGTAGGAACGGCGTGCAAGTGGCGTCGGCTCCATCTTTTATCGCTCCGATCCCCGATGTGTCCTCGACCACTTTGCGGCTGTGGGCGGCGAGCGCGTCCGGTACTCGATTCGTCGGTATGGCTGGTGACGCAATCATGTGTGCCGCCGACTTGTCGGCACCTGAGTACGCCTCGCAGCTGGAATACATCGAGGGCGCTTGGATGGCGCAGTACGGGATCACGCGGGGTTCGTGATGCAAGACGACCAGCAACCCGCCGACCAGTACTACTCACGTGGGAGGCCGAATGCCTCAAAGGATCCTGAAAATGCAAGCTGAGATCGCGGCAGAAGCCGGGAAAGCAACACCTCCCGCTGCGATTGCGGCCGTCGAGGCGGTAGCGCGGGACGGCATTGGCCCCGTGGGGTGGGCCACTTTGCTCTACATCGCATTACAGGCAGCGTACTTGCTGTGGAAATGGCGGCGCGACTGGCAGCAGTCTCGGGACGAAGGGAAGCCATGAAAGCGGGCACCAAGATCGCGGGCGGTGTGATCGCTGCTGCCGTGTCACTGGTGGCCACTTACGAAGGCCGCTCCTTGGTGGCGTATCTGGACCCTGTTTCCGTGCCGACCATCTGCGAGGGATACACGCTGGGCGTTCGTCTCGGAGATGTGGCGACTCCCGAAGCCTGCGATGTTTTGACCAGGATCGAGGTCGTCAAAGCCCTGAGTGTCGTGGACAAGTCGGTAAGCCGGCCGCTGCCTGATGGGGCGCGGGTGGCGCTTACCAGCTTTGTCTATAACGTTGGGGCTGGCGCCTACCGGGATTCGACCCTGTTGCGGCTGCTGAGGGCTGGAGATATCCGGGCGGCCTGCAACCAGTTGCCGCGCTGGGTATACGCCAAGGGCAAGCGCCTGAAGGGCCTGGAGCGGCGCCGAGAGGCGGAGAAGAAGATATGCCTATCTGGCTTGTGAAGGCTCTGGCAGGCGCCGGGATTCTGGCGTTGGCCTATCTGGGTGGGTGGGTCACCAATGGCTGGCGCCTTGGCGAGAAGGCCGCAGAAGCCGAGGCGTCTCAGGCCAAAGCTGACCTGGCCGAGTTCAAGCGGCAGGCCGACCGACTATCTGGGATATCCGCCACCTTCGAGCAAGCCGCTGTGGCCTTGCGTGATGCCAATCCCAAGATCATCGAGAGGTACACCCGTGTCGAAGTACAGAGTCCTCTACCTGCTGGCTGCCGTATTGACGATGGCAGGATGCAGCACATCAACGCCGCAGAGCGCGCGGCCAACGCTGCCCGGGAACCTGGCGCAGCCGTGCCAACAGATCCCAGAAACGACAAGCGATAGTTGGGATGACCTGGCCCGGTCCTATATCCGCCTGACGGCTATGTATGGCGAGTGCTCGGCACGTCATAGTGCGACTGTAGATGCGTGGGCTCGATAGGCCCATCATCTGCCCCGATCTCCCGCATCCAAAATGCGCAGGGGTCTTTCGCCGGGTCGGCCTGGATAATCCGGTGCTTTGAATGGAAGCCGCAAACCGGCTTACCCCCGAACCGTTCCCCATGCCAGTGCGCGCACGTATAGCAGCCGCCATTGTTGGCCTGAAGGGGCGGGGTGGTGTGGGCGCGGCTCATGGCACAAAGACTGGATGTATATCCAGTATACGGCTTTCTAATTTCTGCCCGGAGAGCCGCGTACTTGCGTGGCTAATTTTGTGCCGATATTAGAAAAAATTCCTACCAGGGCCGCATAAAGCCTAGAAATTTCCCCGGATTGTGATTCCGGTTGTCGTGGGTTCGAGTCCCATCAGCCACCCCAAATTAAAGCCTCTCGGCGATAGTGCGCACTAACTTTTTCTAATTCATCGCGCACTTTCTAATATTTCACGCCAAGGGCTGCACCTTGACCTTGCGGCGACGGTCGTAAACACGGCGCGTCGTAGCAGGGTTTTTGTGCGTCTCGGGGTTCCTGCCCTGCTCGATCATTTCCGTCACGTACATGGCCCGCAGGTCGTGCGCAGTGAAGCGCTCGCCGCCTGCCAGTACGTAGGCATGCATGATCTTTGACCAGTTGGCCTTGAAGCCCGAGTCGGTGTAGGGCGCGCCCGTTCGCGACGTAAACACATAGTCGTTGTCGTGCTTTTGCGACATTCGCATGGCTTCGCCCAGCAACTGCCGAAGCAGGGGCGTCCACTGAACTTCGTAGACCCGCTCCGATTCCCCGGCCTTGCGCTTGGCCGCCACCACGCGGACGTGGTCCTCGGTGATGGCTGACTTCTGCAATTCCAGTACTTCCGCCCGCCTGCGCCCGGTGATGCCAACCATCAGGCCAATGAGGGCCGTCATATAGCTGCCTTCCCCGCGCTTCTGTGCGATCTGCAGGAATGCGTTGACCTCGACCTTCTCCGGGCGCCGCGACCTGGGCCGCTCGGGGTTTCGACTGACGCCGTGGCAGGGGTTGACCTCGGCCATGCCACGCCGAATCCCGTAGTTGAACGCCGACCCGAGTGCGGCCATTTCCCGGTTGGCCCGAACGCCCCGGCCCCTGGCCCGCATCAGATCCAGGTACTTGCCCTTGTGCGATGGCCGGAATTCGGACGGCTTCATGTGTCCGAACTTCGGGATGATGTGAACCATGAAGGCCGACTCGTAGTCGTCCACGGTGCGGGGCGCCAGGGCAGAGGGGTCACCAGAGGCAATCAGGCCGCGCTGGAAGGCGATGAAGCTCAGGCACATGTCGGCGATGGTTCCCCGGACGTATGCGCCGCCGTGAAGCTCGCGAGCCTTGCGCTCTGCGGTGGCCCGGTCATTGCCAAGGCCATGGTACTTCCCGGCGATGATCGTGTAGTAAGTGTCCCGGTAACGGCCATGCTTGACATACACCCGCAGGCTTAGGTGGGTATTCGTAAGTCGCTTCCTGCCCATCTATGCCCCCACTGCCTCCCAAAATGGCTCTGCTGCCTTGGCATCGGGGGCGGTAATGCCAAGGTGCTTGAGGTAATAGGCCCGGGCGACGATGGGGCGCCCTAGCCGGTCCTGGTCGAATCGCCACCGATTGGCCTTCAACCAGCGGCGCTGCCAAGCGGCAGACTTATAACCCGTCAGCCGGGTTAATTCCTCGGGGGACAGGAATGTGTCCATAACATATCCTTTGGGTAGCGGTAACTGAGGCGTACGCGCGCCGCCGAGCCTGCTTTTCCTCTAGCTTTGACGCTTTGAATGCCGCATAGTCCCCGCTTCCTCGTTCGCCGTTGCAGGCCCGGCAGGAAAATACGATATTGCTGGGGGTATTCTTACCACCGCTGGATTTGGGTATGACATGCTCTTTCGTAGCCGTAGACTTGCTGAGCAGGACCCCGCAGTAATGGCATTCCTTGACAGGGCTTTTGAGCCACCGCTGGTCGATGGCGGCCCGATCTTCGGGCTTGAACTTCCCCATATCACCTCCAAAATAAAACCCGCACTAGGCGGGCATCCAGTTCGTGCGCGTGGTCGCAATGACCCGCTCGATAGCGTCTGTCACGCCTAGAACATCCCAAGCCATACCCCGGTGCCATGAATCACGGCAACAGGAAGGCACACCGCTCCAGCGATCAGGAAGCCCCAAGATGCCGTCTTCAGGCAGACGACCACATGGGTCAGCCAAGACAGCACCATCCAGGCGAAAAGGGCGATAAAGGCCCAATCGGTCTTTTTCATTTCGGTTCCTCAGAAAAGCCTCAGCCACTGCCACCCATCCTGCACCCGGCACCAGGGGCGAACCAGCCAGTGCGGGAGCCAGGAGGGCACGGTGTTGCAGAGCTCGTCGATCACGTAGCCGTCGCGGCGCATCGCTTCGATCTGCGCCTCTGGCGCCTTGATCTCCACGCTCCACTTTCGGCTTAGGGTTAGGGAGTAGCGGGGCATCATTCCCCCTTGCGCTGCTGGGCGATGGCGGCGTCCAGGGCGGCATCCATAGCCTCCGGCCCCGCCATGAAGGCTTCGTGCAGGCCCGCTGTGACTTCTTCGTTGTCCAGCAAATCCTTCAGCCATCGATACCGCTCCGCATCCCGCGCATCGTCCGCCTTCTGCGTGGCCACTGGTGCGGCGAATGGCTCCGGGTAATGCAGGCGCAACCTCATGCACGCATCGCCAAGTCGTTCGCCCAGCGCTTTGCACTGCTTCCCGTGCGAAACCAGGCCGGCCGCTGTCATCACATCAGAAAGGAACTGGCTAAGTTCGGCGGGCATCATCTGCGGATAAGTCTCCTGAGCGGCGACCGGCTGCGCATCCCCTGCGGGCCTTCCGTAGCTGGATAGCAAGGCGCGGGCGAACTGCCGGTAGCCCCATTGCTTGAGCATTCCGCCAGCGCCGTCAGGCATCGACGCGGCGATAGCGTCGATTTCCTCGTCGCTCGGCTCCGCGCTCGCGGCAGGCTGCGCGGCCAGGGCGGCGCGGGCTTTCCAGCCCTCCCATCGAGCCTCGTACCAGACATTGCGGTACCCGCCGCCGCCTGCGGTACTCCAGTTTTCCGGTTCGATTCGGAAGCGCCGCTCAAACGCCGCCCGCTCATCCACGTCCCCGCCGCGCTGCTGGCGGCACCATTCGACGCCAGCGTAAAACCCGTCCTTGGCAGAAAGAACATAGGTTTCGTCGCTGGCCTTGGTTGTTACCCAGGTCGAGAATGCCTGCCAAACATCCCCCGCACCCTTCGCGGAAGCCTCGGCGGCAGGGGCGCCAACGCGCTCATCGATCAAGCCGTAATGCTCGACGCTATCTGGGATAGGCTTATCGATTGCCGATTCCTCGGCGCTGGCCTGGGGCGCGGCGTAGACTGGATAATCGCCGTCCGGTAACCGGTTGCAGGACACGACGCGGGGCATTTCGTTCTCGCGCCCAGGGGTGCCCCGTTCATAACGCAGGACGGCAACCGGCCCGCCCGCCGCGCGCAGCACGGCAAGGGCAGCATCCAGAGCAGCCAGCTTGGCATCGCTATCCGGCAAGTTGTGGCGGTCCATCTGGACGCCGGCGCGCAGGTCTTCGAGTGCCGCGATGTGGATTTTGTCTGTCATGTCAATTCTCCGGGATGAGGGCGCGGATAACGCTTGCGCTCTGCAGTCGCGTGGCAAAGTCATCGTGCTCCAAGACTTCAAGCGCTTGAACGAGGCCGGCCTTCTTCCCCTCCGCCATCCCCCGCGCATACGCTTCCCGCTCGGCTTCGGCGCTCCACTTGCCGATGTCCTTCAGCAGCCGGCGCACGCGCACCGGGTCTATCGGCGCGTCAAGGCATTCGTGGATCTTGGCTATCGCGGTTTCGATCTTCTCGGTGTGGTAGGTCATGCTCCATCTCCTTGGGGAGGGGCGGGCGGTAGGGGCATCCAGTGCGTGGGCTGATTGGAAGCGCATCTGTACTTCTCAGCACCGAAACTTCGCCCGCCGCTGAATTCCTGAAAATGCACATCGACGAACCCGGAATCGCAACCCATGTCGTCGATGCTATCGTCCCAGCCTTCCTGCCAGTAGCCGGGCACCGAGATCGCATCGCAGTCTTCGATGGGTCCGCGACCAAGCAGGATCAACGTGCCGTCGCGTGGCGCCGATTCAATCGGCTGCCACTGCCGCGCCTGTAGCTCTGCGCGTAGGGCGTCGATTTCGTCCAGGAGGGCGGAGACGGTGGAAGGGTTGACGGCGGCGATGTAAGCCGAGTTGGCATCAATGGCGCGCCTGTTATATGGCCAGCTACCAGGAGCGCTTTCCGTGGCCAACTTTGCTAGGGTGGGCGACTCCATGAGGGCGACTTGATAATCTGCCGATCCGCCCACGATATGGGCGGGGTAGACACTGTTGTCCTCAAGCACTTCTCGGTCTACCGATTTCCACGGCCCCGGCGTAGCCTTCTCCGCCAGCTCGCGAAGCTCTTGCGTGTTAACTGTCATGGCTGGACTCCTGGCGGCCGATCTTGGCAGCCGTTCGGACGATGGCGCGGCGAGTAGCTGCGTTCTTGTTGCCTCCGCACTCGGAAACCGCTTGGGTCACCATTGCTTTGTCATGGCCATAACCAGAGCAGGCGGATACCGTTGCGATCCCGTCAGTGCAGATGGTCATGTTGCAGACGATAGCCAGCCGCAGAGCATCGCCGTCGTCATGTATCGGGTTCCAAACCATCTGACCGTTGATTCGCTTCTCTCCAGGGACAAGCGGAGACACGCCCGGTGTCCATACGAGGTAATCCATCCCCGCCGCCCGAGCCGCGAGCTCCAGCAGTTCCTTATCGTCCTGCGGGTTTGGGGTGGTGGTCATGATTTCTCCAGGCAATAAGAAAGCAGCCCACCTAAGTGGGCCTCCATTTGGTTAAGGTGAGCTGCCGGGGGGGGCTAGAAGTACAGTGTTTCCACTTCGCCGGCTGCATATCGGTGTTCAGCTACGATCCGGTGCGCCGCTTTGTGATGCGTCGGGCAGAGCCAGGTGACGGAAAGTGGTCGGGAATAGTCTGGGTGATGTGCGTGCGCCTTAGCGCCACAGATGAAACACGGCTCTGGTATGAGTTTCCCGTCCCGAATCGCGTTATTGACCATATGGCTTGCTTGGCGACGGATGGCATTAGCAACCTGCCAGCGCTCGTTCGCACGGGCGTGCGCCAACCGTCCCTCCGGCGTTCTGCTGTAGGCGACTCTGGCTGCCACGCGCTCAGGTTTGCTGCTTCGAGAGCGGTCGTAAGACCGGTAGTACTCCAGCTTCTCTAGACGATTCTTTCTAACATCGGCCTTGGCGCATTCGATGCACTTATTCAGACGGCCATCACTCATCCCCCTATGCTTATAGAACGCATCAAGCGGCTTTTCGCACAGACACCGGAAGCATCGTTTCATCGGCAGGGCCTCCTAGAATGGTATCGGGTCGTCCATGTCCGCCAGCGAAGTGGCAGGACGCTGGGCCGGTTCCGGTGCGGCCTGCGGAGCGGCCTGCTGCTGGGCGGGCTTGCCGGCGAACTCGATGACACTGATCCGGCCCACGATCTTGCTGCCGCTACGCCCGTCGCGGGTCTGGTAGCTTTCTTCGTGGGCCTCGTCCAGAACCACGTAAACGCGGGTCCCCTTGAGAAGGTACGGCTGCAGAGCCTCGGCGCGCTGGCCCCACAGTGACCCGTCCACCCATTGCGTCGGGCGCTTCCCGTCCGTACCCTTCTTGCCGTAGGTGAAGGCGAGCGACAAGCTAGCGACGGGATCGCCCTGTGCGGTGTGTCGTACTTCTGCATCGCGGCCTAGAGTGGCCAATCCAATAAATTGGGGCATGGCTATGCGGCTTCCTTGTGTAGTTCATCAAATTGGCGGATGCATTCATTCAGGTATTCGCGCGCGGCTTCCACGCGCTCCTGCATCTGCTTTTCCTTTTCGGTGTCGCGCTCGATTTCCCAGCCGGTGATGCGGATGTGCTCGGGCAGATGGGAGACCAGGTGCATCTGAATCGGCTCATAGCCGATCAAGCGCTCGGGCGTGTCTACCAGGGCATAAACAACCTCCCATCGGTCGGCGTCCCAAAGCCACATGTACGCCCGCATCTGCCACTCGTAGATGCTGTCCTCGCAGTCAGGCAGCCAGCCCGGGAAAGTCCTGGCCGACCACGACGACTTGAGGTCATAACCTTTGCTGTTGGCTTGGTCGTACAGATCGCATTCCCCGGTGATCCAGTCGTTCGACCGGCGCTCGGTGTTCTTCTCCAGGCTCAGGCCTCGTACCCGGTTAAGCAGGGCGATGGACTCAGGCTCGACCTCGATGCCTTTCTCCATTTCCTTGCTGGAAACCTCGAACTCGATGCCGAGGATTTCCTGCTTCGCCAACTCGCGGAGGTAGGTCTTGGCGCCGGCCGACAGGATGCCCTCGGCTTTTGTCCTGGGGTTGGTCATAATCCTGCCGACCGACGACGCCCTGATCTTGAGGTCAAGCATTGGCCTTCCCCTTCAGGTCGGCCCCCTTCGCCTGGACAGCAGCGGCGAATTGCCGGTAGCCGTCCTTGTTGCGGGTGACCTGGAAG